>Ga0075157_10002005_pt1 | contig 12124 bp, 8 predicted proteins | sample JI81BgreenDNA_FD_70967 | JGI IMG/M metagenome (GOLD analysis project Ga0075157, IMG submission 70967) | Wastewater effluent complex algal communities from Wisconsin, to seasonally profile nutrient transformation and Carbon sequestration -... | ecosystem: Engineered > WWTP > Effluent > Algae...
CACCGCGAGAGCTACCTCAATTTTCTTAAATTCACCCTGCGTGTAGAAAAAACCATGCGTGCCGGCAAAGCCAAACGACAAGCGCTCGCCCGTCGGATAGCAGCTACCCCGTCGGTAGCCGAACGGGAATGGCTGTTGGGGAAACTATGAACGATGAATGAAGAACTTTTTCAGGCGCTACTAAGCTAATGCCATTGAACCCGTAACTACAATCAGGGGACTATTCCTTTATTTGTCCACCTCCAAAAATGCTTTTCCCAAAAAGTCCACAATATCACCCGCAATAAGCGCCGACATACCCTGTTCTGCAGCCGCCAGATCGCCGGCCCTGCCATGCAGGTAAACGCCCAGCACCATCGCTTCTTCCGGCGAATATCCCTGTGCCAACAGTCCGGTCAGCAGACCCGTCAGCACGTCGCCACTGCCCGCAGTAGCCATACCCGGATTGCCGCTGCTGTTGAAAAAAACGGTTCCCGATGGGGTCGCGCAGGCACTGTGCGCGCCTTTGAGCACAATACACACCTGATGGGCTTCTGCGGCCCGACGCAGGCGTTCAAGCCTTTCAAAATCGTTTTCACTTGCGCCAAACAAACGTTCAAATTCTTTCGGATGGGGGGTAAGAATAGCGCCCGGCGGCACTAAATCCCACCACGCCGGATTTTGCGCCAAAAGGTTGAGCGCGTCGGCATCAAGTACGAGCGGACAAGCGACCTGCTCCAGCAGACGGCGCAGGGCTGCGGCCGTTTCGTGGGCGGTACCGATGCCACAACCCACACCGATGGCCTGGTAGCGGTTTAGTTCCGGAATTTGCGTCCAGATTTCAGCATGTTCATCGGGACTGTACATGGCTTCCGGCACGGCGGTTTGCAGGATAAATTCACTGCATTGCGGCGCATGTACGCTGAGCAGGCCCGCGCCTGCGCGCAGGGTCGCACGCGCGGCGAGTACCGCAGCGCCGCTTTTGCCCCGGCTGCCCGCAATGAGTAAAGCATGTCCAAATATGCCTTTATGGCCAAATTTCGGACGTTTATAAAGCATTTCCCGAATAAGTTCGGGCTGTACATAATGATTGGGGGTGTACGTAAATGCTTCGTATTCGGGGTGCAGGCCAATATCCAACACTTCCCACTGCCCTGCAAACTCAGCATTTTCAGGCAGTAAAAAAGCCAATTTGGGCGCCTGGAAAGTATACGTGTAATCGGCCCGGATACAAGGCCCCGGGCTGCTTTTATCGGCAAACATCCCGGAGGGAATATCTATGGACAAGCGCAGGTTAGGCAATTGATTCAGAAAAATAATGGCGCGCGCCCATTCGCCTTCAGGTGCTCGGTTCAGGCCGGAACCAAACAAGGCATCCACCACTAACCAGTCTGCCGGTGGAACAGGCCAGGGGTCACCCGGTTTCAGCCAGATTACTTCAGGGTTGTCGTAACCTGGCAAGCGCTTTATCTGTTCTGCGAAATCGGCGGTGTGCGCAGTCCCAAAATCGCAAATAACCAATTGAACCTCCTGCTGCATCATCCGCAGGAAACGGGCCATGGCTACGCCGTCGCCGCCGTTGTTGCCCGTACCGGCCCAAATGCTGTACCCTCCCCAGCCCTCCCTGTGAGGGGGGGAGGATTCCGCACTCCGCACTCCGCATTCCGCATTCACCAAAGCGTCTGCAGCGCGTTCCATAAGTTCGATAGAAGCGATGGGTTCCTGTGCGATGGTAAAGGCATCCCAGGCGCGAATCTGTTCGGCGGTAAAGATTTTCATGTGTACTTTTGCGGCATGATGGAATCAGTAATGAAGCCCCTTGCACATTTGAAGGTGGTCGAATTTGCCAGTGTGCTGGCCGGCCCGGCGGTCGGTATGTTTTTCGCCGAGTTGGGGGCGCAAGTTATAAAAATAGAAAATAAAACAACAGGTGGCGATGTGACGCGGGGCTGGAAACTGCCCTCGGAACCGCCTGAAAGTCCGGTTTCGGCCTATTGGGCAAGTGTAAACTGGGGCAAAACGCATAGGATGCTGGATTTAAAAGAGCCGGAAGCGCAGGAGCAGGCGCTGGCAGCAGTGGCAGCGGCCGATATTGTTGTTTCCAATTTCAAACCATCCTTTGCCCGGCGCATCCGTTTAGACGCCGACACGCTCTGCGCCCGGCACCCGCGCCTCATTTATGCACAACTCAACGCCTACCCGGATCCGGAAGACGAGCGCCCTGCCTTTGACATTGTGCTGCAGGCCGAAGCGGGTTTTATGTACATGAACGGTAGTGCCGACGGCCCGCCGGTGCGGATGCCGGTGGCGCTGATTGATGTGCTGGCGGCGCATCAATTAAAAGAGGCAATTCTGATTGCCCTGCTCCGGCGTGAACAAAGCGGTCGGGGCGGCGTTGTGCAGACGTCCCTGCTGGAGTCTGCGCTGGCCTCATTGGTCAACCAGGCGAGCAATTACCTCAACGCAGGATTTGTGCCGCAGCGCATGGGCGCGCAGCATCCCAATATTACGCCTTATGGCGATATGCTGGCTTGCCGCGATGGTGAACTGCTGTTGCTGGCAGTGGGTACCGAAGGGCAGTTTGAAAAATTGTGCAAATGTCTGAATGCGCCCGAACTGCTGCTCGACGCGCGTTTTGCCAACAACAAACAACGTGTGTTGCACCGCGAAGCGCTGATTGAGCAGTTGAAACCTTTTTTTGCGGCAAAAACCGCTGCCGAATGGCTTGCTGTGTTTGACCAAAACGGCGTGCCCGCAGCGCGCCTGCGTGATATGAAGGGCGTGTTTGAAAAACCGGAAGCCCAGGCGATGGTGCTGGAAAGCGAAGACGAAGGCCAAACCATGCGACGGATGCAAACCGTGGCCTTTACCATAAACCCTTAAAAAAACAACTGCGTAACCGCGCAGTGCAAGGCTCAAAAATTCAAAAAAATCCTGCAAATTCTCATCAATGACCGTCGAAGATATACTCCAATGCTTGCGCCAGGTGCGCGACCCCCAAACCGGACAGGACATCGTTTCCGTCGGGATGGTACAAGACCTCACAATCGAGGGCAACAATGTAAATTTCAAACTCGCGCTGGCAAGTTTGCAGGGAGAGGGCAAATCCGCCCTGAACTTTGCCTGTATGGAAGCCATCAACACGCGTTTTCCACAGGCCATGGTCAATGCGCATTTTATGGCCAAAGCGCCCGGCGCCCAGGCCAATGACAGCATTGTACCCCATATCAAAAATATTATTGCCGTGGCTTCCGGCAAAGGCGGCGTCGGCAAAAGCACCGTCTCTGTCAACCTCGCCTTAGGCCTGCACAAACTCGGCGCCAAAGTAGGCATCATGGACGCCGACGTATACGGCCCCAGCCTGCCCACCATGCTTGGCCTCGTCGGCCAACGCCCCAAAGTGCAGGACGTAACAGGTAAAATTAAAATGGTGCCGCTCGAAGCGCATGGCATTCCAAGCATCAGCATCGGCAATATCATTGAGCCGGATCAGGCCGTTGTGCTGCGCGGCCCGCGCCTGGCAGGCGTTATCAAACAGTTTTTTAACGATGTGCTCTGGGAGCCGCTGGATTTTCTGATCGTGGACTTGCCGCCCGGCACCGGCGACGTGCAGCTCACCTTAGTACAAACCGTGCCCGTTACCGGCGTCGTATTAGTGACCACACCGCAGGAGGTGGCCCTGGCCGATGCCATCAAGGCCATGAATATGTTCCAGCTGCCGCAAATTAATATTCCGATTTTGGGTGTGGTGGAAAATATGTCGTGGTTTACGCCGGAAGAATTGCCCGACAACAAATATTATATCTTCGGACAAGGCGGCGGCAAAAAGCTGGCGCTGGAAAGCCATTCGGTGCTGCTTGGGCAAGTGCCCTTGGTGCAGGGTATCCGCGAAGGCGGCGATAGCGGCGCTCCGGCAGTTACCAAAGGAGAAGGCCCGGTAGCGGAGGCTTTTCTAAATGTAGCCAAAAATGTGTTGCGACAGGTTGCTTTACGGCACGAAATGCTGGCGCCGACGAAGGTGTTGGGGGTGAATTTGTAGGAACAAGTCTTTTTTGAATAAAAAAGCGCCATCCTGAAAATCAGGACGGCGCTTTAAGTTGGTGGAGGATACCGGATTCGAACCGGTGACCTCTTGCATGCCATGCAAGCGCTCTAGCCAGCTGAGCTAAACCCCCAAGCTTTTTTAGCGGGTGCAAAGATAAGCGCGCAAATTGGAGTCCTGCAAATTTTATATTAATTTTTTTTGCAGAAAAAATCCGCGACTTTCGCTTGTACAAAAATGGGCTGCATTCACCCAAAATTAGGTAAATTTCACACAATACCTGTGTCCGGACCAAATGATGGACTTATTTTTAGCCTGGATTTACCCCTGAAAAACAAATTTCCCGGACACACAAGCTTCTGTTATGCGCCTTGCTTTATACTGCCTGTTTTTGCTGCTGTGCTTCGCCCCCTGCCATCTGCTGCGGGCGCAAAACGCCCTTTTCCTGATCCGGGGAACCGTTACAGATGAAAACGGACAGGCGCTGGCGGGTGTATCGGTTCGGCTCGACGACACCACCGGTACCCGCACGGATGCAACCGGGCGCTACCGATTAGCGCTGATGCAACTCCCGGAAGCCCTCTACTTCCGGTATGTGGGATACTTCTCCCAGCGCATCAAACTCTCCGAACGCAATTTTAAAGACGACGTTTTTGTGCTCGATATGCGCCTCACGCCGCAGGAAACCATGCTCAAAGAACTGACCATCAGCAAAGAACGCGTAACGACCATTGCCGAGGAGGATTTTACCCGCGATATCCTGGATTTTGAATTTGCCGGCGACAACCTGCTACTTTTGGTGCGTGAACGCAAAAAATATTTTGTAGAATTGCAAACCGAAGACGGCCGCCTTATTTCCCGACTTCAGGTAAAAGGCAGCCCATGGGAAATTTATAAAAGTTGTACCGGCGCCCTGCACCTTATCGGGCCGGAGTTTGCCCAGGAGCTGACACTCAACAATCAGCAACCCGATACCTTTCCGCACTACAGCCGCGATCAGTTTTATAAATTCATAGAACCCTGTGTGCTGCTCAATCAAGAACATTATTTTTTTAAAGCAAGGGGTGTATTTCACCAGTCCATCACCTACCTCTACTTCGATCCAAATGGCAAAAGAAATGTGCTAATGCGTATCCTCGACGAAAAAGGTATGGCGCGTGCCATGGATTTTTACCGACAATTTGTAACAGGAGAAGCGCTGTTTATACAACGCCCCAAAGCACCGGGCATGACCGAGGGTTTCGGACTGTTACCCTTGCAGCACGAAAGTGATGAAGCGCTCACTTTTCGCAATTACTCTTTCAAGGAATTGGCTAAATTCGCAGAAAATTATGAGCATTTTGCCCACCTGACCGCCCTCGAAAATGCCAGCGCTGATTCGGTATACGCGCCGTTATTTGCGGTAAACGACACGCTGCTCATTTTCGACCACCTCAACGACCGGCTTATCCGTTTTGATGTGTCCATGACCGGCACAAACGTGGCGCCCATCAGCTACCACCACACGCCAGGCCTCAACTGGACGCGCGAACTCATTCAGGATGAAACGGAAAAAACCATTTATGCGCATTTCACAAACAAAGAACACCATACGCTGCAACGCATCGACTGGCGCGGATTTTCGCCGTCGGCACAAGTGCTGGATATTCAGGAAGCGCCATATCTGAGCAGAAATTTCCGTGTCCGAAGCGGTAATCTGTACTACCTCGGCAGACCCAATTACAACATTCCCAACTATAAACTGTATCGCCTGCGGTTGCGTTAAGCCAGGGGCTTCAGGCCAATTTTTTCGCCCTCCGCGAGCATGCGCGCAAACGCTTCTTCGTAGCTGTTGCTGATTTCGCCGTCGAGGATGGCCTCGCGCACGGCAGTTTTGATGATGCCAACCTCCCGCGAAGGCTCAATGCCGAAAGTCTGCATAATGACTTCACCGGTGATGGGCGGCTGCCACAAACGCAGGCGATCAGCTTCATTCACTTCCGACATGCGTTCCTTCAGGTAATTGTAACCTTCGAGGTAGCGCTGCATTTTGCGCGGATTTTTGGTGGTAATATCCGATTCGCAAAGCATCATCAGGTCTTCAATATCCGGGCCTGCATCAAATAACAGGCGGCGGACAGCGCTGTCGGTGACTTCTTCTTTAGTCAGTGAAATCGGGCGCAGGTGCATGCGCACCATTTTCTGCACATAATCCATTTTGGCATCTAAGGGCAGGCGCAGGTTGCGGAAAATTTTGGGCACCATGTTGGCGCCGAGCCATTCATGGCCGTGGAAGGTCCAGCCCACCCCGCGCTGAAAGCGTTTGGTGGCAGGCTTGGCAATATCGTGCAGGAGTGCCGACCAGCGCAGCCAGATGTTATTGCTGCGGCGGCAGAGGTTGTCGAGTACTTCGAGGGTATGGTAAAAATTGTCTTTGTGCGCGCGCCCGTCGCGGTCTTCCACGCCTTGCAGGGCTGCTACTTCGGGCATAATCAGCTGCAACAGGCCGCAATCAAAAAGCAGGTTAAAACCCACTGAAGGGTTGGGCGTCATCAATATTTTTTCCAATTCGCCGCTGATGCGTTCTTTGGAAATGATGTGAATGCGGCTCCGGTATTTTCGGATGGCATCAAAGGTTTCGGGGTCAATTTTAAAACCGAGCTGATTGGCAAAGCGAATGGCCCGCAACATGCGAAGGGGGTCGTCGGAAAATGTTTTTTCCGGATCAAGCGGGGTTTTAATCAGCTGAATTTCAAGATGTTGCAACCCATCAAAAGGATCGACAATTTGCCCGAAATTTGCTTCATTCAAACTTACCGCCAAGGCGTTGATGGTAAAATCGCGGCGGTTCTGATCGTCTTCTAATGTGCCTTGCTCCACTTCGGGCTTGCGGCTGTCTTCCCGATAGCTTTCGCGGCGCGCGCCCACAAACTCGATTTCCATGCCGTTGTAACGGAGCATAGCCGTGCCAAAGCGCCGGTAAACCACCACTTTGGGCATGGGCGCCAGCATGGACGCCAGCGATTGCGCCAGGGCGATACCATCGCCAACGCATACAATGTCAATATCTTTGGTCGGTCGGCCAAGCAGTCGGTCGCGTACATAGCCGCCAACGACGTATGCAGGCACATTAATTCGCCGGGCAGCCTCGGCTACCAGTTCAAATACCTTGCGTTCGTGTGGAAGAATGGAAAAAAGCAACGTTGGGAATGATGAATGATGAATGATGAATGTTGAATTTACCTTGGTTGGAGCTTGCGTTTTTTTGTGAGTATAGAACTTTTAAGCAGTTTCATCAGTTCCTCAGCATCCTGGTTAAGGGATGAAAACTCCGTTTGAGATATATATTCGGTTTTCCAAAGAATTTCCAACCAATACTGGGTCTCTGCTACTTCTTTTTGTGCAATAGAAAGTTTGTGAATAAAATCAAGAGCACTTTCAGCATTAACCGCTTCTCTGATCATGGCACCAGGATTTGTTCCTGCTCTCAGGATTTGTTTACTCATCAAATACTCATCTTTCTGCAATTTGAGATATTTTGACAAATTAACAATCCGAATAGCAAACTGTATACTCTTTTCTCCAAGCGGATCCCATCTTTTCGGTGTGTTATTATCTTTATTCATTACATGCACCCGTGTTTTATTCATCATTTATCATTCATAATTCATCATTACATTTGAGTAGTTTTCCTCTACCTCATCCAAAATTCCAAACAACACTTGCGGATCCATTTCAGTCACAAGTCGGCTGCGGAAGGGTTTGATGTGCGGCAGGTCGCGGAGATAAGGCGTATAATGACGGCGCATTTCCAGCACGCCCAATTTCGGGCCTTTCCAGTTGAGGCTGTCTTGCAGGTGCTGCTTGGCCGCGCGGACGCGTTCATGTATATCGGGCGGTGGCAATAGTTCGCCCGTTGCAAAATAATGCTTGATTTCGCGGAAAATCCAGGGGTATCCGATACTGGCCCGGCCGATCATAATCCCGTCGACGCCATAACGCCGGCGGTATTCGAGCGCTTTTTGCGGACTATCCACGTCGCCATTGCCAAAAATTGGTATGTGCATCCGCGGGTTTTCCTTTACTTTGGCAATCCAGCTCCAGTCGGCTTCTCCTTTGTACATCTGCTGGCGGGTGCGGCCGTGAATAGAAAGGGCTGCAATGCCCGCATCCTGCAAGCGTTCGGCTACTTCCACAATGTTAATGCTCGCATCATCCCAGCCCAAGCGCGTTTTAATGGTCACGGGCTTTTTGGTGCTTTTTACCACGGCTTCTGTGAGGCGTATCATCTGCGGAATATCGCGCAGCAAACCGGCGCCGGCCATACGGCAGGCGACTTTTGCTACCGGACAACCGAAATTTATATCAATCACGTCCGGGTTTTTCGCTTCAATCATTTCGGCTGCTTCGAGCATGTTTTCTACCTGCCCGCCGAAATATTGAATGCCGATGGGGCGCTCGTAATCAAAAATCTCTAATTTTTTCAGGCTGTTGGCGGCATCGTGTACCAAGCCGTCGGCGCTGATAAATTCCGTATACACCATATCGGCGCCCTGCTCTTTGCACAATTTGCGAAAAGGCGGGTCGCTCACATCTTCCATGGGCGCCAGAAGGAGCGGAAACTCCCCCAATTCAACATCTCCGATCTTTACCATATAAAAAATTTGCCGCAAAAATAGGGCAATTCAGCATCATGTATCTGATTTTTTTAACGAATCAGGGTAAGGCTTCCCTGAGCCGGAATTACGGCCCCGTCGCTGCGCTCCCAAAGGACAAGAAAGGTATACACATCGGCGGGTGCGGGTTGCCCTTCAACTTCGCCGTTCCAGGCTGCCTGCGGTTCGGTGCTGCTGTAAATTTTACGGCCCCAGCGGTTGTAAATATCCATTCTGGTAATGATGGCTTCCCCTTTCAGCAGAATCATTTTGAAACTGTCGTTGATATTGTCGCCATTAGGGGTAAATGCGTTTGGAAATTCCACCTGCGGCTGGAACAGGTAAAATAAAACGGAAGTATCCTGCACGCAACCATTGGGCGCGGTTACGGTAACCGTATAGTTAAATACGGCAAAACTGTCGCTGGAAACAGGCGTAACTTTAATGGTAGGGCCATTCCCGGCCAAATCAGATCCATTTTCTTTCCAGACAAAGTTGAAATTCGCAGTCGATTGGGTCGGACTGATAATCGCGCTCAGATCCACCATTTGCCCCGAAGACAAGGTGTCAACATTCGGATCTTTTACAATTCTGACCTTAAAACCGGGAACGGTATTGATCACAACGCTTTCCTGCAGCAGGCAGCCGTCGCCGAAAGTAAAACTTACATCGTATTGTTGCACCCCAACATTCGCACCCAGAATTTTTATGCTGCTGGTGCTGTCGCCGGTCGACCACAAATACATGCCCGTTGTGGTGCCATTGGCCTGAAGTGTCAGTGTTTCACCCTCGCAAAGGTTTTGATCGGCCGTGGCGGTCAGCATGGCGCTGTACACTACGATGGTTTCATCATATACTTTTACGCAATTCCCCAGCGTGACCGTCACCCGATACATCGTGGTTTGGGAGGGCATTACTACCGGATCGGGCAAATTAGACGTAAAACCTGCCGGTTGTGAACCCCAGGCATACGTAGCGCCCGGCGTGGCCAAGGCATTGAGCTGAATACTCTCCCCCGCGCACAATTGCTGATCTGCCGGGAAACTGACATCGCCTACCTGACCGGAAATACCCACGATCACCGAATCGCGCAGCACACAATCACCCGAATACGTAAAACTGACCGTGTAGGTGCTTGTCTGCAAAGGCGATACATTGACGGCCTGACCGCTCTGCCCATCGCTCCAGACAAAAGTTCCAGGCACCGAACTAATCGCCGAAATCGTCGTACTCAATCCGCGGCAAATACTGGTGTCGCGCGAAGCTTCAAGGGTGGCCGTAGCGACCTGAACGGTAAAGTTGGCTGTAATGGTACAGGTGCTGCTGGCAGTGACGTAGTAAACGGCCGACTGCGTCGGCGTGAACGTAGGCTGGGCATCTGTTACGGTTCCGAAACCCGGATGCGTGGAAGTCCAGGTGTAATTGCCGGAGCCGTTTGCAAGGTTAAGGGTGATGCTTTCGCCGGCACAAAGCATCAGGTCGGTCGGGAATTGCAGGGGCGGCGTTGGCAACAAAGCCACCGTGACGCTGCTGCTGATTTCGCAGCCCTGGTATTTCGCCTTCACCATATACGTGGTGGTTGCCGTCGGCGTCGCCACCGGGTTGTTGCAATTGGTACAACTCAGTCCCGGGCCGCTCCACACAATATCGGTAACGCCGGCAGAAAACTGTATGCTGAGCGGCACGCTTTGTCCGGGGCATACGGCAGTATCGGGACTAATCTTAAACAACTGTGGCTGAATAAGTTGCACTTTAGCTGTCGCCGTATTGCTGCAAGCGCCGTTTTTGGTTATCCGCTGATAGGTGGTCGTTGTAGCCGGTTGAACAGCTACCTGATAAAGGCTGTCGGCAGTAATGATTCCGGCCTCCGGCAGCCATTGGAATTGCAAATCCGGGAAAGCCAATTCGGAATACGCCGCAGAACGCAGGCTGACTACGCTGCCCAGACAAACCGTTGTATCGGAAGGATAAATGGCGAGGTTGGCAGGCAGGCTGTCGACCGCCACATATACACGCAAGCGCCGCACACAGCCGGGCGTACTGGCGGTGAGTTGATATTCGGTACTGCTTTGCGGGCTGAGTATGGCGCCATCGGGCGTCAGCTGAAGTCCGGAAAGCGGGCTCCAATTAGTATTGACTGCCGTCGGATTCAGCTGAATCGTTACCGGGAATTGATCGCCTTTGCAGAGCCGGACGGTATCGCCGACCGACCAGGAGGCGGTGAAATCAACTACGGCGATTTGTACCGTTGCCTGCGTGCTGCACCCCGGATTGGCAGCATTTACGGTATACAGCGTCGTTTGCGTCGGCGTTGCTAAAGGATTGGCGCTGTTGGGATTATCCAAAGAGCCGTTGTTTGGCGTCCAGGTGTATGTCGTTTCTGATTGCGCCGGGCCGCCGATAAAAACCGATTCACCGATGCAAACAGAAGTATCGTTTTGGATGTCCAAAACCGGCAAACTAAACAGGCGCACCTGCACACTATCTATAGAAGGGAACGGGCAAGACGGGTTGCTCACCTGCACGAAATAGGTGGTGTTTTGAGTAGGAAAAACGATGGGGTTTGCGGCCGTGCTGAAAAAGCCGGGCGGGTTGGAGACCCAGGTATATAAATTACCGGGGATGCTTTGTCCGCCGAGGGTTACACTGCCGCCGCAGATGGCTCTATCATTGGCAATATTGTATTGCGCCGGTTGGCCGGGCGCTACCGTGACGATCAGCGTATCGGCCGCCGTACAGTTGCCCGATTGCAATTGAACGATGTAGGTAAAAATGCCGATACCCGGCGGCGTCAGCGTCGGGCTGGGGCAGTCCGTACAACTCAGTCCGGGACCAGACCAGCTGTACTGCCCTTGTACTGCCGGATTGGGATTGAGCGGGAAGCTGGCGCCGGTACAGACAAAAGCGTCGGGGCCAAGATGCACAAACACATTTTCGCAGTTGGTTTGTGCGTACAAGGCATTGAAAAACAAAGAAATAATTACAAATAAGGAGTAAAGCCTTTTCATGAAAATCGGTTTTGAGGGGGCAATTTATTGCATTTTTAAATATTAATTATGCGCTCAGCCGACATTGTTACAAGTTTAAATATCCTGCGTCTTTATGCCCCCTACCTTAGCAACGCTTTGACATAAAACCCTACTTTTGCCTCAAAATCAAAACAGCTTGCAAGTACGCATCATCAACCGTTCGCCATATCCGTTGCCGCAGTACGAAACTGCCGGCAGCGCCGGCATGGATCTGCGCGCCGATATTCCAGCGGCGCTGCAACTCCACCCCATGCAACGCCTGCTCATCCCCACCGGCCTGTACATTGCCCTGCCCCCCGGCGCGGAGGCGCAAATCCGCCCGCGCAGCGGCCTGGCCATAAAAAAAGGCCTGACCATGCTCAACAGTCCCGGTACCATCGACAGCGATTATCGCGGCGAAATCAAATGCATTGTAGTAAACCTTTCCGCTGAAATACAAA
>Ga0075157_10002006_pt1 | contig 12118 bp, 11 predicted proteins | sample JI81BgreenDNA_FD_70967 | JGI IMG/M metagenome (GOLD analysis project Ga0075157, IMG submission 70967) | Wastewater effluent complex algal communities from Wisconsin, to seasonally profile nutrient transformation and Carbon sequestration -... | ecosystem: Engineered > WWTP > Effluent > Algae...
TCGTTTCATTTTACCATTGTGCAAGGTGGCGCAAACCCGTTACATCGGGATGTCTTCATTTACCCATGTTGTACCGCATATGAGCCAAAGCCGCAATGCACGTTATAGAGAAGCCGGGGTCGATATCGACGCCGGCAACGCGCTGGTCGAGCGCATCAAGCCCCATGCAAAGGCCACTCGCATTCCCGGTGTGGTGGGCGGATTAGGGGGTTTTGGCGCCCTATTCGACCTCAGGCAAGCAGGCTTTGTTGACCCGCTGCTGGTCAGCGCGACCGATGGGGTGGGCACCAAACTGAAGCTGGCGATGGAGATGGACGCGCACGGCACGATCGGCATCGATCTGGTCGCCATGTGCGCGAATGATCTGGTGGTGCAGGGCGCCACGCCACTTTTCTTTCTCGATTATTATGCCACCGGTCAGCTGAACGTGGAGAGCGCCGCGGCGGTCATCGCAGGCATTGCTGAGGGATGCGTGCAGGCGGGCTGTGCCCTTGTGGGCGGCGAAACCGCCGAGATGCCGGGCATGTATCACGGCGAGGATTACGACCTGGCCGGGTTCTGCGTGGGCGCGGTGGACCGCGACAAACTCCTGCCACGTCATGACCTTCAAGCAGGCGACGTGTTGCTGGGCCTTGCCTCCTCCGGCGTGCATAGCAACGGCTATTCGCTGGTGCGCAAAATACTGGCCGATACCGGTGCATCGCTTGGTGCTGCCGCGCCCTTTGCCACCGCGCATGCCACGCTTGGACAAGCCTTGCTGGCACCAACACGGCTTTACGTGAAATCGCTGCTTCCCTCGATCCATCGTGGCCATATCAAGGCGCTGGCGCATATCACCGGCGGCGGACTCACCGAAAATCTGCCGCGCGTGCTGCCGGATGCGTTGAGTGCGCAGATCGACCTCGGTGCATGGGCATTGCCCCCGGTGTTTGATTGGTTGCGCCGTGCCGGCGATATCGCCGACGATGATCTGCTACGCACCTTCAATTGCGGCATCGGTATGATTGCCGTCGTCTCTGCCGCCGATGCGGATACGGTAATGGCCACCCTCACCGAAGCAGGCGAAACGGTACACCGCCTCGGCACGCTGGTCGAAGCGACAGAGCAACGCGTGCAATATCAGGGTACCTTATGCGCCGCCTGAATATGGCGGTGCTGATCTCTGGCAATGGCAGCAACCTGCAAGCCCTGCTGGATGCCGCCGCAGCCCCCGATTATCCGGCACGCATCGTGCTGGTCATGAGCAACAACGAGGAAGCCTTTGGCCTCAAACGCGCTGAGGATGCAGGCGTGCCCACCGCCATGATCGACCATCGGCATTACGCCGACCGTGAATCCTTCGACCGCATGGTGGATGCGGCGCTGCGCACGCATGAGATCGAACTGGTGGCACTGGCCGGGTTCATGCGCATTCTCTCATCCTGGTTTGTGCATGAATGGCAGGGCAGGCTCATCAACATCCACCCCTCGCTACTGCCGAAATTCAAGGGGCTGAACACGCATCAGCGCGCGCTGGATGCGGACGAGCGCCAGCACGGCGCTACCGTGCATTGGGTTACCCCAGAGCTGGATGCGGGCGAAATCATTGCGCAATCCGCATTGGATATTCTGCCGGGCGAAAATGCCGCCGCCCTGCAACAACGCGTGCATGCGCTGGAGCATCAGCTCTACCCCGAGGCCGTGCGCAAGGTAGCGCAGTTGCTAAACACCCGCCCTGCCTAAGCTGCTCCCAATCCCCTTTTTTTATCGCCTTTTCTGTAAGTTTTGCTTATATTGATGCTATGAAACAGCATGGGTTTTCGCTCGTTGAGCTCTCGATCGTTCTTGTCATTCTTGGGCTGCTCACTGGTGGCATCCTGGGCGGACAATCGCTGATCCGTGCCAGCGAATTGCGGGCCATTCCGACCGAGCAGGGTCGTTACCAGGCGGCAGCCCAGACCTTCCGGGATAAATATTTTGCGATTCCCGGTGATTTTCGGGATGCGACCCGCTTCTGGGGCCGCTTGAATGGCAATGCCGATTGCGTGTCGAATTCTGGCGCCGCAGCCGGTGGCAGCCCCGGCGTGTGCGACGGCAATGGCGACGGCACCCTCACCGGCGGGCCCACGGTCGGCGGGAGTGGCGAACCACTGCAGTTCTGGCGGCAACTGGCGCTCGCAGGCCTTATTGAAGGTACCTATACCGGGCTTGCCGGAAGCGACAATTTTTCACCGAACTGCTTTGGGCAAGGCATTGCCTCCGACCATGTGCTGGGCACGAACGCGCCGCGCTCGAAACTAGGCCGCGCCGGCTGGGGGGTACTGGTCGGCGGCAATGGCGGCGGCTGGTTTTTTAACATCGATTTTTCCCGCAGCTTTGTGGTCGGCGGGCAAACACCCAGTTGCCATCCGTTCGGCCAAACCATGAAACCCGAAGAAGCATGGAACATCGATACGAAAATGGATGACGGCAGACCCGGCACCGGCAGCGTCAGCACCATGTTCTGGAACAACCTTACCACTCCCGGCTGCTCGTCCACCGTGGCCAATGCCAACGATTACGCGGCCGCTACCTACAATCTGGACGTATCGATCCAGGCTTGCTCGCTCGCCTTCCGTAACGCTTTCTAATTTCTCCCAAACCAAAACGGGCGCCTCCGTGTGGGGGCGCCCGTTCGTTAGGTCGTTGCGTGAACGCGTTGCTTACGCGGCGATTTCTTCCGCCTTGAAAAAGAAATCAATCTCGATCTTCGCGTTCTCCAGGCTGTCGGAGCCATGGACCGAATTGCGCTCGATCGACTCGGCGAACATTTTGCGGATGGTGCCTTCCGCGGCGTTGGCCGGGTTGGTCGCGCCCATCAGGTCGCGGTTCTTGGCCACGGCGTTCTCGCCTTCCAGCACTTGCACCACGACCGGACCGCTGATCATGTAGTCCACCAGCTCGCCATAGAACGGGCGATCCTTATGCACGATGTAGAATTGCTCGGCCTGTTGGCGGCTCAGGCGCAGGCGGCGTTGACCAACGATGCGCAAGCCGTTCTTCTCGAACACGGCGTTGATGGCGCCGGTCAGGTTGCGCTCGGTCGCATCGGGCTTCAGAATGGAAAGGGTGCGCTCAATGGCCATGACAAATCTCCTGTAGGGTTCAAAATTGGCGCCGCTATAGGCTATGGCTCGCGCAAGGGCAAGCGAATAATGCGCGGCAGCACCATGCAAAACCATTTGTCAGGCGGGCGGTAGCGGGCTATCGGTGGGGGAATAAAAAAAACACCTAAGGATTCGGCAATCATGCGCACCCCCTTGCTCGCGCTCTTCGCGCTTGGCCTGCTCAGCGCCTGTGACAGCACCGCGTCGCTGCAGGAATTGAAGCGCGCCACCCCCAGCGATAATCCCTATCAGGCGTCCCTTGCGGCACGGTATCAGGAATACGCCGAAGAGAAAGTCGTCGCCTATGATTGGTGGACCAGTAAATATTTCGCCGACAAAGGACTGATGGCCGCCTACGGACGGGATGTTCGGCCCGAGGACCCGGCACAGTGGGACATTCCCAAAACCATGCAGGACGAATTCGCCGAAGCGCGCACGCAGCTGATGCAGGCACTGGAAGTCAGCCGGGAACGCCAGCCGGCTGAAGCTGCACAGGCTGTCGTTGCCTATGACCGCTGGGTTGAGCTGCAGGATGACCAGTGGAACGAGCCCCGCATTGCCGATGCGCGCGATGCCTTCTTCGCTGCGTTGGGCGCCCTCGCCCCCGCCACCACCGAAGCGGAGGCGAAACCTGCTGCCGCGCTACCGGTCGAGACCACCTCCACCGTGTTATATTTCCCGTTTGATTCGACCACCCTCACCGAACCGGCCAAGGCCGCGATTGCCGAGCTGGTCGCCTACCTGAAGGATGCGGGCAACGTGACGGTGAACATCAACGGCCATGCGGATCGCGCCGGGGCCGATGATTACAACCTGCAGCTTTCCGAATTGCGGGCCAAGCTGGTGGTGGAAGCCTTGCTCGCCGCCGGGGTGCCCGAGCGAATGGTGCAGTATTTTGCGTTTGGGGAAACCGACCCGAAAACTCCCACCGAAGACGGCGTGCGCGAGCCTAGCAACCGCCGCGTTGAGATCTTCCTCGAGTAGGCCATGGGCGCGCAGGATGCCAGCATCCTTGGCCTGATCGCCGCCCGCGCCGAGCTGGCCTGCATCAGCTTGTGGGCAGCATTGCTACTGGGGTATTTCATTGGTCAGTTTCTACCCGCTTACCTGCTGGTCGAGCGGGCGAGCCTGCTTGCTGGTTATTTCGGCAAAAAGCTCAACCGCCGCTCGCGCGATGTGGCGACGCGCGCCTGGCGTGGCGCCGTGGTACTTGGCTTTTTCGTCGTTCCAGCCGCCGGATTTGGCCTCATCCTCTCGGGGCTACCGCTGTGGGCAGAGGGCGTGGTGCTGGCATGCCTGTTCACCGCTGGGCTGCGCAGCCACCGTATACTGGCACTGTGGCAACAAGCACGGCGTAAGGAAATCAGCTTGCTGAGCCAAGGGCGCAAGCATCTGTTCACCGATACGCATGGCGTGCTGCGCTATGAGATCCTGCACCATGCAGCCCACTTAGCCGTGGGCATCATGGGGGCGGCGTTTTGGTTTGTGCTGGGAGGATTGACCACCCTGTTTTCTTATCTCGCCCTGGCCTTCGCCTCGGCCGAATACGCCACCGAGCACCCGGAAAACCGTGCTTTTGGTGGGGTAGCACGGGGCCTATTCCAGCTGGCGGATACCATTCCCCGCCTGCTGACTGCCTGTCTGTTGCTGGTGGCAGGGTTTTTTGTGCCGGGCTGCAAACCGGCGGCCGCCCTGCCTTCTCTTGCCACCACGCCCCGCGACTGGACCGGATTCATTGCCCGGCTGCTTGGGGTGGCGCTTGGTGGGCCCACCAAGCTGGCACATGGCAGCCACGTGGCCGACTGGGTGGGTGAAGGCTCGGCCAAACTCACCAGCGCCGATTTCACCCGCTGGGTACTGCTTTGGATGGTCGCGCTCTTGCTTCTGGGGCTGGTGGGGCTATTCCTGCTTACTTTCTAGCCATTCCAATGGCTTGGCGTCATGCATCCGCTGCATGAGTGATGGGGTGCTGCATGTTTCTGTCACGCAATCTTCACGCAAATAGCCGCGCACTGGCACCGTAAATCCGCTAGAATGGGAACCGGTAAGCAATTGAATCGGAAGCCTACGTGCCCGCACCCGCCACATATTCGCCCACAGCCACCACGCTGCCGACGGCCAGTAACGATCATCGCATCGGCACGGTGCGTACCGACGATACGCGTCAGATTTTTTCCAACGACACAGCCCCACTACATAGCCAGACGCAATCGAACCTTGCCCCTACATCTGAATTTATTCGCCTGTTACTGTTGGCGTTCCCGACACGCTACATCGCGCGGGCTCTCACCAGCTTCATTTCACCCAAGCACAAAGGGCCGCAACAAATGCTCTATGGGCTGGCCATGGGTGCAGGCAGTACGTTTCTAACGCTGCAGTATGGCGCATTGGTGAAGAACGATATCAAGAACCTGTTCAGCGAGGCCGTGGCGCTTGAGAAGGACGCAAGCGCTGATCAGATCGGCTACCGGGAAATCGCCACGAGCCAAAACACGATTGTGCAAAGCACGTTGAAAACTTTCCATCAACGCATGTTAAAACGCCTCGGCTCTGACGCGCTGTTCTTCCTGACCGCACCGCTTACGATGCTGAATAAAGGGCCGCTACAATATGATGATGCGAAAACGGCGGTGACCGACAGTGTGGTCGGTTTGAAGGGCCTCATGGCTATTTCTGAAACTTGGAACCGCAAGACGACCATGTTCGAAGATCTGGTCACGTTCGTGAACAACAAGATCAACCCACGCAATGGATTGGGACAGCCTATCGGCATGGGTGAATTGTTCGATCTCTATCAGCATTACGCCGAAGTGCATCAGCCGGATAAAATGTTCCGCAATGTGCTGAGTCAAGATACCTCGCAATCCCAGCTCAATGCCATTAACGCACCGATCTTCACCCGCATGGCGGAGCTGATGAACCTGACCTACGCCTACAAGCACGGTAACGTCGCCAGCGATGCCGTCGCGCAGGCGAATTTCGCGCTGCCGAAATTTATCTACCTGCTGGGCCATGACCTGATCGACCCCACCCGGCCGGAACGCACCCTCGCGTTCATCGAGGTGATGAACGCCTACGGGGCAGCCGAAGTACAGCAGGTCAAAGCGCAAATGGATGCAGGCATGCATCCATCGACCGCGATTGCACCGCTCGGGTTACGGCTGAACCATGCGCCCGACCCGGCCTTGGCCGGCACCACCAATAAAACCAGCAACGGCGTCATTCCCAAAGGCTCCACGGTACAGCTGGAACGTGCCGAGGCATCCGCACAAAAACCGATCCCGCATATTCAGCAGGAAGGCGCCATGCTGGACCGCATGCACGTGCAGGAACGTGCGCTTACACCACTTTAATAGCCAACCTATTCAATCAGGCGAAGCTTCTTTACGCTCGTGAAGATAGTATCAAATGCTTGCTGCAACTGCTCGGCATTTTCAGCCTGCAAGTAATATTCAGGCTGCGTTGCGCAGCTACGCAGCAGGTTGGTTGCAATAGGATCTTCCAATACTTCCTGGCCAAATCCCACGGTGTAAATAACCACGGGCTTGCGGCGACTTTTTAACTCCCGACACGATGCAAGGGTCTCGGCATCAATCCTGTCACGATGCCCGTTCTGAATATCAAGGCGGGGGCCATAGAACGGTTCGTAATTATATCCATCGGTCAGCAACAGCAGCACCGGTATGGAATTGTCGCGCGTTTCATCGACCAATTCTTCAGACGCATAGCGTAATGCCCTCGCCGAATTGGTGCCACCAAATGCTGGCATCAAGTCAATGGCTCTGAGGACGGCATCGCGATCATTGCTATACGCAAGATTACCAAAAACAAGAGTCGACCACTGCACGAGCGCGATGCGCGATACGTTCGATTGCTCCAGTACACGGTCGGCAAGCCGGTAGGCCGCATTGCGCATGGCATTCAAACGGGTGTCGCGACGCAACCCATAAAAATCCACTGGCTGGTTACAACCCAACCGATAGAAATTATTCGTGTATTGATTAAAGAGCGTGCAATACTCAATGCCTAATGCGCGGGCGCGATTACGCAGGTTTGCAGCCACCGGGCGAACACCTGCACTCCCCACATCTTCGCTGGTCATGGAACTGGAAATATCCAATGCCATAATGATATCATAATTGCTGCTGCTACTGGTCGTGCCAGACGCCACCACCGTGCGCCCTTGGGCGTTCAATGCATTCGTGCCGACATTGCTGACAAAATTCGTAGCAACCTCACCATTCGCCTCCACGGTAATATTACCACTGGTAGTGATCTGCGGCGTGGGACGGCTTACTCCCAGATAATTGACAGGAAAATTCATCTGATACACACGCAAAGCCGCATTCTGCCGCTGTGCTGGTGTGGCGGAATCCGGGAGCGCGGCGGCAGCGATGGCTGCCGCATCGGTTGCCTGTTGCAGGCGGCTACGAACCAGCTGCTGCCGTCCGAAATCGACGCCTGCTCCCCCTAGTGCCACCAGGAATAAAATCGCCAGCCCGGTGAGCATGAGCACATTGCCCTGCTGATGGTGGCGGAAACGATGCAAAAACTCCATACGCATGGCTGTTCCTTTTCTTTCTACGAGCATTCGCTGTAGGTGAATGTCGGCGGCAGGCAGATAAGTTCGCCATTTCGTGGAGAAACATAGGCGGCGCGATAAAGCTGCGTCGGCTGGATGGCAAAACCAAGCGTGCCCAACAAGCCTGCGAATGCTGGCTGATAACTGTAGAAGATCTCAGCAGCAATCAGGTTCTCGTTCGGCTCCATGGCATTCGCCAGCGCCGACATCTCCGCATCCGCAAAACTGACCACGCGGTTGCGTGCGCTCGCCGAGGGTGGGTTGCTGGGCCCCAAACCGCTGATCTGGCTGGTCACGCCACCCAGCGAACCGCCACCCCCCATTTGCCATTTGATCCGCGTTTGATTTCCTTCGCGGCGGAAGGAAGTGAGGATCGATACATAATCTGGATGCACCGCATTCGATGCAAATTGCCCAGCGCAGTTACTGGTCTGGCATGGTTCCAGAATGCGCGTCAGCAGCGGAAAGACATTATTCGCAAGTTCCGACTGACTGAGCTGGCCATCAGCGGATGGGTTCTGGGTGGCGGGCGGATATTGGCTCGCAACACTCGCGAGCATCTGCGCACCCGCCTCGACCCGCTGGGTGATGAGGATGTAGCGCGTTAACTCAATGCCGCCAAAAAACAGTAGCAGCATAAACGGCAGCACGGCGGCGAACTCGATCATCGCCACGCCGTTTCTATTGCGCCAAAGGCGGCACGCCCAACGCTGGTTAGAATGGTTCATTTTTTACCACCGTGGATGCAGAAATAAGCACCACCCCTGATCCCACCCCATTGGCATCACGCGTGCCGAAATAGCGGGAGAGGTAGGGAATAATGGTGCGCCATGGATAGATGACCCGTACCTCGACGATCTCACCACCGGCGCCGGAATTGCTGAGACTGGTAAGGGATTGGTAGCCGGTGATACCGTTCACCTCTTCCCATTGATTCGTCGGGCATGGCTCCACCGTACTGCTCACTTCACCATTGGCAAGAATACATACATCCGGCTGCGTCACACCACCGGTGGGTGTGGTTTGCGCAATGGCGACCTGAACGGCATTGCCACGCACCAGACTACTGGATTTCTGCTGCACAAGGCAGGTAATATACTGCACGGTATTGGCGGTTGTGCCGCATGCACCCGTGCCCGATATTCTGCCCAGCGAGGCTTCGCGCGCCGCCTGATAGGCGATGGACTGAATCATCACCTGATTGAACATGTACAGGCCGAACTCCATGATGCCCAGCAACAGCAAAAAGAACACCGGTGCAACGAAGGCGAACTCAAGGATGTTCGCTCCGCGCTGGTCATGCAGGAATCGTTTCAGAAATGGGATGCGCAACCTATACCTCATTGGTTAGCATTATACCAAAATTTTAACTTTTTCCTACGGGTTTTTGCGCTGCAACGCGTTAAAATCCAAAGCGGCGCGGCATTGCCAGTTCGCGATTGAGATAGACATGCATCAGCAAGCCGCATGCCATCAGCGTTGCCAGCATGAATGAGCCGCCATACGACAAGAATGGCAGCGGGACACCCACTACCGGAATCATCCCCATCACCATCGCCATATTAATGAAAATATGCACAAACAGCATGGCGGCAACACCGGCTGCGACCAACCGGCCGAACATGTGCTTACAGCGCACACTCAGCAGCAATGCAAAGCTGAGTAATGCCGCATAGAGCATGAGCAGGATGAACGCCCCGATGAAGCCCAATTCCTCAGCCAGCATGGTGAAAATGAAATCGGTCTGTTTCTCGGGCAGAAAATCGAGCTGGCCCTGACTCCCTTGCAGCAGACCTTTGCCGGTAATGCCACCCGAGCCAATGGCGATTTTGGACTGGATGATGTTATAGCCGGCACCCAGCGGGTCGGCATCCGGGTTTAAGAAGGTCTGTACGCGGCGTTTCTGGTAATCATGCAGGAAATGGTACACCACCGGTACGGCCGCCGCCACGCTGCCAATGGCCACCGCAAAATACTGCCAGCGAATACCGGCCATGAAGCATAGCGAGAACGCAATAAAGCTTACAATGGTCGCGGTGCCAAGGTTGGGCTGCTTTAAAATCAACGCCACGGGCACCAGCGTGAGCAGCAGCGGCACCACCAGCAGCACATAATGGCGGGCGCTTTCCATCGGTGCACTGTGAAAGTAACGGGCCAACACCAGAATGATCGCGATTTTCGTGAGTTCCGAAGGCTGGATATTAAAGGCACCGACCCCGATCCAGCGCTGTGCGCCCATGCCGATAATGCCCATCACCTCCACCGCGATCAGCAGCACCACGCACAGCGCATAATAGGCGTACACGCTACGCATCAGCAGAGGCGTGGGCATGATCGCGATGCCCACCATCATCCCAAGACCAAGCAGCATGCTCACCGATTGCTTGAGCGCGAAGACCCGAAACTCGCCACCCGCAGCCGAATATTGCATGGCAAGCCCGAGCAGGCAGAGCAACACAATCACACTCAGGATACCGCCATGCATGGCCTGCAGGCGAGCTTTCCAGCGTTTCATGCGGGTGCGGTTCATCATACGGGCTCCTTCGGGATATCCAGCGCCGCACGCGGTGGCCCACCTTGCAATAATTCCTGTAATTTTTGCATGACATCGCGCGCAACGGGCGCGGCAGCCGAGGCACCGCCGCCGCCATGCTCGATCAACACCGCACAGCAATATTCCGGCTTCTCAGCCGGGGCGAAGCCGACGAATAAGGCGTGATGGCGAAACTTCCAGGGAATCCGGTTCTGATCCTGCCCGCGAATGGTAATGCGCCGCACCTGCGCGGTGCCGGTTTTCCCGCCAAAACTCATACCCTCGACCTTAATGGTGCTGCCATAGGCCGTCCCGCGCGGGCTATTGGTCACCATATTCATCCCTTCAAGCGCCACCTGCAGATGCGCTGGGTCGATATCGATAAACCCATCGGTTTTCGTTGGTTCATCGAGCAGTAAACGTGGCCGAATTTTTTTGCCGCCATTGACCATGCGTGCCGTCATGATCGCCAACTGCATGGGCGTGGTCAGTACATCGCCCTGACCGATGCTGGTGTTGATCGTCTCGCCGGGGTTCCAGGGCAGGCCACGCGCTTTCTGTTTCCAAGCGGGCGATGGTACAATCCCAGCGCGTTCACCACGCAACCCAAGCCCGGAAGGCGCTCCTAGCCCGAATGCATGGCACATATCGGCAATCGCCTCAATCCCTGCTTCCCGGCCCACCGTGTAGAAATACGTATCGCACGAGACCGCCAGCGCCTCGGCAAAATTCACCGCGCCATGGCCTTCGGGTTTCCAGCAATTCCAACGGTTACTGCCGAGATAGTAATGGCCCGGGCAATACACTTTACGCTCCGGATTCACTTTGCCGGATTTAAGGGCCGCCAAGCCGGTCATCATTTTGAAGGTAGAACCCGGTGGGTATTGGCCCGCAATCGCCTTATTCAGCAGCGGTACTTTTTCATCCGCATTCAGCGCGGTCCAATAGCCCTGCTTGATCCCTTTGCTGAATTCATTCGGGTCATAGGACGGCATGGAGGCCAAGGCCAGCACCTCGCCGGTATGCACCTGCATCACCACCACCGCGCCGGATTCCTGACCCAGCCGCTGCACAACAAATTCCTGCAGCCTTGTATCAATCGTCAGCGCCAGCGTGGGCCCGGCTTTGGCTTCCTGCTTGGCCAGCTCACGCACCGGCGAGCCGACTACGTTCACTTCCAATTGGCGGGTGCCGGCCTTGCCACGGAGCTTTTGCTCATACAGCTGCTCGATGCCGTTCTTGCCCAGCCGCATATCCGGCTGTTTAAGCAACGGGTCGGTGCTTTTGGTGGCTTCCTCCGGCGACACTTTACCAATATAGCCGATCAAATGGCTGGCATGGTCGGAGAACGGATAATGCCGCCACTGCCCTTCTTCAATAAAGGCCGCGGGAAGATTCGGCAGGTGAAACTCGATGGTAGCGACATCCTCCCAACTCAGATATTCCCGTACCAGCACCGGGAATCCGCGCTTGGCGCGGGCGATGTCCACACGGCGCTCGTCCAGCTCGGCGGGGCGCAGCGCCAACAATGCAGCAATTTTATCCAGCGTGGCGCGCGCTACGTCCTTCTGCTGGGATTCCAGCATGAGCTTGTAGTTCACGTGGTTCATGGCCATCGCCACACCAAAGCGATCGGCGATCACGCCGCGCGGCGGTACCAGCATCTGCACTTTGATACGGTTACCTTCCGCTTCGGTTGCGTATTCTTCGCCGCGCACGAATTGTAGGTAGTATAGCCGCGTCAGCAGCGTGGTGCAGGCAAGCGCCTGCAGGCCTCCGAAAACAAAGGCACGGCGTTGGATCATGCGTTGCAAATCAATCGGGCGCATCACGCTACCCTACACGCTAGCTGCGCGCTGGCAACAGCTTCGAAAGCTG
>Ga0075157_10002007_pt1 | contig 12110 bp, 10 predicted proteins | sample JI81BgreenDNA_FD_70967 | JGI IMG/M metagenome (GOLD analysis project Ga0075157, IMG submission 70967) | Wastewater effluent complex algal communities from Wisconsin, to seasonally profile nutrient transformation and Carbon sequestration -... | ecosystem: Engineered > WWTP > Effluent > Algae...
TGCCACGCCCGGCGGACAGGAAATAGCGGATCGCCGCCGGGCAATTGCCGCGGCCATTACCATGGCCCTTGCCGGTGACATCGTGCTGATCGCCGGCAAGGGCCATGAGCAAGGCCAGACCGTTGGGGATCGCGTGTTGCCTTTCGACGATGTGACCGTGGCGCGGGAATGCGCGGCATGAGCCTGTGGACCAGCGCCGAAATTGCAGAAGCCTGCCACGGGACGGCAACGGGCGACTTTGCCGCCGATGGCGTGACGTTCGACAGCCGCGAGGTTGCGGCGGGAGACCTGTTTGTTGCGCTTAAGGGCGAAACCACCGATGGACATCGCTTCGTGGGGAAGGCGTTGGAACGCGGCGCCGCCGGGTTGCTGGTGAGCGAGGCGGTTGACGCACCGCATATCCGCGTGGCCGACACGATGGTCGCCCTGAATGCGTTGGGCGCTGCCGCGCGCGACCGCAGCCGCGCTACCCGCATCGGCGTCACCGGCAGCGTGGGCAAGACCGGGGTGAAGGAAGCACTGAAGGCGGCTCTGTCACGCTTTGCGCCGGATGCCGTGCACGCCAGCGTGAAAAGCTACAACAACCACACCGGGGTTCCGCTGTCGCTGGCGCGGATGCCAGCAGAGTCGCGCTTTGGCGTGTTCGAAATGGGCATGAACCACAGCGGCGAACTGGCTGAACTGACGCAATTGGTGCGCCCGCACATCGCCATTGTCACCTGGGTGGCTTCGGCGCACCGCGAATTCTTCGCCACCGAAGGCGATATCGCCATGGCCAAGGCCGAGATTTTTGGCGGACTTCCCAAGGGCGGCACCGCCATCATTCCGCACGACAATCCGCATGCCGATCTCCTCGCCCGCGCTGCCAAAGATGCCGGCGCCAAGGTTGTGCGCTTCGGACTGAACGACGGTGCCGATGTGCTTGCCGAGAAAGTGGCGCTGCACCCCGATTGCAGTTGCGTGACCGCCCGTATCGGCAAGGAAACCCTCACCTTCAAGATTGGCATGGCCGGCCAGCATTGGGTCAACAACGCGCTGGCCGTACTGGCCGGCGTGCAGGCCGCTGGCGCCGATCTGGCGCTGGCCGGCCTGGCGCTGGCCGACCTGAATGATCTGCCCGGTCGCGGCCGCCGCCTGCGGGTGGCCGCCGGTGCCGGTCAGGCCATCGTGATCGACGAAGCCTATAATGCCAATCCGGCCAGCATGGCGGCCAGCCTTGCCGTGCTGAAAGCGGTTGCGCCCGCGCGCCACGGTCGCCGCCTGGCACTGCTGGGCAGCATGAAGGAACTGGGCGCGCTGTCGGATGAATTCCACGCTGGGCTAGCGCCGCACATTCGCGAAGCCGGCGTGGCCGCCGCCGTACTGGTCGGTGCCGAAATGAAGCCGCTGGCCACGGCGATGGGCCGCAGCATCGATGTGCGCCACGTTGCCGATGCTGATGCCGCGCGCGCCGAAATCGCCCGGATGATCACCGCCGATGACGTGCTGCTGGTCAAGGGATCCAATTCGATCGGGCTGGCCCGCGTCATCGAGGCGCTGGCCAGTGGAGACATGGTACCATGATCAAGTTGCTTGCCGATCTCGCGGGTTATGAAGGCCTGTTTAACATCTTCCGCTACATCACCTTCCGGGCGATCGCGGCGCTGATGACCAGCTTGGCCATTGCGCTGGTGCTCGGCCCACGCTTCATCGAGATGCTGCGCGCCAAGCAGGGTAAGGGCCAGCCGATCCGCGAAGATGGGCCGGAATGGCATCTGCTCACCAAGCGCGGCACCCCCACCATGGGCGGCCTGCTGATCCTGATCGGCATGACCATTTCCACCCTGATGTGGATGGATTTCGACAATGGCTTTGTGTGGGCCAGCCTTCTGGTCACGCTGGGCTTCGGCGCCATCGGCTTCATGGACGATTATGACAAGGTGACGAAGCAGAGCCACAAGGGCGTCTCCGGCAAGGTGCGGCTGGGGATGGAGTTCCTGATTGCCGGCCTTGCCTGCTCGTGGATCGCCAGCCGCACTGGCTTCACCCTGTATCTGCCGTTCCTGAAGGATGCCGGCCTCTATCTCGGCCTGTTCTACATCGCCTTTGCCGCCTTCATCGTGACGGGTTTCGGCAATGCCGTGAACCTTACCGATGGTCTTGATGGCCTCGCCACCATGCCGGTGATCATCGCGGCGGCGGCTTTTGCGGTGATTGCCTATCTGGTCGGCAACATTCGTTTCTCGGACTATCTCGGCATCCATCATGTGCCCGGCTCGGGCGAGTTGGCGGTGTTTTGCGCGGCATTGATCGGGGCGTGTCTGGGGTTCCTGTGGTTCAACGCGCCGCCGGCGATGGTGTTCATGGGCGACACCGGCAGCCTCGCGCTGGGCGGCGCGCTCGGCACCATTGCGGTGATCACCAATCACGAACTGGTGCTGCTGGTGATCGGCGGGCTGTTCGTACTCGAAACGCTTTCAGTGATCATTCAAGTGGTAAGCTTCAAGACCACCGGCAAGCGCGTGTTCCGCATGGCGCCGCTGCACCATCATTACGAAAAGAAAGGCTGGAAAGAATCGACTGTGGTGATCCGCTTCTGGATCATCGCCATCCTGCTCGCCTTGGCGGGCCTGGCGACACTGAAGCTTCGGTGATGGCCATGTTCGTCAGCAGCGTCCTCCTCCTTGAACCTGCATACCCCGCACCGCGTGTGCTGCTGCGTAACCGTAGCGCACGGGGGGGGAGGACGCTGCACCGGTGATTACTTCGCCTGCCTTTGCCGGAAAGCGCTGGGGCGTGCTGGGCCTGGCCCGCACCGGCCGCGCCGTCGCCGCCGCGCTGGCCGCGTCGGGCGGCGAGGTGTGGGCTTGGGATGACGGCGAGGCGGCGCGCGCAGCTTTTGAAGGCAAATTGGTCGATCTGAACAGTGCTGACCTGACCGGGATGGCGGGCATCGTGGTCTCACCCGGTGTGCCGCATTCCGCACCGATCTTCGCCGCTGCCGCGCGCCATGGCGTGCCGATGATCGGCGATACCGAGCTATTTGCCTTCAGCCAGCCGGCGGCGCGCATCGTTGGCATCACTGGCACCAACGGCAAGTCCACCACAACCGCGCTGCTGCATCATCTGTGCGTGACGGCTGGCATCCCCGCAGCGATGGGCGGCAATATCGGCCTGCCCATCATGGCGCAGGACCCGCTGCCGGCCGACGGGGTGTGGGTGCTGGAATTGTCGAGCTATCAGCTCGAGATCACCCACAGCCTCGCCTGTGATGTCGCCATCCTCACCAATATCACGCCCGACCATCTGGAACGGCACGGCACCATGGCCGGCTATGCTGGCGCCAAGGCGCGACTTTTTGCCACGCAGAAACCCGGCAGCGTGGCCATCGTGGGCAAGGCTGCGCAGGCCGCGTGGTCGGTGGCTTCCGGCCCGGTTCTGCTCATCGAGGATGTGGCGCTGCCCTCCCCGCAAAGCGACTGGCCGGCGCTGAAAGGTCCACACAATCTGGAAAATGCCCGTGCCGCCATTGCCGCGGCCCGCGCGCTTGGCATCAGCGACAATGCAATCGCGCGCGGCCTCGCCACCTATCAAGCGCTGGCGCACCGCATGGAACCGGTGGGCCAAAAGCGCGGCCTGCTGTGGGTCAACGATAGCAAGGCGACCAACGCTGACAGCACCGCCCCGGCGCTGGACGCCTACCCACGCATCCACTGGATTGCCGGTGGCCGGCCCAAGCTGGATGCCAACGGCAAGGCCGATCTTTCGGCGATCCGACCGCATCTGGGCGGCGTCGTGGGCGCCTATTTGATCGGCGAAGCGGCGCTAATGTTTGCCGAACAATTGCAGGGTCAGTTGCCGGTCACCCAGTCGGACACGCTGGCGCAGGCCATGACCGATGTGCTGGCCGCAGCGAAGCCGGGCGACGTCGTGCTGTTCAGCCCGGCGGCGGCGAGTTTCGATCAATACAAGGATTTCGAGGACCGCGGTGCTGCCTTCCGGGCAGCAGTCGCGGCACTTTAAGGGGGGGACCAGATGGCCAGCCGCAGCACCAATCGCACGCTCGCCGCCGCGCTGACGCGCGGGGACCGTTCCACCATCGGTCGCTGGTTCTGGACGATCGACAAGACACTGCTGATCATCATCTTCGCTCTGGTCGCCGCTGGTATCGTCGCCGTCGCCGCTGCCTCCCCGGCTGCCGCCCGCCGCCTGTCAGGGACCGCGCTGCGGTTTGACGATCTCTATTTCCTCTATCGCCAACTTGGGTGGGTGGCGCTGGGCCTGCCGCTGATGCTGGCCACCTCTATGCTGGATATGCGCCTGCTGAAGCGGCTGGCGGTAATCGGCACATTGGGCTGCCTAGTCGCGCTGATCCTGGTGCCGTTTATCGGCGGCGGTGCCAACGGCGCGGCACGCTGGATCCAGCTGCCCGGCTTCCAGTTCCAGCCGTCAGAGTTCTTCAAACCCTGTTTCATCGTCACCACCGCCTGGCTGCTCAGCCTGAAAGTGGAAGACAGGTCCTTGCCCACCATGCAGATCAGCTTGGGGCTGCTCGGCATGGCACTGATCTGCCTGATCGCGCAGCCAGATGTGGGACAATCGGCCCTGATTTCAGCCGTTTGGCTCACCCAGGCGATGCTGGCCGGCCTGTCGCTGACCATTGTCGGCGCACTGGCGGGTCTGGGCATCGTCGGCTTGGTCGCCGCCTATTTCACCCTCGATCACTTCGCCGCCCGCATCGACAAGTGGATATTGGGCACCGGCGACACCTTCCAGATCGACAAGGCACTGGATTGCTTTCGCGCCGGCGGCTGGCTCGGCACCGGGCCAGGCGAAGGGCGCATGAAGTTCCGCCTGCCCGAAGCCCAGACCGACTATATTTTCTCCGTGATTGGTGAAGAGTTTGGCCTAATCGCCTGCTTCATGCTGGCCGGCCTGTTCATGGGCTTGGTGGTGCGGGCGCTGCTGGTAGCGATGGACGAGGAAGACCCGTTCGTGTTCCTCGCCACCGCTGGACTTGCCGCGCAGTTCGGTTTCCAGGCGGCCATCAACATGATGGTCAATCTGGCGTTGCTGCCATCCAAGGGCATGACCCTGCCGTTCATCAGCCACGGCGGCTCCTCCTACCTCGCCATCTGTGTGGGTGCCGGGCTGCTGCTGGCGCTAACCCGTTGCAATCCCTTCCTGAAAGGCCAGCCCTGGGCCCGGCCACCGGGCAGTCTGCGCGCGGCATGACCGACAACCCGCGCCCCACCACACCCGGTCCCGGCGGCACTTATGTGCTGTGCGCCGGCGGCACTGGCGGCCACATGGTTCCGGCGCATTGCCTGGCGCTGGAGTTGATGGCGCGCGGCCACAAGGTGCATCTGGTGACCGACGAGCGCGGCCTGCGCTTCCCCGGTCTGTTTCCGGGCGTTCCCATCACCAAGGTAGAGGCGGCGTCCACGGGCCGGAGCGGCTGGCGGTCCCTGCCGCAAGTGGCACTCAGCATCTGGAAGGGTCGCAGCGCCGCACGCAAGCTTTTCAAGGACATGCACCCGCGCGCCGTCATCGGTTTCGGTGGCTATCCTGCCTTGCCGGGCTTACTGGCAGGCCTGTCACTCTACCTGCCCTGCCTGATCCACGAGCAGAACGCCGTGCTCGGTCGGACCAACCGTTACCTGGCGCCGCGGGTGCGCGCCATTGCCACCAGCTTCCCCAGGGTACGCCGCATGGAGGGCAGCTGGCAGCGCCGGGCGCATTTCGTCGGCAACCCGGTGCGCCCCGAAGTGCTGGCCGCCCGCGACATTGGTTTCGACGAAAATGCTGCCCGATTGAAGCTTTTGGTGACCGGCGGCAGCCAGGGAGCGGCGGTTCTGAACCGGGTGGTGCCGGCGGCTGTACGGCTGCTGCCGGCCGCTGTCCGCGCCAATTTGGACATCACCCACCAGGGCCGCGACGAGGATCGCGAGGACATGCTGGCGGCCTATCGCGCCGCTGGCATCGAGCCGACCATCGCCGCTTACTTTCCCGATCTCCCCGCCGAAATGGCCTCGTCCCATATCGTCATCGCCCGCTCAGGCGCGTCGACGGTGGCAGAGCTCGCCGTGATGGGCCGGCCCTCCATATTGGTCCCGCTGCCGATCGCCACCGACGATCACCAGGCCGACAATGCTGCTGCTCTGGTGGCCGCCGGCGGGGCACAGATGATCCGTCAACAGGATTTTACGCCGGAGCGGCTGGCCGAGGCCTTGACGCAATGGTTAACAGACCGGCAGGGGTTGGCAGAGGCCGCCGCAGCGGCGCGCGCCGCCGGCCACCCGGAAGCCGCGACACGCTTGGCCAATCTTGTCATTGCCACTGGATTGATCGCATGAACTCCGTTCCCGCAACCATTCGTCTTCGTCCCGGTTTCCGCACCGATATTGGCGTCATCCATTTCGTCGGCATCGGCGGCATCGGCATGTCGGGCATTGCCGAAGTGATGGCCAATCTGGGCTTTGACGTGCAAGGCAGCGATTCTGCTGAAGGTTATGTGGTCGAAGGCCTGCGCAAGAAGGGCATCAAGGTCTTCATCGGCCAGAAGGCAGACAATGTCGTCAATGCCGCCGTGCTGGTGACGTCAACCGCCATCAAGGCGGACAATCCCGAAGTGGTGGCCGCCCGCGCCAAGCGCATCCCGGTGGTGCGCCGCGCCGAGATGCTGGCCGAACTGATGCGGCTGAAAAGCTGCGTCGCGGTGGCCGGCACCCACGGCAAGACCACCACCACCTCGATGGTCGCCACGCTGCTCGATGCCGGCGGGCTTGATCCCACGGTGATCAACGGAGGCATCATCAATTCGATCGGCTCAAACGCGCGGCTTGGCGCGTCGGACTGGATGGTTGTGGAAGCCGACGAAAGCGACGGCAGCTTCCTGCGGCTGACCGGCACGTTCGGCATCGTCACCAATATCGATCCCGAACATCTCGATCACTGGGGCGATTTCGACAAGGTGCGCGAAGGCTTCCGCAGCTTCGTCCATGCCGTGCCCTTCTATGGCGCGGCCATATTGTGCATCGATCACCCGGAAGTGCAGGCGCTGATCCCGCGCGTCAGCGACCGGCGCATCATCACCTACGGCTTTGCCGCCACCGCCGATGTGCGCGGGCTGGACGTGACGCCGGTGCCGGGCGGCAACCGGTTTTCGGTGCTGGTGCGCACCCGTGATGGCCAGCGCCGCATCGACGATCTGGTGCTGCCGATGCCCGGCCGCCACAATGTGCAGAACGCGCTTGCCGCCATTGCCGTGGCGCTGGAACTGGGCGTGGACGATAATGGCCTGCGTGCCGGTCTCGCCCGCTTTGGCGGGGTCAAGCGCCGCTTCACCAAGGTGGGCGAGGTTGCCGGCACCACCATCGTTGATGATTATGGCCACCACCCGGTGGAAATCCGCGCCGTGCTCGCCGCCGCGCGTGAAGGTGCAACCGGGCGCGTGATCGCCGTGGTGCAGCCGCACCGTTTCACCCGCTTGCGCGATCTGATGGCGGACTTCTGCGCGGCGTTCAACGATGCCGACATGGTCTATGTCGCACCCGTCTATGCCGCCGGCGAAGCACCGATCGACGGCGTTGATGCCGCTGCGCTCGCCGCCGGGCTGGTCGCGGCCGGGCATCCCAGCGCCGACACGGTGACGGGCGCCGACAATCTGGCGGTAAAGCTGGCCGGCGTGGTGCAACCCGGCGATCAGGTGATCTGCCTGGGCGCGGGCGACATCACCAAGTGGGCGGCCGGTCTGGCTGACGCAATTGGCAAGGTGAAGGCGGGGTGATGCCTTACCCCTCTCCCGGGCCGGCTTCGCCGTCTCTCGACCTCTCCCACAAGGGGAGAGGTGGCTTGTCCGTCACCTCTCCCCTTGTGGGAGAGGTCGACTCGCGCGCTGCGCGGCGGGAGAGGGGTTCGCGCCTGGAGGTCGCCCCATGCTGACCCCGCGCGGCAAGCTCACCTCGTCAGCGCCGCTGGCCCCACTCGTCTGGTTCAAGGCTGGCGGCGTGGCGGACTGGTTGTTCGAGCCGGCCGATGTCGATGATCTGCGCGCTTTCCTGAAGGCGCTGCCTTCCGACGTGCCGGTGATGGCGCTGGGGCTGGGCAGCAATCTGATCGTGCGCGATGGCGGCGTGCCGGGCGTTGTGGTGCGGCTGGGCAAGGCGTTCGGCAAGGTGAGCGCGGATGGCGACATCATCACCTGTGGCGGCGGCGCATCGGGCATTGCCGTGAGCAGCGCCGCGCGTGATGCCGGCGTGGCGGGCCTGGAATTCCTGCGCGGTATCCCCGGCACGGTGGGCGGCTTCGTGCGGATGAACGGCGGCGCTTATGGCCGAGAAGTGGCCGATGTGCTGGTGGACGTCATGGTGGTCACCCGCGACGGCGGCCTCGAAACGCGCGCCTTACCGGCGCTCGACTACAGCTATCGCCATTCCAATCTGCAGGACGGCGAAATCGTCGTCGCCGCCCGCCTCAAGGGCCAACCCGGCGACAAGACCGCCATTCAGGCCGAGATGGACCGCATCGCCGCCGCCCGCGAAGCCAGCCAGCCGTTGCGCACCCGCACTGGCGGTTCCACCTTCAAGAATCCGGCACCGCACAAGGCGTGGGAACTGGTGCACAACGCCGGCTGCCGGGGCTTGCGCGTCGGCGGCGCCGAAGTGAGCGAGAAACATTCGAATTTCCTGATCAACAGCCACCGCGCTACCGCCGCCGATATCGAGGCGCTGGGCGAACTGGTGCGCGCGCACGTGTTGCGCACGCAGGGCGTGAGCCTGGAGTGGGAAATCCAGCGGGTGGGGAGAGTCCAGTGAAAGTCGCAGTGCTCATGGGCGGCTGGTCGGCAGAGCGGGAGGTGTCCCTCACCTCCGGCCGCGGCATCGCGCAGGCCAGCCGCACGCTGGGCCATGACGTGGTGGAAATCGACATGGGCCGCGATGTGGCCCAGCGCCTGATCGAAGCCGCGCCCGACGTGGTGTTCAACGCGCTGCACGGCACGCCGGGTGAAGATGGCACGGTGCAGGGGCTGATGGACCTGCTGGGCCTTTGCTATACGCACAGTGGCCTCACCACTTCGGCTATCGCCATCGACAAGGAACTCACCAAGAAAGTGCTGGTACCGGCCGGCGTACCGATGCCGCAAGGCAAGGTCGTCACCAGTGAAAGCCTGTTCGGCGGCGATCCGCTGCCCCGGCCTTATGTGCTGAAGCCCGTGAACGAAGGCTCGTCTGTCGGCGTCGCGATCGTTACCGACAGCAGCAATTACGGCAACCCGATCCAGCGCGACGTGCCGGGGCCATGGCAGGCATTCGAAACCTTGCTGGCTGAGCCCTTTGTGGCCGGCAAGGAATTGACGGTGGCGGTGATCGGCGACGAAGCGCTGGCCGTGACCGAATTGCAGACCTCCAGCGGCTTTTATGATTACGAGGCCAAATATACCGATGGCCTGACGCTGCACATCTGCCCCGCCGCGCTTCCGCCCGAAATCGAAGCGGCCTGCCTTGCCCATGCGCTTACCGCGCACCGGGCGCTGGGCTGCCGGGGCACCAGCCGGTCTGATTTCCGCTGGGATCCGACGCAAGGCCTCGCTGGCCTGTTCCTGCTGGAAACCAACACCCAGCCTGGCATGACGCCCTTGAGCCTGGTGCCGGAACAGGCCAGGTATCGCGGCATCAGTTACGAACAGTTGGTACAGCGCCTGATCGATATGGCGCTTCACGATCATCGGAAGGGGGCCAAGGCATGACCGCCGCCGTTCTGAAACGCGGTGCAAAGCCGCCGAAAGCCGCGCAGAAACGGCCGGTGCGCGCGGCGACCGGCCCGATGATCACCCGCCAGCAATTGGGCATCGGTGCCGCCGTGTTGCTGGCGATTGCGATCGCAGTGATGATTGCCGTGGGCGTGCCGCAACGCATCTGGAACGGCTTTGTGGAATGGACCGCCGCGCAAGGGTGGGAAGTGCGCCATGTCGAACTGACCGGTGCGCGCGAGCAGGAACGGCTGGCGATCTATGCTGCCGTCTTGAATGGCCCGAGCAACGCCATGCTCGCCACCGATCTGGATGATGTGCGCGACCGGCTGCGCGGGTTGCCGTGGCTGGCCGATGCCAGCGTGCAGCGCCGCCTGCCCGACACGCTGGTGATCGAGGTGAAGGAGCGCAAGCCGGTGGCGCTGTGGCAATATCGCCAGCGCCTGGCCGCCATCGACATCACCGGCAAGGTGCTGACCCGCGAGCGGCTGGAACGCTGGAACGATCTGCCGATCCTGGTGGGCGCCGGCGCCAATGCCCGCGTGCGCGACGCGCTGGAACTGATCGCCGCCACGCCGTTGGGCCGCGACGTGAATGCCGCGGTGTTCGTGGGCGGCCGCCGCTGGGACTTGCGCTTCAAGAGCGGCGAGACGCTGGCACTGCCCGATCAGCCGGGCCAGGCCCGCGCCGCGCTGGCCAGCTTTGCGAAACTGGATGGGCAGGGGCCGGAGCGGTTGCTGGGCGGGCGCTTTACCCGCTTTGATCTGCGGCTTCCCGGCCGCATGATCGTTGCCGGCCCGGCCGTGGCCGAAACCCTGGCCGAAGCCGAAAAAGCCCGCCGCGCCGCCGCACAGGCCCAGAAGATTTGATGCAGATCTGAGGAACATATGGCCCCCCGTATTCCCCTCCCTCCCCTTGGCCGCAGCCAGCCCGAACGGCCGGTCGCCGTGCTTGATGTTGGCACCTCGAAAGTATCGGCCCTGATCGCGCTGGTGGGTGGCGACGGGCCGCCCCGCATCATTGGCAGCGGGCAAAAGCCCTGCATGGGCCTGAAGCGCGGCACGGTGACGGATTTCGACAAGGCCGAAATGGCCATTCGTGGTGCGATGGATCAAGCCGAACGCGCCGCCGGCATGCAGATGGACAGTGTTGTGGCCAGCTTTGCCGCCGGCAACATGGCCAGTTCCATGGCCAGTGCCGAGATAGACATTGCCGGCGCCAGCATCACCCCCACCGACATGGTGACCCTGCGCCAGGCCGGCCGCGCCGCCATCGATCCGCGCGGGCGCAGCGTGGTGCATGCCTTGCCGGCGCTCTACACGCTGGATGGCCTGCCCGGCGTGGAAAGCCCGCTGGGCCTGCATGCCGATCGGCTGGGCATGGATATCCATGTCGTGACGGCCGACACGCCGGCGATCATGAATTTCACCCGCGCCGTGGCGCAATCGCATCTGGGCATTTCCACGCTGGTTGCCAGCCCGCTGGCCGCCAGCCTGGCCGTTCTGGATGAGGAAGAGCGCGATATCGGCGTGGCGCTGATCGACATCGGCGCCGGGATGACCAGCATCGCCGTGCACAAGTTCGGCATTGCCGTGGGTGTCGCCACCGTGCTGATGGGCAGCGCCGACATCACCGACGACATTGCTGCGGCCTTCGACACCAAGCGCAGCAATGCCGAGCGGTTGAAAACCTTCGATGGCGCCGCGGTGGCCACCATTCGCGATCAGAGCGACCCGGTGCTGATCCCGCCGTCGGTTGAAGATGGCAGCGTGGAAGCCCGCAAGGTGCCGCGCGCACAACTGGTGGGCGTGATCCGCACCCGGCTCGACATGTTGTTCGGCGAGATCAGCAAGGCGCTGTCAACACTGGGTTTTGTGGGCCCACAGGCGCGGCGCATCGTGCTGACCGGCGGCGGATCGGACCTGCGCTCCATCGCCGATTATGCCGGATCCTACCTGGGCTGCAACGTGCGCATCGGCCGGCCGCGCGGGCTGAACGGCCTGCCGGTGGCGCAGGAAGGCCCGGCGTTCGCGACGCTGGCCGGCCTGGTGCTGTTTGCGCAAGGCGACCGCGGCGATGTGTGGCACGCGCAGGTGAGCAATGAAACGCCTTCGCTTCGGCGCGGTTTCGGGGGAGTCATCGAAAAACTGTGGGGAAGTCTGTGAAGTCACTTCCCACCGAATCACGCATCATCTAGTATGAATCTGACCCTGGGAGACACGACATGCTGGAATTCGCGAAGCCGGAATTGACCGAACTGAAGCCGCGTATCGCTGTTGTTGGTGTTGGTGGCGCCGGCTGCAATGCGGTGGCCAACATGATCGCTGCCGATCTGATGGGCGTGGAGTTCGTGGTCGCCAACACCGATGCCCAGCAGTTG
>Ga0075157_10002008_pt1 | contig 12098 bp, 13 predicted proteins | sample JI81BgreenDNA_FD_70967 | JGI IMG/M metagenome (GOLD analysis project Ga0075157, IMG submission 70967) | Wastewater effluent complex algal communities from Wisconsin, to seasonally profile nutrient transformation and Carbon sequestration -... | ecosystem: Engineered > WWTP > Effluent > Algae...
GTCTCGGCCGTCCACTGGAACTATGTCGCCACCACAAGCCACCGCGCCGATGAGGGCAAGGACGAGGTAAAGTCGGTCGACGCCTCCAAGTGGAACAAGCAGAAGGGCGGCTTTTACAGCTTTGACAACGGCCACCTTGTCCTGTGGACGAAATGGGCCGACCCGTCGAACCGCCCCCTCGCCCCGCGCCGCGACGAGTTGGTGGCGAAATATGGCGAGGCAAAGGCCGACTGGATGATCGGCTACCTGCGCAACCTCTGCCTCTATCCCAACCTGTTCCTGATGGATCAATTCTCCAGCCAACTCCGCGTCTTCCGCCCGATCAGCGTGGATCAGACCGAAGTTACCATCTATTGCATCGCCCCCAAGGGAGAGAGCCAAGAGGCCCGCACCCGCCGCATCCGCCAGTACGAGGATTTCTTCAACGCCTCCGGCATGGCGACACCGGATGATCTGGAAGAGTTCCGCGCCACCCAGATGGGCTATGCCGCAGCGCCCACCGCACAGTGGAACGACCTGACCCGTGGCGCGACCCAGTGGATCAAGGGTGCCGACGAAGAGGCGCAGCGCATCGGGATTGAGCCCATCCTGTCCGGCGCGCGGACCGAGGACGAAGGCCTCTTCGTCATCCAGCACCGCCAATGGACCGAACGCATGGCCGCCGCCGTCGAAGCCGAACGCCGGACCGCAACCAAGATCGCAGCGGAGTGATAACGATGAACGCCGTGACCGAAACCCAGCTTTCCTACGAAACCCTCTGCGCCTTCCTCTATGCCGAAGCCAGCGCGCTGGACGATCGCCGCTTCGACGAATGGATCCAGTTCTACCACCCCGATTGCCCCTTCTGGATGCCGGCATGGGATGATTACGACACCCTGACCGAAGACCCGGCCAACGAGATGTCGCTGATCTACTATCCCAACCGCGGCGGGATCGAGGATCGCGTGTTCCGCATCAAGACCGACCGCTCCAGCGCCACCTCGCTGCCCGAACCGCGCACGGGCCACAACATCACCAACGTGGAAATCCTCTCACGCGAAGGGACCAGGACGCATCTGCGCTTCAACTGGATGACGCATAACTACCGCTATGGCGTGACCGACACCTATTGGGGAACGTCGTTCTATACGGTCGATGTCGCCTCCGGCGCGCCTCTGATCACCTCAAAGAAGGTGATCCTGAAGAACGACCGTATCCATCACGTGATCGACGTCTACCACATCTGACGCAACCGGAAGCCGTGCCCGCACGGCACCCCGGCGCGGCCCTTGAGGAGGAGGCCCGCCGGGGAAAGGAGGAGCCATGACCTACAAGATCGCCCTGAACTTCGAAGATGGCGTCACCCGCATCATCGACTGCGACGCCGATGAAAAGCTGTCGGACGCCGCCTTCCGCCAGAAGATCAATGTCCCGATGGATTGCCGCGACGGCGTCTGCGGCACCTGCAAATGCAGGGCGGAACGGGGCGAATACGAGCTTGGCTTCTACCTTGAGGATGCGATGACGGCGGAGGAGGCGGCACAGGGCATGGTCCTGACCTGCCAGATGATGCCGAAATCCGACTGCGTGGTTGCCATCCCCGCCTCGTCGATCGCCTGCAAGACCGGGGCGCAGACCATCGCCGCCACCGTCGCGGGGGTCGAGGCGCTGTCGGAGACCAGTTTCCGCCTGCGCGTTGCCCTGCCCGCCGCCATGACCTTCCTGCCGGGCCAATATGTCAACGTGCAGGTCCCCGGCACCAGCGCCACCCGCGCCTACTCCTTCAGCAGCCACCCGCAGGCGTCCGAGGCCTCATTCCTCATTCGCAACATCCCCGGCGGCCTGATGTCCGGCTATCTGGCCCGCGCCAAGGCGGGCGACCGGATAGACCTGACGGGGCCGATGGGCGCCTTCTACCTGCGCCCCGTGACGCGACCGCAGGTCTTCCTTGCGGGCGGCACGGGCCTTGCGCCCTTCCTGTCCATGCTGGAACAGATCGCCACCCAAGGGACCGGCCAGCCCATCCGCCTGTTCTACGCGGTCACCCGCGACGCCGACCTCGTCGAACTCGACCGCCTCCACAGTCTCGCCGCACTGATCCCTTCGCTCGACATCATCACCATCGTCGCAGCCCCCGAGGCCGATCATCCCCGACGCGGCTATGTCACCGACCACCTCACGGCTGCCGATCTCTGGGATGGCGCGGCGGATGTCTACCTCTGCGGCCCGCCCCCGATGGTCGAGGCGGTGCGCGCGCACATGGCCAGACTGGGCGTCACGCCCGCCGCCTTCCTGTTCGAGAAATTCAACCCCTCCGAGGCGAAGGCAGCGGCATGATGCGGTTCAAGGGCAGGGTCTTCGCCATCACGGGTGCCGCGCAGGGCATCGGGCGGCGCGTCGCCGAACGCGCGGCGCTGGAAGGCGCGTCCGTCGCCGTCATCGACCGCTCCCCCCTCGGGGCCGCGGTCGCGGGGGCGATCACGGCGGCAGGCGGTCAGGCGGTCTATCTTGCCGCCGATCTCGAAACCCATGCGGGGGCCGTGGCGGCCATGGCGGGCGTCATGGATGCCTTCGGACGGATCGACGTGTCTGTCCACAATGTCGGCGGCACGATCTGGGCAAAACCCTTTGAACATTACGAGGCGGATCAGATCGACGCCGAGGTGCGGCGCTCGCTCTTCCCCACGCTCTATTCCTGCCATGCCGTGTTGCCGCACATGCTGTCGGCGGGCCGGGGCGTGATCGTGAATGTTTCGTCCATCGCCACCCGCAGCCTGAACCGCGTGCCATATGCAGCGGCCAAGGGCGGGGTGAACGCGATCACGGCAAGTCTTGCATGGGAAGTGGCCGAACGCGGCATCCGCGTCATCGCCACCGCCCCCGGCGGGACAGAGGCCCCGCCCCGCGCGGTGCCGCGCAACCCTAAGGAACAAACGGCGCAGGAAAAGGTCTGGTATCAGCAAATCGTCGACCAGACGATCGGCTCCAGCCTCCTGCGCCGCTACGGAACCTTGGATGAACAGGCAGGGGTGATCCTCTTCTTGGCATCCGATGATGCCTCTTACCTGACCGGGGTCACCATCCCGGTGGGCGGGGGCGATCTGGGCTGACAGGCCCGCCACAGCACGGCGTCAGGGAGAGACGCCGCAACAAGGGAGAGAGACAGATGAAGACCACCATTCGGGCGGCCCTTGCGGGGCTCGCCACCAGTACCTTCATGCTTTCGGCCGCCTATGCCGAAGACATCAAAATTGGCATGCTGCTGCCCTATTCCGGCGTCTATGCCGCGCTCGGTCAGGACATCGACGATGCCTTCGCGCTGGGCCTTGAAACCTTCGGCGCCGATAGCGGCGTGACCTTCGACATCATCCGAGAAGATGACGAGGTGAAGCCGCCCGTCGGTCTGGCCAAGACCAAGAAGCTGATCCTTCAGGACGAGGTCGATGTGATGGTTGGCATTGTGTCCTCGGGCGTGCTGGGCGCGATCCGCGATACGGTCGATGATGCAGGCTTGCCGCTGATCGTCGCCAATGCCGGCAATGACGAGGCGACGGGCGAGGCGTGCAGCCCCTACATCACCCGCATTTCCTTTTCCAACGCCCAGGTGAACCGCCCGATGGGCCAATGGCTGATGGATCAGGGCGTGAATAAGATCTTCACCATCGCCCCCGACTATGCCGCGGGTCGCCAGATGATCGACGCCTTCACCACCGCCTTCACCGCCGCGGGCGGCGAGGTTGTGGGGCAGGAATGGCCCGCCTTCCAGAAGACACAGGATTTCGGCCCCTTCCTCGCCAATGCCAAGGCCAGCGGTGCCGATGCCGTCTATGTCTTCTTCGCAGGCGGCGAGGCGATTTCCTTCGTTAAGCAATATGACAGCTTCGGCCTCAAGGCCGAACTGCCCCTCTACGGTTCGGGCTTCCTCACCTCCGCCCTCTATGTGGAGGCGCAAGGGTCGGCCGCCGAAGGCGTGATCACCGCGCTTCACTATGTCCCCACGCTGGACAACCCCGAGAATGCGGCCTTCGTCGCCGCCTTCAGGGAAAGGACGGGCCGCATCCCTTCGGAATATGCCGTCCATGGCTATGACAGCGCCCGCGCGCTGGTCGAGGCGGTCAAGGCAGGCGCGACCGACCGTGAAACCCTTGCAGCCGCCCTGCCGAAGGTGGCCTTCACCGGCCCGCGTGGCGATCTTCGGATCGACCCGGCGACGAACAACATCGTGCAGCCCATCCATGTCTATGAAACCGTCTCGGGGCCGGAGGGCCTGACACAGAAGGTTCTGGCCACCCTCCCGGCCGAGGCGGACCCCGCCAATGGCTGCGAGATGCCCGCCGTCAACTGACCCTCAGTCAGGGGGCCGTGCCTCGCGGCCCCCGCCAGCCCAAAAGGTGCAACCATGACCACAGACCTTGGATTCTGGGTGCTGCAAACGCTGAATGCCCTGCAACTCTCCATGCTCCTCTTCCTGCTTTCTGTCGGCCTGACGGTGATCTTCGGGCTGATGCATTTCGTGAACCTCGCCCATGGCTCTCTCTATGCCTTCGGCGCCTATATCGCGGCCACCCTGTCGGGGACGCTCGGCTATTGGGGCGGCTTTCTGCTGGCCCCGGTCGCGGTGGCTGCCCTTGGCGCAGGCCTTTACTTCTCGCTGATCCGGTCGCAGCGCCGCGCGGGTCCGATGGCACAGGTGCTTGTCACCTTCGGCCTGATCTTCGTTGCCGTCGATGCGACACGGCTGGTCTGGGGCGATCTGCCCATCGGCATCGCCATGCCTGCAATCCTTGATGGCCAAATCGCGCTGCTGGGTGTGGACTACCCGCTCTACCGCCTCTTCATCATCGCCCTGGGCCTTGCCATCCTTGCCGTCCTGACCCTCGTGCTGACCCGCACGCAGGTCGGCGCGATGATCCGGGCGGGCGTGGACAATGACCAGATGGCCGCCTGCCTTGGCATCAATGTCGAACGCATGTTCTTCCTTGTCTTCGTCGTCGGATGCGCGCTGGCGGGCCTTGCGGGCGCGGTCGCGGCACCCGTCCTCTCGGTCACCCCCGACATGGGGCTGCAAATCCTCATCCCCACGCTGATCGTGATCGTGATTGGCGGCCTCGGCAGCCTGCGCGGCGCGGTGGCAGGCTCGCTCATCTTCGGCTTTGTCCAGACCTTCGGCGCGGTGCTTCTGCCCACGTTCAGCGCCGTCCTCATCTACGCGCTCCTCGCCGCCGTGCTCGTCACCCGGCCCGAGGGCCTCTTGCCCGCGAAAGGGTGATCCGATGTTCACGCATACACCGCTCCGTCTGGCGACGCTGGCTCTGCTTGCCGCCGCCTCCCTGACCTACGCCCTCGCGGCGGGCTTCTTCGGGCTGGAGATCCTTGCCGAAATCGCCATCCTTGCCATTCTCGTGATCGCACTCGACCTTGTCGCGGGCTTCGGCGGGATGGTCTCGCTCTGCCACGGGGCGCTGATGGGGGTGGGGGCCTATGCCTTCACCGTCGCCGCCAATGACGCAGGCCTGACCGCCCTGCCCGCCATGATCCTCGCCGTCGCGCTGTCCACCGCACTCGCCTTCGCCATCGGCGCGGTTTGCGCGCGTAGCACGGGCATCTACTTCATCATGGCGACGCTGGCCTTCGGCCAGATGGCCTACAGCTTCGTGTTCCAATCCCCGCTCTTCGGCGGCGATGACGGCCTGTCAGGCGCACCGCGCCCGGACATGACCGCCCTTGGCATCGATCTGTCCGACAGCCGGACCTTCGCCATCTATGCCCTCCTCCTCGTTGCGCTGGCCTATGCCATCGCAACCGCCACACTTCGTTCTGGCCTTGGCCGCAGCCTCGTGTGCCTCCACCACAATGAAAAGCGCCTGCGCGCCCTCGGCCTCACCGTCTGGCGCGCAAAAGCCACCGCCTTCGCCATCTCCGGCGCACTGGCGGGCGTTGCAGGCTGCCTTGCCGCCCAGCACACGCAATATGTCTCGCCGGGCCTCCTGTCCTGGACCGTGTCGGGCGAGGCGCTGGTCGTCGTCATCCTTGGCGGCCTCGGCACGCTCATCGGCCCCATCCTCGGCGCCATCCTCTTCGTGATCCTCAAGCACGAGATCTCCTCCATCACCCCCTACTGGCACGCCATTGTCGGCCTGATCCTGATCGCCGTCGTCATGAGCCGCGCGCAAGGCGTCTTCGGCTTCATTGAGGCCCGTATGGCGGCCCGCAAACCGCAGGCTCAAATCAAGAAGGTCAAGGCCGATGCTTGAAACCCGCTCCCTCTCCAAGTCCTTCGGCCCGATTCAGGTAACGCGCAATGTCAGCCTCAAACTGGAAAAGGGCGAGCGGCGCGTGATCCTCGGCCCCAACGGGGCGGGGAAGACCACGCTCTTCAACCAGCTTGTCGGCGAACTCACACCCGACAGCGGCACGATCCACCTCGACGGGGCGGATGTCACCGCACTCCGCGTGGCCGACCGTGCCCGTCGCGGCCTCAGCCGCAGCTACCAGAAGAACACGCTCTTCGACGGCCTCACCATCGCCGAAAACCTCGGCCTCGCCACCGCCGTCGCACTGGGCAAAGGGCAGAGGCTGTGGTCCGACCCGCTCCAGTCCGCCGAAGTGCGCGAAACCGTGCGCGAAGTCGCCGCAATGGTCGACCTGGCACCGCATCTCGACGCCCGCGTCGATTCCGTCAGTTACGGCATCCGCCGCCAGTTGGAGGTGGGCATCGCGCTGGCCACCCGCCCCAAGGTCATCCTGATGGACGAACCCACCAGCGGCGTGGGGCCGGAAATGTCCAAGGGCTTTCACCGCCTCCTCAAGGCGCTGCCGCGCGATTTGACCATCCTGATCATCGAACACGACATGGATCTGGCCTTCGATGTGGCCGACACGATCACCGTCCTGAACTATGGCGAAGTCGTCTTCGACGGCCTGCCCGAAGCCGCACGCGGCAGCAGCCTCTTGCGCGACATCTATCTGGGAGCGTGGGAAAATGCTTGACCTGACAGACCTTTCCTCTGGCTACGGCGAAACGCAGGTTCTGCACGGCCTGTCCTTGCGTGCCGAACCGGGGCGCGTGCTGGCCATCCTCGGGCGCAACGGCGCGGGCAAGTCCACCACGTTGAAAACCATCATGGGCCTGCTGCCCGCCCGCGGCGGAAGTGTCACCTTCGATGGCGCAACGATCAGCGGCCTTGCCCCCTTCGACATCGCGCGGCGCGGCATCGCCTATGTGCCGGAAACGCGCGACATCTTCCGCTCCCTCTCGGTGCGCGAGAACCTCGACCTCGCCGCCCGCCGCTTTCCCTGCCCGCCGGGCGGCTGGACGGTGGCGCGGGTGATCGACCTCTTCCCCCGCCTTGGCGAACGTCTGGACAATGGCGGCGATCAGCTTTCGGGGGGCGAGGCGCAGATGCTCGCCATCGCGCGCGGCCTTCTGATGAACCCGCGCCTCCTCATCCTCGATGAACCGACCGAGGGGCTGGCCCCGATCATCGTCAAGCTCATTCACGCCAAACTGGCGGAATTGAAACGCGACGGCCTGCCAATGATAATTGTCGAACAAAACTTTGGCTTCGCCACCTCGCTTGCCGATGACGTGGTGATCGTTTCGAAGGGCAGCATCGTCTGGCAGGGCAGCGCCGCCGCGATCCGCGCGGATACCGAGGCACAGCATCGCTGGCTGGGGGTCTGAACGCGCGCCCGAACCAGCGCCCCCTCAGAATGTCTTGCGCGCAACCTTCTGGGCGATGGCCACGAAGTTGCGCACATGCACACCCTGTTCGTCCAGCCGGTGGTTCACCGACACCCCCGTCTTGGCCAGCGGATTGGTGATGTCGTGGAACCGCACCCCCGTCCGCTGCACCGAGCCAACCGATTGCGGCACGACCGCCACCCCCTCGCCCACCGAAACGAGCGCGATGGCGGTCTGGAAATCCATCGTGAACACCCGCCGCTTCAATTCGATCCCCAATCCCGCACAGGCATCCAGCACGAAATCCGCGAAGGACGGGCGTGGAAATTCCGGGTAAAGCACAAAGGCCTCGCCCGCCAGGTGCCGCAGATCCACCGGGCCTTTCGGCAGGTCCAGCATATCCGGCACCGCCAGAACCAGCGGCTCCTCGCCTAGCTTGCGCGTCGTGATCTCGGCATCGTTCAGCGCAGGCCGGGCAAAGGCGATGTCAATCTCGCGACGGATCAGGCTGCGGTGAAGCTGGGCATTGTTCATCGGGATCAGCGACAGGTTCACCTCCGGATAGGCGGCGCGAAAGCTTTTCAGGATGGTGGGCAGGATGCCATATGTGGCCGATCCGACGAACCCGACGCGCAGCCGCCCCTCGGCCCCCTGCCCGATCCGCCGCACCTCCAGCTTGATGTCGTTGAACTCGGCCAGCATGGCCGTCCCGCGCGCATAAAGCCGTTCACCCGCCTGCGTAAGGGTTATGGCATTTCGGCCCCGGTTGAACAGCAGCGCGCCCAGATCGTCCTCGATCTGCTTGATCTGGCGGCTGAGCGGCGGCTGCGCCATGCCCAGCCGTTCCGCCGCACGCCCGAAATGCAGTTCCTCGGCCAGCGCGATGAAATATTCAAGCTGCTTGATGTTCACGGCCGCCCTCCCTTGCCACCCCTAGCTAACCCGCAAATCCCCTACTCCCAAAAGGAAAAAGCCGCATCCCGTGGCGGGGATGCGGCAAGGTCCGACAGGGAGGATGCGCCTATTCGGCGGCCAGTGCCGCACTTGCCGCCTCGGCCTTCAGCGTGAAGTCGAAGCGCAGGTAGAGGTCGGTGCCATGCTCCGGCTTGCCCTTCTGGAAATCGCCCACAAGGCTGTCCTTCACCGCAAAGACCGAGTCATTGTCGAGATAGGCTGACGCGCTGTCATAGACTTGGCTCACCAGCGTCCGGTAGCCATCCTTGGCCACGATGAAATGCAGGTGGCCGGGGCGGTTCGGATGATGGCCCATGTAGCGAAGCAACTCGCCCGCCGTTTCATCCGCCGGGATCGGATATGGCACCGGGCGCAGGGCCCGCAGGGCGAAATAGCCGTTCTCATCCGTCTCGAACCGGCCGCGCAGGTTGTAGTCCGGCTGGTCGTGGTCGTGGTTCTCATAAAGACCGTTGGGGGCATCCTCCCAGATGTCCAGCGTCACCCCGGCCAGCGGACGGTTCAAGGTGTCCTTGACATAGCCCTCCATGAAAACCGTCTCTTCATTGTCGAAATGCTTTTGCGCGGTCGATGCGCCATGCGGCAGCACGGGCGGGTTCTCGCGGTAGAAGGGACCCAGCACGGTGGATTCCGACTCCGACCCCGTGACCGGGTTGGTCAGCATGTCGCACAGCACCTCGACGCCGAGGATGTCGCCAAGCAGGATGAATTCCTGCCGCTTGTCGCTGCACACGGCCCCGGCGCGGGCAAGGAACATGCAGGCGTCGATGAATTCGGAATGCGTCAGGTTCACATCCTTGCAGAAACCATGCAGGTGACGGATCAGCGCCGTCATGATCTCGCGCTGACGCGCGTCGATCTCGCCGTTCTGGCCAAGCGATGCGACAACCACATCGGTGACGTTGTCGATGGTAACCTTGCTCATGTGTCCCTCCTCCGGGAAAGCTGGTGATCTGCTGCGGGCCGCCCGTTTGGGCCACTCCCTCCCGCCGATGCGACCGACTATCCACACCTCCCGTTTCCCCGCCAATGACCGCCGGGGTATGGCCCGATACCCCCGCCCCCTGTGACGGCCACCCGCCCGGCACAGGGTATCGCAGGATACCCTGCGCGTCATTGCGGGAAAGGCCACCCGCGCGCTTTTTCAACCCATCACAGCCCATCCGCGGCAAGGAGGAAGCACCCAATGCGCGCCACGCTGGCCATGATGCAATCCCGACTGAACGAACAGCCCCACCTGCTCCGGCTTGGGCAACTCTTCTCCGAAACCGTCCTCTTGGAGGTGGACGGTGCCGAATTCTACCTGACCTTCCGCGACGGCCACCTGATCCAGATCGCCGAAGGCCCCAGCCGCAAGACGCCGTGGCGCTTTGCCCTGCGCACCGATGCCGATGCCCTGGCGCAATTCTGGCAGCCGCGCCCGCGCCCCGGCTTTCACGACATCTTCGGTTTCGTGAAGATCGGTCGCGGCAGGATCGACGGTGACATCCTCGCGCTGGTCAAGAACCTGCGCTTCTTCAAGGAATTCATGGCGCTGGGCCGGACCGCCCCACAGAAGGAGAAAGTGGCATGACCTTTGAACCCATCACCGGCCGCTATCTGACCGTGACCGTGCAGGGCCGCAACCAGCGCATCTATGTGGAAATGGCGGGGGAAGGCAGGCCCGTCCTTTGCCTGCACACCGCCGGGGCCGATACCCGCCAATGGCGCCACATCCTAAACGATGCGGGCCTGACCGCAAACCACCGCTTCTTCGCCTTCGACATGCCCTGGCATGGCAAGTCCCTCCCGCCCGAAGGCTTCCAGACCGAGGAATACCTCCTCACCACCGACGCCTATGTCGAAACCGTCCTCGCCGTGGCACGCACCCTTGGCCTTGACCGCCCCATACTCGCGGGCTGTTCCATGGGCGGGCGCATCGCCCTGCAACTGGCCGCCCTTCATGCCGACCGCTTTTCAGGCTTCATCGCCATCGAGGCATCGGATTTTCAGCCCGCATGGTATGACATCGACTGGTTCCACCGCCCCGACGCCCATGGCGGCGAGATGGGCGCGGCCCTTGTCTCGGCAAACATAAGCCCCCACGCGCCCGAGGCCGAACGCTGGAACACGCTGTGGATGTTCATGCAATCCGGGCCGGGCGTCTTTCGCGGCGACCTGTCCTTCTACACCCGCGACGACAGCCTGATCGCGCGGCTTTCACGCATCGACACCGCGCGCACGCCCGTCCACCTTCTTGTCGGGGCCTATGACCTGACCTGCACGCCCGAAGATGCCCGCCGCACCGCCGCTGCCATCCCCGGTGCCACCTGCACGGTGATGGACGAACTGGGCCACTTCCCCATGTCCGAACATCCCGCAGGTTTCCGCCCCTTCTTCGCGGATGCGCTCGCCCGCATGAAGGTGCCTGCCCATGTGTGACCGCTGCGAATGCTGCAAGGGGGCGCAATGCCCCCGCCTTCCCGCCTTTCCCCTGCCGGAGAAAACCAGATGACCACCGCGCCCCCCTGCATCATCTGCGTGGCGATCACCGGATCGCTGCCGACCAAGGCCGACAACCCTGCCGTGCCGATCACCATATCCGAACAGATCGAAAGCACGCATGAGGCCTTTGAGGCGGGTGCCGCCATAGTCCACGCCCATGTCCGCGATGACGAAGGCAAGCCCACCTCCGACCCTGACCGTTTCGCCCGGCTGATGGAGGGCATCCGCACCCACTGCCCCGGCATGATCGTGCAACTTTCCACGGGCGGCCGCTCCGGCGCAGGCAGGACGCGGGGCGGGATGCTGCCCCTGAAACCTGACATGGCCTCGCTTTCGGTCGGCTCCAACAACTTCCCCACCCGCGTCTACGAAAACCCGCCCGATCTGATCGACTGGCTGGCGGCCGAGATGAAGACCCACGGCGTCATGCCGGAAATCGAGGCCTTCGATCTCTCCCACATCCTCAAGGCGCACCAGATGTGGCAGGCGGGCCAGATTGCACGCAGGCCTTACGTGCAATTCGTCATGGGCGTGAAGAACGCCATGCCCGCCGACCGCGCGGTGTTCGATTACTACATCCAGACCGTCCACCGCCTCTTCGGCCCCGACGCCCCATGGTGCGCCGCGGGGATCGGCCCGAACCAGATCATCCTGAACGAATGGGCCGTCGCCGCAGGCGGCCACGCCCGGACGGGGCTGGAGGACAACGTCCGCCTCGATCGCGACCGTCTCGCACCCTCCAACGCCGCGCTCGTGCGCCGGGTGGTGGACCTTTGCGACCGTCACGAACGCCCCGTCGCGGATTGGCGCACTGCGCGGACCATCCTCGGCCTTCCCGCCGCCGGCCTGGAGGATGCAGCATGAAAAAGGTCTATCCCAGCGCCGAGGCCGCGCTGGACGGCGTGCTGTTCGACGGCATGACCATCGCTTCCGGGGGCTTCGGCCTCTGCGGCATTCCGGAACTGCTGATCGCCGCGAT
>Ga0075157_10002009_pt1 | contig 12095 bp, 11 predicted proteins | sample JI81BgreenDNA_FD_70967 | JGI IMG/M metagenome (GOLD analysis project Ga0075157, IMG submission 70967) | Wastewater effluent complex algal communities from Wisconsin, to seasonally profile nutrient transformation and Carbon sequestration -... | ecosystem: Engineered > WWTP > Effluent > Algae...
GTAAGCGATGTCCCGGCCCCACCTTGCGCGGGTGACGTGAAGCGCCGAGTTTCCGCGCCCTGATTGTTGAGGGGCGTTGGTGCTATGACGATGTCATGTGATGATGCTGGCGCTTGCGGTGTTCAGCGTTTCGAGGTTTTCACCGGCGCTGGCAAGCGACGGGACTGGCCGCCGGAGGTGAAGGCCTCGATCGTTGCGGAGAGCTATTCGGGCAGAGAGAGCGTGAGCGCAGTGGCGCGCCGTCACAGCGTCTCGGTCTCTCAGCTATTCACCTGGCGCCGCCTGCTACGCAAGCAGATGGAGGAGCGCGGTATCGCACTGCCTGTCGTGTCCCGGAAGACCCCACTATTCGTCCCAGCAGTGATCGCGCCTGACGATGTGCTGGAGTCTGCACCTGACCCTGTCAGATCACGTCGACGTCGGCGGGCCGAGCCCGCGGCGATCGAGCTGGAGATCGGCGGCGCGCTGGTCAGGATCGGCAGCAGTGCTGATGCTGATACGATCGCGGCCGTGATCACAGCCCTTCGAGGGTTGCGATGATCGGCCCGGCACCCGGCGCGAAGGTGATGGTGGCAACCCGGCCCGTGGATTTTAGGAAGGGAGCGGACTCGCTCGCCGCGCTGGTGGCGGCCGAGTATGGCGGCAAGCCCTATTCCGGCGTGATCTATGTGTTCCGCGCCAAGCGCGCCGACCGGGTCAAGCTGATCTGGTGGGACGGAACAGGCCTGTGCCTGATGGCCAAGAGGCTCGAGCAAGGCACCTTCCGATGGCCCCGTATCCAGGAGGGCGTGGTGCGGCTGACAGCCGCGCAACTGGGCGCTTTGCTCGAGGGTCTGGACTGGCGACGCGTGCATGGCGGACGCCGCCCGATCACGCCTCAGATTGCCGCTTGACGGGGCGCACGCAGACTGATTCAACCTATCCATGCTCCTCGAAGCGGACCTTCCCGATGACGTTGATGCGCTGCGCGCGCTCGTCCTCGAACAGGCCCACGAGCTGGATCTTCTCAAGGTTTTCCGGGCAGAGAACGAGCGGCTGCAGGCGATCATTGATGGGCTGATGCGTCATCGTTTTGGCCGCAAGTCTGAACAGCTCGATGCGGACCAGTTCGAGCTGGCGCTCGAGGAAGTTGAGGCCGCACTCTCGCAGGCCGAGCTCGCCAGGAACAAGGCAAGCAAGGCTCCGAGCGAACGCCCGCGCAAGACCAACCGCGGATCGCTGCCTGCCCATCTCGAGCGGATCGAGCAGGTCGTCGACGTCGAGGATAAGACCTGCCCCTGCTGCAGCGGAACGCTCCACCAGATCGGCGAGGATGTGGCGGAACGCCTCGATGTCGTTCCCACCACCTTCCGCGTGCTGGTCACCCGCCGCCCGCGCTATGGCTGCCGCTCGTGCGAGAACGCAGTCGTTCAGGCTCCGGCGCCGGCACGGATCGTCGAAGGTGGCATCCCCACCGAGGCGCTGATCGCGCAGGTGCTAGTGTCCAAGTATGCCGATCACCTTCCGCTCTACAGGCAGGCGCAGATCTATGGCCGGCAAGGCATCCAACTGGACCGCTCCACCCTTGCAGACTGGGTTGGCAGGGCAGCTTGGTATCTGCGCCCCTTGCGCGACCACATCCTCGAGCGATTGCGACGATCTGAGCGATTGTTCGCCGACGAGACCACCGCGCCTGTGCTCGATCCCGGGCGCAAGCGAACGAAGACCGGACAGATCTGGGCCTATGCCTGCGATGATCGACCTTGGGGCGCCAGTGATCCGCCGATGGTGGCCTATGTCTACGCCGCCGATCGCAAGACCGAGCGACCTGAAGCGCATCTCCACGGCTTTGCCGGCATCCTGCAGGTTGACGGCTATGGTGCCTACACCGCGCTGGCCCGGCGTCACCAGCAGATCCGCCTCGCGTTTTGCTGGGCGCACGTGCGCCGCAAGTTCTACGAGCTGGCCGAGAGCTCGCCGGTGGCCGCCGAGGTGCTGCGCCGCATTGCTTCGCTCTACGCCATCGAAGACGATATCCGCGGGCTACCCGCTGACGAACGTCGCGACGTCCGCGACCAGCGCAGCCGCCCGATCGTCGAGGACCTCTACAGGTTCATCGAAGCACGCGGCCGGCAGGTCAGCGCCAAAAGCCGTCTCGGCGAGGCGATCCGCTACACGCTCCCGCGCTGGGATGGCCTGACGCGCTTCCTCGACGATGGCCGCATCGACCTCGACAACAACGCCGTCGAGCGCGCCATCCGCCCGCTGGCTCTCAATCGCAAGAACGCCCTGTTCGCAGGTTCCGACGAAGGCGGAGATAACTGGGCGGTGATCGCCACGCTCACCGAAAACTGCAAGCTCACCGGTATCAACCCGCACAGCTGGCTGACCGCAACGCTCACCAGCCTCGCAAACGGTCACCCCGCATCGCGGATCGACGAGCTCCTGCCCCACGCTCACGTGGGCTGAAAACACCGCTTACGCTTCAGCTCCTCGAGCGTTCTGAAGTAGCACCTTCACGCCTGCGCGTGGAAAGTGCCGGTCGCCATCAGCAAGAAGCACCTGCACTTCGGTGCTGCCAGTTGGGCGAAGCGGAATCGGGATCGGACGCACTTCGCCGGGTTGTGATGTGACGCGTTGCCCACCGGGACGCGGCGTTATGCCATCAAGTGATGCCAATTGTGGCTGAATATCGATCGAGGGGCCCGAAGATAAGCCCCGGATCATGAGGTAGCCCTGTGCGTCCGCCCCCTCATTACGGAGAGTTCCTCCGGCGTAGATCTAGGGGCCCTCCCGCCCCGCTTTCTGATGGGCGCCGGAGGCCATCCTAATCCTCGTTGATAAACAGTTCAGAGAGTACGAGCCCGCTGCGGGCTATGCCTGTCAGGCAATTTTTCAGGCTTTATCCCACACCATAGGCCCAAGGCAAATAGCTAGCGGAATGTGAAAAGGTATAATTGACCATACCTTTGATACATAAACCCAGTCAAAAGGATAGATTTTCTGTCCAAAAGGGTGGCTTGTGTTTGCGAGCAAGCCGTGTGACAAGCAGAATAATACATAGCCACAGAAGATTAACAAAATGTTACTATCGTTAACAATTGCATCTTCTGACCGATGTATTGAGGATGCTCGCCTTGCCGCACTTCGAATGCTTGAAGTGCTCGACAGCGATCCGATTCCGGAACTTGATATAATTACCCGCCTCGCGGCTGACCGCTTTGATGCGCCGATCGCATTGGTCAGCCTGGTTGATGAGGACCGTCAGTGTTTCATATCGAAATACGGTCTGGACGTGACGAGCACGAACCGAAAATCGAGCTTTTGCGCGCACGCGATTGCTGACGATAAGGTTTTGGTGATTTCGGACGCTCACGCTGATGAGCGCTTTGCAAACAATGCGCTGGTTGTCGGCCCCCCTAACATTCGTTTTTATGCTGGCGCACCTTTGGTTTTGGAAAGTGGTCACCGTATCGGAACCTTGTGCGTTATTGACCGCAAGGCCCGTCGTCGCTTTTCGGAGCGTGAGCGAAATGTCCTGAAGTTGATGGCTAGTCAGGTTCTCAGTATTCTTCAGTCTCACCGCCTTCTCCAGCAGCAGAAAATCTCGCAGCTCATTGCTGCAACCACGACAGACGCATTCGTCTGTGCCGACGCTGAAAGCCGCATCGTTCTATGGAACCGGGCGGCGGAGGCCATGTTCGGCTGGAGCGAAAAAGAAGCGATTGGGGAGTCGCTGGACCTGATCATTCCTGACAGACACCGCGCAGGCCACCACTCGGGGGTAGCAAGGCTCCGCGCAAAGGGGCCCACAAAGCTGGTAGGTCGTACAGTCGAAGTGACCGCCATATGCAAATCGGGATCCGAGCTTCCGGTAGAATTGTCTTTGGCTATGTGGCCGAGCGAAGGCGAGCCGGGCGGCTTTGCAGCGATCATCCGTGATATATCGGCTCGCAAGCAAGCGGAGCTGGAGCGCGCCGCCACTGATGCCAAGCTTGCCCAGCAATTTGCTGCGATCGAGGCTTCCAATGATGGCATTGCGCTGACCGGCACCGACGGGCTGTTCGTCTTCATGAACCGGGCTCATGCCCAGATGTTTGGTTTCAGCGATCCCTCCGAGTTGATTGGCCAGCCGTGGAGTGCGCTTTATGAGCCACCGGAGGCGGAGCGGATTCAGTCCTTCGTAATGCCTGTGCTGGCCAGCATCGGACAATGGCGGGGTGAGACGTTGGGGCGTCGCCGCGACGGAAGCCCGATCGCACAAGAGATCGTGCTATCGCTTGCACCCGACGGAGGCATTGTCTGTGTAACCCGGGACATTGCGGCTCGACAGGCGATGGAGCGTGAGAAGGTTCGACTTCGTGAACAACTCATGCTTGCGCAGCGCCAGGAAGCTGTCGGTCAACTGGCAAGCGGCATTGCGCATGATTTCAACAATCTGATCGCTGTGATTGCGGGGACAGCCGATCTACTTCGCGTTGTGGATGATGACCGCGTCCAGCATCATGCTGCGCGCATATGCTCGGCCACAGACACAGCTGCCGGACTGGTCGATAAGCTGCTAAATCTGAGCCGACGCATTCCAAATTATGAATCGATTGATATCAATCGCGTTGTTCGTGATGTCAGCAGCCTCGTCGTGCCGAGCTTGACGTATCCCGGCCATACGATCGAGATTGTCCCGTCCGCCCAGACGTTGATTGCAGAAGCCGACGCAACCGAGCTCATGCAGGTGGTGCTCAATCTGGCGATCAATGCTCGAGATGCGCTCAGCTCGGGGATCCCCGGCCGGATCCGTTTAGAAATCTTCGATGCCAAAGGCTACGAGCAGGTCGGGACGGTCTTACTGGGGAGCATACCGCGGGTGCCGTCTGCCGTAATTAGGGTGAATGACACCGGCTGCGGTATCTATCCAGAGACAATTTCTCGTATTTTCGACCCTTTCTTCACCCATAAAGGCAATGGGGGGACCGGCCTTGGCTTGGCCGTGGTCGCCGGAATTCTCTCAAGTAATGGGGGTGCCATTGCGGTGCAGAGCACGCTCGGCCACGGCACCACGTTCGAAGTATGGTGGCCCCTTCAAGTTGCGCGGTCCGGGGCCGACAGCAACCACACGCTTGGTTGGTCCCCGGATTTGTCACTTGCGGGGAAGGCCGTGTTGATCGTCGATGACAATCAGCCTGTCCTCGAAACCCTTGCCGGCATTCTGGAACAGGCTGGAGCTGAAGTGGCTCCTTGTATTGATCCTACTGATGCGCTGGATGCAGTTCGTGAAAACACCTCGGCCTGGGATCTGGTTCTGACTGACTACGACATGCCGGGAATGAACGGTGCGCAGTTGGCACGTAGGCTTCGCGAAATCCGGCCTGACTTGCCAATTATGCTTTTGAGCGCATTGCCGCGCGTGAGCCAGTCGGATCAGGAGGTCCTAGGGTTGTTTGACGTTGCGATCGGCAAGCCGGTCAGCGCCGACAGGCTGATTGAAGCTGCAGCCCGGGCGATCACTGGTGTCAGGCATCTGCAAGCAGAAAGGGGTAAACAGTAGTCTCGCCAGACTTCGGCAAAGATAGCCTACATGGTGAACGCACCTCGGCTCACCGGCGATGCGTTCGGCTGCCAAGATCGCGGTGGACATGGAAGACCCCGTGCTGCGAGGCAGTCTTGATGAGAGTTGCCTTGGCTTGACCGAGAGAAGGCTCGTTATCGCAGAGGGGCATCATGCATGGCAGTGATGGAGCAGGTCGCACAGCACTCCATGAATGTTGCAGCTATCGCGAACACTCGCTGCCGGCTGATACTATCGGCAACGGAATGTAAATTCTGCATAGGAATTTAACCGACCGCCCCCGGTGAAAATTGACGTGAATCGGTGCATTTATCGAGGCAGGTCAAGGGAACGAGCCATGCGTGTGCTGATCGCGGACGACCACGAGTTGTTGCGCGATGTCCTGCGCACATATCTTGAAAACGAGGGCGGTTTCGAAGTCGCGACAGTTGGTGATCTGCCTGCTGCGCTCGACCGTATTGTTGCGGGCCCTACTTGGGACGTAGTCTTGCTGGATTATGGGATGCCCGGCATGAACGGCTACGACGGTATGCGATTGGCCGTCGAAGGAAACGCCGGCGGTGCTGTCGCATTGATTTCCGGAATGGCCCCACCGGACGTTGCTGGTGCAGTGCTTGCAGTCGGGGCATCAGGGTATTTGCCAAAGACATTACCGGCCAAGTCGTTCGTCAATGCCATCAGGTTCATGGCTGCAGGGGAAACCTACCTGCCTGTAGACGTTCGCCATTTCCCTGACGGGGTAAAACCCGACGATGCAGGACTTTCGCCGCGCGAGTTTCAGGTTCTCGAGCGCCTTTGTGCCGGACAGGCAAATAAGGAAATCGCGCGAATTCTCGATTTGCGAGAGCCGACTGTCAAATTTCACGTGAAGCTGATTTGCCGAAAACTGGGCGCGCGCAATCGGACTCATGCAGCCATGATCGCTCGTGAGCGCCGGATATGCTGACAGCTGTTATCGACGACCGCGAATGTCGATCGACTATTGTGAAAATCCTCTGGCACAAGGGGTTGCGTGCCCCGACGCCCTTCTTCCTCAATGGTGGGGGATTGAGCGACAATCCCGTCAACATTTCGCGATCGAGGCTTCATGGTCTGATGGCAGTCCCTGAGGGCCGCAAACCAAAAAGGCTGCCCCGCAGGACAGCCCTTATTGGGTGCAGCTCAGACTACTTGCTAGCGATCAGGCCGCGATCTCATGAATGCGATCAAACTACCCTACAACTTCAGCGGCTGGCAAGTCTTATGACAACTTTAATTTATTCTGCGATTTTTGGCTTCTGGCAGCGCATCAGCGATATTCGGCGTCTTGGCCGATGATCGGCAACCAAGTGACAAAGCTCGGAGAAGGAATGGGGAGTTGACCGGTGCCCTGAATGATTGTGCCTCCTTCCTGCGCTGCTTGGGCGCAGCCGGGGTGATTGTACTTTCATCTTCATGCAGACCGAAAGAAGATACGGCGCCCATCCTGACGGAGCCTGTGTTTTTCGAGGCTGCACGAGAGTGCGAGGCGGTTGACCCGGTTTACATGGCACATGGGACAGACGTGTTGCCGAGCTTCAGCTTTGTCGAACAATCGTCAAACGTGCGTAGGGTCGTCAATACGACCGATTGCATGGTTGAAGCACTGAAAGGCTATCGTTTCAATTCTATCGAAATCAGGCTGGCGCAACCTGGCGCCCAGACATAATCGATCTTCGCGCGCACCACTGAATGCCAGAATCAGTCCAGCGAATTGCGGCTGGAATTGCCTTCCAAAGGCAATGCGCTCTCGAGCGGAGAAATCGACTAGATGCGCTCGAGGCATCCAATTCGGAAGCCATTCGGCCCTGCCCAGAGTCGTTTTTCCGTTTTTGCAGAAATCCGCAAATCTCGACGATTTTGCCCCAAAAGGCGTCAAAATTGGCCATATTGCACCCCAATTTGCACTTTTTACCGTTCGTTTACGTTTCGAAAGTGCCGTTTCTAACCTTCGACCGGGTAATCCTGCGAGAGGATTAGGGGCAGTCCGAGACGCTCGCTCGGGATGGCCCTCAAGTCTCATGGCTGTGGGAACGATGAATTGCTCAGGAGGGCGGCACTCTTTCACCGCCATTGATTTGATCGATCACCTCGAACCCCTTCCCCGGGTTTTCCGCACGCGGATGCAGGCCATTTGCAACTGATCTGTTTCCCGGCGTCAAGTTTTAGCGCCGGGCCAGCTGCCTTCCGGACGAGCGTGCGGGCGATTGTACAGAACCATGGCTCGACCGTTTGCCGATGCACCTTGCGCGACCCATGGGGCAGCGACCTACAGGCTCGGGATATCGTTAGGTGCTGGATCGCTCGGTTGGTGCGCCGTTCGACTGAATGAAGATGGGGATCCCGCGAGCCTGCTGGACGGCGGAGTAAGGGTTTTTTCCGACGGCCGCCATCCAAAGACCGGCTCACCGTTAGCTCTCGATCGGCGAAATGCGCGCGGGATGCGTCGCCGTCGTGATCGCTATCTACGGCGCCGCGAAGTGCTGCTCCAGGAACTGGTGCGCTACCGCTTGATGCCAAGCGACGATCTGACACGAAAACATCTCGAGCAGGCAGATCCCTATCTTACCCGAGCGGCGGCTCTGGATGAACGGGTTCCGCTTCATCACTTCGGACGCGCCCTTTTCCATCTCAATCAGCGACGCGGGTTCAAGTCGAACCGGAAAATCGATGCCAGCTGTGATGACATCGAACTAGGGTTAGTGGCTCGGGGCTCGAGCAATCTTGACGCTGCCATGGTCGCAGCGGGCGCCCGAACCTATGGCGAGTATCTTGCCTTGCGCCATTCGCTTGCTCCTTCCAAACATAACGCAACTGAAAGGCATACCCGCGTGCGCCGGCTTGAAGAGAGCGGAGACTACGCCTTCTTCCCGCTCCGTCGTCATCTCGAGTGGGAGTTCGATGCCCTGTGGGATTCGCAGCAATTCCACTATCCAGATGTTCTGACAGAAGAAGCCCGGTCCCGCTTACGCCGCATCATTTTCTTCCAGCGCGCATTCAAGCTCCCCCCGCCCGGCCGCTGCGCATACACGACACAAACGCGTATCGCTCAAGCTCATCCGGTGTTCCAAAGATTGTGCCTCATCAAAACGATCAACGAGCTCAAGATCGAGCAGATCGCGAGAGCCCCGCGCAGCCTTACGCTAAGCGAGCGAGATGCCATTCTCGGCGCTTTTCGAACACGCAAGGCCACCAAGCGTCAGATGAACTGGAATGCCATGCGCTCTGCCGCGGGCTTGCCGGCGCATTGCCGGTTTGTCGGGGAGGACGAAAAGGGCAAGGGCATCGCGGGCGACCCTCTGGAGGCTGAACTGGTTGCATTGTACGGCGCCGACTGGCGGACGCTCACACCGGCCGAACAGTGGAGAATCGTGTCCCGGCTGGTTCACGAAGAGGATTATAGTGTGCTTCTTGACTTTCTGCAGGGCGAGATCGGCCTCAAGAAAGAAAAAGCCGTCGGGCTTGCAGCTGCCCGGTTGCCACCGGGTTACGCCAGAATTGGCGAGATGGCAGCCACGCGTATTCTTGCGCAACTGGAAGCCGATGTCATCTCCGAGCGAGAAGCGGTTGTCCGGTGCGGTTGGGATACCCTGGGGAGCGGCGCCGCTGAACTGTTCGACCAGTTGCCGTACTATGGCGAGGTTTTGGAGCATCAGATCCCGCCCGGCACCCAAGATCCAGCCGATCGGCCAGAGCAGTGCTTCGGCCGCGTGAGTAACCCAACGCTTCATATTGCCTTTGGTCAGCTCCGTCGTCTCGTTAACAACCTCAGTGAAAGGCATGGCCGTCCCCACGAGATCTTCGTCGAGCTTTCGAGAAAGCTGAAATTGTCGGGCAAGCAGAGGCAGAAGGCGAACAGGGTAGCGGCTATCAAGGCCAGTCTGGCGGTGAAGCGCGGTGCCGTCCTTCAATCGATTGGAGTGGAGAACACAGGTGCCAATAGAGCAATTCTTCGGGCGTGGGAGGATCTGCACCCGGACCCCGATGCGCGCAAATGTGTATATACCGGGGTGCCTATCGACATTTCGATGCTGTTCTCCGGTGAGACGGCGATCGATCATATCCTGCCAATCGCGGCGACGCTCGATGACAGCAACGCCAACAGACTCCTGGCAATTGCTAGCGGCAAGCGCGCCAAGGGCGGTCGCACGCCTTATCAGGCATTTGGAGTAGAGGCTGAATGGGAGGCGATCCTGGAGCGTGCGCAGGCTCTACCGCCAAATAAGCGTTGGCGCTTTGCACCCGATGCACTGACCCGGTTTGGTAGCGACCATGCCTTGCTCGCCCGTCAGTTCGAGGACTCGAGCCACATGGCTGGTCTGGTGCACGGTTACCTTGCCGCTCTTTATCGGGAGGTTGATGAAGGGGGCAAAAAAGTTCGATGCATTTCTGACCAGGTGACAGATATGCTGCGGCGCCAGTGGGATGTGAACGCACTTTTGCCCGACGCGGATTTCGTAAAGACCAATAGACCAAAGAGCCGTTTGGATCACCGACACCGGCTGATTGATGCCTTCGCTACTGCCTTTGTGGAGCCGGCTTTCATGCGGCGCGTAGCAGTTGCAGCAGGCGAACACGACCTCTTCGCAATTCCTCCGTCTTCGGGGGTCATACCCGAACCATGGAGCGGCTTCCGCCGTGATCTACAGGCATTGCTTGAGCGCGTGATCGTTAGCCATCGTCCCGATCACGCTGGTCTTCCAACTTCAGCGGAAAGGTCGGCGGGAAGGGATCGCACAGCTGGCAGGTTGCACAATGATACCGCGTTGGGCTTTACTGGCGAGGTGGATGCCAACGGCAATGAGCTAGTAGTGCATCGCGTACCGCTAGCATCGCTGGCAGACGATCAGACGTTTGCTGGCGTGCGCGACCGCCGGTTACGAGAAGAGTTGGTCGGGGCAGTCCGGGACAAGTGTGGCAAGGAACGCAGAACGACGCTTCGTCAGTTTGGCGAAGATCGACCGGCTTACCGAGACATCCGGCATGTTCGGATAATTGAGCCTGCCAAGACGGTGAAAATTCGCGACAAGGCGGGCAGACCATACAAAGGTTTCAAGGGCAACTCGATCCATCATATGGACATATGGCGCCTTCCTGATGGAGAGTGGGTAAGCCAATGGGAGGACAGTGACGGGAACGAGATTTCGAGCGCTGTTCAGATGTTCTACGCGCACCAGACGCAATCTGGTGCCCCTGAACCTAGACCACATCCGGCCGCACGGAAAATCCTTCGCCTTCATCAGAACGATATGATCGCACTTGAGCATCCGCTGTACGGGGAATGCATATGCCGGGTGGTGAAGCTTAGGGAAACCGGTCAGGTGACCTTGGCACGTCACAGCGACGGCGGGAATCTCATCAGTCGCAACAAGTCCGCCGAGGATTCGTTCAAGTATTTTTCCCCTTCAGCAAGCGGACTTAAGAAAGCGCGGGCGCGGCGAATTCGTGTCGATGAAACCGGCCGGGTCTGGGACCCGGGGCCCCGCGATTAGACAATAGACTGACGGTGATTTCCAAAGCTGCTCGCAAATCGGAGCAAGCAGGCGTCGCCTCAAGGTGTGTTGGCCAGGCAACGATTTGACGGACATCATGAGAAGATGGGTTACGCGACGCGCTTCATGTGGGCCATTTAGTCGTTGAATGGGTGTAAATGCCTCGGTGCAAGCCAACTTGCCCGTTGTCAGAGATGGTCGCCGGTCAAGCTGATATGCGCCCAGTCCATGGGCGAAAGGTGGGCAAGCAGCGCATCGTCGAAAGTAATGCCGGAAGATATAAGGTGAAGGGCGGCGCAATCCATTTAGATGGCGTTCCAATCGGTGATTGCGGCGATCAGTGGGTTCACAACAGGCGTCCGATTTTCCTGATTCTCAAGCGAGCGATCCGTGAACCGTCCCTGCCGGTTGGTGTAGAGCGCGGCTGCAATGGTATGGCGGACTTCGCCCTTGTTGAAAGCCGCCTGACAGGAGCGCCAACCAGCACGTCGTTCGCCAGCTTGAAGGGCTCTCGCTCGACCGGATCTTCGCTGACAAGGCGTCGGGCCGGGACTTCAAGCGACTTCAGCTCGACGGCATGCTCGCGCCAATCAACATCGTTCAGCGAACAGACCCCGGGCAGGTGCGCAATCCCGGGCAGCAAGCGGCGGCAGAAGCCTGCATCAAACCTTGCGCCATGCGCCAGCACGGCATCGTCACGGCCGAAGAAGGCTGTCAAGTTCTCGATATCGATCGACCGGCCCTCGAGCTTGCGGTCGTCCAGCCCGGTCAGCTTGGTGATCTTGGGCGACAGCGGTCGTCCACGATCCTGCAAGCCATAGGCCTTGTCGATGATCGGGGTGATCCAGTTATCGGCATCGGCCTGCACCAGAGCGGCTGCAATCTCGATGTTTTGATCGGTCTCGGCATCAAGGCCCTCGGTCTGTATCCATCCGGTGAGGGCCGCGGCGTGATCCCGACCGGAGCGTAGGCCGGGTTTATGCGGCGATCGCTGCGGCGCGCGGTCCCCAGTTCCACGGCAGGAGCTTGTCGAGCCTTGT
>Ga0075157_10002010_pt1 | contig 12088 bp, 10 predicted proteins | sample JI81BgreenDNA_FD_70967 | JGI IMG/M metagenome (GOLD analysis project Ga0075157, IMG submission 70967) | Wastewater effluent complex algal communities from Wisconsin, to seasonally profile nutrient transformation and Carbon sequestration -... | ecosystem: Engineered > WWTP > Effluent > Algae...
GGAATTCCAGATTATATATTGGCGAAGCGCTCCCCCCTCGGCACAGTAGTTTTTGACCAAGAAACTGGGATACAAGCCCCGTCCTTTTAGGACGGCTTTTCTTGGTTTCTAATGTATTCCTTCAATACTTCTAGAGGTGCGCCACCTACGGAAACCGCAAAATAACTAGGACTCCATAAAGCTTCTTTGTGGGGTTTTTTGTATCCAGCCTGTCCGTAGCGACGACTAGAAACACCTTTGAGTGCATTAACTATTTGAGAAATAGATAATTTAGGCGGATACTCGATCAGCGCATGAACGTGATCGGCTTCCCCGTTGAACTCTAGCACTTGAAAGTTCATTTTTTGGGCTACATCTCGAAACGACTTTTCAATCAAATCAAGACTTTCGCTCGTGAATACAGACCGACGATATTTTGTTATACAGACCAAATATATTTTAAGTTCTGTAACAGAATGGCGTTCCCGACGGTAAACTGTTGTCATTGCTTGTCAACCAATATATAATTAAACCTACAGACCAACATTCAATATAACCATGAAGGCGAGATTCAAGTACAGATTTTATCCGACGACCGAACAAAAGCAGAGCTTGGCTCGGCTGTTTGGCTGCGTCCGGGTGGTTTGGAACGATAGTCTAGCCCTCTGCAAGCAGTCTGAAAAAAAGGCAAGTTCATCTGAGCTGCAAAAAATCATAATAACCCAAGCAAAAAACACCGAAGAAAGAGTTTGGCTGAGCGAAGTTTCTAATATCCCTCTACAGCAGTCTGTAGCGGATTTAGAAACAGCTTTCAAGAACTTCTTCGATTCCTGTAAAGGGAAGCGAAAGGGTCGTAAAGTGGGTTATCCTAAGTTCAAGAAAAGAACAAATAGCCAGTCTGCCAGATTTCGGATTGGAGGCTTTTCTTTTAAGAATGGCGGTGTGTATTTAGCCAAGATTGGTATTGTCAAGCCAATCTGGTCAAGAGAACTTCCATCTGAAGCTAGCTCAGTCACAGTAATCAAAGATTGTGCAAATCGTTATTTCCTAAGTTTTGTAGTAGAAGTTCAACCCGTTCACTCTGATGCCAAAAACCAAAGTATCGGAATTGATTTAGGAATAAAAACTTTTGCAGCAATGAGCAATGGAGAAAAAGCTGAAAGCCCTAGCTACCAAAAATTAGACCGGAAAATTCGCAAACTCCAGCGCCAATTAGCTCGTCAACCAAAAGACTCTAAAAGGAGAAACGTAACCCGAATTAAAATTGCTAAGTTGCACAATAAAATTGCCGATACCCGGAAAGATTTCCTGCACAAATTGTCAACTAAAGTAGTCAAGGAAAACCAAGTGATTATTTGGGAAGACCTCAATGTATCGGGAATGGTAAAAAACCGGAAACTTTCACGGGCAATTAGTCAGCAAGGATGGCGAGAATTTAGGACTCTCTGTGAGGCTAAATCTGAAAAGTTTGGTAGAGAGTTTCAAGTAATTAGTAGATGGGAACCTACTAGCCAAGTTTGTGCGGATTGTGGTTTTAAATGGGGCAAGATTGATTTGTCTATTCGTTCAGTGCTTTGTGTTAGTTGCGGTACTGAGCAGGATAGAGATCAAAACGCTTCGAGGAATATAGAGAAAGTCGGGATGGGGAATCGCCACGACTCTAAACGGACGCAGAGGGAGAGTGAGACTATTTCGGTAGCATCACCCGATGAAGCGTCAAGAATCACCGCTGCTTCAGCACGGTGAGTATTTCAAAAGCCCTATTTCATATTAGTTGAAGCCAAGAAAGAGAGCGCATTTGATGAAGGATGGGGGCAGTGTTTGGCAGAAATGATCGCCGTGCAGCGACTTAACAATGAACCGGAACAAACTATCTTTGGGATTGTTTCTAATGGGGCAATGTGGCAGTTTGGCAAGCTGAAATTAGAAATGTTTACTCAAAATAAATTTTTCTATACAATTCAGGACTTAGAGCGACTGTTTGCAGCAGTTAACTATGTTTTTAAACAGTGTGAATTACAATTATAGAGGAATGCTCTTCAGTTTTAGGCGCGGGTGTCGAGAAACCGGGTTTTTATGGAAATACTTCGCTGTAGTCGGCAGATTCACAAAAAACCCGGTTTCTAAGTTGAATTATTTACAGCAATCTTTGGAGATTTTACAGCATTTGCGATCGCCCGACGCGGAGACAGTGAGAGAAATTATTGCTATGGTTCAGCAGATGGCTGGGGATTGATGGATGCACTTCGACTAAAGAAACTGGGTTTTTCGCAGCTTTTCGGTGGTGTATCGATATTCTGGGAAAAAACCCGGTTTCTGGCAACACCCTAAATCGCTAAAATAAAGAAAAGACCAAACCAAAAAGGCGATTATTGTGAGCGATTCAACCATAGAACAGATATTAAAATTGGCATCTCAACGCGCGGATGCCGCTGAAGTATACTACCTGTCGAGTCAAGACACCCCCATCGAATTTGAAAACAATCGCCTCAAATCCCTGCAAACCAAAGCACTGCAAGGCGTAGCACTGCGGCTGATTTCGCACGGCAAAATCGGTTTTGCTAGTTCCACAGATTTAACGCGGATAAACGATTTAGTAGATGCAGCCATTCAAACAGCCGAAATCGGCGACCCCGCAGAATTTGAACTCGCCTCCGACTTCCACCTAAAAGGCCCGGAAACCACCTACACTCCGCCCACAACTCAAGAATTAGTCGAAAACGGCAAAAACCTGATCGAGCAAGTTCACGCCTACAATCCCGATATTATGGTAGATGTCGGCTTCCACGTCCGCAGCGGGCGCGTCAAAATTGCCACGACGCGAGACGTGTATGCCGAAAGAAGCAGCCAAATAGTCAGCGGGACGATCGCGGGAAATTTGGTAAAGGGAGAAGACTTTATGCAAGCATACAGTTACGATGTTGCGCGCGATCGTCCCCTAGACACCAACAGCATCCTCGAATCACTCCTCGAAAAATACCGCCTCGCTGAACATTCAGCCAGCATCACCAGCGGTTCCTACCCAGTATTATTTACCCCCAGAGCCGCCGCTAGCACCCTCGGTGGCCTCTTTGATACCATCCTTTCAGGCCAAGCAGTAGTTCAAAAAGCCTCTCCCCTAGCCGACAAAATCGGCGAAACCTTATTTGACGAACGCTTTACCTTTTTTGAAGACCCCACTTTAGGCCCTTCTGCTTGTCCCTTTGACGACGAAGGTACACCCACCACCCGCAAAGTCTTGATAGACAAAGGTACTGTCACCGGATTTTATTGGGATCGCAGGTGGGCCGCTCGCGCCGGTGTACAATCAACCGGCAACGGTTTTCGTGGCGGATTGTCTCGCCCCGGCCCTGATTTGACTAACTTTTGCATTTCCCCCGGAAATACCGCCACTCAAGACTTGATTGCTAGCATGGACGAAGGTCTAATAGTAGAACAGGTTTTAGGTGCCGGTCAGTCCAATCAGTTAGCTGGCGAATTTTCTGTCAATTTGGACTTAGGCTATAAAGTAGAAAAAGGCAAAATTGTGGGTCGCGTCAAGAATACAATGGTGGCAGGCAGCATTTTTGAAGCCTTTAAAAATTTGGCAGATTTAAGTAGCGAAGCCGAATGGGTAGGCGGTGCAGCCTATTTGCCAAGTATGCTGTTTCAACAGTTGGGTGTAGCTTCGAGGCAATAAGTTCAGTGCGGTTTTACTCGTTACCAGGCTCTGCCTGGTAATACAGATGATGAGGCTCTGCCTCGAATTTGGATGAAAGCTTGCGAGGCAAAGCGTCTGGACATGGGTTCCCAGGCAGAGCCTAGGAACCAGTTAAACAAACATAGAAACAGTGTCGGCAATTCAACGCTTTGCTAATTCATGCAAATAGGTAAAAATAGGGAAAAATATATAATGAAAGAGCAAAATGTCAAGGATGGAACTGGGAAGAAGAAAAAGCACTTTTTCTTTCTTTTACCTTTGGTTTTTTGCCTTTTAACTCTAGTGACTGGATGCGTTCAGTACGATGTCGGGGTCAACTTTGAGAGTCAAACTCGCGGCGAAATCGTGCAGCACATTAAACTAGGGGAAAGGTTGACGAGCTTCAGCAGCGAAACTGTTGCAGAATGGTTGAAAAGCGTAGAACGCCGGGTGAGGTTGCTGGACGGAAAAACTAAACGGGTTTCCCCCACAGAAGTTCTAGTGACGATTCCTTTCAATAATGGATCCGAGTTGCAAGACAAGTTCAACCAATTTTACAATCCGATCGCACCAACGACAAAATCTCTGGTTTCAAGTCGGCTAGAAACCGATTTGCCGAAGTTTGAATCTCACCTTAATGTCAAGCAGAATAATTTGTTATTGGTGCTGAGAAATCGGTTGAGTTTGGAATTGGATTTGCGCTCTCTTTCACTGCTTTCTTCTAATGGCAGTCTGCTGCTGAGTCCGGGGGGACTTTTGGAGCTAGACTTTAGCTTGAACACACCTTGGGGCGCCGAAAGTATTGAAACAGTCGCTGGTGCGCTGGTTCCCGAAAGCTATCAGCAAGGAAAACAGTTAGTTTGGAAGCTCAAACCCGGAGAAGTTAACTATTTGGAGGCGATATTCTGGATTCCCAGTCCCGTAGGAATTGGGGCGCTGATTATTGCCTTATTTGTGGCGGCGGGCATTGCTTTGAAATATCAAATATTGCCAGGGCTGGGAATCGGCAAGAAACCGCAAAACATCGGTCAAACCTAAAGAGGATATGTCCTAGAGGGGCGGCTTAACCAATCTCTTCAATCAACTCTCAGAGCTGCCATCAACCCGCCCCTCCCCGGATATTATGGTTAATTGACCCGATTAGATTTTATAAAAACACTGAGAATATATGCCTAAAAACAGTTGACAAATGGTAAATAATTTGCTTAACCTGAATTGAGAATTAGGAACAGAGAAAATGCGATCGCTAAATTTCTTCTTCATCTTTCTGATTTGCTTGGCTCTAGTATTATTCAGCATAGAAAATACACAGCCAGTCGTGATTCAAGTTATCGAAGGCGTCCAAGTTAAAGCTCCGCTGTGCGTAGAACTAATTGTAGCGATAGGATTAGGGGCAACACTAGCGTGGCTGTTCAGTCTGTGGTCGAGAATGCAGCGAACCCTCGCCTCGCGCCAACAACTCCGCCAAGTTCGCGAAAAAGAGCAGCGGATTCAGGAATTAGAACAAAATCTTGAACGCTATAAAGCCGAAGTAGAAGGCCAACAACCTTTGTTAGAAAGTGCAGAACCGATAAGTTTAGAAATAGCAGCCATTGAGGCCAAAGCTGCTGAAATGACCGCCAATTAATTTGATATGCTCTCTGGTTTTCTCCGAGGCAAAATCTAAAATCTAAAATCTAAAATCTAAAATCTAAAATCTAAAATCTAAAATCGAATGGCCGTTTCCCGAGACCAAGATGGTTTAGAAACGATTTCCGAGGGGATCGCAATTTTAATTGACCTCGCCGAACGGGGAGAAATTGATCCTTGGGACGTTAAGGTAATTGAAGTGTTCGATCGATGTCTGAGCAAGCTTACGAACGCCTGCGATACTGATCAGAGTAAGGATTTCTCCGATTTGTCCCACTCCGGCCAAGCGTTTTTGTACGCTTCAATGCTGGTTTTGCTCAAAGCAGAAAGTATCGTCCTCTCAGAACCCCCCGCGAATCCCGACGCCGACGAGCCTGCAGTAGAAGACGCAGAGCACTCAGGCGGGCGACACTTGCCGCAGCATTTAGAGCGGCAATTGCGCCGTCGCGGTGTAGCTCAACTACCGCAAAAACGACCGGTGACTCTCCCAGAACTGATTGAGCAGTTGCAGCTAATGAAAGCAGCAATGGAGCAGCAGACAGTTACCCCCCGGCGCCGCCCTACCTCAAAAATGCGATCGCAAGCGGCCCAGGCTATCTTTGAGCTAGCTCACCAAGAAAATCTCGTAGAAACTGCTAGTGAACTCGAACGGTTTCTGGCTCAGCGGGGCGCGGAAATTGACGAGGGTTGGCTGGACTTGGACAACTTGCTAGAGCTCTGGCATCATAAGGATTTGCACTCCTCTGTCAACCCAGAACACCCGGTATCCACTGGGGAAGTTCACTTGCCAAATCATGACCGCGTAGGTATTTTTTGGGCGTTGTTGCTACTATCGGCTCAGTCTAAAGTAGAGTTGCTTCAAGAGGAGTTTTATCAAGACCTCAAAATCCGCGCGCTTTGAGCTTAGAGGGTATTAGGTTCTCGGGCGAAACTAATAACTATGCCACTGCGTCGGTTAAAATTCCAGGGAGAATCTCGCTCTATGGCATTCTGTTGCTGAGTCCCGAATGCGGAGAGTGGCAGTGCGAAGTTCTTGGTGATTCCCTATTCCTGGTTTCTTAAATCTAGGTAAATTGGGGATAAATGATTGATAGCCTGGTACGATGTCGCCTATAAACTGGTCAGGATTTTGCTGTGCTCGATCGATTCGACGATCGCCACCGCTAGCATCTAATTGTTCAGTTGATATCAGTTAACAGAGGGTTGAGGAAGTTAAGAGTCAGGAACTCAGGGCTAAAGCCACTGAGCTTGTAAGAAATTGCAAGCTGTTCTGACCAGACCCCTCGAAAGAGGAGACGTTATTTAGGTCACGACACCGGAGAATGCGACGCTAGTTTTCCGCTCTGTCATCTGCAATTAAACAGTTTTAAAGTCACTGAAACAGTGTTGCAGGTCTAACAAGCTTTTATAACCAGGTCGAAGCGAACATTACCCCGAAAGGGAGGCTCCATAAGAGCAAACATTATGCGTACAGAGTTGCAAGGTTTGAGGCGCTAACTGTCCTGCCGAAAGTGCATTACAAAAGTACACTCCTGTCGAGCAACTCCAAGGCGGTAATGGATACAGAAAGATTAAAGGCGGTTGAAACCGCCCGTGTCGTTTCCCTCTCAGGTCTTTCATACCCTGAGTTTCCCACTTACCGAGTTTTTCTTATGAAAGCGATGATTCTGGCGGCCGGTAAAGGCACTCGCGTCCGTCCTATTACTCAGACAATACCCAAACCGATGATTCCCATCCTGCAAAAGCCAGTGATGGAGTTTTTGGTTGAATTGCTCCGCCAGCACGGATTTGACCAGATTATGGTCAATGTTTCCCACCTGGCCGACGTGATTGAAAACTACTTTCGCGACGGTCAAAAGTTTGGGGTACAAATTGCCTATTCTTTTGAAGGGCGAATTGAGGAGGGAGAACTGATTGGAGAGGCTCTCGGTTCTGCTGGTGGCATGAAACGAATTCAGGATTTCTCGCCGTTTTTTGACGATACTTTTGTGGTGCTGTGCGGCGACGCTTTGATTGACTTGGACTTGACTGCTGCTGTGAAGTGGCACCGGGAAAAAGGGGCGATCGCTACTATTGTTATGAAATCGGTTCCCCGCGAGGAGGTTCCCAGTTACGGAGTGGTGGTAACAGACGAGTCTGGCAAAATTAAAGATTTCCAAGAAAAACCTTCTGTAGAGGAAGCTCTGAGTACCGACATTAACACTGGTATTTATATTTTTGAACCGGAAATATTCAAATACATCCCTTCGGGCCAGGAATACGATATCGGTTCGCAGTTATTTCCCAAGCTAGTAGCAGAAGGCGCGCCTTTTTACGGAATTAGCATGGACTTTGAGTGGGTGGATATCGGCAAAGTTCCTGACTATTGGCGGGCAATTCAGAGCGTGCTGCTGGGACAAGTTAAAAATGTTTCGATTCCGGGAATTGAAGTGCGCCCCGGCATTTACGCTGGTTTGAATGTAGCTGTTAACTGGGATAAAGTTGATATTACTGGGCCTGTTTACATAGGGGGGATGACGATCATTGAGGATGGAGCAAAAATTGTCGGCCCGACAATGATTGGCCCAAATTGTTGGCTTTGCAGTGGCGCCACTGTGGAAAACAGCGTGATTTTTGAGTATTCCCGTTTGGGCCCGGAGGTGCGGTTGGTTGACAAACTGGTGTTCGGGCGCTACTGCGTTGATAAAACCGGGGCTGCGATCGATTTGCAAGCGGCGGCTCTCGATTGGCTGATTACTGACGCTCGCCAAGTTTTACCCACTCAACACGGAGAAGAGCGGCGCGCGATATCTGAAATTCTCGGTAATGGTGGATAATTGCTAATTGCTAATTGCTAATTGCTAATTGCTCAAGGTAAGGTGCGCCTAGCGCACCCTACTTTTACATTTACGATCTCAGCTTTCAATTCTGGTTATGTGCTTAGGTTGCACCTCACCTCTTCCACCATTCTCGCTTAACAGGCTTTCCGGCCTGTTCCACAAGAAAATCTACTGTTTGTGGAACAGGCCGGAAAGCCTGTTCATAAAAGGCTTCTTGACAGTGGTGCAACATCTCAGTTGCACCCTACATCTTGCACCATTCTCAATTAGCCCTAGGGGCGGGTTCGCCAACAGCCTTAAAGCTTGCAAATAGGTTCTATAAACCCGCCCGATCCCACGAAAAATCCTCTTATTGATATTGCTGCAAGATGTCAGTTGCACCCTACATTTTAAGACTGAAGATAAGTATATTGGCTGAGACTCCGCTCATAATTTTGCAGCAAAAGTTGGGCCTCGGAAAGAGTAATTTTATTTTGCTGCAAAGCTGCTTCTGTCTGACGGCGGATGCTTTCCACCAAATTTTCTGAATCGTACTGTACGTAGCTAAGGACTTCTTTCATAGTGTCTCCTTTCACAACGTGTTCGATATGATAGCCAGAAGGTGTTAGCTGAATATGAACTGCATTAGCATCGCCGAATAAGTTGTGAAGGTTGCCCATAATTTCTTGATAAGCACCTCCCAAAAAGAGCGCCAAATAGTAAGGTTCTCCAGGTTTGAGAGTATGCAGTTCCAAAACCGACTTCACATCTCGCAAATCGATGAATTGGTCGATTTTGCCGTCGCTGTCGCAGGTAAGATCGGCTAAAATACCGCGTTGAGTTGGTTCTTCGTCGAGTCGGTTAATTGGCATAATTGGGAACAATTGGTTAATTGCCCAACTGTCCGGTACTGACTGGAAAACAGATAAGTTGATGTAATAAATGGACGCCATCACCTTTTCTAAGTCTTCCAAATCGTCAGATACGTATTCATTTTGCCGCGCGATCGCCTGTATTTTATCGCAGCAAGCCCAGTACAACTGTTCGGTTTTCGCCCGTTCCGCAATTCCCAAATAGCCTAAGTTAAATAAACTGACTGCTTCTTCCTTGAATTGGATAGCATCGTGATAAACTTCTTGGTAATTTTCGGGACTGATAGATTGGTAAATTTCGTAGAGATTGCGCGGAATTTGGTGCGCGTTTTCGTCTACTGGTTCGGGTACTTCTCTGGGGACATCGCTAGTACCGAGTACGTCAAAAACTAACACTGATTGGTGAGAAGCGATCGCCCGCCCGCTTTCGCTAATGATAATTGGAACCGGGATTTTCCGCTCGTCGCAGGCATCTTTCACTCCCGCTACTACGTCGTTAGCGTAGTTTTGCATATTGTAGTTTTTGGAAGCGTGGAAGTTTGTTTTAGACCCGTCGTAGTCAACGCCGAGGCCACCGCCTACGTCCAAGTAGTTCATATTAGCTCCCAATTTAGCTAATTCTACATAAATGTGGCTGGCTTCTCGAATGGCGTCTTTGATAACGCTAATTGAGGAAATTTGAGAGCCGATGTGGAAGTGCAGTAACTGCAAACAACCGAGCATTCCCGCTTTTTCTAGTTCGCCGACTGCACGCATAATTTCAGGAATTGTCAAGCCAAATTTTGCCCGATCGCCCGTGGAACCTCCCCAGCGGCCAACCCCTTTGGTAGTGAGTTTTGCTCGCACTCCCAAAATCGGTTTAATGCCTAATGCAATGCTTGCGGCGATTGCGAGTTCTACTTCCTCTATTTGCTCCAGCACAATTACGGAAGTTTGCCCTAGTCGCTGCGCCAAAATAGCAGTTTCGATGTATTCGCGGTCTTTGTAACCGTTACAAATTAATAAAGCGCCTGGGTTTTTTAAGGTCGCCAAAGCTATCATTAATTCCGGTTTAGATCCGGCTTCGAGCCCGAAGTGATGGGGTTGACCGAAACGCACCAAATCTTCAATTAATTGTCGGTGCTGGTTGCATTTAACTGGAAAGACACCGCGATAGACATTTTTGTAGTTGTACCGAGCGATCGCTCTGGCAAAACACGAATTTAAGCGCTCGATCCGGTCTTCCAAAATATCAGAAAATCGAATCAGCAGGGGCAAAGCCAAATTTCGCTGTTTTAGGGATTCTACCAGTTCGCACAAGTCGAGGGAACCGCCGCGATCGCCCTTGGGAGAAACTGTAACATGACCGGCTGCATTGATCGAAAAATACGGTTCGCCCCAACCTTGAATTCGGTAGAGTTTCTCACTATCTTCTATTGTCCAAGATGCTTGTGGCAGTTGAGCCGCCGTTACCAAAGCAGTGTCTGGTGCCACCGAACTCGTGACTGTTGGCGAGTGAGTCGATAGCGGATCGAGATCGGAGAAGGCAGCGGTAGCTGGGGAACTCATCTTATCGAAAACCTCTTTTAGGAGTGGTCAAATAGATAGTTTATCGCAGATATTGGGTTTCCTGATGCAGTTGAAAAATCACTTTGGGTACACGGGCGGGCGATTTTAGATTTTAGATTTTAGATTTTAGATTTTAGAATTGAGTCTACAGATAGATGAAAAGCGGGGATTGAACTACAATCTCAACCGTATTTGCTTTGCGGGACTTATTTCTTCAAGCAAGTATCCCTATGCAGGTGAACTCTGAAACCGAGTTTCCGAGTTCACCTGCGCCAAGAGAGTTATCGGACGATCGCTCGCCCGACACACACTAACCAAAAATCACCTCCGGCGGCGCCATGTCAGCGCCCATAATCATTCCCCCGGTCTTAGACTTCTTCAAGCCCGGTTGAGGTGCTTTTTCTGGGGTCTTCTGAGCCGGTGCAACTGAGGCTGGCGGTGTCACCTGCGGTTGAGGTACTGCCTGTGCTCCTGGCACCACGGGTTGCTGCGACAGCCAACCCAAACCCCCTACAGCCCCAGCCATCAAAGCGGTGTAGCCGATGTACAAATGCACCGGACGCATTTGAAAGCCTTCGCCTGAGTCGGAATCGGAAACAGACACATACATACTGGGAATTGGAGTCGGAGCGGGTTTGGGCAAAGCATTCGCCATAGCGCTGCCGTCTAGTCCCAAGGCGTCGCCTAGTCTGCGGATAAAACCTCTAACGTAAATATCTTGGGGCAGTTTGTCGATTTCCCCATTTTCGATCGATTCGATGTGGTGCAGCGGCACGAGAGTTTGACTGTGGAGTTGGAGCAGGGATAGGGAGCGAATTTGCCGTCCCTTACGCAATTCTTTACCCAACTCCCGCAGGCATTCTTCTCGCTGTTGAACGGCTAAAGCTGCTTCTTCTTCCTTGGTGAGTTTTTTCGGCTTTTTGGGAAAACCGAACCCTGGAAAGAATTTTCCGGGGACGGTGACAGTTGCAGGTAGAGCCGACTCGACTTTAATTTCGTCTTGGGGCGCTTGTTTGCTGTCTTCAGAAGTGTTAGTTTCTCGATCGGAATTTTCTTCTGTGTCGGACTCGGTTTGGGGGGGCGCTTCCACCGTAGCGCTGCGCCAATAGAAGACAGGAGCAGTTACTGGTGGCTCCAATTCTTGAATTTCTGTCACCGTCTCAATAGCGGGACTTACAGCAGTAACACTCTCTTGGGCTACTTGCGCTTCAATTTTGTTCTGTTTGGGAAATCGATCGAATGCGAGCTTGACGGCTTCTCTGCTAACTGCTCTAATTAAAATTTCGGCAGCGGAGGCTGCTTCGCCCAACATTGTTTGCAGGCTAGCTAGAGCGTGGCTATAGGTGTCGCTACAGAGGAGTTCAGCTTCTATTTGACCTAGAACAGAACGAAAACTTTCTTGAGAAATTTCAATAGTTGGGTGATCTGTCACCCCAAAATAAGCCTCGGGTTTCAGTGCCATGATATTCATGTTGTCTTGGTAGAAGGTATCTGAGTACGTTCTTCGACAGGTTGGCAGTGATTCCGGATGTCGGTTGGGGGAGAGTGGGAGAGTGGGGCATCGGGCATCGGGCATCGGGCAT
>Ga0075157_10002011_pt1 | contig 12086 bp, 7 predicted proteins | sample JI81BgreenDNA_FD_70967 | JGI IMG/M metagenome (GOLD analysis project Ga0075157, IMG submission 70967) | Wastewater effluent complex algal communities from Wisconsin, to seasonally profile nutrient transformation and Carbon sequestration -... | ecosystem: Engineered > WWTP > Effluent > Algae...
CGTGGCCCACCAGCTGGGATCGCGCTGCCACTGGCGCAGCACCTTGTGCTGGAACTGCACACTGCGCGCTTCGGACAGCACCAGCAGGTGATCGGCGCGCTCCGCCACTGGCCAGGCGCTGCTGTCGATGGCCAGCAGATCGGCGACCATCCTGTTTGCCGTGGCGGCGCGGGCGGCCATCGCGGCGTCGCCATGATCCGGCACGCCGTTCTTCACCGGCATTTCGGCGGCCGTGCGGAAGCCATCATAAAGGCGGACAAGATCGGCGTGGGTGGCCGCCATCACCGGTGCCGCCGCCACGATCGCCGCCACCGCCAGTGCGCCCATCCAGTGTCGCATGTCATCCCCCTATGCTGTTTTGCGAACAAGCGTATAACAGGCGAACATCTTGCACCAGAGCAGAAGCGGGGGGATTTGATGGCGGAACAGCCCTGGATGATGGCGGAAGACGAAGTGCGCGCCCTGCTCGGCCGGGTGCGCGCCGGGCGGTCGCTGGCGCCGCCGCACTGGCCCGGCGGCGCCCGCGCGGCGGTGGCGCTGTCGTTCGATTGCGATCATGAAACGTTCGAACTGGGCGGCGGCGGGCGCAGCGTGGGCCGGCTGGCCTGGGGTGAATATGGAAGGCGGGTGGGCGTGCCGCGCATCCTGGATGTGCTGGCGCGCCATGATGTGCCGGCCAGTTTCTTCATGCCGGCCATGTGCGCCCGGCTTGACCCTGATGAGACGCGCCGCATCGTGGCCGCCGGGCATGAAGTGGGCGTCCACGGCTGGCTGCACGAGAACAACAGCCTGCTTGATGAAGCGACGGAGCGCGATCTGGTGCAACGCTCCATCGACACGCTGACGCCGCTGATCGGGGAGCGGCCTGTCGGCTTCCGCTCCGCCAACTGGGATCTGTCACCCCACACCTGCCGCATCGTCGCTGATCTCGGCTTCACCTACGACAGCTCGCTGATGGCCGATGAAGCGCCTTATGAACTGCTGCTCGACGGGCAGCCCAGCGGCGTGGTGGAGATTCCGGTCGAATGGCTGCGCGATGATGCCGTCTATCTGATGTTCAACCGCAATCCGGCGACGCGGCCCTATGCGACGCCCGACGAGGTGTTTGCCATCTTCGCGCGCGAACTGGATGCGGCCATCGCGGAAGGCGGCCTGTTCCAGCTGGTCATGCACCCGTTCGTGATCGGTTATCGCAGCCGCATCTGGCTGCTGGAGGCGCTGATCGAGCGCGCGAAAGGCCAGGTGTGGTTCGCCACCCACGCACATGTTGCGCAGTGGGTGGCGCAGGAGTGCGGCCTTACATCCTGAGGCCCATGGCTTTCGCTTCATCATCGGCGCCCAGCCATTCCCAGCGGATCAGCGGCACCGGGATCATGCCAAAACGGTTGAATTCATCGTAGAAGTCCTTCACCCGGAAATCCTTCCCACGCTTCTCCGCCAGTTCGGCGAAGAGTTTCTCCACCATGGCCTTGCCGGTGATGTAGCTGGGGCCATAGCCGGGCAGGCGCAGATAGGTCTGCTGTTCCCCCGCCAGCAGCGGCAGCGTGGGCGACATGTAACCGTTGGGCGTGCGCTCCACCTGCATCTTCATGGCGGCATCCAGATCGATCATGTTGGCCTGGGCATAGAGCGACGCGAGGCCACGCGCGGCGCGCTGCGCCTGCATGATCCACACCAGTTCACGCGCCCGCGGTTCATCGTCGAACAGCCCGGCGTGCAGCATGGCTTCTTCAAAGGCGGTGGCCTGGCCTTCGGCTCTGCTCAGCCAGATATTGTAGAGCAGGGGGTCACGCCGGATCGGCGAGGCATTGGGGCGCTTGGCTTCGCGGGCCAGATCCCACCAGTGATAGAAATGGGTGTAGAGCGTTTTCGGTGCGCGCGTCTTGACGATCTGGAAGAAATCCTGGGATTCCGGTGGCTTGTAGGTGCCAGCCTGCTCCATCAGCGCGGGGATCATGTAATCCTCGACGGTCAGCACCTCCTTGTTGCCGACAAACGCCACGAACTCGTCGACATTGCGTTTCTGCAGCGCGTCATATTCGGCCGCTGATTGCGCCCCCACCAGCGGCGGCAGCGCCCGGTTGCGATGCTCCTCCAGCCGCAGCGCGGCGTGGGCGCGGCCGAGTTCACGGTGCAGGATGGCGACTTCATCTTCCCAGCTGTTGGGCGAAAGCTGCACGTTCTTCAGGAACCAGCTGTAGGCTTCCTTCCCCACGCCCGATGGCCCGGTCTTGGAGGGCGCCTGGGCATCGACCCATGCCAGATAGTCGATGGTGGCGGTTCGAGCGGCGGCAATGCCGGCCTGAAGTTTGCGGTCTTTGGCGGGCACCTTGGCGGCCAGCGCCGTCAACGCCGCTACCTGACCCTGAATGTTGCGCCGGCTGGCCTTCCACAGATCGCGGGCATTGCCGGTGAGGTTGCCGCGCGCTTGGCTCAGCAGGCCGGGAATATGGGCCAGTTCGCCGGTCAGCTTGGCGCTCTGGGCGGCATCCAGCGGGAAGCGATAGGTCCACAGGTCCACCGGCAGCGGGTGCACAGGGCCTTCATGGGCCGGCGTGTCGGCCTTCGAATCCCACACCGACACATACCAGGCCGGATCGCGCTGCCACGGCTTGGCAATGCGCAGATCGAAATCCAGCCCGTTCATCTCGGCGCGGACGAGGTTGTAATCAACCTTCTGTGCGATGCTCCACCCGGCGATGTCCATCGCGGCCAGACGGGCCTGAAACTGCTTCAGTCCATCGGCGCGGCGCTGGTTGGCGGCGGCGGTGAAATCCGGCACGCCTTCGGTCATCGGCCCTGCCTGGAACGCCCGCCATTCCTTGTGCAGGCCGGCCAGCTGGGCATAGTCACTGGCGTGCGCGGGCGCTGCCAGCACAATGGCGCTGGCGATCAGGGCGTATGGGAAGCGGTTCATGGGGTTCTCCTTGTTCAGCGGCGCGTGGCCAACAACCAGCGCGCCACCGGCTGCTGGCCCTCGTTCCTGATCTCCACCTGCCAGCCCTGGCCTTCCAAGCTGGCGCGCAAGTGCTGCGTCTCGTCGGCGGTGGGTGCTGCTGCGGCCATGGTGGTCAGGCGGGTGGCATAGGCCTCCAGCTCATCAACCAGCCCGACCGCGCTGCCTGGCGCAAGTTCGCCCAGGCTGTGCCACAGGCCTTCCAGCAAAGTGGTGTTCTCCGCCGTTTCGGCGCGCACCACGATCTTGTCGCGCAGCGCCTGCAGGCGGGCCACATGCGCCGCCCGGATCAGCGCGAACGCGTCTTCCTCGCCGCGCAGCCAGCTCAGCTGGTCCAGCTGCTCGCGGGCCTGGGCGGCGATCGGGCCTTCGGCGGCATGCAGCAACAGCCACAGATGCTGGCGCGCCACGCGGGCCGCCTCCAGCCCGGCGGTGACCAAGCCCGCATATTCGATGCCGAACTGGCTGGTCACGATATCGAAGCTCTGATCGGCAAACGGCAGCTGCGCCGCATCAACGCCGCCGATGATCGCCGGATCGGCGCCGTCAATCACCACCAGATCCACCCCGCACACATCGGCAAAGCCCTGCGCCCGCGCCCGCGCCAGAATGGCGCCGCGCCCGCAGGCAACATCGAGCAGCCGCAAGGTGGGCGGCACGCAGGCCAGCAGGGCCTGCCAGCCGCCAGAGATGCTGGCCGCCACCGCCGGCGGCAGCGTTGCGGTGCAGCCATCAATGCCGGCGTCCAGCCAGAAACGCTGCCAATCCTGCACGGCGCGGGGGTCTGGAGAGGGGGCAGTGGGCGGTGTCACGGCGCCACGATAGCAAATTCGCCACACCTGCCAAGGAATCTGTTCGCATAGCGAGCTATCGTGCGCTTAGCGTGCATTCACGATTGACAGGGGGCGCGCATGGCGCTGTTATCTCCCTGTCATACGGGGGAAGGCGCAGGGAGTGGCGGCCTTCCACATTGGCATGGGCGTGGCCGTTGTATTCTTCAAGCCACGGATAATGTGAAGAAATATCCAGCTGGGGACTGCAACAACATGGGGGTTATCACGATGGTTCGGGCAAATTCGGGTTCGCTGTGCGCACTGCGTTCGATTGCGACGAAACTGCGGCTGGCAACAGCGCTGACGGCGCTGGCTGTCGCTCCGGCAGTTGCCGCCCAGGAACAGGCCGCTGCCAGCGGCGCCGCCGAAGAACAGGCCATCATCGTCACCGGTTCGCGCCTGTCCCGCCGCGATCTTGAATCGAGCAGCCCGGTCGTCACCCTCAGCGCCGATATCCTCACCGCGCAGGCCGTCCCCACGCTGGAAACCGCGCTGAACCAGCTGCCGCAGTTGCAGCCGAACAGCACGTCCAGCTCCAACCAGTCCGGCGGTTCGGGCGTGCTCACCGCCGATCTTCGTGGCTTGGGCCCGGAACGCACGCTGGTGCTGGTTGATGGGCGGCGCTTCAATCCGGCCAATTTCTCCGGCCTCACCGATCTGGCCACCATTCCCGATCTGATGCTGGAAAAGGTGGAAGTGATCACCGGCGGTGCCTCGGCCATCTATGGTTCGGATGCGATTGCCGGCGCGGTCAACTTCACGCTCAAGCGCCGCTTCGAAGGCGTGCAGGCGCAATATACCTTCGGTGAAACCGATCGCGGCGATGGCCGCAGCCACAAGGTTGACGTGATGATGGGCGTGAACGCCCCCGATGATCGCGGCAACATCACCGCCTATTTCAGCTACACCAAGCGCGATCAGGTGCTGATGGGCGATCGCGATTTCAGCCGCCTGCCGCTGCTGGCCGATGCCACCGGCAAGTTCCAGCCCTTTGGTTCGGGCAACATCCCCGGCGGCGCCATCGCGCTGAACGCAGCGCAGCTGGCGCAGATCAATGGCGTGCCGGATCTCAACAACGCGTCGGGCGCCTGCAACGTGGGCAACGCCGGTGTCCGCTTCACCCAGCCCGGTGGCCGGCCAGAACCGTTCTGCCGTCTGCGTGACCAGTTCAACTATGCCGCGCCCAATTTCCTGCTGCGCCCGCTCGAACGCTATCAGGCGGCCGTGACGGCCAATTATGAACTGACCGCCGGCATCGAAGCCTATGGCCAGTTCTTCTTCACCAAGAAGGAAAACAGCTTCCAGCAGGCGGCCGAAGCGGTGAACCCGTCCTCGTCTGGCCAGGCCGCTGGCACCGTGCTGATCCCCAACGCGCTGACCAATCCGGTGCTGACCGCAGCGCAGCGGACGTTCTTTGCCGCCAACGCCGGCTTCTTCGATCCGGATGGTGACGGCACCTATACCGTGCGCGGCTATGGCCGCCGGTTCGAGGAATTCGGCCCGCGCACCGTGCGTTTCGCCACCGACAGTTTCAATGCCACCGCGGGCCTGCGCGGCAAGTTCGATGTGGGCGGCAACCAGTGGCGCTGGGACACGTTCTTCCAGTATCAGCAGGTGGATGAAGACAGCGAGCGGCAGAATCTGCTGTCACGCTCGCGCACGACCGCCGGTCTTGATGTGGTGGTGAACGCCAACGGCACGGCCACCTGCCGCACGTCGATCATCCCGGGTTGCATCCCGGTCAACATCTTCGGCACTGATACGCTCACGCCGCAGATGGCCGAATTCCTGAGCGTTGACACCACCACGGCCAGCACCTTCAAGCGCACCGTGGCGGGCGGCAGCCTGGCCGGCGATCTGTTCAAGCTGCCGGCCGGCATGGTTGCCACGGCCTTCGGTGTCGAATATCGCAGGGACAGCTTCACCATCCGTCCGGACGAAGTGGCGCTGTCGAACGATCTGGCCGCCGTGCAGGTGCCGCCGATCCGTAACGCCGGTTCGTTCAACCTGTTTGAAGTGTTCGGCGAAGTCCGGGTGCCGATCCTGGCCGACAAGCCGTTCTTCAAGATGTTGGCCCTCGAAGGCGCCGCCCGTTATGCCGATTACAACACCATCGGCGGCGTCTTCACGTGGCGCGGCGCGGTGGATTGGGAAGTGAACGACTGGCTGCGCCTGCGCGGCAATTACAGCCGCGCCATCCGCGCGCCCAACCTGTCTGAACTGTTCGCGCCCACCGGCCAGGGCTTCATCGGCGGCCGCGACCCCTGCCTGGCCGTCAACCGGCCCAGCGCCGCGCAAAAAACGCTGTGCGTGGCGCAGGGCGTGCCGGCGGCGTTCATCGATACGCTCACCGTTGGCGCCAGCCAGGGCTTTGGCACCGAAAGCGGCGGCAACCGCAACCTGCAGGAAGAAAAGGCCGATACGCTGACGTTGGGGGCGGTGATCCGGCCGCTGCGCAGCCTGGCGTTCACCATCGATTATTATGACATCAAGGTGCGCGACGCGATTGCCCAGGTGGGGGCGCAGGTGCTGATCGATACCTGCTTCGCCACGCTGGAGGGCGGTTCGGTGCCGTGCCAGTCCATCGTGCGCGACACCTTCTCGGGCAATATCAACTTCGTGCGGGCGCCGCTGCTCAACGTCGCCGAACGGCGGGTGCGCGGCCTTGACGTGGGTGCCAGTTACACCACGGCGCTGCCGGCCTTCTTCAACATCGGAGACAGCAGCAAGCTTGATCTGTCGGCCAATCTGTCGTGGCAGTTCGCCAATACCACCGTGCCGATCACCGGCCTGCCCACCATCGATTGCGCCGGCTTCTACGGCGGCGCTTGCTCGTCGGACTCCACCCGCATCTCGCCCGGCTTCCGCGCCTTCTTCGGGGCGGACTACAAGAGCGGCCCGCTCTCCGTCCGCAACCAGGTCCGCATGGTCGGCCGCCTCGAACTGCTGCCCGGCGCACCGCCGTCGGAATCCGGCACGTTGGGCACCGAAACCTATTGGGACATTTCGGCCCGGGTGGAGATCACCAAGAACATCGCGATCTTTGGCGGCATCAACAATGTGCTGGATAACCAGCCGCCGGTGATGGGCTTTGCCGCGGGTGGCGATTCCAACACCAACCCGCAGCTGTATGACGTGATCGGTCGCCAATATTTCATCGGCATCGGCACGAAATTCTGATTGGCCCGCGACGGGGGGAGGACAGGATGATGAAGGCAAGACTGTTGCTGGTGGTGGCCCTGGCCGCGCTGGCGGTTCCCTCCCCCGTCGCGATGGCCGCCGCACAAACCGCTGCGGCCGCCCATGCCGGGCCACCGCGCGGGCAGGGCAGCTATCAGGATCTGCTCGGCGTATGGGCCGAATTCCGCACCTGGCGCAGCGGCTGGGCAGCGCGCACGCCCGATTGGTCGGCCGCCGGCATTGCCGCCGAACGCGCTGCCATGGCCGGTTTCATCACCCGCATCGAAAACATGAACGTGGCCGCCATGGATCGCGGCCAGCGTGCCGAATGGCTGGCGGCACGCGCCAAGATGCTGGAACATCATTTCCTGATCGAGGCCGCCAAGCCGTGGGAACGCGATCCCGGTTTCTATGTCGATGAAATGCTTGATGTCGGCTTTGCCGAACTGCCGGCCAAGGGCGAAGCGCTGGCCAAGCTGAAGACCGGCCTTGCCAATGTGTCGCGACTGGCAGCGGTTGCCAAAACCAATCTGAAGAACGTGCCCGGCGATTATGCCGATCTGGCGCTCCACAATATCGATACCGCCGATGGCGTGGGCCATGGCCACCCGTATCGGCCGGTGCCGCCCGCCGGCGTGCTCGGCTGGCTGGATGATCTGGCCGGGCGCGCTGCCAAGCAACAGCCGGAATTGCTGCCCGAAATCCGCAAGGCACGGGCGGCCACCGTGGAATTTCAGGCCTGGCTGAAAGCCGGCCGTCCGGCGATGACGGCAAAGGCCGGCGTGGGCAAGGCGCGCTTTGATTGGTATCTGAAGAACGTCAAGCTGCTGCCCTACAACAGCGATCAACTGATGGTGCTGGGCAAGCGCGAAACCCAGCGCCTGTGGTCAGTCCACGCGCTGGAGGAGCACCGCAACCGCAAAGAAGCCCCGCTGACGCTGCCGACCACGGCCGAGGATTATGCCGCCCGCAAGGATCGCAGCATGAAGCTGATCCGCGAGTGGATTGCGCGCGAAGACATCATCACCGTGCCGGAAGACATTGGCGATCTGTACATCAACGTGCCGTGGATCGTGCGCCCGGATGGCCCCAATTTCTGGGAACAGGTGCAGTATCGCGATCCCACGCCCGATCTGTTGCACGCGACGCTGCCCGGCCATGCCTTTGATGGCCAGATGGCCCGGCGGGACAAACGACCCATTCGCGGGTTCATCGGCGACGGCGTGCGCGGCGAAGGCTGGGGCGTGTATCTGGAAGAAGCCGCCCAACACCTTGGTTTCATGGAAGATCGGCCCCGGTTGCGCGAACTGATCGATATCTTCGGCATTTTCCGCGCCGTGCGCGTGGCCGGCGATATCGAGCTGCAATTGAACCAGAAGACCGTTCCCGAAGTGGTGGCCGATTGGCAGAAATGGACGCCCTGGCTCGACAAGAATGTCGCGCGTGTGGATGCCGAAATCTATCTGCGCCGCCCGCCGGGCTATGGCCTGGGCTACACCGTTGGCATGATCGAGATGCAGAAGCTGCTGGCCGATCGTCGCCATCAACTGGGTGACAAGTTCGTGCTCAAACAGTTCCACGACGAGTTCATGGCGGCCGGTCGCCTGCCCATGTCGGTGATCCGTTATGACATGACCGGGTTTGACGACGAGGTTCGCCACTTCTGGCAGCGGGATCCATTGCCGGCGCAGTGAACCTCTGTGCACTTATTTTGAGGTCGTCGCCCCGGGCTTGACCCGGGGCCCCGCTTGTTTTTCCACGTCAAGAAAGCGGGACCCCGGGTCAAGCCCGGGGTGACGATGCAGTTTGTTGGTGCAACAGGGTTGAGACGCGGCTGCTCAACCCGGCACCAGCCGCTTCACCAAGGGCCGCAGCACCAGCGCCATCACGCCGCCGCCGCCGCCCACGACAGCGAGCAGCCACCAGAAGCCGGCCGGCCCCAGCTGTTCCGCGAATCGGCCGAGCCAGCCGGACGCGATGTTGGCGGCGCCGAACGCGGCGATGTTCAGGCTCATGAGGGTGCTGGCCAGCCGCGCCGGGGCATGCACCGAAACAAAGCTGTTGGCCGGCGGATCGAGCCAGCCATAGGACAGATCAAGCAGCGCGAAGAAGGCGAGCACCAGCAGCATCGATACCGGCCCGCCGGCCGACGCCGTCGTGATGAGCGCCAGCATGACCCAGGCCGCTGCCACCAGCAGGCCGGCAACCGCCAGCTTGATCATCGCATCCGGCTCGCGCGCGCCCAGCCGCTGCCACAGCTGCAGCGCCAGGAAAATGCCGACGATGGTCATCAAGCCATCATAGGTGAGCAGCCAGGTCACCGGCACCTCGAACCCGGCCACATCCCGGTCCATGACGTCCTGCGCCCACACCAACAGCAGATTATAGGCCTGCATGGCCGCGGCATAGACGATGGTGAAGGGCAGCAGCATCAGGACGATGGCGGCAATCGCAGCGGAGTCTGTGCCTTGGGGCACATCCTCCGTGCCGCGCAGGCGCCGGATGCTGTCGGGCGGCAACTGGCGCGTGCCGGCGACATAGATGGCAAGGCCGAGCAGCATGCCGATCCCGGCCGCGGCAAAGCCCCAGTGCCAGCCCACCCGCTCCCCCAGCGTGCCGCAGACCAGCGGCGCCACGATGGAGCCGACGTTGAGCGCCATCAGATGGATGGCATAGGCCCGCGTGCGCCGGCCATCACCACTGGCGTAGAGCATGCCGACCTGGGCGTAGAGATTGCCCTTCAGGCAGCCACCACCCAGCAGCAGCAACAGCAGCGCCGGCAGGAACAGGGCTTCAACGGCCATGGCGAGATGCCCGGCCGCCATGAACACCAACCCGGCTTGCACCAGCCGCCGCTGGCCGAACACGCCATCGGCCAGCCAGCCCAGCGCCAGCGGCGCAATGTTGAACAGGCCGATGTAGAGCCCGAACAACTGGGCGGCAAAAGCCGTTGTGCTCAGTGGCCCGGTCAGAAACTCCACCCCGGCCCGCAGGCCGTCCAGCCCCGCCACCCCGGCCGCCACCTCGGGTTTGAGCAGATGATCGACGAGGTAGAGCGGCAGCAGGGCCTGCATGCCATAGAAGGAAAAACGCTCCCACGCCTGGGTAGAGGCCAGAAAGCCCAAGCCCTTCGGGTGACCAAAAAACGCCGTGTCGGGAGATCGCATTTACCTTGCCTAGCCGAGGCCCATGCCGTGGGCAATCACGCGCGCCGCCTGCTGCCTTTTCGTGTCCCCGCGTCTGCCAGCCTTGCGCTTTGCAAGGGCTTCACCTAGGGCAAGGCCAAGTCGGGGAGTGGCGCAGTCTGGTAGCGCATCTGCTTTGGGAGCAGAGGGCCGCAGGTTCGAATCCTGTCTCCCCGACCATTATATCGGCGACCTATAAGGCGCTGATAATTCTGGAAAAAAATGAATAATTCGGGCCTGTGCAGGAACTGTGCAGAAGTTTCTGCTGTTTGCGCCTTCTGCAACGTGTGCCGGTCTCTGCAATACAGGCACTTTGTGACTCGGTTAACAGAAGCCTATGGGGTAACAGAGGCAGGTCTCCAATAGGAACGCTGGCCAGCGACATTGATCGGACGTTCGACGATCGAGCCCTGTGAGTACCAGGGATTTGCGGATGCACGGCGCCGGCTTCGATGGCGGTAATGATCTGGTTGGTGATGGAGGTGTAAACGTCGAAGGGTTCGTGTGTTGAAGCGGTCATGTCCCGATCTACTTTCGATGTCTCCTAAGGACGCGAAGGGATAAGGATGGGGGCGTAGGCGGCTCAGTGAGCCGTAGGCGAAACAGGCAACACGGGAGCGCAGCGAATGGATCCGGCAGCCTGTTGACAGGCTGACGCCCTCAACCCAATTCGCGGATGAAACTCAGGGTGAGGCGAGCGGAAGAATGAGGGTTAGTCTTCAACATATCAAACGCGAGCGTAGCGGAAATTGCCCTTTATCTGATGTGCAAGATATTGCCCCTTGGACGGAGCTTGCTTCATCGCGTCAAAAATGTGCTGGGGAACATCGAAATAACTATATAGCCCGCCATTCTTAAATTCGACCTGCAATATCAGTGATGCTGAATTATACCCAAATCTGGAAAGATTCGATGATTCTGGTGTCGATACCCACTCCATTGGTTCACTCCTCTGTTTGATCGCTCGGAACTGCTTCGCTGTCCGCGACGGTGGCAATTTGATGCTGGTAGTGCGGACTAAGCAATCGCCATTGTCGAACCATCGGACGATAATCGACAGGATCGCGCTTCTGTCCCCATCCCGCAGGGCCACAGAATCCGTCCGCATCGCCGCGCACTACTACCAACGGATCTGTGCTGTCTGGCCGACGGTGTACCGGCGGTGGAGAAATCAGCGTTCGGATAGGCAGGCTAACCGCTTCACCCACAATAATCGCTTCACCAACTCGGAGAATTGGGAGCATATCAAAAAGACCTTTTAGGCTGTCAGACGCGGCACTGGTAATATGTCCGCGGTCAGTGTCATTCGACAAACGCATGGCAAAGATCGTGCCACATTGGGAAAGGACGGTGGTATCGATTTCTGACGGTCGCTGACTTACGATCATCATTCCGACACCATACTTCCGTCCTTCCTTCGCGATACGTCTAACTGCATTTGCCGCAGAACCGGAATTGTCTTTCGAGAGGTATGCGTGAGCCTCCTCGAGGACCAACAAGAGGGGACGCTCCCTTCCGCCTTCTGGCAGATTTTTGGCCCAGAATATGGCATCATATATGACCTGCAACAGAGCGCCAATTAGCTCAGTCAGAATTGATGACGGAACTCCTGAGAGGTCTAGTATTGTGACCGGTTGGGGGCTCCCAATCCAACTTTGGAGCAGGAAATCAAGATCACGATGTGTTCTTCCGTTGATGTCTGGTAGCCAATCGCTTTCACCGAAAAGAAATGATAAGCGCGGATCACGCAATCGTGAAGCAAGAACCGCTAATTGCTGACGAATGCCAATCGCATCTCTGCCCTGTTGGACATGACGTGCACCCCTGATTGGTACCGATCAGAGGTAGAGTCCTTTGCTTTGATGGCTGATGGTTGATGTGATGGCAACGGGGTTGGGGGCATGCCCCCAACCCCGTTGGCCGGCGATCTCG
>Ga0075157_10002012_pt1 | contig 12079 bp, 11 predicted proteins | sample JI81BgreenDNA_FD_70967 | JGI IMG/M metagenome (GOLD analysis project Ga0075157, IMG submission 70967) | Wastewater effluent complex algal communities from Wisconsin, to seasonally profile nutrient transformation and Carbon sequestration -... | ecosystem: Engineered > WWTP > Effluent > Algae...
CACGCCCTTGGCGTTGAGCTCATCGATCGCCATGCGGGCGCCGTTTTCGTTGTCCTTGCCCAGGTGGGCAATGGCGCCGCTGATGGGGCCGACGTGACCGATGCGGACCACGAGGTCCTGCGCCGAGACGGCACCGGTGAGCAGAGCCACGCTGGCGCCAACGATCAGGGAGTACTTGAATTGCATTTCAGGAGATCTCCGGAGAAGAGAGGAACGGGGGTCGAATCCGCGCGGCACGATACTGGAAACTCGCGCAACCACGAGGGAGGGTTTATTGGGAGGAAAACCCCCACTCTGCGAACTGGCTCCCTATGCAGTTCCCGTGCCCACCTTCAGGCCGCCGCGGTCACCCCAAAAACGCGCCAGCTCAGGGCAGATCCGGGGCGCGGGGCCCGGTCGACGCACCGTCCTGCGTCGACGGCCTGCGGCGCGCCACCTCCTGGGCCACGGCCTGGGCCACCCAATCGCCCAAGGCGTGGTCGAGCGCAGTGCGCGCGTCGTTCAGCAGCCGCTCGGTGGTGCGGGCCAGCAGGGGCGCCAGCAGCTCACGCAGGCGCGCCTCCAGCGTCAGTTCGACGCGCCGCTGGAGGTCGGCCAGCACGGCCTCGGTGATCTGTCTGCGCAGGGCATCCTCGTCGGCGGGCCAGCCGCCCGGTGCCAGGAAACCGGCGTCGCCCGGGCCCGGGCCTGCATCGGGCGCATCCTCGCCCGGCGTCGCGGCCACAGCCTCCGGCAGCGGACGAAGCCCGGCCTCCGGGCCCGAACCCCCGTCCAGCGGACGGCCTTCGTGCGCCATCGCGGGTGCGGACCACTCCACCACCTCGGTCAGCCGGGGCAGCCGATCGGCCCTTGGCAGAGGCATCAGGGGAAGGCGCGTCATCGGCCCTCTCCAGGGGCGCGCTCGTGGTGCACCACGTCGAGACCCCAGCCGCGGTAGGCCCGCCAGCGGGCGCGGCCCGCTTGCACGGCGTCGGGCTCCAGCCCCAGCAGTTCGATCAGCCGGTCGCAATGCGCCAGCACAGGTTCGGACAGCCCGACGCCCAGATTGACCCACACCCGGGGCGCTTCAGGCGTCGGACGCCAGGCGGGAGCCGCCGCGGCGTCGGGCGCGACCAGCCACACGGGCGAGCGCTTCAGCACCGCCGCCGCAGCACGGTCGGCCCGCGCATGCGGCACGAAGTCCCTCTCGTCGAAGGTCCACAGCGCACGATCGAGCGCCTCGATCGCATCGGCCGGGCCCAGCGCCGCCACGCGAACGCCCTGCAGCGCGGCCTTGCGCAGCAGGCGGCAGGCGTAGCCGATCGGGTCGTCCAGCCCGGTGTGGAACTCCACGCGTTGCAGGGCCATGGCGCTCATGGCGCAATCATGCAGCGTGAACGGCGCCAGAGTCCGGTCGGCAGGCCGCAGTCGACTGCGGCAGGGCCGTCACTCAGCCGGCCCGCTGCAGGACGAAGCGCGTCAGCAGCGCCACCGGCCTTCCGCTGGCGCCCTTCGCCGCCCCGGACTTCCAGGCCGTGCCCGCGATGTCGAGGTGCGCCCACGGGTAGGCCTTGGCAAAGCGCTTGAGGAACATGGCGGCCGTGATGGCGCCGCCGGCGCGCGGGCCGACGTTGGCCATGTCGGCAAAGTTCGACTTGAGCGCCTCGTCGTACTCCTCGTCCACCGGCATGCGCCAGGCCAGGTCTCCCGTGGCTTCGCCTGCGGCCAGGAGTTCGGCCGCCAGGGCGTCGTCGGGGCTGAAGAGGCCGGAGCGGTGGCCGCCCAGGGCGATCATGCAGGCGCCCGTCAGCGTGGCGATGTCGACCACGGCGGCCGGCTTGAAGCGCTCGGCGTACGTGAGCGCATCGCACAGGATGAGGCGGCCCTCGGCGTCGGTGTTCAGGATCTCGATGGTCTGGCCCGACAGGCTGGTGACCACGTCACCGGGCTTGACCGCGCGGCCGTCGGGCATGTTCTCGCACGCAGCGATCAGGCCCACCACGTTGATCTTCGGGGCCAGCTCGGCCACGGCGCGCATCGTGCCCAGCACGCTGGCGGCGCCGCCCATGTCGAACTTCATCTCGTCCATCTCGGCGGCCGGCTTCAGCGAGACGCCACCCGTGTCGAAGGTGATGCCCTTGCCCACCAGCACCACAGGGGCAGCGGTCTTGGCGGCGCCCTGATAGCGCAGGACGATGAACTTCAGGGGCTGCTCCGAGCCCTGGGCCACGGCAATGAACGCGCCCATGCCGAGCTTCTCGACGTCCTTGCGCTCCAGCACCTCGACCTTCATGCCGTGGCTGCGCGCCAGTCGGCGGGCTTCGTCGGCCAGATGGGTGGGCGTGCAGTGGTTGCCGGGCCGGTTGGCCATCTCGCGGGCCAGGCCCACGCCGGCCGCCACGGCCTGGCCGCGGGCGAGGCCGCGCGTCAGTGCCGCGCCGGCCGCCTTGTCGCAGGCCAGATGCACGGCCGCAAGCTTGGGCGCCGGCGGCGCGCTGGGCTTGGTGTGGCGGTAGATGTAGGTGGCCTCGTGGGCCACCAGCACGAGCGCTTCGGCATGGGCCTCGGTGAATTCGCCGCCGGCCAGGGCCAGCGTGGCCGAGACGGAACCGCCGGACTTCAGCAGACCCAAGGCCGCCGCAGCGGCGCGCGAGACGGCCTTCACGCTGCTGTCGGCCGCCACAGAGAACACCAGACGGCGGGCCTTCACGCCGGCCACGCGATGGGCCAGCAGGGTCTGACCGGCCTTGAGCGCGAGGTCGCCGTGCTTGACCGCGTCGCGCGCGACGTCGGCCAGCGGGGTCTCGAGCGACTCGGGCACCGAAGTGCCCACCAGGATCACCACCAGGGCATCGGAGGCCAGCGCGCACAGCCCGCCCGCGCCGATCGATTGCGTCTTGAAGTCCATAATCCGTCCGCCTGGGAAAAGCGCCGGATGTTATTCGATTCGACTGTACGCAGAGAGCTGTCACGGAGCTTCGGCGCCACGCTGGTGGTCATCCTGACCATCGTGCTGACGATGTTCCTGATCCGCACCATCGGTCAGGCCGCCGGAGGGTCGGTATCGCCCCAGGATGTCGTCCTGGTGCTGGGCTACGTGTCGCTGGGCCACCTGCCCACCATGCTGGCGCTGTCGCTTTTCGTGGCCGTGGTGCTGACGCTCGGACGCATGTACCGCGACAGCGAGATGGTGATCTGGTTCGCCAGCGGCTTGAGCCTGGCGCGCTTTGCCCGGCCGGTGTTCGCCATGGCCTGGCCGGTGCTGCTCGTGATCGCCCTGATGATGCTGTTCGTCTGGCCCTGGGGCCACCGCCAGACTCTCGAGCTTCGGGAGCGCTACCAGCAGCGGTCCGACCTGTCCCGCGTCGCGCCCGGGGTGTTCCAGAGCTCCAGCGACGGCTCGCGCGTGTTCTTCGTCGAGCGCACGTCGACGCTGGGTCAGGCCGAAGCGGCGGGGTCGGCCGCCTCGGGCGCCGATGCCCTGGCCCGCAACGTCTTCATCCTGTCGCGGCTGCCGCAGGCCGAGTCGGTGACCTCGGCCCGCAGCGGCCACCTCGAGCGATCGGGAAACGACCGCCACCTCGTGCTGCAGGACGGCCAGCGCAGCGAAATCGACATGCAGTCGTTCGAGAAGTCGCAGGCCCGCTTCGAACACTATCGGCTGCGCGTGGAAGACCGCCGGCTCGATGCCGCCGGCCAGCGGCCGCCGCGGACGCAGTCTTCGCTTCAACTCTGGCAGGCGGGCACGCCCGAGGCGCGCGGCGAACTGGTGTGGCGCGTGGGCCTCGCCCTGGCGGCCGTGAACCTTCTGGTGCTCGGGCTGGGCCTGTCGGCCTCGAACCCGCGGCGGCCGTCGAACTGGAACCTGCTCTTCGCCCTGCTGGCGTTCGTCGTCTACTTCAATCTGGTGACGCTGTCGCAGGCCTGGGTGGCCAGCGGCCGGGCGCCCGCGCTCGGTGCGCTGGCGGCGCTGCATCTGCCCGCGCTCGCGCTGGGCCTGGCCCTGTTGGCCTGGCGCAGCCGCGCCGGCACGCGTCGGCGTCGCGCCGCCAGGCCGGCGGATGGCGGCCCTGCGACCTCGAGTTCCCCATGAAGACCGTCCGTCGCCTGCTCTACCGCGACATCATCGCCTCCGTCACCTTCGTGGCGCTGGCGTTCCTGGCGCTGTTCTTCTTCATCGACTTCGTCGACGCGCTGGAGAAGCTCGGCAGTGGCGGGCGGATGATCGGCCAGGTGGCGCTGGCCGCCGCCCTGGAACTGCCGGGGCATTTCTACGAGCTCTTCCCGATCGCCGTGCTGATCGGCTCCATCTACTCGCTGGCCCGTCTCGCGCAGACCTCCGAGTTCACCATCCTGCGCACCAGCGGCCTCGGCCCGGCGAGGGCACTGGGCCTGCTGGCGGTGCTGGGCGTGGCCTTCGGGGCCCTCACCTTCTTCGTGGGCGATGTGGTGGCTCCGATCACCGAACGGCAGCGCGTGCTGCTGGACGCGAAGGTGTCGGGCCCGCTGCGGCTGGGCGGTGCCGGCGCCTGGATGAAGGAGCGCCGCAACACCCCGGAAGGCGAGCGCAACGTGTCGGTCTACGTCGGCGCGGCCGAAGGCGGCGCCCTGCTGTCGGACGTGCTGGCCTTCGAGTTCGACGCCGACGGCCGGCTGCTGACGCGCATCGGCGCCCGCCAGGCTCGCGTGGAAGGGGAAGGCGGCTGGACGCTGGTCGACGCCATCGTGACGCGCTGGCCGCAGGGGCCGGGCGCCGCCGACAAACCGACACGGATCGTCGAGGAAGCCCATGCGACCCTGCGCTGGCCCACCTCCCTCGGGCCCGACGTGGTCGCCGCCGCCGTGCTGCCGCTGGGCACGATGACCACGACCGAGCTGTGGCGCTACACGGCCCACCTCAGCGACCAGGAACAGGCCGCGCAGCGGCACGAGATCCGCTTCTGGCGCAAGGCGTTCTATCCTTTTGCCTGCCTGGTGATGGTGGCGCTGGCACTGCCCTTTGCCTACCTGCACGCCCGCTCGGGCGGCCTCAGCCTGAAGGTCTTTGGCGGCATCATGCTGGGCATCAGCTTCGTGCTGCTGAACAATCTGGCGGGTCACATCGGCATGCTGCGCGACTGGACGCCCTGGATGGCGGCGGCAGCGCCGGGGCTGCTTTACCTGCTGCTGTCGATGGGCGCTTTTGCCTGGCTCGTTCGTTACCGGTGATTCCCCATGTCCGACGGCCTCATTCTCTTCGCCCATGGTGCGCGCGACCCGCGCTGGTCCGCCCCGTTCGAGGCCGTGGCCGCGCAGGTGCGCGCGCAGCGCCCCGGCCTGGTCGTGCGCCTGGCCTTCCTCGAGTTCATGAGCCCCAGCCTGCCGGAGGCCGCCGAGGCGCTGCACGCCCAGGGCTGCCGGCGCCTTTGCGTGCTGCCGATGTTCCTCGGCGTGGGTGGGCATGTCCGCAAGGATCTGCCCGCCCTGCTGGAGGCCATCGCCCACGCGCACCCCGACCTCTCGGTGCACCTGTCGCCGGCGATCGGCGAGCAGGACGATGTGGTGCAGGCGATGGCGTCAGCGGCGCTGCGCCAGGCCGATGGTTCGCTCGCATGAACCTGCACCAGTTCCGCTTCATCCAGGAGGCGGTGCGGCGCAACCTCAACCTGACCGAGGCAGCCCGCGCCCTGCACACCTCGCAGCCCGGCGTCAGCAAGGCCATCATCGAGTTCGAGGAAGAACTCGGCATCGAGATCTTCGAACGTCACGGCAAGCGCATCCGGCGCGTCACCGAGCCCGGGCAGGAGGTGCTGCGCTCCATCGAGATCATCCTGCGCGAGGTGGCCAACCTCAAGCGAATCGGCGAGCAGTTCTCGAAGCAGGATGCGGGCACGCTGTCCATCGCCACCACCCATGCGCAGGCTCGCTACTTCCTCCCCGGGCCGGTGGCGGCGCTCAGACAGGCCTATCCCGGCGTGCAGGTGGTGCTGCACCAGGGCCTGCCCTCGCAGGTGGCGCGCATGCTGCTGGACGACGTGGCCGACATCGGCCTGGCGACCGAGAGCCTCTCCGAGCACGAGGGCCTGGTGACGCTGCCCTGCTACGAGTGGCAGCACGTGATGGTGGTGCCCGAAGGGCATCCGCTGGCCCAGGTGTCGCGGCCCACGCTCGAGCAGTTGGCCGCGCACCCGTTGGTGCTCTACCACCCCACCGTCACCGGACGCACCCGCATCGACCAGGCCTTCGCCCGTGCCCGACTGAGTCCCGCCGTCGCCCTGGAAGCCTTCGACTCCGACGTCATCAAGACCTACGTGCGCGTCGGCCTGGGCGTGGGCGTGGTGGCCGAACACGCGGCGCGCGAGGAGGCGCAGCCGGGCAGTGGCCTCGTGGTGATCCCGGTGGGCCACCTCTTCGGCCCGAACGTGGCGCGCGTGGCGTTCAAGCGCGGCGCCTATCTGCGCCAGTTCGTGCTGGCGTTTGCGGGCTCGCTGTCGCCGCGCCTCACGCCCGAAGCCGTGCGCGCGGCCATGACAGGCATCCCCGGTTCCGATTACCAGCTCTGACTCCCCCTCTGCCATGAACTCCGCTCTCGTCGATGCGTCGCCGGCCCGCCCCTGCGCCACACCGCCCGCGCTGCCCTCGCGGCTGCCGAACGTCGGCACCACCATCTTCACCACGATGTCGGCGTTGGCGCAGAAGCACGGCGCCGTCAATCTCGGCCAGGGTTTCCCGGACTTCGCGGGCGACCCGGCCCTGCTGGAACACGTGGCTGCCGCCATGCGGTCGGGCCACAACCAGTACCCGCCGATGGCCGGCGTGCCGGCACTGCGGCAGGCCGTCGCCCAGAAGATCGCGCGGCTGTACGGGCGCCAGTACGACCCCGACACCGAGGTCACCATCACCGCTGGCGCCACGCAGGGCATCCTGACGGCCGTGCTGTGCGCCGTGCGACCGGGCGACGAGGTCATCGTGCTGGAGCCCTGCTACGACAGCTACGCGCCGGCGATCGAGCTGGCCGGGGGCACCGTGGTGCGGGTGGCGCTCACGCCGCGCCACTTCCGGCCCGACTTCGCGGCGATTGCCGTCGCCTTCACGCCGCGCACACGGGCGATCATCGTCAACACCCCGCACAACCCGGGCGCCGTGGTGTGGACGCGCGCCGAGATGCAGGCCCTGGCCGACCTGCTGGCTCCCACAGAGGTTCTGCTGATCGCCGACGAGGTGTACGAGCACATGGTGTTCGACGGGCAGCCCCACGTCAGCGCGGCCTGCCTGCCCGAGCTGGCCCGCCGCGCCTTCGTCATCTCGAGCTTTGGAAAGACGTTCCACGTGACCGGCTGGAAGGTGGGCCACGTGACCGCCCCGGCGGCGCTGATGGCCGAGTTCCGCAAGGTGCACCAGTTCAACGTCTTCACCGTGCACACGCCCACGCAGCACGGTCTGGCCCAGTATCTGGCCAACCCCGAGCCGTACCTGACGTTGCCGGCGTTCTACCAGCGCAAGCGCGACCACTTTCGCGCCGGCCTGCAGCGCACCCGCCTGAAGGCCATGCCCAGCGAGGGCACGTACTTCCAGTCGGTCGACTACAGCGCGGTGAGCGCACTGGGCGAGGCCGACTTCTGCCGCTGGCTGACCGAGACCGTCGGCGTGGCGGCCATCCCGCTGTCGGCGTTCTACGAGGACGGGCGCGAGCAGGGGCTGGTTCGCCTGTGCTTCGCCAAGCGCGACGAGACGCTGGACGAGGGTCTGGCGCGGCTGGCGCGGCTCTGACGCCGCGCGACGGTCCTCAGCCCGACCCGGAGCGCGGCGGCTCGAAGATGCTGTCCTGCGTGCGGGGCGGCGGCGTCAGGTCGAGGTCGAGTTCCAGCGGAGCCGTGGGCCGATCCTCGGGCGGGATCTCGGCCGTGGCGCGGGCATCGCCGACGGCCCCCACGCGGGGCGCGCGCGCATCCAGCGGCAGCAGCAGGTCGACGCGGTCGGGGTCGCCCTCCTCGCGATCCAGACGGTCGCGTGCCATCGCGTACAGGAACAGCAGGTCGCGGTAGGCCTGCAGCTCGAACAGCTCGCCGTCGACCTTCCGGAACAGCAGCGACTCCAGTTCGGCCATGGCGTCCAGCGGACGAGTCCAGGCGTCCTGCAGGCGCCGCACGACGTCGGCGTGATCTTCCAGCGTGCGGCCGGCCGAGAGGTCTTCGCCCCACTCCGGCGCATAGGCGTTGTAGCGCTGGTTGAAGCGCACGCGCGTGCGGTCGTAAGCCGCCTGGTCGCCGACGCGGCGGTAGATCTCCAGCAGCTTGAGGTAGGTCAGCGGGCTTGCCCCACCCGTGCTGCGCAGATGCGACACCAGCACGTCGATGGCCGACTGGTCCTGACCCAAGGCGAGGAAGAACTCGGCCTGCTGGTCGACGTCGATCAATTCCTCGATGGTGACGTCGCGCGGGCCCTCGCCGAACACCGAGCCCGGCGACAGCGGACGCGTGCGCGAGGCCGTCACCGCACTCGTGCGCTCGGTCGGCAACTCGGGGAAAGGGTCGCCCGCCAGCGTGGGCGACGGCGGAATCGAAGTGAGCTGGTCGAGGCTGCTGAGCGAGAACGAAGGGGCGGCCACCGCCACAGAGGCACTGCGAGGCGGGACCACAGACCCCTGCGCACCGCCTGCCGCCACGGCGAGTGTGGCCGGCGCAGTGCGCGGACCCGCGCCCGGCGTGGTCGACGGACCGTCGGCGCCCGCCACCGTCGTGGCGCCGACCGAGGCCGCTCCCGTGCCCTGCACCGAGGCCAGCTCGGAAGCGACCAGCGCCGACGCGCGCGCCCAGGCCAGTTCCTGCGTGCGCTGCATTCCGCGCAGACGCCACAGCAGCCACGCCACCGCGACACCGGCGAAGAACAGCAGCGCCACCATGGGCCAGAGCCAGGGGGGCAGCGACGATCCGGCGGCACTGCGCTTGGCCAGCTCGGTGCGCAGACGCAGCACTTCGGCCTGGCTCGCCAGCGCCTGCCGCCGCGACTCCTCGACGGCCTTCTCAAGTTCCGTGATCCGCAGCGCCGACGCCGACGCCGCCGCCGCGGCCGCCCGGGCTGCGCTGGCGGCATCGGCCACCGCCGCGAGGGCCTCCTGGATGGCGGCGGGCTGCACGGTGGTGGCGACGGCCGGAGGCACCTCGGGGTCGAGCTGCAACCGGGGACGGCCAGCGGGCGCGGCGGCGTTCGCCGAGGCGCGACGGCGCGGCTCGGTCGCCGGCCGGGCCGCACGCGGCCTTGCCGTTGCCGAAGACGTCGCGGTCGCGCTGGCACGAGGTGGCGCGGCGGCCGAGCCAGAAGCCGCAGGCGCACTCGCACCAGGAGCCACGGCCCGCAGCACGGCGCGGCCCTCCTCGATCGGCGAGCCTGCCGCAGCAGGCAGCGCAGAAGTCGGACCCGATCCCGCGGCCGCAGGCTCTGTCACCGGCAGGGGCGCGGCCGCCTGCGCCGGCATGCCCAGACCGGGCGGGTCGGCCATGACCACGTACTGACGCCGCACGGGGGCCAGGCATCCGGCCGTGAGCGTGACGGTGACGATGGGCTCGTCGATGCGCTGGCGGGTGAGCACGCGGATGGAGCCGGCACCCGGGGCCGATCCGACATCGAGCGTGGCCGGCAACGGGATGCCATCGCCCACCCGAACCTCGGCGCGGACACACTCCGGCTCGAGAACCTCCGAGGGCTCGAGGCGCACAGGAACCCGGAAGTCCAGCGGCTGTCCCAGCGCCACGCTCGACGGGCCGCTGCCCAGGCCCAGCGACCACCCCATGGCGGGCCAGAGCAGCGCGCCCGCAAGCCACAGCGAAGAGAACCTCGGGTTGTGCGTCATGTCAACGGCGTGCGCCGCCCTCTCCCCAACAAGGCGCGTGCAACGATTGGAAACCTCTCTCCGACGACTCTAGCATGCAGCGATGCCAGGGCAGGCTCGGGCGCTGCCCCAGTCCCCGCGGACGCCGGGCGCAAACGGAAGACAATGCGATGCCCCGGCCCGCCCGGCTTCGTCGATCCCCCATGAACACCCCGCCCCTCACCGCCGAGGAACAGCAGGCCGTCGTCTCGGGCCCCTGGTTCTCCCGGCTGTCGCCGGGCCTGCAGTCCGCCATCCTGGCCCGTGCGCTGGTGCGCCGCCTGCCCGACGCTGCGCCCCTGGCCTCGCGTGGCTCGCCCGCCGAAGAATGGTGCGGCGTGGCCCGCGGCGCGATCCGCATCAGCTCGGTCTCGCTGTCCGGCAAGCAGATCACGCTCACCTACGCGGAACCCGGCACCTGGTTCGGCGACATCGCGCTGTTCGACGGCCTGCCCCGCACGCACGACGCCGATGCGCACGGGCCCACCACGCTGCTGGTGGTGCGCAAGCGCGACTTCAAGGACCTGCTGGCCCAGCACGTGGAGCTCTACGACGCATTGCTGCGGCTGAACTGCCGGCGCCTGCGCCTGATGTTCGACCAGTACGAGGACCTGAACACGCGCCCACTGCAGGCCCGTCTGGCCAAGCAGATCCTGCTGCTGGCGCGCAGCTACGGCATCGCGCAGGGCGAGGAGATCCGCATCGGGCTGCAGTTGGCCCAGGAAGACCTCGCCCAGCTGCTGGGCGCGTCTCGACAGCGCGTGAACCAGGAGCTCAAGGGCTTCGAGCGCGATGGTGCAGTGCGGGTCGAGCCTACCCGCCTGGTCGTCACCTCGCGCGAGAAGTTGCTGGCGATCGCCGAGCGCTGAAGGCACGAGCCTGCCCCACCCCTCTGTCCCCGCGCCCTCTCTCGCCACGCCCTCCACTCTGACTCGAACCTCGACATGGAACAGTTCACCGGCACTCGCCCGATGGCCACGAGCCACGCCTTCGACGTCGGCGTGCTGCAGGCGCATCTGCAGACTCACCTGAGTGACTTCGCGGGCCCTTTGCAGGTCGAGCAGTTCAAGGGGGGGCAATCCAACCCCACCTACCTGCTGGTGACGCCCAGCCGGCGCTACGTGATGCGCACCAAGCCCGGGCCGGCCGCCAAGCTTCTGCCGTCGGCGCACGCGATCGAGCGCGAGTTCCGCGTCATGAAGGCGCTGGCCGGCACCGACGTGCCGGTGCCGGAAATGCTGCTGCTGTGCGAAGACGAGTCGGTGATCGGCCGCGCGTTCTACGTCATGGGCTTCGTCGAAGGACGGGTGCTGTGGGAACAGTCCCTGCCGGGCATGACCCGCGCCGAGCGCGGCGCCCACTACGACGAGATGAACCGCGTGATGGCGGCGCTGCATCAGGTCGACGTGCAGGCTGTGGGCCTGGCCGACTACGGCAAGCCCGGCAGCTACTTCCAGCGGCAGATCGCCCGCTGGTCGCGCCAGTACCAGGCCTCGGTGACGCAGCCCATCGAGGCCATGGACCGGCTGATCGAATGGCTGCCGGCCCACCTGCCGGCCAGCGCATCCGACGACGGCGAGGTGGCGGTGGTGCACGGCGACTACCGCATGGACAACCTGGTGTTCCACCCCACCGAGCCGCGCATCATCGCCGTGCTGGACTGGGAGCTGTCCACGCTGGGCCATCCGCTGGCCGACTTCAGCTACCACTGCATGGCCTGGCACATCCCGCCGGGCACCTTCCGCGGCATCGGCGGCGTCGATGTGGCGGCACTGGGCATCCCGGCCGAGGCCGACTACGTTCGTCGCTATGCCGAGCGCACGGGCCGGGTCGACGTGGACGCGATGCTCGCCGACTGGAACTTCTACCTCGCCTACAACCTGTTCCGGCTCGCTTCCATCACGCAGGGCATCGCTCGCCGCGTGGTGGACGGCATCGCTTCGAGCGCCCAGGCGCGCGCCACGGGCGAGGCCACGCCGGTTCTGGCGGAGATGGGCTGGCGGTTCGCGCAGCAGGTGCGCTGACGCTGCGCCGTCAGCGGCGCTCGGGGCCTGACGGAGGCTCCGGGTGCGGCGGGCCGCTGGCCGACCACAGGCTCGGCTGAGTGCTGGCCATCTGGGCGGCCACGGCGTCGGCCGCCACGCGCCGTGCCTCCCTGAGCGCCGTCTCAAACAGGCGGTGCAACATGTCCAGCTGCGCCTCGTCGGGTTGCGCCATGGCGGTCCGCAACGTCAGACGGCCGCGCCCCAGCGT
>Ga0075157_10002013_pt1 | contig 12074 bp, 15 predicted proteins | sample JI81BgreenDNA_FD_70967 | JGI IMG/M metagenome (GOLD analysis project Ga0075157, IMG submission 70967) | Wastewater effluent complex algal communities from Wisconsin, to seasonally profile nutrient transformation and Carbon sequestration -... | ecosystem: Engineered > WWTP > Effluent > Algae...
CCGCCCCCGACAGGTTTGCGCCGATCAGGTTGGTGGCTTGCAGTTTGGCTTCGAGTAACTTGGCGCCCGACAGGTCTGCCCCCTCGAGGTTGGCACCGCTGAAGTCTGCCCCTGACCAATCCGTGTTGGCCAGCTTGGCTTTGGAGAGGTTCACGCCCACCAGTCGCGCGCCGCTAAAGCTGTTGCCGGTCAAGTCGGCCTCGCTGAGGTCGCAACCGCTGCACTCATTGGTGCGCCGTAGTTTCAGCAAGTCGTTTTCAGAAAAGGCGCGGGCGGTTTCGGGGGCGATCGCCCCGAGTCCGGCAACCCCAATGGCAACTAACAGGGCAAGCGATCGACGGTGGTTGAACATAGGAGCGGGATGGAACTCAACCCAAATCGAGCAGTGATGATCTAAAGCTGTCCCTAGATTAGCGTCAGTTCGGGATTGGATAAAACCGGATGCTGTTTGGGCCGGCCTGGCCGAGCCCCCTGCTAAGGCGGATGTCGTGGTCGAATGAACGGCTACCATTGCTGGCGATCGCCTGGATTCAACCGGGTGCGGCCGTCGGGCGGGTCGATCGAGCCTGGCGCTCGGTAGGGAGCCCGCCCGGATTGGCGATCGGGAATCATGCGAACGGTTGATGATCGCGATCGCTCAAAGGCTATTCATTTGCTGATCGCATTAAGCACCGAGCTGCTCAGAATTTGAATTTGAAGATCCGATAAAATTCCGATGCTTGTTCTCAAGAGCCACGAAAACTGCTTTAAGCTTTTGGCAGCGCTAGCAAAGATTAACCGAGTTGACAACTGCGGGTTAAGATTCTTAGCTGAATCAGTGCTGAATTCGGTTTCAAAGGCTCAGCCAACGCAAATCACGGGGGAATTTGTTGCTTTGGCCAATGAGCAAACGTAAACGATCTTGGGGGGAAACTATCCCAGCAACCTACGAGTCATTTGGATGTTCAAGAATGCTCAGTGGTGTTGATGGAATTGTCCAAGAGGAGAAATGGTGTGACATCGATGAGCGATCGCGAGCGGCTGTTGAAGCGTTGGATGTCAGCCGCTAAGATTCGGAGCTGGCGATCTTTGACAGAACTGGCGCGGGTTTCCATGTACCAAGTGCGACTGTTACGCCAGGGGAATCTCGATCGACTGCGGCTCGATGCGATCGGTCGCATTGCCAAAGCCTTGGGCGTAACGCCGATCGATTTGTTGAGCATGGCTGATAGCTCTGCGCCCCAGTCGTCACCCGGCTTGCTGTCCATGGACGATCGGGCCCCCGAGTCCCACGCCGCCGAAATTGTGCAACTGCAACAGGAATATCGCCGTTTGAAAACGCGCCTCGAAAGCGAGCGCGAACAACTACTCGAAGAATTTCAACGATCGAGTTTGCAAACTCTCGAATCTTGGCTACTGAATTGGTACAAAGCCGTTGCGGCTGTGCGCCACAACCCCCAAATCCCCGCCACGAACCTGTTACCCTTGATGGATCCGCTCGATCGGCTCCTCGAGCAATGGTCGGTTGAGCAAATTGCCCCAATCGGCGAGGAAGTTGCTTACGATCCTCAATGGCACCAATTGGTGCGGGGAACGGCCAAACCCGGCGATCGCGTGCGGGTTGCCATGCCAGGATTTCGACATCAGGGTCGCCTACTGCATCGAGCTCAGGTCAACCTAGTTAGCTAGTGCTCCAACGCCCGATGGCCATTTTGGCTACCGCTGTGGTTATGACGCATGCGCTAGCCCCCAATGATTCAGCCGTCGTCGGACGGGCGATCGTGGGTGATCGGTTGCATTGTTAATTCTCTGTTCATTCCCTGGCCGTGGTGCATCGGCCTTGGGGCAAGCCGCTGGTGATGCATCTGCTGTGGGCATGCCGGCTGTGGGCACATGGTCAACTGGCACGCTGTGAGCGCACCGTTAGCTGCCAGTGGGCCGTTTGGTCAAGGCTGGACTTTCCTGAAGGCTAATCATCCGATCAGCGACTCACAAAGCGCGGTGCCAACGTATCCTGGCGTTGTCTGGGTGGTAAATGGCTAACAGGGCTGAGGGCAAATCGGTAGGTTGATGGTGACGATCGCCCCATCTATGAGTGGCGGTTCAGACGGTTGCAGGCGATCGCCCGGTCTGGTCTAACCATAGGGTCTAAAGCCGGGTTGCAACAGGGGTGCCTACTGCCCTGCTCGATCGAATGCCCCTTCAGCGATCGTCAGACAGGTTACATAATACCCCTAGTGCTCCACCAGAACGAGCAAGGCAGTTATTTATAGAAGAGCCCAGATTCGATCGCTGTTTCATTTCAACCTCTGCCTCGCAAAAGATCATGAAAGCTCCTCCTTTAAGCAACTTGTTGTCAATCATGATCCCTGGTGCAATGGCGACCAATATCGATCCGTCCCATGACATTCCGCACACAACTCACGACCGGGTGACAATGGCAGCAAGCAACCAGCGAATGAGCTCGCGGGCTAGCTCAGTAGCCGCATCGAGTGTCTTCCGCGAATTGTGGCTTGGAATGTCGTTCTCCGATGCTGACCAAGCTGGGCGGCGCTGATCAGCATTGATCAATGCTGATCAAATGCTGATCAATCGAGTGACCGAGTAACAGCATCATGCCAAGCCTAGAAGGATTGTATTAGGACGATTTGACTGTGCTAACACCCTGACCATCTCCCACTACTATTCTGCTATGTCCTAATAAGAGATGACCCATCTTGCCCTGATCGGCTTCATTCACTGTCATGAAGGTCATGCATTTGGATGATGCGATCGGCGCGATCGGTGTAATTCTCCCGACTCACCTCTCAGGCTCAGCCCACTACCCATCGTCATCCTTGTTGACTCGAGGTATTGCACGCGAGCAAGGTGACCTTGCAAGTCTCATTCAGCGAATTCTGAGGATACTGTCGCGTGGCTGCTCAACCCCATCGTTCCTACGGCCCCATGCCTCACGTTAATCCCTATCGGCTCGAGTCTTTGCTCGCCAATGCCAGCGACATCATTGTCATCCTGGATCGGCAAGGAACGTTTTGTTATGTCAGCTCTTCTGCCGAGCGCATTTTGGGCTACACCCCGCAAGAGTCGGTTGGCAAACACCTCAGCACCTTTGTTCATCAAGACGATGTGCCTGTCGTGTTGCAAACCCTGTTGGGCGCATTAGCAGAACCGGGGGTGAGTCAGCCCGCCGTGCGCTATCGGGTGCGACATCGCAATGGCGAGTGGAATTTGCTGGAAGCCGTGACGACGAATTTGCTCGATGACCCGTCCGTGGGCGGTGTGGTGGTGAACTGCCATGACATTACGGCCCACGAATTGGCGGAAAGTTGGCTGCGCTATCACGCCCTTTACGATTCGCTGACGGCGTTGCCCAACCGGCGGGCCTTGGCGGAGCGGGTGCAGGCGCTGTTGGATGCGGGCAGCCAGCCGTTTGCGCTGTTGCTCTTGGATTTGGATCGCTTCAAGTTGGTCAACAGCAGCCACGGCCACAGCACGGGCGATCGCCTGTTGCAAATGACGGCGCGGCGGCTGATTGCGGCCCTGCCTAAGCAAGGGGTGGTGGCGCGGCTGGGGGGCGATGAATTTGCGGTGCTCGTTGAAGATGCGACGCTGCCGGGCATTGTCGAGGAGGTGACCGATCGCGTGCATCAGGCCTTGAGCGCGCCGTTTGCGATCGATGAAATGGAGGTGTTCGTGAGCGCTAGCGTGGGGGTGGTGCTCAGCGACTTGAACCGATCGCCGGATGCCTATCAGCAGGCCGAGGAGTTGCTGCGCGATGCGGATATTGCCATGTATCGGGCCAAAACCCTGCGCCAAACCCATTCGGTGGTGTTTGATTCGAGCATGCGCGATCGCGCCGTGACGCGCCTGCAACTCGAAAGCCAATTGTGGCGGGCGATCGAACGGGGTGAACTGGAGCCCTATTATCAACCGGTGGTTTGCTTAAAAACCGGGCGCATTAAAGGCTTTGAAGCCCTAGTGCGCTGGCACCATCCCCAGCGGGGTGTGGTGTCACCGGCAGAATTTGTCCCGATCGCGGAGGAAAGTGGGGCGATCGGTCAAATTGGGGAATGGGTGCTGGATATGGCTTGTCATCATGTACGCGCCTGGAACCAAGAGGGATCGAGATTGGATCTGCCGATTACGATCGGGGTGAATCTGTCGGTTCAGCAGTTAGCCCAGCCTGATTTGGCCAAGCACTTGCATTCGATCTGTCTGCGGGCTGAAGTGGATCCGAGCTGGATTGGGTTTGAGGTGACCGAGAGCATGATGCTCGATCGCGAAGACACGATTGCGGCAACCTTGGCTGAGTTTCGCCGCCTCGGCTTTCGGATCAGCATTGATGACTTCGGTACGGGCTATTCATCCCTGAGCCGCTTGCATCAGTTGCCGATCGATACCCTCAAGATCGATCGCGCCTTTGTGGCTCCCATTGAAGCGGCTGGCCGCAATGTGGCGATCGCCCGCACAATTCTGGCCTTGGCTGAGAGTTTGGAGATGGACGTGGTGGCTGAGGGCATCGAAACCCCTGACCAAGCGCGCGAGCTACAAAATCTGGGCTGTCAATATGGTCAAGGCTTTTGGTTTTCGCCGCCCGTTGATGGGGCGACGGCGACCCAAATGCTCGATCACATCTTTGAGCTCTAATCAGTGCCCTCAATTTGAGTATTCACTGATGTAGCAAAGACTCAAATTGCAGCAATGCATCCATGAAACCTATTGACTCAGAGAAATTACATTCAATTGCCTGATGTAGTCTCAACACGAGGATACAACGCTGACCGTCAGCCAAGATTGCCCGAAACCCACGCATCGCGGGAAAAACAACTATTGGCTAGCTCCTAAATCTGGCTAGCCCCATCAAGATTCTTAAAGCCTCTGACGAGGATTGAACTCGTGACCTCACCCTTACCAAGGGTTAGCACGGTATTCGCTGTAACGCAGTCCTAGTCAGGGTTTAGGGTGATTTTGATGGGTCAGTGTAGGGACTAAGCACTAATTACGATACTTTAGCTTGGGCATTCTGAGAATAACAATGTTAAATAACAATATTAAATAACAATGTTATTCAAAAAATGAGACCCCACACGGTCACAGGACTGCATGGGGTCTTAGTGCTTAAAGTGCGAGTTAGGTCTATGCGGTCTTGCGCGATCGGGTGACTGTTGCCGTTTCTCCTAGCTCTGCCTTGAGCCGTTCCAGCAATCGTGCTTTCTCAGCCGGGGAAAGATCCCCAGTCAGGGAGTCCACAGCAGCGAACCGTTTCGCCTCATGCTCGGGCCAGCACTCAGCAAGCCATGCTTGAGCCTGAGCCAGGGTCTCGAACGCATCCAAGATTCGATTGCTGGTAATTTCGACTGCCAATGCCCGGTCAGAGTTGATCAACGCTTGGGTTAGCTTTCGGTTCAAAGGCTTGCCATTACCCTTGTTGGTCTTTGCTTTAACCTGAGCGTCACCATCAATAACCGATTCGACTTCGGCGCTATCAATTTGGTCATCGAGATCGAGTTCTTGCAATTCAGCTTCAGTGATTGCTTGGGTTTCTTGGGTAATCGTGGTCATCGGGTTAAATTGAACTCTGTGTTTACGATAGTAATTCAATTAACCTTAATAGAACAGGTTTAACTAATAGGAATCATTGATCTAAGAAATCCCACTGTTAATATCAACCATATGTCTATTTGACCCAATAAAAAAAGCAAGCCACTCATAAGAATGACTTGCTCGATCTAAATCAAATTGCGCTTACAGGTACTTGCTCACCAATTGATAGTCACCTGAGCGAATCAAAGGATTGTAGCCCTGCTTAGCGGCAAATTTCAAGCTAGGCGTATTAACCAATTCAATCCTGGCAATCAAGGTCTTGAATCGGCTAGGCACTCTTGATTCAGCAGCCTTGTACAGAGTCGAGCCTAAGCCATACTCACGATAGCCATTTCGTACCAGCCAGAAAGGTTCCAGCTCGTTATGAATCAAGTCGCCACGAATTGCAAAACCAGCAATACCTACAACCCTGGCAAGCTCACGATCAACAGCGCAAACGGTTGGTATCTTCAAGTTGGCTTGCAAATCGCACTGGTAGCTAATTAGCCAACGTGGGTCGGGGGTTTGGTGATCCCAAAAGTATTCGCCACCACACATCAGGAAATCGCAAAGCTGTTCGCTGTTAGGCAAACTGGTATTCCATTCCAACAAATAGATCGGCAATAAACCGGGCATAAGTTCAAACCTCCGAGGTAATTAACCCAATTGCTCAGCAGGGAAGTCGATCGGGCGATCTGCGTGAATTAAGAACTGTGCAATTTCACGCTCATATTTGATGCGACGTTCTTTAAACGCAGTCGAACTATTCAGCCATTCATCCCGCAAGACTTCAGAAGCGTGCAGATGACAAGCTTTAGGATGAGCAACGTAACCCTGGCTGAATAGCACGCCATTAACGTCAATCATTTCGTGAAACAAAAGAAAACCATCGTACAAATTCAACAGCATAGGCAATTGCAGGCAGGTTAACTCACCCAAATAGACGAGCGACTGAGTGTGTGTTGAAAATTTCACAGTTTTAACCTCAAGAGCAAGATTCTTTAGACTGACAAGCCATCAATTTGATAGCTAAATTCAAGTAGACACAAGCGAATTCCTTGACCAATTCATCACGACTATTTGCTGTTGAGGATTCAGACAAGCCCAATGCAAAAATCGTGAAACTGTATCGGGGCTGTCGATTTAAAAACCACCAAGGGTTAAATCGAACGACTACTGAAGATTGGTCAACACCAACCATCAACACCGCAATCAAACGCCCTAGATCGTTACCGCAAGCCATCGACAAATACCTTCAGTTGTGTTTTGTAATAGTTCGTCGCTACTTTGTTAGCCTGTCGCAAACATTTAGCCCTGATAGAATCATCAATCTCGGGATAGTCGGCAATCAGTTTACGGTAGGTTTCAATTCCCAACGCTCTAGCTGTTGCTGCGATTGACTTTTTTCGATTGTTGATTTCTCCCTGAGTTAACGCAGTCTTAGGGTCTTGAGTGCGATAGCCACATTTTTGACTCACGCACTTGAAAAATGGTTGCTTGAGCTTTTCAGGGTACTTGCTGTTACGTTGCAGGGTATAACCCAATGGCTTGCGAATTGACTTAGAATCGTGAGCCATTCCGCTTCCACACTTTGGACAAATTGGGTTAGATTGCAGCATTCCAAACCCGTTAACGAATTGCCCACAAGTCTCTATTGAATTTTTTCCCATACCGGGTATTTCCTGTCTGCGTGGTTGATCGTGAAACCGAGTGCTGCCATTTCCTCAACAATTAAGGATTGGCTTGGGATTACGTCTAAAGCGCCAACAGCCTTAGCGTATTGAATTGCTTTATTGAGCGATTCACAGGAAATCTCTAGCGGTATTAAGACCGGGCTGTTTGCCTGCATAGAGTCAATAACCGATAGCGCTTGGGCGATTTCCCGTTCCAACAGTTGAGTTAAGGCTGATTTAGGTTTCGTGAATTCAGCCCAATAGCGGGTTATCAGTTCAATCGCCTCAACTTTCGATTGGACGATTTCGTTGAATACCAACGAGCCAATCAACGGTTTAGAAATCAGCCACTTGTTAGAATCGATGCTCTTTGGGCGACGTAACGAGCGAATAAACTTCAAGAAATCAAGCATTTCGGCTGAGTTCTCAAGACTCTGCCATTTGTTCTTGTAGGCAGTGCGATAAGAACTGAAATCAACATCAGACGGTTCCAGATATTCACGTTCAACCGATGAACGTTTAAACGTGAAAACGAACGACCGTCGCATCAACTCTTCAAAAGCTGGTTTAAACGGAAAAAGGGAAGTAGTGCTAAACAACTTAGGCGAGAAACTGTAGAACGTGATATTAACCCCCGGTGTCTGCGAACTGATTTGAATTCGTTCCGTATCGCGTGAATAGCCGCAACGAAACAAGGTAAACAGGTCATCGTTGAATGCATTCTCTTTGCAATCGTCAAACACCAAACAGGTATTCAACTCAAACCGAAAATCGTCATCTGCCCAACGGGACTGATTTAGGCTGTTGCGAATTGCTGCATAGGTTGAATTGGCTGATAAAACGGTCGTGCCATGTAGCTTGGCAATCAATGAACCCAGAATTGACTTGCCGCTACCGGGTTGCCCGTGGCAAACAACGATTGGCGCGATTTGAACCAAGGTCGATGGTAGTAACGCAAACGCAACCATCAAAGGCAATTGTTTTTCAGGTTCGTAAACTTCAAGACAGGATTTAATCAGCCTTGAAAAGTTTTGAGCAAGCGACAGATTGCCATCCCAGTGGTCATCACCGTCATCTGTACCCGCGATTTCTCGGATTCGCTGGAAATCGATCGGGGTTTCATTGGGTTGAACTGAATCACGTAGCTCGACAAAACTACCGTCTTCTTGCTGAATTACCGTATCTGCCATCACGAAAACCTTGACTAAACTGGATTTTGGGCACGTTAAACCTAGGGCAAATAACTAACGGTAGTTAATGCCCTAAAGGTTTAATTGAACAGATTCTAGAGAACCGAACTAGATCCCAGAATCAAAGCGACGTAGTTGCGAATCGCGGTCTCTTTAAACGTGCCGTCATCGTTGGGCTTGTAGAGCAACAAAAGCGCCAATTGGTGAGCCTCTGAGCTAATCCCGCTTTCATTGTCTGGGTTGACAAATTCAGCGATAAACCGCGCCCGGTCGGTCAATTTGTCGTATTCCTTTTGTGCTGAGGAATAGCCACCACGTTTACCGCCACCCTTGATTTCTGGCAGCTTGAGTTTGTTGAACTCTTCAGAAAGCTCGCAGGGTGCGATTTCCACGACTTCAGAAAGCACTTGAGAATGACTTTCAGGTGGCAACTTATCCAACAAAGCAAACACCGTCGATTCGTCACCCAACGAAAACTTGCCACAGAAACCGGCTTGCAGTTCTTCTGACTCTGCAAAGAGTTTGCCTAGGTAGATTTCGATAGGCGTGGGTTCAACAAGGGTCTCTACCTTGGTTTTGTAGTCAACTTTGCGCCATTGCTTATCATGAAACTCAACAAAAATGTTGGGGTGTTGCTCGATAGTCGCACCGTCCGCCCCACGATATTCAGCCGATACCGCTTTGCAGTGACCAAAAATCAGCCATCCTGTGTCATCACCATTGCGCTTAGCGATGGCTTCCTTGAAATACAAATAGAGCTTGCCCGCGCCAACAGGGTCAACAATAAAGCGCCGGAAATCGGAACCTTCGGACGATTTGCAGAGGTACAACATGGTGTTAGGTTTGAGTTGAATTGACAGTTATCGCAGTTTAGAGACGTAAGATTTTCGGTCTACGTGAAGAGTTTAGAATTCGTCTCGAAACTCAAACACTGATTGCAGGTCAAAATGAATCAAGAAACGGCAATAACCCTTGTGAAACAATCGACCTAAGCGACGGTGGTTTTCAGTCCTAGCGTTAACTGAACTGAATTCAAAATCAAACCCGCGCGTATGAAAATGAATCCAGAATTCTTTATCGCTTAACGCAAACGTGAAACGCCGACTAACAGACCAAGTAGGATGCCCGTCAACTTGCTGAATTACCCGTAAGTACAAGCCGCGACATGAATTTGTGTCGATTGAGTAAAGGTTAAACAACCATTTAATCAATCCGATAAACGTCAAAGCAGACAACCGATTTCTAGCCTTGCTGACAAGCCGTCTAGCGTTGTTACCTGCGAAAGCTCTAGTCCTAGGCGTTTTGCGATAGTTGCGCATGATGATTTGTTGGAATTGGGCAAAACAATCAACAAGTAGCCGACATCGTTAGGGCTAATGGAATCAAGCATTTCGAGTGTCAATCGAAACGCTTTGTCCATTGCAGTTGGGTAAGACTTTGCCTCAACAAAATAAGGGTGAGAAATGTCCTTGCGCAAAACCGTGAAATCGACACGCCACGATTTTTCGGGATACCGGTAAGAACCTTGCTTGATTAGTAATGGTTCTTGCAAGGTTGCGATTTCGATTGCGGGTGAAGCGCTCAAGACCTTGTAGACGTTGAATTCATGTCCAGAATCGAAGGTTATTTCTGTCCCATTGAGCAATTTGACTCGCTTGTGGCGTGGCTTGGGTTGACTGGTGTTAAAAGGGCTACCCATCATTACCGTCCAATGCCTCACGCACTAACTGGACAATTTCATCTGTACTCTTCCCTGATGCAATTAAGGGCATAAACAGATGAATGATTTTCGCGTGTACAAAATCAATGGCGTAGCGTACAATCACGGGTTTTTTAGTTGGGTTGCGCTTCACAGCAGCACCCTTCAAAACGACGTAATTGCGTTCCAATAATCCACCGGGATTCAGCATCAACGGGTGCAAGTGTTTTAAAAGTAGGTTGCCTTGCACTTCATCCCAATTAACCGTGGGGTCTAGGGTTGTTGTTGTTTCTGGCATTAGTTGACCTCAACTTTATTGACGGTTTCCAGTTGCAAGAACTCAACAGTTAACCAGTCCTCATTGTTGCGATAAGGACATTCGCCGTCATAATCAATAAATGCTCCGTAGTCCTCACACCATCGCATGATCGAGTGTTGCGTTTGACCGTTAGCGTCAGTGATGCGAACAACACAATCGCAATCGACATCAGGTACAGAATTGACGTGATGATCGGTATCAAGGTGCAATTGCCATCGCAGTTCTTTAGAGTCAATCGGCTGATAATTGAAGACCTGCATTGCGCTGAATAGGTAGGGTTGATTGAGAGAAAAATCTAAAGACTCGAATCGATTCGACTGGCTACGTTAATCGATTCAGTTAGCTTGCACGTCCCTGCTAGGTATTGCCTAGGCAGAGTCTTTAGGTTCGCTATCCTTTAGGCTTCAAGCGTGCTGAGTTAGAACCCAGCTAACAGCAATCCAGTGAAGGGTTGAATTGCTGATAGTGGGCACTACTTAACGCAGATATAGAAGTCCTTAGTTTCTTGTGCTTGGTAAACAGTGAAGGACTTGCATTTAATCCATTCAGGGAATTGAACCAAGCTGTGATAGTTGCGATCAACGTTAATCAGGGTGCGATCAAGTAACTCGCAAGCTTTCTTGAGTGAATCGACTTCCCAGTTAAAGCTCATGGGGTGAATCGATTTGATCGAGCCATCTGGATTGGTGATGTGGGTTGCACCGTGAAAGCGATAACGAGCCATCGGGTTAAACCTAAAGGGTAGTGGGTTGAATCAAATCCGTATGCAGTTGCATGCGTTTTTCGATGTATTCAAGATGGCATGAAAAAAGGGGCTTGCATAGCCCCCTAGACAATGTTTGTTTTTATCAATCAACCCTAGAACAATTAGCTTTGTTTATTCTTCGATTCTAGGTATTGCTGAATTGTTCGATCTGTGTTACTGGGATAGGTCGTTTTATCGAGCCACTCCAAAAATTCGTACACCGCTTCGGTGTATTCCTTGGGCAATCGTATAGAAGTTGATTCGCTGGGTGATCGGTATTTGGTTTTGCGACCGCTTCCCTCTCGTTTGCCCCCATGCCCGTTTTGATCTGACACCGCTGTTGTCCCTGTTAAGGGTTTAACTCCATAACTCAAGGTTAATTCAGAATCCTTAAGGGTTCAATTGGCGGTCTAGTACGGTCTATATCACCGGGTTAGGTGTGTGATCTAAATCACTCGGTATCAATGTTAAACGCCTCTGAACGCTCATTTTCCAGATAACAATATTAAATAACATTGTTATATAACATTGTTATCCTGACAGTAAGCCTGCATTTCCAGTTAACAATATTAAATAACAATATTAAATAACATTGTTATCCAAAATACGAGCGTTTGACATTGTTAAATTTAAATCTTTCACAGATAGGTCAATTCCCCGCGAAAGTCTACTTTCGTCAGTGCGTATCGCCTTGAAAAGATAGAGATATAAAGATTGCACCAACCAAGGCAATAGCAAGGCAGACATCTCATGGCAGCGCCTACCAGCAAGCGAGACACTTATTACGTTGAACTAGGCACGGGTGTCTACGTTCGGGCATCTCTTTCTAAGGCTGTTTATACCGGCGCAATTGGTACTGCGGCTGGTTTCACGACCACGGTTCCCA
>Ga0075157_10002017_pt1 | contig 12063 bp, 9 predicted proteins | sample JI81BgreenDNA_FD_70967 | JGI IMG/M metagenome (GOLD analysis project Ga0075157, IMG submission 70967) | Wastewater effluent complex algal communities from Wisconsin, to seasonally profile nutrient transformation and Carbon sequestration -... | ecosystem: Engineered > WWTP > Effluent > Algae...
AATAACAGCACCTCGACTCTTACGGCATCCGGTGCCATTTCCGGTTCGGTTGCTTTCACCAAGGCGGGTTCTGGAACCGTCAATCTCACGGGCTCCACCGCATTCAGCGCGGTGACAGTGAATGCAGGCACTCTATACATGGGGTCACAAACGGGTGATAGCATTACCTCGACCTTGGGTGCGACCACTGCTGTCACGCTCAATGGCACGGGCAATCTTACAATCCGCCGCACGGATATCGCTCTGTTGGATGTGGTTGGTGCCATTGACGGCACGGGATCGCTGACTTTCATCGGCGACAATGCCAATACCGTCGGCTCTGGGCAGATCAATCTCAATGATACTCACACCTTTAGTGGAGGCACATCGATCATCGGTGCTCGCGCTAATGCAACGAATACCGCTTCCTTCGGCACAGGCCCCGTCACCGTGGGGGCCAGTGCGGGATTATTTTTCATCACTACCAATCTGTCATTTACTAACAATTTCAACATCGGCGGACAAGGGTGGCAGGAAACATCCGGATTGCTGGGTGCCCTGCGTCTCAACTCCACCACACTCAATGGCAACATCACGCTGACGTCGAATGCTCGGATCGCTGGTAGCGGCACCTCTTTCCTCAATGGCAAGATCAGTGGCGCTTTTGCGCTCGACTTCTTCGAGGATACTGCCGTCGGCACCATCACCCTTGCGGGCGATAACGACTATACAGGTCCGACTATCATTAACTCGATGGGGAACATTGCATCTTTCCCCAATCTCATCGTGGCGCATAATAACGCGCTCGGCACTACGGCAGGAGGCACGACTGTTTTCGGAACCGGAACCACGGCCAATGGTGGACTGCTTACGCTCGCGGATGGAATCACTGTCACAGGAGAAACGTTGACACTGGATACTACCGAGAACGCCTACCGTGTGAGCTTGATCACCCCTGGAACCGCCACATGGGATGGAAACGTTGTGCTATCCGGAACTGGTGGATCCCCGGGCCTCATCGCCAACGGAGCTTCGGCCAACCTCACGGTGGGATCAACGGCGGATGACACCATTACTGGAACGACTGCTTTGTTAATTCGCGGCACTGGTGTCGGCACGATCCATAGCAAGATCAGCCACGGAACTGCTGGCATTGTGAAAACCGACGCAGGCACCTGGACCATCACATCCAACAATAACGACTTCACGGGTAATGTTACCATCCCCAGTGGAGTCCTGAGCGTGGGTAGCATCGCAAACGCAGGCGTCAATTCCGCGCTCGGTGCGGGCACGACGATTTCGCTGGGGCAGGATTCTGCCACAGAAGGCCGCCTTCGGTTCACCGGTGTCACGGGTGGCGCTTCCAACCGCGCGCTCATCCTGAGCAATGGTGCCGCCGGCGCGGGCGCGATCGAAAACACCGTGGCAGGTCAAACTCTCACACTGACTGGTAGCTTCACTGTGGCTACGCCAGGCAGTGCCAGCACCTTGTCACTCTTGGGCGAAGGTAATGGCGTGCTAACTGGCTCCATCCTCAATAGTCCGGCCATGTCACTGGTGAAAGGCGGTGCAGGCACTTGGACACTATCCGGTGCAAACACCTACACCGGTGAGACTACGATCGATCAAGGCACACTGGCTTTCTCGACCAACGATCACTCACTCACTGGCGCGCTGACCTTTGGTTCCGCCGCTGGCAGCACGAATGTAGGAGCTCTCGACCTTAGCGCCGCCAGCGCTTCCTTCGGTGGTTTGATGACGGTCAGAACCAACAATGCAACGGCAAACACCATTGCACTGGGCACGGGCCGCACTCTCACCAACACCGGCAATATCTACGTCGGTTCCGGTGCTGCTGGTGCAGTGGCCAAATTGGCGGTTTCCGGTGCTGGCGCATGGTCGATCAACAACCCGAGCGGCAGGCTCGTCGTGGCCAACACCGACCCTAGCAACACCGGTGCTAGTGCCCAACTCGACCTGTCCGGCCTCGCGAGCTTCAGTGCGGATCTTGCCAATGTCTATGTCGGACGTCCGACCAACTCCGCCGGTGGTCCCGCCAATGGCAGTCCCGTCACTGATACTCTCACGCTCGCTGCGAGCAATACCATCAAAGCAAGCGGAGTGCTCGCCGTAGGTGCCACAAACCAGTCGTTTTCCGGTCCACAAAACTCCTTCCTGAGACTTGGCACCCTCAACACCGTCAACGCGGATACCATCGTCATTGGTGCTGCACGCACCTCCGGTGTCCTGGCTTTCGCTTCAGGCCTTACCAATCCTACGGTCACTCTACGTGGTACCGCAGGTGGCAGCACCGCAGCAAACATCTACCTCGGCGACGCTCAGAATCAGCAGGGCGTGGCAAGCGCCTCCAACGGCTCCTCTTCATCGCGAGGAACGATCGATTTCACCGGCGGTGCGGTGGATGCGGTCATCAATGAGTTGGTCGCGGGCAATGGCGCGATTGGTACGAGCGGTAACCGCGGTGCCGGCTTCGGCACATTCATCATCGATGGCGCGTCGAGCAATGTGAGCATCAATACCATGATCGTGGCCCGGACGAGAAATGACACCGGAACCAATGCTTCGGGTGCCTCGCCGGCAGCCTGCATTTTCACCCTGAAAAATGGCACCCTGGTGGTCAACACTGAAGCATCTCTGGCGAAGGACCTTGACGCCAGCAATACTTCTGGCGGCACGCAGAATTTGAGCGCGCAGTTCAACGTTCAAGGCGGCACGGCCACCATCGGCTCCACCTTGACTCCCGTTCCTCTGATCGTCGGCAGTCAAGTCGCGGGCGGCAACGCCGGCACGATGGTTGCCAGTGTCAGCATCACGGGCGGCACCCTCAATGTATTCGGTGATCTCACCGAGGGCACTCAAGGGAATGGCACCATCACTTCCACCCTTGCGCTCAATGGCGGAACGCTGGACATGAAGGGCAATCGCATCGGCCTCAGCGGTGCGTTGATCGATACTCTGGACATCCAGTCCGGCACTCTGGCAAATGTTGCTGAGATCAACAACGGCGGCGCATGGACGAAATCGGGCACGGGAACGCTGGTTATGCAAGGTTCGAATACCTACACCGGAAATACCGTCATCGCCGATGGCACTCTTGAACTGCCCGACAACGCGAGCATCAAGTTTGTGCTTGGTGCCACCTCCGGAGTGAGCAACAGCATCAGCGGTGCGGGAGTGGCGACGCTCAATGGCGACTTCGTCATCGATACCACCGCCGCAGACGCCCTGAGCTCCGGCACCTGGACACTCGAAAACGTATCGACTCTTACCGGTGAATACGGCTCCACCTTCAGCGTCGTCGGCTTTGTGAATGCCGGAGGCAACAAGTGGACCAAAGACATCGGTGGTGGCAAAACCTACACCTTCGATGAAACCACGGGCGTCCTGACTCTTGCCTCGGCTGGCGGCTACGCCTCATGGGCTGCGATCAACGCGATTGGCAGTACACCTGACCAAGACAAAGACGGTGACGGTGTGCCCAATGCGGTCGAATATCTGCTCGGTGGTGACGTGAACACGAACGACCTCAGCAAGCTGCCGCAGAGCACCGTCTCCGGCACGAACTTGGTCTTCACCTTCCAGCGCGATGTTGATACCATCGGCGCCGCCACCGTGACGATCGAAGTCGGGACCACCCTCGCCGCATGGCCAGACGTTTACTCCGTCGGTGCCAATACCGCAGGCTCCACGAACCCGGAGGTCGTTGTTACGGAAGATAGCTCCCCTGGTTTTGACACCATCACCCTCACGGTGCCGATGGGAACGGCTACGAAGAAATTCGCCCGCCTGAAAGTCGAAGTAGCCGAGTAACCGCGGCGGCGTTCATGTGACGCCCGGCTTCATCACTCCACATCCCCTGGGATCGAGTCCTTGCAAAAGGGTCGCCCAGGGGATGCTGTATTTCCGGGCAAAGGATTCCATGGGATCAGCCCCCGCCATGCAAGGAGAAGGGATGTCCCATGCCTCGATCCACAACACCGATGGCACTGATCACATGCCACCATGAAAATTTCCCATCATCACCGCTTGCGCTCTCACAGTGCTGCGCTACGATGGCTCCACTTTTATGCAGCAGAAACGTTTTCTGTATCAAGCCATCGCGGCGCTCGCCGTGGTGTGGCTTATTGTTTTCGGCGTGCGCAGTTATGCGGGGTCGAAAAAAGTCACGGCGGAACGCGTGGAGAAGGAAATTTCCAGCGCCAACTTCGATGACTGGTCCCAAGGTGATCCCGGCAACGCCGCGCTGGCCGGCAAGCGCGAGGAGAAAATCCGCGAGATTGCCGATCTGACCAACCGACTCGACTTCAAGGAGCGTGAGAAAAATCGCGACAACCGCAGTGGCGAGCAGTTTTTCCGCTTGCTCAGCGCGAAGGAGCGCAATTTGTTCATTGATCTCACCGTGGCGGAATCGATGAACCGCTTCATGCAGGCGCTGGATCAAATGCCCGCCGCCGAGCGCAGACGATTCGTGCAACAAGGGCTGGACGAAATCGCCAAGGGCAGGACGGCGGAGGACATGCAGCGCACCCGTGAGCTCGGCGATGAGGTGATGGACAAGATCACCGAGGAGGGCATGCGTGCCTACTTTGAGAAAGCCAGCGCGGAGACGAAGCTGGACCTCGCGCCGCTCATGGAGTCGATGAACGAGGTGATGCAAGGACTGCGCGGCAACCGTTTCGGACCACCGAGAAATTGAGGCACGCCATGATGAATGCATCGTTTTCCGGCAAATGTCGCGGTTACACTCTCACGGAAGTTCTTGTGGTCGTGGGCATCATTTTTGCGCTCGTCGCACTGGTTGTGCCCGTGAGCCGCTCCTTCATCGCCAGGGCGCGCCAGGCCAGTTGCCTCGGCAATCTGCGGCAGATCGGCATCGGCATCGAGTCCTACCTGCAGGACCACAACGATACCATGCCGAATTTGCTGGCGGGAAGGAAATCCCGCACGGAAGACGTGCCGGTGATGGAAAATACCCTCAACGACTATCTCTCGAACGAAGAGGTGTTCCATTGCCCGGAGGACAAGGAGCATTTCAAGGAATCCGGCTCCAGCTACCTCTGGAACTCCACGCAGAGCGGCCTCAACAAGCACCGCCTGGTGTTTTTCAACGTGTCGGGCGACTCCTCGCGCATCCCGCTCGTCACCGATAAAGAGGGCTGGCACCCGGGCGAAAGCAACGTGAACATTCTCTATGCCGACTATTCCGCCAGCAAGGAATTCAAATTCCGCACCTCACCCTGAACCGACGCCTCTCCCATGTTAGAAATCAAGCAATTGTGGAAAAACTTTCACGGCCTGCCGGCGTTGAAGGATGTTTCCTTCCGTGTGGAGCGCGGCCAGATCTACGGCTTGTTAGGCCACAACGGCGCGGGGAAAAGCACCACCCTGGGCATCATTCTCGGTATGGTTGCTCCCAGCAGCGGCGATGTGTTGATCGATGGCATTTCCGTGCAACGCGATCGCTCGCGCGCGCTGCGCAAGGTGGGGGCGATTTTTGAAGCTCCGTCGTTTTACGAATATCTCAGCGGCTGGCAGAATCTCAAAATCCTGATGAGCTACTCCGGGCCTTTCGATGAAAAGCTCGCGCGCGAGGTGGTGGAGCGGGTGGGTCTCACGAAACGTATCGACTCCAAGGTGCGCACCTACAGCCACGGCATGCGCCAGCGTCTCGCCCTCGCCCAGGCCTTGTTGCCGGAACCGGAGGTTTTGTTGTTAGACGAGCCCACCGATGGCCTCGATCCCGAGGGCATCAAGTGGTTCCGCGATTTCATCCTCGGCCTGCGCAAGGAGCGCGGCATGACCGTGCTGTTCAACTCCCACCTGCTGGCGGAAGTGGAGCTGATGTGTGATCGCATCGCCATTTTGCAAGGCGGCGTGAGGGTCTTTGAGGGGCCGATCAAGGGACTGGAGGAGGACAAGCTGCGTTATGAGATCGATGCCAGTCCTGCGGCCCTGATCCCTGCGCTGCTTTCCGCCCACGGCGGCACCGTGGAGAGTGACACCGTCATCCATCTCCCGCGCGAGATCGATCCTGCCAACGTACTGCGCGATCTGATCACCGGAGGTGTGCAGGTGCGTGCCTTCACTCCGCGTCATCGTTCGCTGGAGGATCTTTACATGGAAATCAAAAACCAACCATCCCACACCCGCAGCGCATGAATTTCCTCTCCCAACTTCACGGCGAAATGCGCAAGCTCTACGCGCGTCCCCGCACCTACATCGGCTACGTCGCTTTCCTGGCGATGGAAATTCTCATCCTGGTCGTGTACAAACTGGACCGCGCTCAAGACTACACACGCAAGCAGTTGCAGACCAACGGACTGGAGTTCGACACCTACTACAGCTCGCTCTCCATCACCTTCACCATCATGCTGCTGAGCATGTTTTTGTTAGGCTCGGTGTTTTTCGCATTGGTCGCAGGGGACATCGTCGCCAAGGAAAACGAGGATGGCAACCTGCGCCTGATCTTCGCCCGCCCCATCTCGCGGCTGCGGTTGCTGCTGGTGAAATATGCCGCCGTCTGCCTCTACACCGTGAGTTTCGTGTTTTTCGTGGGCATCACCGGATATCTCATGGCGGTGGCTGCGGTGGGGAGCGGTGGTGGATTGTTTGTGATGGAGCCGAAGATGGCGGTGTTCGCCGCCTACCCGGAATGGGCGGAAGGTGCCTCGCGACTGGCGCTGGGCGCGCTGGGCATCGGCTTCAGCATGATCACCATTTCCTCCATCGCCTTCATGTTTTCCTGTTTCAAAATGAAGCCCGCCGCGGCCACGATCATCACGCTGAGCATTCTGTTCGTGGACATGATTTTGCAAAACTTCCCGTTTTTCCGCGACTACGAACACTGGTTCGTCACCTGGCGCATGAGTGCCTGGGTGTTTCTGATGGAAAACTACCTGCCTTGGGCCAAGGTGATCGAATCCTTTGCCTTCCTCGCCGGCCTCAACGCGACGGTATTCATCATTGGCTGGCTGAATTTCCAGACGCGGGATTTCAAAACCTGATGCTTGACATGCGGTGCGGTAAAACATAGTATTACCGCATGATCAAGACCATCACCAAAATCGGCAATTCCCAGGGCATCATTTTTGACAGCGCGCTGCTCCAACTCGCGCGTCTGAAAGTGGGCGATCAGGTCAACGTGGAAATCCACTCGGGCGGGACGATCACGATCAGTCCGGTGGATCAGGCTGTGATCGATGAAGACACGGCGGCGGAGACGGCCCGCCGATTGATTCAGAAAAACCAAGAACTTTTTCGTAGGCTGTCATGAAAGATCTTATCAAACATCCCTCGGTGGAAGCTGTTCTGGCCATTCACGCCGAGGTGCTGGCAGCTCATGGTGGAGCTCCAGGCCTCCGTTCGCGCGAGCTGCTAGAATCGGCTGTCGCAGCGCCCCAAGCATCGATGATGGGAGTCGCGCTGATCACAGACCCCATCGAGATCGCCGCCGCCTATCTCTTTTATCTTTGCAGCAATCACCCTTTCGTGGATGGCAACAAACGCGTGGCCTTGGCGACTTGTCTGGTGTTCTTGAGTGAAAACGGACTTCTGCACAATGAAACGCTGGATGTCGATCACTGGGAAACCCTCACCCTCGCCGTGGCCGCTGGGGCGCTGAGCCGGGAAGAGGTGACGAACACACTGCGCGGTTTGTTGTTGTAATGTTCCTCCGCATCACACGATGCGATGCGGGTGGAAGCGGCTCATGTTGCCGGTGATGGGCGAGACATCGCCGCGGGCGGAGAGGCCGCAGCAGTTGTCATCGATCATCCACAAGCCCCACACGAAGTGCCGTCCGCCTGCGCGAAACAAGTTCGTGCGCTGTTGATAGATCATGCGCTCGGTTTCCAACGTGCCGCTGCCTTTGACGGAAGGCGCGCCGAATTCGTATAGTGAGACACCGCCTCCTTCACGGCCATAGACCGGCTTCTCCACCCACTGGGAAATGCCCAGGCGGCTCATTTCCTCACGGGAATAGGTGGCGGGCAGCAGCAGCGGATGCCCGGGATTCAGCTCCCACAAAATCGGCATCAAGGCCTTGTTCGAGAGCATCATTTTCCACATCGGCTCCATGAAACGGCTGCGCTCGGGGCCGATCTCGGAAAAGAACGGCTCCTTCATCATCCACTCCCATGGATAGAGTTTGAAAAGTCGATCGATCGCCATTTCGTTCGGATCGGTGAACCGCCCCTCGGGTGAAAACCCGATTTCCGCCATGTCCAGCAAATGCACCACTTTGCCCGCTTGCTCGGCCGTTTCCGCAAGGTAGGCGATGGTCTGCCGGTCTTCCGCCAGATCCCACGCGCAGGCGAAGTGAATCACCGGATCCGGCAACTCCTGCCAACGCGCGATCAGCGCCTCATGAAGCGAATTGAGTTGATCCGATGCTGGAAAACAATCCTGCAACCAGTCCCACTGGATCACGGCCGCTTCTAACAAGGAGGTCGGCGTGTCCGCATTGTATTCCAGCAATTTCGGTGAGCCTGTTCCATCCCATGCGAGGTCGAAGCGCCCGTAGAGGGAAAAATCATTCGCGATCCACGATTGCTGCACCAGCGGCGCCACATCTTCCGGAATGCCGAGCTTGTCCCACCAGCCACGGAAAATGATTTGCTCGCAGGCGTTCAGGCACAGGGTGTGGAGTTCGTTTGCCGCCGCTTCCAGTTTCTCGATGGCACTGAGCGAAAAGACCAGATGCTCGTCCTCGTTCCAATACGAGTCCTTGCCGTGGCCGTGCCATAGCAAGCCGGATTCCTCCACTCGCTGTGTCCAGTCCGCACGCGGTCGGCTTGCCTCCAGGCGGATCGGCGCAAAATGATTGGTGAAATTCATGATAAAGTCGTGGCAAGCAGCATCAGCCACCGAAGGAAGAGCCTGAGGAACTCGAACCGAATCCACCGCGCACCGATTTCCCTGCCGTTACCGGCGCGCCGGAACTGCGACTATCCTGCACCAGGCGCTGATAACCGGGATTGGATGCCGAATACGAGGAAACGCGTTGCCTGTCTTGGTTCAGGCTTTGCTGCCAGGTGGATTGATTGGCCTGCGCACGATGAAATCCCGCTCCCGGCGTGTAGGAACCGCGATTGCCGGAAAGCAGCCAATACATCATCAGCATGTTGCCGATGCCACCACCGTGGTGATGGTGTGTGGTGTGAGAGCCCATGGGCCCGGTGTTGCCGCTACCTCCTTGCGAAACCAGTTCCTGTTCCCGCTCTAACAAAGTTTCCACTTTTTTCAGCGCCTCGGGTGTGGGGCGGCTGGAAGTGAGAGTGGGAGCGGGAGGTGCGGCATCCAGCCACTGGCCGTTGGCAAACCACTTGCCATCCTGTTGGTGTCCGTAGGAGTGGGGGAAGAAGTCATGGGCATCGGCATGATAGAAACCCAGACCCGGTATCTCGAAGTTGTGCTCCAGATAGCCTTGGGTCAGTTGGGAACGGCGGCTGTCGATTGTAAGCGCTCTCAAGGTTTAAGAAAGATTGGCAGAAGTTTAAGAAAAAGCGACTTTGCAAGGCGCTTGCAGAGGCCATGCAGCGGACATGAAAATCACTCTGATGCTGACTGCGCGTCGAGACTGGCGTGGTAAACGCGCATGTGCCGGATCTGGTGGATCTGGCTCTTCACAGGGTGAGCAATGCCCTGACTCAATTCATGGGGCCTGACGCAAGGGCGGTACCTATACGCCCCAAACAGGTGAGCGTGCGTCAGCTGCCAATCCATGAGAGTGCCCCCCATGCGAGCACCCAAGGTGGCGAAAAGAATCTCATGGAACGCATAGCGGCCGAAGTCTCGCCGGTAAGCAAAGACCTCGGACAAGAGCGACGGGGAAAGATAGCAGATCGGATTGTAGCTCTTCCACAAATCCGGAGTGTTGCCCATCTTTCTGGACCAGTGCCAGACCCACCCAGGGCACTGATATTTATTTCCGATCCAGCAGGCACCGAGCGCGGAACCGTTGCGGTATGTCGAGTGGAATAGTTCTGAGACTTGCTCCAGGGAGGCGGCGCAGTCATCCTCCACAAGCATCGCTCCAAACTTTGCCCAGGCGTGCGGATGCCGTTCCAGCCATGTGAGCGCTTGAGTCCAAGCGGTGATGGCAGGAAATGTAGTTCGGCCCATGATTCCATGATGACTCTCGGCCAGATCCTCATAGTGATTTTCTTGGATCACGTGCATGGTCAGCTCTGGCAGTTGTAGTGCAGGGCGGTTGCGGCGGAATATGGCGAGATGACCTTTTTTCGCCGTGATCACCGCATCCGGTTTTCCCAGGTATTTGGCACAGCAGGCCTTTTCCCACGCCCGATTGTAGTCATGCACGAACACTACATCACGAGCGAGCATGCTGGCCCAATAGATCGTCATCTGACGACCAATCTGCGACGAGTCATATCCAGGAGGCCCATCCACCACCACACAGTCATACTGTGCCTGCAATGAGGACGGTGGATGAATCTCCGCGTTCCACTGGCCAACACGCCCCGGCACCTCTATCAAAATCATTCCGGGAAGCAGCCAGGCTGGTGAGGTTTCGGCTATGGTCGCTCCGTGCTTGCGCCACAGGTCGCTGTCATGCCCGGCTCCAAATACGAGAGCACTGCCACCCGATATGACGCGGCTGATCCATGAGTATTGAGCATGGCTCATCATGCCATGTTCCCATGCGTGCTGAAACGCTGGAGTATTTTCAATCATTCGATAGGGGCTTCCACGTAGTTGCAGCCTGCATTCACTTCCGCCCGAGCTTTCGCCAATGGCCGTTCCGCGACAGTTTTATCAATGGCGGCTAGGTGACCGGACACGAACGAAAGCCGGGCTGTTTGCGTCCCCTCAGACTCACCCGGAGCGGCGCAATCCAATACACGGAAATCGGCTGTAAGACCACTGGTGTGGAAGATGTTGCTTTTCGCACAGTGATTGAAGAGCTTGGCAACGCCCCCTTCGCTGATTACCTCGGCCAGTTTGTAGTAACAAACTCCCGCCTGGATGCCGGGGATGAATGTGAGCGACGGCTTGTTGTTCACATCCACGGCCAGGATCACGTCGATCGTGGGATCGATCCGGCCATCTTCATTGTCGGAGACCACGACATAAATCGCTTGGCCCACAGTGATAGGGAATTGTGCCGGCGTGCCATCCAATAGCAGGCGGTTTTTCGCTTCGTAATAACGCAAGGCATCCGCAGCCACAGGAGCTGCGAGATCCCGCTCGATGACCTCACCATATTCCACAGTCACGTATAGACCAGACTCTTCATCGCTATTGAGAACGACCTCAAACGGGTGCGGGGATTGAGCACCTCCAGGGGCGGTAGTGGTGACGGGCAAATCAAAGCCACTTACAGTGTCGCCCTTCGCTGCCGGAGCCTTACTAGCACCCAGCTCATTGGAGGCGCGTTCCTCCTTGGACATCCACGTGACCGGCCTGCGGTTTGCCATGCGCTGGAGCTCAAAAAAATCGCCTGCTGTCAGGTAAGGTAAGGGGCCGTATGATAACTGGACCGAGCCGTTGACCGCATCGATGTCAGCACTGTGAATCGGCATTCCCGGCATCAGCTCCTGGATGTCATTGTGCAGGGTGATTTCATGACCGAGCCACTGCGTGGGAGGCACCTCATCATAGCTCAGTGTCACGCTGCCTTCGTATTGGTCAGCAGAGGCAGCGGCATACACTGCAGCGGCGATCCCTTCCGGCACACTTTCCCCTTCGGTGAACGAGGTGATACCCTTGTAAATCTTGGTCACCGCATTGGTGGCCGTGACCGTGAAGCTCTTTCCGAATCCGGAAAAATTGTCCAGGATTTTCTTCTGCGCTGGATTGGGATTCCCGATGATTCGCAGGTCATATTGGATGGTCACTTCGCCCACCTTTTTGCGCATCCAGTCCTCGATCGTTCCTCGCACAAGTTCCCGGGGCAAATCTGCCACAGTCGTAACCTCCACGCGCGGGGCCTTGGGGTTGATAGGATCTGGCTGCTCAGCGAGGGGAGCCACAGTGAATATTACATTCGAAAACGAAAAAGCGGCATCCGGCATATCCTTCAGCTCAGGCCATTTCTTTTTG
>Ga0075157_10002019_pt1 | contig 12056 bp, 15 predicted proteins | sample JI81BgreenDNA_FD_70967 | JGI IMG/M metagenome (GOLD analysis project Ga0075157, IMG submission 70967) | Wastewater effluent complex algal communities from Wisconsin, to seasonally profile nutrient transformation and Carbon sequestration -... | ecosystem: Engineered > WWTP > Effluent > Algae...
CATATCGCTGGGGCCAATGATATCGGCACCGGCTTGTGCTTGTGAAAGGGCCATTTTGCCCAGCACTTCCAGGGTTTCGTCGTTGAGGATGCGGCCGTTTTCTACGATGCCGTCGTGTCCGTCGGAGCTGTAAGGGTCCATGGCCACGTCGGTCATGATCACCGCCTCGGGAAAATGTTTCTTGATTTCGGCCAGGGCCTTATTGTAGAAATTCTCGTCGGCATGACTGTAGGTGGCCATTTTGTCTTTGTACGACTCGGGCACCACTGGAAATACGTCGAATGCCTTGATGCCCAGCTTGAGGCAGGCCTCTATTTCGGGCAAAAGCAAATCCATACCCATTCGGTCGATGCCCGGCATAGATGCCACCGGCACGCGGGCTTTGCGATCTTCGAGCAAGAAAATGGGGTACAGGAGGTCGTTTGCGGTCAAAGTGGTTTCGCGCACGAGGTCGCGCACACCGGCCATTTTGCGGTTACGTCGGGGACGGATGTTCATGGTACAAAGATGCGGAAAAGGTGCGGGCGGGCGACAATTTAACCGCAGAGATTGGGAGGGAATTTAAGCGGAAGAAGCGCTTTGGGCGTTTGATTGAAGCGTAGGCAGCACGAACAGCTTGTTTTTGGTGCAGGCACAAGCTGCACGCCTACCGCGCATTTCGTTTTCGCTCAATGACCGGCGGAGCCTTTTGGCCGGCACTGCTGCGCAGCTTGGCCGGTACCGACGATGCTGTCGGCATCAAAAGAAGGTCGCGGAGATTTCGCCATTGAAAAAACTCAGTCAGGGAGCTCCTAAAAATCAAAACTTGCACCTGTAGCCAACAAGAATAACCGAAAAACGCAATTATTCAGAACTACTTTCAATGTGCGCTAAAATGAACAGAAGCTGCTCCTTAAATTCAGGCAGGTCGCTTTTCACAATCTCCCATACAAGCATGGAATCGATACCAAAATATTCATGAACAAACACGTTTCTCATCCCAACTATGTGTACCCAAGGTATCTCCGAATAACGGGCTTTCAACTCCTGCGACAAATGCCTGCATGCTTCACCAATAATTTCGAGTTGTTTCACACACGCATATCGCATCATGGAATTTGAATCAAACTGTTCGAAATCAATGCCAGAAGTGTAGGTCTCAATTTCTTCCATAGCTTCCACGGCATGCTTCAAACGCGCCAAATCACCTAAATCACTTCGCATAGATTAGCTGCTTGTCGCGATATATGGCAGGCTGAATGTGTGTTGACAAACCTCTCGAAGACACCAGATCAACCTTCTTCTGCAACAAACTTTCTAAATCAAGCTGCATTTGGATGAATTTCAAGCCAATCGAATGGGTGTGGTCCAAATCAACCAAAATATCAATGTCACTTTCCTTGTCTGCATCACCTCTTGCCTGAGAACCAAAAAGATAGGCCTTCAAAACCGGTTTGGTTCGAAAATAAGATTGTACAGCTTGCAGTTGTAGGCTGGTCAACATATGCATACAAATATAACAAAATCACATTTCAGAAGCACCGGGGCTTCATGCGCCTTTCTTCTGCGCAAGCAGGCGTACTACCACGGCTTCGCCTTGGTGGAAAGGGCCTTCGTTGAGGTGCACAGTGGCTACTTCGAGCTGCTGGATGTGGAAGTCGGGGAAATCGGTTCGCAACATGTCGGGGGTGAAAAGCATGCTGAGCTCGCGCGGGCCGCCTGAGCTGCGACCCAGCTGGGTGGTGTGAAATCCTTCGAAGAGGAGCATTCCTCCGGGTTTGAGCAGGTTGGCCATGCGCCGGTGGAAGGCTGCACGCAGCGGTTCAGGCAGGTGGGCAAAAACCAAGGCCGCGGCATCAAAGGGTTGGGTATTTTCGTAGGTGAGCGCATCGGCCAATGCGTAGCTGATTGATTGTCCGTACCGAGCGGCCAATTCCATGGCCTTGTTGCGGCCTGCTTCGCTTTGGTCGAATGCCTCCACCTCCCAACCCAGGCGAGCAGCATGCACCGCATTTCGGCCTTCGCCTTCGCAAGGCAAGAGCAGACGACCGGGTGCGAGCCGGGCCAATTGTTCGGCAAACCACACGTTCGGTTGTTCGCCATAAGCGTAATCGGTGGCGGCATAACGTTCGTCCCAAAATGCTTTCATGGAATTGCTTTATTTTGCAAAGCCAAAAAGCAGCTTTCCGGTTCCATTATGTCGACCGAAAATACCAACCTCCCCTCCTACACCCGCGCCCAGCTGGCCTTGCGCAACGGACAAGACCGCGACGAAATATGGATTGCCTACCAGGGCATTATCTACGATGTTACCATGAGCAGGTTGTGGCGCAACGGCAAACATTACGAGCACTGGGCGGGCCAGGACCTTACCGACGAATTGCCCGACGCACCACACAATGAGCGGGTTTTTGAGCCCTTCAAAGCCATTGGCCGGCTTGAAACAGCAAAATAGCGGCATGCATTCCACATGCTGTTTAGCGCATAAGCAGCTATAAAAATGACTGATACATCGACCTTTTTGGGCGCTCCCATGGCAATGATCAACCCCTAAACACACCATAGCTGCGGCATTAAGGCGCGGAGAATGGCTACCGGAATGACGAAAAATTAAAAATTTTAGTAATTTGGTGGCATGACTCAGCTCCCTCCCGATATGCAGCCTGATGAGCTGCGAGCTTTGCGCGAGAAAATCAAAGCCAACTTGCAACGGCTAGAGCAGATTCCCTTTGCCAAAAGCCTCGATGACCAAAAAGAATCGCAAGCCATCGATGTTTTGCGCAACCAACTCGGCGCAACCGCCAACTTGATTGACGATTTGGGAAAATCGGGCAAATAAACAGCCCATTACCGCAACTGAAACAGCACACCCAGAGCCAACACTTGGCTCCATTGCACTGCCAAATCCTGGTTGCGGTCGTACAACATCACTGCCGTGAGGTTCGTATTGATGTATTTGGTTACGCGCGCAGCTACAATTAAGTCGAGGCGGTGGTTCGTTTTGCTGAAATCGGTGTAATCTCCAAAACTCAAGTAACGCGCCTTCAGGTTCAGGTTTTTCGCCAGGTTTTTATCAAAAGAAGCTACAATTTGGTAACCATAATCTACCCGCAAGGTTAATCCACTGTCGACCCCGTATGCACCCGCAGCACTTAAAACAGGATCTGTAACAAATGTCTGACGTGCAGCAAGCGCCCCCATTCGCACCATAAAATAATCTACGGGTTTGTATTGTATACCAAAGGATTGTGTTAAATAACCCGGTGCCATCCAGCGTGAAATAACCGTCGCTATTTCATTCCCTGCCGGGTCTTTGCTGTAGTTTAAACCTGGTGCAAATTGAGATACAAAGTTCATGGCACCAAAGGCATTGAGCTTTTGGCTGACTTCATAGCCCACTTTCGAGTCAATAAATACCAAATCTTGCGTTTTCCTACGCGATTGACCTTTATTTTGCTGAAAACCATATTGCAATTGCAAATCGTTCATCCAGCTGAACTTGCCTTTGGTGTACGCTAAACTACCACTTGCCAAAGTGCCTAAAGCAAAATTGTTTGTGCCCCCACCTTTCCAATTCGGTGTAAAACTGGCCTGGTTAAGATTCAAACCTATTTCGAGGCGACGTTTCCAGGGCGACGGAATGCTGTCGGTATTTTGCGCTTGCACTTGGCCCATGTACAAACAACTAATAAAAAGGTAGAGGTATTTCATCTGTTTATTTTAAAGCCCATTTAAGGAATTGTGGTAATGCGGCTGCCCAGGTTGCCTGGTCGTGTTTGCCGCCTTTTACTTCTACATAGGTGAGGTCATGGTGCAACTCAAAGCCTTTGAGTACCAATTCGGTCATCAGGTCGAGGGTATCTTCAATGGAATCAATCACGCCGTTGTTGTTGCGGTCAGAAGTTTCGTCTTCTGTTCCTGCTTCGAACCAAAAGCGTAATTTTTTACCCGTTTTTCCTACGCGAACCATGTGATGGGCAATCCGATCAGCATCGGTATAGCCGTCGTCGAGGGCCTTTTTCCGCCACCAAAACGAACCCGAAAACACACCGGCACCGCCAAAAATGTGTGGGTGATTAAAGGCAATGTCAAAAGCCGACAAGCCCCCAAGCGAACAACCGGCCATGAATCGGTCGGCCACATTATCCGAAATAGGAAAATGCTCCTTCACAAAAGGCCATAATTCGTTCACCACAAAGGCCGAATAAGCACTGGCCTGGCTGCCTCGTTTTTTATAATCGGGTTGACCGGCTACCCCATATTCTTGTAAGCGGTTGTGTGCATGTACCGCCACCACCATACTTGGCGAAATGCTGCCCGATTTTGCCAACTTCTGAAGATTTTGTTTGATTTTTAGGGCAGGTGCATCTTGTCCATCGTTGAAAATCAATAACTTCCATGAACCCTGGCGCATGCTTGGCAGAAAAACAGTACACACTACTTCGCGCTTTAGACAGTTCGAATAAAGCTTGAATTCAGCTTGTTCAACCAGGTTTTCGGCTATTTTGGGACGCAAGGCGTTGGAGGTAGACATTTTTATTTGCTGCAAACATAAGCAAGTGGCTAAAAACCAAATGCGCAAAGTTTCCACAAAAAAGGGTACTATTTTTTCGTGCAACAAATAATTCTGATAAATTCGTCGCTAATTCCTATTTTTGGAAGTAACAAAAGAAAATTTTCATCTCTATGAAAAAAATCGGCATACTGCACGGACAGGAAAACACTTTCCCTGAAGCGGTTGTAGCGCGAATAAACGCGAAAAATGTACCGGGAATTCAGGCTGAACCTGTGCTCATCGACAAAGTAATTCAAGGCAAGGCATCGGGTTATGCTGTCATTATCGACCGCATTTCGCAAGATGTTCCATTTTACAGGGCCTATTTGAAAAATGCGGCTTTACAAGGAACTGCGGTGATTAACAACCCCTTCTGGTGGAGTGCCGATGAAAAGTTCTTTAACAATTGTCTGGCGATTCAAGTAGGCGTGCCTGTTCCACGCACCGTTTTATTGCCGTCGAACCAGATGCCGCCCGATACCACACCGGCATCTTTCCGCAACTTGCATTATCCCATGGATTGGGACGGTATTGTAGAAGAAATAGGCTTTCCGGCCTACATGAAACCCCATGCCGGTGGTGGTTGGAAAAGCGTTTACCGCGTTGAAAACCTCGACGATTTGTTTGCCAAGCACAACGAAACCGATACCCTGGTGATGATGCTGCAGGAAGAAATCGTTTTTGAAGAATACTACCGCTGCTACTGCATAGGCCGCAAACATGTGCGCATCATGCCGTATGAGCCCCGCAATCCGCACCATCTCCGCTATGTAACCGATCGCAAACCCAGCGAAAAAATGCTGGCCATGCTGACCGATTATGTACTCCGACTCAACAATGCCCTGGGTTACGATTTTAATACCGTTGAATTTGCAGTGCGTGATGGTGTTCCTTATGCCATCGACTTCTGCAATCCTGCCCCTGATGCCGATATCAATTCGGTAGGTGCCGAGAATTTCGAATGGGTGGTTGAAACCGCCGCCAATTACGCCATTGAGCGTGCTTTGGCACAGAAACCCGGTCAGGATAACCTCACCTGGGGCACTTACGTCCGCAGCGCATCTGCCGGCATGGGTGAGTTCAAAATGGAAAGCGCCGTGGTCAGCACACCGGCTAAAACCAGTCGCCGCAAAACCGCCAAAACAGCCGATGAAGCTCCTAAGCGTCGCGGCAGAAAACCCAAAGCAGCGGCCGTTGCAGCGGAAGCGCCTAAAAAACGCGGCCCCAAACCCAAGGCAAAGGCCGAAGTAAGTGCTGAGCCCAAAAAGCGTGGTCGCAAACCCAAAGCCATTGACCCCAATGTAGCGGTTGTAGCAACTGCGCCCAAGCGCCGTGGCCGTCCGGCCAAACAAGCAACGGCTGAGGTAGCTGAAAATGCACCCAAGCGCCGCGGCCGACCGGCCAAAGCAGCAACCACCAGCCCCAAAGCTGAAGGCAAGCGTGGCCGCAAGCCCAAGGCCGCTATCACCGGTTCAACACCTAAGCCTGTCGAAAAAGGCAAGCGCGGCCGCAAACCAAAAGCCAAAGCCGATAAACCGGTTCGTCAAAAGCGTGAAAAAATCACCAAGCCTTTTGGCGATTTGATTGGACTCGATGCTGTTTTAGCCGCAGAAAAAATGATGGGCAACGACCCAAAATAATTTTTCAAATATTTTTCAAAAAAAGCCCTGCAACTCGCGGGGCTTTTTTAATTTGCCATCGTCTTAATTCCTAAAAGCTGTTGTATGAAGTTCACCCTGGGCGTAGAAGAAGAATTCCAGGTCATTGATCCGGTGAGCCGTGAGCTTACCTCGCATGACCAAAAAATTGTGGAAGCAGCCAACCGCCTGCTCGAAGACCAGGTGAAGGCCGAAATGCACCAGGCAGTGGTGGAAGTGGGTACCCACATTTGTCAGGACATACACCAGGCCCGTGCCGAGGTTTCACACCTGCGCAAGGTGGTATCGCATGTGGCCGGCGAGCTCGGTTTTGCCATTGGCGCAGCAGGCACCCACCCTTTCAGCATGTGGCAAACGCAGCTCATTACGGAGCATCCGCGCTACAACGAAATTGTGAATGAATTGCAGGATGCAGCCCGCTCGAACCTCATCTTCGGACTGCACGTGCATGTGGGCATGCCCGACAAAGAAATGGCCATCCACATTGCCAACTCGGTGCGCTACTTTTTGCCGCACATCTACGCCCTCAGCACCAATTCGCCCTTTTGGGAAGGCCGCAATACCGGTTTTAAGTCGTTCCGCTCGAAGGTATTCGACAAATTCCCCCGGACCGGCATCCCCGACTTTTTCGAAAGTTTTGCCGAATACGAAAACTATGTGAAGCTGCTGGTGAAGACCAATTGTATTGACAACGCCAAAAAAATCTGGTGGGACGTACGTGTGCATCCTTTTTTCGACACCATCGAATTCCGCATTTGCGACGTGCCCATGACGGTGGACGAAACCATCGCCATTGCCGCACTCATCCAGGCCCTAGTAGCCAAGCTGTACAAGCTGCGTGAGCAGAACCTCAACTTCATGATCTACAAACGCGCGCTGGTGAACGAAAATAAGTGGCGTGCCGGGCGCTACGGCATCGATGGCAAGCTCATTGACTTTGGCAAAGAGATGGAAGTAAACACCCGCGGACTCATCCACGAGCTGCTGGCCTTTGTAGACGATGTGGTAGATGAGCTCGACAGCCGCAGCGAAATCAACCGGGTATACGACATCCTCAACAACGGAACCGGCGCCGACCGCCAGTTGGCCATTTACGAACAAACGAACGACCTGCGGGCAGTGGTAGATTACTACATGGCCCAGACCTTAAAGGGAATCTAAACAGAATCGCTATTTTTGCAGCGGAGTTGCAGGAGACAGCAGGATGGATACAAAAAAGAAACACTACAAGGTTGCCGTACTCGATATGTACGAGGGCGCTGCCAACCAAGGCATGCGCAACCTGCGCGATATACTCGAAGACTATCGTTTTTACCTCAGCTACGAGATTTTTGACGTGCGCGGTGCCAACCATGTACCAGGCTTAGACTACGACATTTACATCAGCACCGGCGGTCCAGGTTCGCCCTTACTTTGCGGTGCTGCCTGGGAGAAAAACTGGCTCAAGCTCATCGACAAGCTGTGGAAGCACAACCAATTGCACGAGCAGAAGAAGCATGTGTTTTTCATCTGCCACAGCTTTCAAATGGCCTGTCAGCATTTTGGCGTGGGCGAAGTAACCAAACGACGTTCTACTTCTTTCGGCACTTTTCCGGTGCACAAAACGCAGGATGGTGTGCATGATCCGCTGCTCGATACCTTGCCCGATCCGTTTTGGGCCGTTGACTCGCGCGATTGGCAAGTGGTACAGCCCGATTTCCGCGCGCTCGACAAGCACGGCTTTAAGCTCATGGCCCTCGAAAAAATCCGCGACCACGTAGATTACGAGCGCGCCATCATGGCCGTGCGCTTCAGCGACGAGTTTTTTGGCACCCAGTTTCACCCCGAAGCCAACGCCCAGGGCATGATTTCCTACATGCAAGACCCTGAGAAAAAGGCGCAAATTGTTGGCAACCACGGTCAAGCTAAGTACGACAGCATGCTGTTGCACCTGCACGATGCCGACAAAATCACCCTCACGCACCATACGCTCATTCCGCGCTTTTTGGAAATGGCCATGTTCAGCCTGGCGGAGGCGGCACACGCATGATCAAGCAGCTGCGGGAGTCAATCAATTCGCAGTACAGTCAGGAACTGTACGACCACTTGCTTCAACAGCTGGCCGATACGTTGGGTGAAAAAGTAGATTTCAGGGTTGCTGAAAGTCCGGTTTTCGTAAGTGCCGACCTGCGCGATCAGCTGGTAGAAGCCTGCGAGCTCATAGGCCAGGCCATCCTCCAGCCCGATTATTTAGAACAAAGTAAAAAAGGTATTCCCGCCCACCAGTGGGTGCCCGGCGACGATGGCCGACCCACGGTGCTCATCACCGACTTTGCCATTTGTCGCGATGAAAATGGCAAGCTCTATCCGCAGGTCATTGAATTGCAGGGATTCCCTTCGCTTTTTTGTTACCAGGCCATATTGGCTCAAACCTACCGCAAAGCTTACCAAATACCCAATCATTTCGGTCCCTACCTCAGCGGTTATACGCACGACAGCTATGTGCAGCTGCTTAACCGCCTCATCAAAGGCAATGTGCCCACCGAAAACGTGATTTTGCTTGAACTGGAGCCCCAGCTGCAAAAGACCCGTGCCGATTTTTGGGCCACCGAGCAGCTTACCGGCGTAAAAGCCGTTTGCCTAAGCAGGGTAATTCGCGAAGGCCGTAAGTTGTTTTACCTGCGCGATGGCATAAAAACGCCTATTCACCGCATTTACAACCGGGTGATTTTTGATGAGCTGGAGCAGCGTCCCGATTTGATTGGCGACTTCGACCTCACGCAAGAAGTGGATGTGGAATGGGTGAGTCACCCCAACTGGTACTTCCGCATGAGCAAGTACAGCCTGCCCTTCCTTAAAAACCGCTATGTGCCCGAATCGCATTTTGTGAGCGAGCTAAAAACCTTGCCCACCGATTTAGAAAACTGGGTGCTAAAGCCCCTCTACTCCTTTGCCGGCAGCGGGGTGCAGGTAGATGTAACGCCCGAAGCCGTATCGGCAGTAGACAAGCCCGAACATTACCTTTTGCAGCGCAAGGTGGAATACGCCCCGGTGCTGGAATCGCCCGAAGGCGGGGTAAAAATTGAAATACGCATGATGGTGATGTGGCCCGAAGGCAGCAGCAAGCCTCAGGTGGTAACCAATTTGGCACGTTTGAGTCGCGGCAAGCTCATTGGCGTACGCTACAACAAAGACTTCAATTGGGTTGGTGGCAGTTCGGCCTTTTTTGAGCATTGAGCTCAACGAATTCCCTGATCGGGGTACTTTCCTTTAACCGTTCTGAAATAGGCCAATATGTGCTCCATATCGGCTTCTAAATTGCCAGTTGGGTAAAAAGGCGGCTGGATTTGCACTTCACGCTTTTCAAAATCGAATCCAACCAACACGATGGGTACATGGGCACCCATGGCAATGTGGTAGAAGCCCGTGCGCAATTTGGGCGTGTACTGGCGGGTTCCTTCGGGTGAAAGGGAGAAGTAAAAAGTCTCGTGTCGGTTAAATAGCTCGATGACAAACTTTACGGTGTCTTGTTGTTGTATACGGTCAACCGGAAAGCCACCCAGCCAACGAAACAACCAGCCAAAAGGCGGCCTAAAAAGCGAGGCCTTGCCAATAAACGAAATGCGGATGTTGAGGATGGCGCGTGAAAAAACGCCTACTAAAAAGTCCCAGCTGCTGGTGTGTGGTGCCACCACCAAAATGGCTTTAGGCACAGCTGGTACACCTCCGGTGATTTTCCATCCTGCCAATCGAAAAATAAAACGGGCAATGCTCCTGCGCATCAGTGAATTTCGGTTACTCCGCCCGAAACTATGAATTTCATGTATTCGGTGGGATTCACATCCACTTTTTTGACAGCTTCTGACGCTACCACGAAAATATTGCCCGAAAAATTATAGGAATGCGGCAAATAAACCGCCACAAAGCCGGGGTATCCGATCTGCTTCATATCGGCCTGGGTCAAAAAGCCCGGTTTGAGCGTACCATCGCTGAGGGTAACCATAACGGGTTGGTTGAACTTGCGTTTATCGCCTACAAAGGCTTCCATCAAGTCTTTGATGCTGGTGTAAATGAACTTGATGAAGGGCGCGCGTGTCAACAAGTTTTCGAAAAAACCAAGCAACGGGCCGAGCAACAAATTACCGGCTAAAAAGCCAACGAGGGTGATGCCGGCCAGGGTGATGAGCAGTCCCAAACCAGGAATACCCAGGTTCAGCCAACCATCCACCGTGGTGATGACCCAATAAACCACATACACCGTGATGGCCACCGGACTGAGCAGCAGCAGCCCATTCACAAAATATTTCAACAGGCGCAGGCCGAGGGCCTTCAAACTGGGCTTTTCCATGGGGTAAAGTTAGGAAGATGTGGTGGGTGGTTGCCCACTCATTTAAGTTGCTTGCCTTCTAAGCTCATTTAGCAAGCACTTATTCGCCGCAAAATTAAGCCTGAACCATATTGCAGGCACCGTAAATGCTTTGAGATAGATTCAAGTCAACGTCACTGTTTCAAATCCCTTTTAATAAATGTAGCAGATGGGGCAAATAGACCTCTTTGATTTGCCAAACAATGGTGTAATCAATACCAATGCAGTCGTGCACAATGCGATTTCTAAATCCTCGCATTTGATTCCAGTCAATTTTTGGATGCAGGAGTTTAAAAGCCAGTGGCAACCTATTCGCCGCTTCACCGATGATTTCAAAATTCCTGATTACCGCATCAACGGTCTTTTCATCAGCTATAAAATCATCATAAGTCATTCCTTGGGTGTAGGCCAAGATTTTTTCTGCACTGGTTATGATGTCGCCTACTAGTAGTATAGCCTCTCGCTTAGACATACACAATGTCTGATTCAATGAATTTCAGATAAGTAGGTTTGACCCCCTTTTTCGAAACCAAATCAACTTTCTTGTTCAGCACCCTTTCCAATCTGTCGGCCAAATCGATGAACTCAATACCTATAGGTTTACTGAAATCTACCAGAATGTCAACGTCACTTTCAGGACCAAAATCACCCCTCACAACAGAACCAAACAAGCCCAATGATGCTACATGGTACTTCCGGCGCAACTCAGGTTTGAGCGCTGTCAATATTTGTTTGATGGAAGTGAGCTCGCTCATAAATCAAAGATACGTGATTTCTAGTTTGCTGAACAACAGCAGATTCAGCAAAAAAAAGAGGCCGAAGCCTCTTTCATTCCTTACCCATTACCTCAACGTACAAAGTCCTTTACGGCTTCATTGAATTGCCGATGCCCTTCAAACTGCACAAAGTGACCTGCCTTGGGAACCATCACCAAGCGGGCATTGGGCAGTTGCGCCATTCCCCTTTCGGCTACAGAACGGGTGGTGCCTCCATGCATGAAGCGGTTGGGAATAAGTTCATCGTTTTCACCAAAAACCACCAAAACGGGCTGCTTGATTTCGGGCATGCGGTTGAAGATGGGCTCGTTCACCATGCCCTTCACACTTTCGGGAATGATGTAACAATACCACTCAAATTCGGCTGCCGTGCGCATGGCCAACCGATCGCGGATCATAAAATCGGCTTCGGCAGGCATGTTGTAAAAATTGCCGTGGTAATTCTGCACAATCTGCTTGGCAGGGGTTAAACGGGTTCCTTTGGCACTGAGGCCGGTGCGGAACCACTCTTTTTCGCCTGGACTGAAGGTTTCGAACCCCGCTGGTGCCGCCAATACCAAGCGCTGCACCAATTCGGGCCGGGTGACTGCCAAGGTCATGGCAATTTGTCCACCCATAGAATGCCCTACCACCGTTACTGCCCCCAGCTGTTTGGCTTCGATGAATTGGGCCACTGCCGCCGCAAAAGCCGTCATGCTGCCGCTGTAAGCACCTTTGCTCGACTGACCGTAACCCGGCAAATC
>Ga0075157_10002021_pt1 | contig 12046 bp, 7 predicted proteins | sample JI81BgreenDNA_FD_70967 | JGI IMG/M metagenome (GOLD analysis project Ga0075157, IMG submission 70967) | Wastewater effluent complex algal communities from Wisconsin, to seasonally profile nutrient transformation and Carbon sequestration -... | ecosystem: Engineered > WWTP > Effluent > Algae...
CCCACATCCGATCGCTCACTGTCGCGGGCGTAGATCTGGGCGTCGAGGGCATAGTTGAGCGAGCCGCGGAGCCGCCCCCCGCCGGCGCTCACACGAACACCGGGCCGGATCTGCGTGATCGCCTCGGCCCGCGGATTGGTGGACGACAGGTCGAGGTTGTCGGTGAACGACTGCGTGATCGTGAGCCCCGGAGCGAACGACAGGCCGCGTCCCTGGGCCTGGGCCGTGCCGGCCACCAGGGCCAGCGGCAGACTCACGCCCAGCGCGAGGCAGCACGACCAGGTCGGCCCCCCCGACGGTTTGGACAGCGACCGCACCACCCGCCTCAGCTCAGCCGCGAGTCGCCCGGGGCGACCTCTGGCGTGTTCTGCGGTTGATCGGCCCCGTAGCCGTAGCCATAACCGTACCCATAGCCGTAACCGTAGCCGGTGCCATAGCCGGTGCCATCGTCACGGCTCTTGTTGAGCACCATCATCTTCACCGGGCAGGTCTCGATGGTGGCCAGGGCGTTCTGAACCTCGGACTGCAGGGTGCGACCGGAGTTCACCACGATGACGATCTGGCCCATGTGCGTGGCCAGCGCCCGGCTTTCGGTGGTGAGCAGCAGCGGCGGGGAGTCGAAGATGATGATCCGGTCGCGGTAGCGCGTGGCCATGTCCTCCAGCATGCGGTTCATGGCCTCGCTGGCCAGCAGTTCGGTCGCCTTGAGGTGTGGCGTGCCGCTGGGCAGCAGAGTGAGCTTGTCGATGTTCGTGCGCAGCAGCACATCGGACATCTCGACCTTGTTCTCCAGCACATCCAGAAGGCCCGGGCCCGGGGGCAGGCCCAGCATGCGGAGCACGGAGGGACGGGCGACGTCGGCATCGACCAGCATGACCGTGTGGTCGAGTTCCGCCGCGATGCTCATGGCGAGGTTGATCGACGTGAAGCTCTTGCCCTCGCCCGGCAACGCGCTGGTGACCATGATGAGGTTGCCGTGCTTCACGGGAACGGCGCTCTTGCCGATGGCATTGGTGATCAGCGGCCGCTTGATGACGCGGAACTGGTCGGCCGTGCGCGTGCGCGGCGAGTTGGGCACCACGATGCCTGCGGCAGCGATGGCCTCGAGGTCGATCTCGATGCGGCGCGACTGCTGCGGCCCGTCGCCGGCGAGGTCGGTATGGGCACTGAGGGTGGATGGGACCGACGCACGCGGCGTGGCCTCGGGACGCGGCGCCACAGGAACCTCGGCTGCCGCAGCAGCGGGCAAGGCCGCCTCGGGCTCGGGGATGGTGACGCCGGCAGCGCGCAGCTGCTCCAGGCGCTTGGCGGCTTGTTCAATCAGACTGCTCATCGATCACCCCAGTCGACCGGTCAGGGCCATGGCGGTGAGCCCGGCCGCGAAGAGGACGATGAGCCCCCCGGAGGCTCCCATGAAACGGTAAAGACTCATCCGATCGGAGCGCCGATCGCTGTCGTTCATGACGACCGACACCACGCCCAGAACCGGAAGACCGGTCTTGGCACGCAGGTCGGAGGGCTCGAGGAACGTCGGGCGAAGCTGGCTTGCGGCAAACGCGATGAACAGGCCAGCGCCCAGACCGGCGAGCAGCGGCAGCGGCATCAGCAGCAGGCGGTTCGGCGACACCGGCTTGGGGGTGACGCGCGGCGGATCGATCAGGCGGAAGTCGGCCACGCCCGAAGCCACCTCGAGCTCGCCGGACATGATGGCCGACTGCCGTCGGGCGACCAGGTCCTCGTAGTTCTTCTTCATGATCGCGTAGTCGCGATTGAGCTGGGCCGCCTCGGCTTCGATCTGCGGCGCGACCTTCAAGGACTCGCGGGCGGCGGCCAGGCGGTTGGAGAACTCGCTGACTCGCGTGCGCAGGGTGGCCACCTGCACTTCCGCCCCCGCCACCATGCGCGCAAGTTCCTGCGCCGCCAGGCTCACGTTGCTGCCCACGGGCGCCGCAGCTTGAGCGATCGCCGTCTTGCGCAGCTCCGCCATTTCCTTCTTCTTCTGCTCTTCGAGTTCGGTGATCAGCCGCCGGGTGGCCACGATGTCCGGGTGGCGCTCGGTGTAGCGCTGCAGCAGGGCGTCGAGGTTGCGTTTCTGCGCATCGATGCGGGCGTCGATCTCCGGCGTTGAAACGTTGATGGCCGACTCCTGCAACAGGCTGGCCGTGGTGCTGGCCCCCGTGGGCGAGCGTTCGGCAGCGAGTTGCGACTTGGCTGCGTCGCGGGCGTTTTCGGCCTCGCGGAGCTGCAACTGCGCCGTTTGCAGCTGTGCGGAAAGCTCGGCGATGCGCGTGGACGCGTCCTTGCCGTCGGCCTGCAGGTCGAGATTGCGCAGACGGAACTCCTTCACCCGCGCCTCGGCCTCTTCCAGCCGCGCTTCGTACTGCTTGATCTGTTCGTTCAGGAAGGTGCGTGCGGAGTCGGAGTCCTTCCGGGTCGCACCCAGGCTGGACTCGACGAAGATCGACACCAGCGACTGCACCACGCGCTTGGCCTTGTCCTGATCGGTGTCCCGATAGACCAGGGAGTAGAGGTTGTCCCGGCCGGTGTTGCGGATCTGGATGTCGCGCGCCAAGCGCTCGATCAACGCTTCCTGCGCCAGCTTCGAGTCGGTCCGAAGATCGACGTCGGCCATCCGGATGAGCTTCTCGAGGTTCGGGCGGCTGATCAGCGTGCGGCTGAGCATGCCGATCTGCTGCTCGACGTTCGGCTGCACCGTGAGACCCGCCATCAGCGGCTTGAGGATGGACTGCGTGTCGACGTAGATGCGCGCCGAGGCCTCGTACTGGTTCGGGATCTTGAAGACCACGATGACGCCCACGATGGAGATGAGCCAGGCCGCCGCGACGGCGGGCCAGCGGTACTTCCACATGCCGTGGACGATGCTACGAACCTGCTTGACGATCTCTTCCATGGCGGGGGCGTCCGGGGCGCGAGAAAACGGCAGAGTCCGTTAGAAGAAGCTCTGCGGGATGATCAGGATGTCGCCCGGGCGCATCTGCACGTTGGCCGAGACGTCACCGCGCTTGATGAGATCGGCGATGCGGACCGAGTACTGCTTGCCGCCTTCGGAGGTGCGAAGGATCGAGGCCTTGTTGCCCGACGCAAACTCGGTCAGGCCACCCACGGCGATCATGACGTCGAGCAGGGTCATGTCGTTCTTGAAGGGCAGGGCCTGGGGCCGAGTCGCTTCACCGACGATGCGGATCTGCTGGTCGTACGGACCCACAAAGCCCCCGACCATGACGGTCACGATCGGGTCGCGAACGTACTTGCTCAGCACCTTCTCGATGTCGCGGGCCAGTTCCACGGAGTTCTTGCCCTGGGCCACCAGTTCGTCCACCAGGGGCGCGGCGATCTTTCCGTCCGGCCGAACCGGCACGGACATCGAGAGCTCAGGATTGCGCCAGACCACGATGTTGATGCTGTCGCCGGGGCCGATGATGTACGAGTAGTCCTTGCCCTCGGCCTTCAAGGGAGCGGGAGGGAAGTCGGGCGTCGAGGCGCATCCGGCAAGCAGGACGGCGGCAAACGCGGCGGCGGCGGCAAGGGCCCGGCGAAGGATCGGCATGGTCGGTTTCCGGAGTGCTTGGATGGGGGAGCGATGCGACGGTGACACCGTCATGGGTGGCGACGTCCACAGGACAGGCAACCCACCCGCAGCCTGAAGGGCAGAGCAGTGAAGATCATGTCACAGGGCGACACGGCGGGAAGCGCCTGCGCCCCCCCTGAGGCTAGGGCGGGCGCAATTTTCACGGTCGCCCCCCTCATCCGCGGTGGCGCATCTCGACCGGTCGGCGCCATCGGGCCCAGCGCGTCCCGGGCGCCGAACCTGGCGCCGAACCTGGCGCCGAACTGGGCGCAAAGGGACGACGGAATGAAAAAACCCCCGAAGCGTACGCCGCGGGGGTTTTTCGTGGGTGCACCTTGCGGTGCACCGACCGGCCGGCCCGGAGGCCGCCGGAATACAACCTACTTGCTGCTCTTGCGGGCCACGCGACGGGCAGCGCCCGCGCCCAGCAGGGCCAGACCGGCCAGGGCCAGGGCGCCCGGCTCCGGCAGACGACCGATGAAGTCGATCGAACCGGTGGCTTGGTTCACGGAGATGCGGTCGCCGACGATCGCGATGCCCTGCGACGTGTTGTTGAACTCGTCGAAGGCGAAGTTGTAGAACGGCACCGGGAACACGAAGAACGAGTCGCCGAAGGCGGTGTTCTGGTACGTGATCACCGAGTTGAAGAAGGCGCCGCCCAGGTTGTTGATGCCGGCAACACCGCCGAGGCCCACGCCACCACCCAGAAGCTGGGGAGCCGCTGCCGCAACCGTTGCATTGGTGTTGGTGACCGCATCGGCAGCGGTGAAGGTCGCGCCAACGCCGTTCTGGCCATAGAGCGACACGCCAACGCTGGTCACCGAGTAAGAGCTGCCGGCTGCGCCGAACGTGCCGCTGACCGGAGCCAGGGTGTAGGTGAACGTCGCCCACAGCTGGTAGTCAACGCCCACGCGGCTCACGCCCGGCAGGGTGGCGATGTTGTTCAGGGCAAAGCCGGTCAGGTTGATCCAGCCCGAGCCGTTGACGGTGTTGTCCGGGTTGCGGGTCAGCAGCGTCGACGAGTTGCCGGTGATCAGGTTGGCCTGGAAGTCGGCACCGACGCCCGGGGGGCAAGCTGCGACGCAGCCCGTGACGCCGCTCAGGGGCGTGTGGTTCACGCTGAAGACCGCGACGGCAGAAGCCTGGGTCGCGACACCGAAGGTCAGGCCGGCGCCCAGGGCGACTGCACCGAGGCTGCGCTTGAATTGAGAGATGTTCATTTCCACTCCTTGATCGGATTCGTTCGATGCGGGCGGGTCCCAGGCTGCATCTTGATGGGGTTGATAGCAGAGGGTGTGCCACAGGTACTTTTTTCTTTTATTTCATGCACTTGCCGGCGCGTAGACGGACACCTCGCCCTTTCGCTGTAAACCCGATCGACAGCCTTGGGCCGCTTCACCCGAAAAACAGTCCGCTGGGCGCCCGGATTTCGCGAGTCTCGCAACCTCGGCCCCCAGGATACTCGCGCCATGCCGATGCGCCGTCGCCATCACTTGTTCGAGTTCGAGGACCTGTCCTGGTGCCCAGGATGGATCCGGCGCGGGATCACCGATCTGCTCCACTACCAGCTGTCGCGGTACGGGCTGTACCGACCGATCGCGCCACGACTGGCCCGACTCATGCAGGAAACCGGTCAGCACGAGTTGCTCGACCTGTGCTCGGGCAGCGCCGGACCGGTGGTCACCCTGCTGCCGGCCCTCGACGAGGCGGCCGGACGATCGGTCCGCGTCACCCTGAGCGACCGGTTCCCCAACCTGGAGGCCTTCCGGGCGCTGGCGGCCGCCCACCCGAACCTGAGCTATCGCGCCGACGCCGTGGACGCCACCGCCGTGCCGCCGGGGCTGCCAGGGGTCAGGACCGTGTTCACCGCGTTCCACCACTTTCCGCCTCCGCTGGCCAGGGCCATCCTCGCCGATGCGGTGCGGACCGGCCAACCGCTGGCGGTGTTCGAGTTCACCGAGCGCACCTGGGTCAATGCCGTGAAGTCGCTCGTACTGGGCCCCCTCCTCGTGGCCCTGGACACGCCGTTCATGCGTCCGGTGCGACTCTGGCGGCTGGTGCTGACTTTCCTGGTGCCGCTGATTCCGCTGGCCTACGCCTGGGATGCGTTTGCCTCGCACATGCGCACCTACAGCCCCGAGGAACTGCGGCGACTCCTGGATGGGCTGGAGAGCCCTGGCTACGCCTGGGAAGTGGGGCAGACGCAGGAGCGGGTGCTGGGCTACCGCATCACCTACCTGATCGGGAAACCCGTCGCTGCGCCTGAGCTAGCTGCCATGCCGCATCAGGCCGACCCCGCCTCGCCTCCAGGCTCGCCGGCAACGTAACGCCCGGGCGCCACCACCCCATCCGGGTCGAAAGCCCGCTTCAGGCGCGCCATCTGCTCCCAGTGCGCCCGGCGCTCGGGCAGGGCATGCTCGGCTGGCGGACGCGTGCGCAGCGAGTCTGCCCTCAAGCGATAGGGCGCCAGCCCGCGACGCTCGATCCACGCCTCCAGGGCCTGCGCGCAGCGGTGCGCCGCGGCCACCTGCTCAGCCCGACGCCGGTCGAAGGCCAGGTTCGTGATGGCCACCAGGGTGGCATGTGCGTCGAAGTTCAGGGTGACGGGGAGATCAAACCCGTGAGACCGAGCGATGTCTTCCAGGGCCCGCAGCGCCAGCACCGTCTCCCGCCCCTCCAGCGGCAGCAGCGGCGCGACGTAGAGAAGGCCGACAGGGGACCGATCCGGATCCGGAACACCGGTGCCTGGCGCGACTTCCGCCGGCCACAGGCCACGCACGGGTTCGTCGCTGGGGCGCCCGAGGGCCAGCGCAGTCAGAGGACGGGCCGCGTGGGCTGCCGCAGCGAGGCCGCGCAGCGCCCCCCAGTGGCGCAGGCGATGCGCCCACCGAGCGAGCCGGTCCAGGCCCTGGGCTGACCAGACGTCAACGGTCGCGATGCCTGCCAGCGTTCGCCGGACCTCGCGCACGGCCTCGCGCACCTGGCCGTCGGTTCCGGCCACCACGCTCAGGCCGGTCCAGGGCCCCTTGACCAGACGTCCGAGGGTCCGACGCGCGGATTCCGCGTCGGCACTCGCCGAACGCGCCGCCGGATGCATCGACAGGTACCGCAGCATGCCCGCCTCCAGCGTCGCCAGCGAACGGGAGCGGTTGGCCAGATGGGTGACGTAGGGAAGAACGCCACCGCGCTTGAGCCGACCCAGACGGTCGACGAGCTCGGCCAGGCGCTCCGGCTCGCGAAGGCCGATCGCCACCGCGCGCTCGCAGGGCGGGCGAGGGCGAAGGCGGAACCCGGCGCTGACCACGATGCCGAAGTTGCCCTGAAGGAACAGGCCATCCAGCGAGGGGCCGTGCACATCACGGGCGCGATCGGCCAGCGGTGAGCCGCTACCGAGCCATTGCGCTCCCGTGTGCAGGACCTCTCCCGTGCCCAGGACGACTTGAAGGCCGAAGATGTCCTCGGCGCGCGGCCCGAGGTAACCGACACCGCGATCCAGCGCATTGCCCAGGATGCTCGTCTCCAGCGCCGAGCCGGTGACGTTGAACGTCAGTTCGGGATGCGAGGCCTGCAGCGCTGCATGGAGCTGCCCCTGGGTCACTCCGCTCTCGATGCGGACGATGGGACAGTCGATGGACGCCCGCTCCAGGCCCTGGATGCGAGTCAGGCCCGACAGGTCGACCAGTTCGTCGCCTTCGCGCACCGGCGAGGCCGAGCCATAGCCCCAGTTGCGCCCGGTCGAGACCGGGTACAGACCGACCCGTCGCGAACGTGCATCCTTGACCAGAACCTGAACCTGCTCCAGGGAGCAGGGGCGGTGCACGACGGAGGCCCGCACATCGTGCCCGGTCACCTCCTGGCCAACCCAGCCCGAACCGCCCGCTCCGCGGTCGGGCGGATCGGCCGGTGTGGCAGCGTCAGGCTTCACTGCAGCCCGCGCATCAGCGCCGCGACCTCCTGCTGTTCGGCGAAGCGGTCTCCCAGATACAGCAGGCCTTCGAGCTCCTTCTTCGCGCGGGCGGTGTTGCCCAGCCGGATGGAGGCCTTGGCGATCGTGAGCCGCAGCTCCTGCAGACTCGGCTCCGAGGCAAGGGCCTCTTCGGCAAGGCGGAGCCCCTCGGCGGCCTTGTCCTCGACGATCAGCGCATTGGCCAGGGTGTCGATGACGGCGGCATTGCCGGGCATCTGCGCCACGGCCTTTCGCGCGTGGTCGGTGGCACCGGGCTTGCCTTGCTTGATGAGGGCCCAGGCCAGGTTGTTGTGGGCCTGCAGGCTCTCCGGAACGGAGGCGATGACGGTGCGGTAGTACGACTCGGCCTCGGCCCAGCGCTTGGATTGCAGCGCCACGTCACCCAGGTGCTGCACGAAGACGGAGTCCTTGGGGTGCTCGGCGCGCCACTGCTCGGCCAGCCGGGTTGCTCCGGCAGCATCGCCCAGGCGCAGGAGGGCACGGTGAAGGCCGACGACCGCCTCGGTGCTGGGCTGCAGGCCAAGGGCCGCGCGGTAGGAACTTGCCGCCGCCGACCACGTACGCTGCGACTCGTGCACGCGGGCCTCCAGCAGCGACCCGGTCGCTTCCTTCGGGCGCGCCCGTTGCACGCCCCGCGCCAGGGCCAGAGCCTCGCGGGTATTGTTGTCGGCCAGAGCGAGATCGACGAGCTGGATCTGGGCGGGCAACAGGTCAGGGGCCACCTCCAGCGCACGGCGCAGGCTGCTGCGCGCTGCCGCCCGATCCTTCTGGGCGAGGTGGACGGCAGCGATCCGAAGGTGCGGCTCGGGCGAGTTCGGCACGGCGGTGACCAGCTTGCGATAGGTGCTCATCGCCTGCTGGTACTCCTGGGTGCCGAGCTGGGCCTGGCCCAGCAGATCCAGCAAGGCCGGCGCATCGGGCAAGGTGGCCAGGGCTTCCTGGGCCGCCGTCACGGCCTGACGATGGTCGCGCTGCCGGATATGGTGCTCGACCCAGGCCGCCCGGGCGCCGATGTCGGACGGGTGGTTCTGCGCGACCTGCTGCAACAGGCGCCCGATCTCGGCGGCGGGCTCATTGCGCCGCAACATGATGTCGGCCAGTGCCAAGCTGGCCGACAAGTGCTTCGGGTCGCGGTCGAGCACGGCCTTGAAGCGAGCGCGCGCGTCTTCCAGCCGGCCGGCCTTCAGGTCGAGCGCGGCAAGCGAAGCCACCGAAGGAAAGTACAGGGGGTCGGATTTCACGGCGGCCTCGAGCGCCTGCCGGGCTGCCGGCTCGTCACCGGCGGCCAGATGCACCTGCCCGCGCAAATGGTGGGGCAGCGGCTGGGTCGGCAGCTTGGTCTGCAGACGCTGAACCGCCACCAGCGCGTCGGCCGTCGATCCCTTGCGCAGCAGCGCGCTGATGAGCGCAAGGTCGGCGAAGTCCTGGGCGTCGGTCTTGGCCACCGCCTCGAGTTCCGCCAGTCCTTGCTCGAACTGACCGGCCGCCATGCGACTGACGGCCCGGGCGGCACGCAGGCGCCCGTCATCAGGACGGGCTTGCGACGCGCGGTCGAAGAGCTCCTGCGCGCGGGCCAGCTGGCCGAGGTGCATCAGCGCCTCACCCGCGATGCCGAGGGCGGTGGCGTCGGGCGGCGTGGTCTGCAGCTGGGGATCAAGGACCTGAAGCACCTTGGCATGCTGCCCCTGGCGCATGTGGATCATGGCCAGCAGATGGCGTGCAGGGGCGTGCTCGGGGCGAATCTGCAGGGCGGTGTTGAGGTGCGTCTCGGCGAGCGCCAGCGACCCGAGCTGGTAGTCGATCTGCCCGGCCAGCATGGCGACACGCAGGCTGCGGACATTCGTTCGCATGAGCTGCTGCAGCAGGTCGCGCGCCGCCTTGAGGTTGCCGTCGAGGAACTCGATGTGCGCCCGGAACAGCAGGTTGTTGAGGTTGCCCGGCAGGGCGGCCTGCATGGCGGCGAGCTGCTCGCGCATGCCGGCGCGGTCGCCGGCGTCGTACTGCAGCGAAAGCATCTCGGTGTGCGCCAACAGCATGCGCGGGTCCAGCGAGAGCGCCTTCTTGAGCGACTCCCGGGCTGCCGCGGTGTCTGCCTTGTGGTGCCGCTCCAGCATCGCGCGGGTGAACCATGCCCCGGCGTTGCCGGGGGAGGCGGCAGTGACGCCCTGGATGGCCTGCCACGCCTCTTCGAGCTTGCCCTCGGAGGCGAGGAAGTGGGCCTCGAGCACCCGTGCATCGGGGAGCGCAGGGTTCAGGGTGAGCGCCTCGGCCAGCGCCTGACGCGAGGCGGCCTGCTGCCCCAGAGCCCCGTAGGCCAACGCCAGCGAGGTCTTGAGCTCGGCTTGCGCGCCTCGATCGGCCAGCACCTTGCCGGCATAACGGTCGACTGCAGCCCGCGCCTGTCCAGCCACGGTGAGGCCGCGCACCAGCACCGGCAGCACGGCTTCCTCAGGATGCCCGAGCTCCCGCGAACGGTTGAGCTCGACGAGGGCTCCGCCCATCTCGCCGCTCTCCATCAGGACACGCCCGAGCTGAAAGCGGAGGGCCGGGTCATTGGGCGCCTTCTGCAGGGCAGCCTTGAGCGTGATGGCGGCGGCCCGGTAGTCGCGCTTGTCCATCAATTCCTGCACGGCAGCGGCGCGCGCTTCCGGCGTGTCGGCCGAGCAGGCCGCCAAACCGCCCAGCACGACACCCAAAGCCACGAGCCACGCGGTTCGCAGAGCCCTCGGCCGTTCGCAACGGTGGTAACGCACGCCTACTCCTGCCATTGATGGGTGAGAACAACGGATCGTAGCCATCGGTGACAGTCGCGCGAGGGCTCCGCCCCCAGAATCCGGTGTGCTTACGTCACGAACTGGCGAAGCACCTGACCTGGGCCCGACGACTCCCTCTCGCCGGGGTGATTGATTCGCTGGCACCCGTGATGGTGCCGGTGCGGCCCGAGTGATCCGGCGATACGTCACGGTTAGGGGCCCCCGCCCCCTCAATGCGGGGGTTGATGGCGCCGAAGCCCGATTCGTACAGTCCTTTTCGAGGGGCAGACGACCCGACCGGCCAGCGACAGGGCCGGTTCGCCGGGATCGCCTGCGACGGTTGAGGACGCCGCGTCATCCTTGGTCACGCCGCCAGTCTGCTTCGGCGCCGGACCCCCACGACAAGTCCAGCCGGGCTCGAAGCATTTCCATGATCCGACTGTTCAACCACTACGTTCACCGACTCACCATCATGCGAATGCTGTTCGACATGGTGCTGATGCTCGTCGTCGTGGCCTTCGGAGTCTTCATCTACGCCGAAAGCCTGCCGGCCATCGCGCCGCTGGCCGGCACGCAGGCCGTGTCCACCGCCGCCGGGCTTTTCCTGATCAACACGGCATCCGGCATCTACGAGCAGGACACCCGGCGCACGGTGGCGCAGAGCTGCGCACGCGCCCTGTTCGCGCTGCTGCTGGCCCTGCCGCTGACCTACGCCATCTTCAGCCTGCTGCCGACCGACTTCGTCGAGCGACAGGCGATTCAGGCCTTTGCCATGCTGGGCGTCAGCGCGGTCATCGTCCGCCGCGCCTATGTCACACACACCACGTCCGGCCAGGGGACGCGCAGCCGGGTGCTGATCTTCGGTTGCGGCACGGCCGCGGCCGTGGTGGGCCAGACGCTGCGCGAGGCCGACCCCGATGTCTCGATCATCGGCTACGTGCCCGGCCCCAACGAGAAAGAGCCGGCGGTGGGTGCGCACGAGCTGCTGCAGGGCTCCGGCAAGCTCTGCGAGATGGCCCTGCAGAACAATGTCGACGAGATCATCGTGGCCCTGACCGAGCGCCGGGCCGGGAGCATGCCCCTTCGCGAACTGCTGGACTGCAAGGTTCAGGGCATCAAGGTCTACGACATCAGCACGCACTTCGAGAAGCGCCTGGGGCAGATCCGCATCGACTACCTCAACGCCGGCTGGCTGGTGTTCGGCGACGGCTTCAACCAGGGCCCGTGGCGCTCGGCGGTCAAGCGGGTCTTCGACCTCTTCTGCTCGGCACTGCTGCTGCTGCTGGCCTTCCCCGTCATGGTGCTGGCGGCCCTGCTGATCAAGCTCGAGAGCCCCGGTCCGGTGCTCTACCGGCAGCAGCGGACCGGCCAGAACGGCGTACCGTTCGACGTGATCAAGTTCCGCAGCATGCGCAGCGACGCCGAGAAGGACGGCAAGCCGCGCTGGGCCACGGCCAACGATGACCGCGTCACCCGCGTCGGCCGCTTCATCCGGCGCACGCGCATTGACGAGCTGCCCCAGCTGTTCAACGTGTTCAGCGGCGAGATGAGCCTGGTGGGTCCGCGGCCCGAGCGCCCGTTCTTCGTCGAGCAGCTGACCGAACAGATTCCTTTCTTTGCGGTGCGGCACAGCGTGAAGCCCGGCGTGACCGGCTGGGCGCAGGTGCGCTACCAGTACGGCGCCACGGTCGAGGACAGCCAGCAGAAGCTGCAGTACGACCTGTACTACGTGAAGAA
>Ga0075157_10002022_pt1 | contig 12042 bp, 11 predicted proteins | sample JI81BgreenDNA_FD_70967 | JGI IMG/M metagenome (GOLD analysis project Ga0075157, IMG submission 70967) | Wastewater effluent complex algal communities from Wisconsin, to seasonally profile nutrient transformation and Carbon sequestration -... | ecosystem: Engineered > WWTP > Effluent > Algae...
GACACCGGACCCGTCGTGCTCACCATGCGCGGGCTGCTGGCCGACGCGTTCGCTGCCGCGGGCAACCGATTGGACGACCATCTGAGCCTGCAGCGCCTCGACCCCGCCTACCGAGCCCGCTTCCACGACGGCTCGGTGCTGCACGTTCGGCACGGCCACGAGGCGATGCGCGACGAGATCGCGACCAACTGCGGCGCGGCCGACGCAGCCGCCTTCGACGACTTCGTGAAGTGGCTCAAGGCCCTCTACGAGGCCGAACTGCCCAACTTCATCGACGCGAACTTCGACGGCCCCCTTGATCTGCTGCGGCGGCCGTCCGCGGCGGTTCGATTGCTGCAGCTCGGCGCGTTCGCCAGGCTGGGTCCTGCCATCGAGCGACGCTTCGCCGATGAGCGGCTGCATCGCATGTTCTCGTTCCAGGCCATGTACGCCGGCCTGGCTCCCGCCCAAGCGCTGGCGCTGTACGCGGTGATCACCTACATGGATTCGATCGAGGGAGTGTGGTTCCCCGAGGGTGGAATGCGTGCGATCGGCCCGGCGATGGCCGAGGCGGTAACCGCTGCCGGCGGCGTCGTGCGTTGCCAGAGCCCGGTCGAGCGCGTGCTGCGCCGCTCAGACGGGTCTGTCACCGGCGTCCGGCTGGTCGACGGCGAAACCATCGCCGCCGACGCTGTGGTGCTCACCCCCGACCTTCCGCTCGCCTACGAGCGACTGCTCGACCTTCCGCCCCCGGCGGTGCTGCGGCGCCGTCCGAAGTACTCGCCCTCCTGCGTGGTGTGGCATGCCGGCGTCGAGGGCGAACCCGAGCCCGATGCCGCGCATCACACCATTCATTTCGGCCAGGAGTGGCAGGGAGCGTTCGACGACCTGATGCAGCGCGGTGTGCTGATGCGCGATCCGTCGCGGTTCGTCTGCCGTCCGAGCGTGCACGATGCGTCGGCCGCGCAGGCCGGACGGCAGGTGCTCTACGTGCTGGAGCCGGTGCCGAATCTGGCCGACGGTGAACTCGAGTGGACGCGATCCGCCCGGGACGCGATGCGCGAGCGGCTGCACGGCTTCGTGGCCAACGCCGGGTATCCGTCGAGCGTCGTGAGCGAGCAACTCGTCACCCCCCAGGACTGGCTCCAGCAGGGCATGGCCGCGGGCACCCCGTTCGCGCTGGCCCACACGTTCGCGCAGACCGGGCCGTTCCGTCCGTCCAATGTGCGACGCGATGCGCCGGGCTTGGTGTTCGCGGGGTCGGGCACGACGCCGGGTGTGGGCATTCCGATGGTGCTGATCTCGGGCAAGCTCGCTGCCGAGCGGGTGGACGAGGTGTTGCGGTGAGCCGTCAGGCCCAACTCCTGCGACGGCACGGTACGACCTACTGGTGGGGCACCCTCCTACTGCCCCGCGTACAGGCCCGCGACGTTGCGGCCATCTATGCGGTCTGCCGGGTCGCCGACGACTTGGTCGACGAGCAACCCGACCCCGACCGGGCCAGAACCGACCTGTTCGCCTATCGGGACGCGTTCTACGCAGCGTGGGACGGGGCGTCCGAGGCTGACGAGGTGTTGGCGGCGGCGTCCGAGGTGGTGCAACGGCGGGGCATCCCCCGGCACTGCTTCGACAGATTCTTCGGGGCGATGGCGCTCGACCTGACCAGAACGTCGTGGGCGTCGTGGGCCGACCTGCGCGACGGCTACATGGAGGGTTCCGCAGCGGTGATCGGCGAGCTGATGGTGCCTGTGCTCGAGCCCACCTCGCAAGCCGCGTTCGAGCCGGCCCGATCGCTGGGGCTGGCGTTCCAGCTGACCAACTTCATTCGAGACGTGGGCGAAGACCTGGACCGCGGTCGGGTGTACCTACCCGCCGACGAATTGGCGGCGCACGGCGCTGACCCGTGGCTGCGGCGGGTGACCCCCCAGTGGCGGTCGTTCCTGGCAGCGCAGATCGCCCGCAACCGCGAGCTCTACGAGGCCGCCCGGCCGGGCATCGCGTTGCTGCCGGGCGCCTCGGCTCGCTGTGTCGCGGCTGCGCATGGCCTGTACGCCCAGATCCTCGATCAGATCGAGGCTGCCGACTACGACGTGTTCAACGGGCGACGACGGGTGTCGCGGTTCACCAAGGCCGTGACCGTCGCCCGGCTGATGGCTGCGGCGCGATAGCCTCGCGGGGTGCTGCTCTCCGATCGCGACATACGCGCCCAGATCGACGCGGAACGGGTGCGGTTCGACCCGTGGGATCCGGCGATGCTCCAACCCAGCAGCGTCGACGTGCGGCTCGACAGGTTCTTCCGCTTGTTCGACAACCACAAGTACCCGGTGATCGACCCCGCGCTCGACCAGCCCGACCTGACCCGACTGGTCGAGGTCGACCCGGCGGAGGGGTTCGTGCTGCATCCGGGCGAGTTCGTGCTGGGCAGCACCTACGAGACGATCACCCTGCCGGACGACCTGGCCGCCCGGGTCGAGGGCAAGTCGAGTCTGGGTCGCCTGGGGCTGCTCACGCACGCGACCGCCGGCTTCGTCGACCCGGGTTTCAGCGGCCACGTGACGCTCGAGTTGTCGAACGTCGCGACCCTTCCGATCATGCTGTGGCCAGGCATGAAGATCGGCCAGCTGGCGTTCTTCCAGCTCTCCAGCCCGTCGGAGAATCCGTACGGCTCGGCGGTCTACGGCTCGCACTACCAGGGTCAACGCGGACCGACCGCGAGTCGAAGCTACAAGAACTTCCACCGCGCCGACGTCTGAGGCGTGCCTTGGAGTGGTTCGTCGGGCCTCAGGGCGTGACGAGCTGGGGCCAGTTGCGGGCGAAGTACTCCACGAACGGCTCGCCGAGCATCTCGGCCCGCAGGTGGTCCTTGGTGACGGGAAAGGCGGGGGCTCGGTAATCGGCGTCGGTGGTCGCCCGCCGGGCGAAGGCGTGATCGGCGATCGCACCCTTGCCGATGAACGCGAGATCGGCCCCTTGGTCGAGCACCCACTGAGCGTCGGCGGCGCCCGCAACGCGTCCGGCGACTCCGAGAGCCGTTCCGTGCCTGGGTAGGTGCAGAAAGTGCTCGATCAACATCGGGCTTCCGGCCGGCGCGTGCACGGGCAACTTCGTCACGTCCCACAGGGACAGGTCGATGTAGTCGAGGTCGCCGCCGGCGAACAGAGCGGCCACCAGGTGGACGAGCTCTTCGGTGATGATGCCGTAGCGCTCCACCGACAAGCGCAACCCGACCTGGAAATCGGGACCGGTTCGGTCGCGGATGGCGCGGACCACCTCGCGGACGAAGCGGCCTCGACCCGCGGCATCGCTGCCGTAGCCGTCCTCGCGGGTGTTGTTGGACGCGTCGAAGAACTGGCAGACCAGGTAGCCGTGACCGCCGTGCACCTCGACGCCGTCGATGCCGGCCCGCTCGGCTCGGACGGCCGCGGCGGCGAAGTCGTCGACCGTCTGCTGGATCTCGCCGGTCGACAGGGCACGCACCCCCGTTTGGGCGTCAGCCCACGGCCCCACGACGTCATGGCCGGACACGTCCGCGATCGCTTTGACGCCGCCATGGTGCAGTTGCACCGACGACACCGATCCGGCATCGGCGACGGCGCGGGCGAAGCGCTCGAGGCCGGCCACCTGAGCATCGCCGGCGAGGCCCAGCTGACCGGGCCACACCTGTCCGGCGGCAGTGACGTACGTTGCCGCGGTCATGGTGAGCCCGAACCCGCCCCGCGCACGAGCGACGAGCCAGTTCAGCTCATCCTCGGACATCGTGCCGTCCGGGTGGCTCTGCTGATTGGTCATCGGCGCGAGGGCCAGGCGGTTGGGTAGATCCTTCCCGCGGCGCAACTGCACCGGGCTGCTCAGAGATGCCACTCGCGCGACTCTACCCGCGCATCGAACCCGGAACCGCGCGACCTCGGCACCACCATTCCAGGGCAGCGCTCAGCCGGCCAGGACCGCCTCGGCGGTGCGCCGACCCGACAGCAGGGCGCCCTGAATGGACGCTCCTTCCACGTGGTCGCCCGCCACGAACACGCCGCCGCCGAGGTCGATGGGGGGCCGAGGCATGCCCGGCGACATCACCGGCAGGCTGTGCGGTACCTCGTGCACGTGCAGCAGCCGCCAGTCGTCGGTGGGGGAGTCGTAGATCGCACCGGCGTGGGCTCGCAGCTCGGCCTCCGCGGGCAGGCTGCCGTCCAGGACGACCGAGCACTGGACGAGGTGATGCCCGGCAGGTGCGTAGCCCGCGGCCACGTTCGAGACCACGGCGGTGTTCACCACGGGCCCGCGACCTGCGGCGTCCACGAACAGGATCGGAAGCGCTGTGGGGGCGACCGGGGTCGCGAACCACCAGGTCGCGAGGCCGCGCATCGGGGTAGAAGGCAGTGAGGTGAGGGTGCCGAGTGTCGCCGGATCGACCGCCACCACCACCGTCCGAGCCGAAAGCTCCGACCCGTCAGCGACCGACACCTGCACGCCATCGGGGGTGCGGGCGATCGAGGCGACGGACGAGTTGAGCCGCACGTCGAGGCCCTGGGCGAGCAGCCGGGGCAGGGCGCGCATGCCGTCCGCCGGTAGCCCGGGGGTGCCGCGCAGGAACCAGCCCACCAACGACCGCACGAACGCGGCGGACGTCTGTCCGGTGCGCTCAGCCAGAACGCCGGCCAGGAACTGATCCGCGACCTCACGCAGAGCACCGGTGAACCCGGCCCGGTCGAACGAGGCGGCCAACGTGCGGTCGTCCGCGCGCGAATCGGCACCGCGCAGCCACCCCAGCGCCGCCCCCAGCTCACTCGGACGCAGATACCTGCTGCCGGCGGAGCGTACGGCCACCAACGGGTGGCGCAGCGGGTCGGCCAGCACGGTCAGGTCGACGCCGTCGCGCACCGCCACGCCGCGCTGGAAGGACTGCACGTCGAGCGCGTAGAGGTCCACGGCCTCGCGCAGTTCGCTGTAGGCCGGGTTCAGCAACTGAAAGCCACGGTCGAGCAGAAATCCGTCCACCTCGTCGGTGGCGACCCGCCCACCAATTCGGTCGGCGGCCTCCAGGATCACCACTGAGCGGCCCGCTGCGGTCAGCACCCGGGCGGCCCGAAGGCCGGCCAGCCCTGCTCCGATCACGATCACGTCGGCGTTCATCGCTACTCCTTCTCGGCTGCAAACCTGCCCAGCAGGCCGGTCATCGGCACCGACCAGACGTCTTCGCCCGCCCCGCCCCACTGCGCCAGCAGCGCATTCGCGGCCAGGGTGCCCGTGGTCGCGGCGCGCTCCATCAGGGCGACCGGTAGGCCGCAGCGCACCCAGTCGCCGGCCAGCACCAGGTTCGGCCACGGCGTGTGCACGCCAGGCCGGTCGAGGTACGGCGACGGGTCGACCAGCGGGCAGTCGTTCTCGATCAACAACTCACGTGAAAGCACGGCCGACTCGGCCGTTTCGGGCCACGCCCGGTGCAGCTCGGCGATCAGCCGCTGCTCGACGCCCTCCACCTCGCCCAGGGCGTAGCCGTGCAGCTCGATCACCGAGCCACCGGACGCCATCGCCCAGCTAGCCGCTCCCGACTCGAAGCGATCGAGCACCGAAATGTTGTCGAGCGGGCCGAAACCGCTGGTGCCCACGAACGCCGGACGGTCGGGGCGCACCTGCCGATCGAGCCAGAGCCTGAGCACGGCGAACGGGGGAGCGTTGCGGGTGACGGCGACGCGTTGGGCCCACTCCGCAGACGGCCCGTCACCGAGTCCAGCGATCAACTCGCGCGACGAGCGTGGATCGGCGGCCAGCACGATGCCGTCCGCCGCCAGCGCCGCGTCGTCGACGACGACCGCACCACCCACCGGGTCGATGGCGCCGACCGTGACCCCGGTGCGCACGTCCACCCCCAGTGAGGCCAGGTACCGCCCGAGGGGCGCCCAGAGGGCGGTGTCGTAGTCGTCGTCCGGAACATCGAACAGCAGACCCTCGGCCGAGCCGAGAAAGTAGGTGTGGAACATCGCGACCAACTCTCCGGCCGCGAAGTCGGCGGGATCGGCGAAGAAGCTGCGCGCGAACACCTCCAAGGCAAGGTCGCGCGCCTGCCCCGGAAACCGGAGCCGGTCGAGAAAGTCGGCGGCCGACTCGCCGTCGTAGTGCGAGTACGAGGCCGGGAAACGCACCCGGACCAGTTCCAGCGCGCTCGCCAGGTCGACCTTGGGCAGGTCGTGAACCCGAAACGTCGGGCTGGCCAACACGAAGCCGAGAATGCTCCAGGGCGGCGTCTTCGGCAACGAGGTGAACGAGTCGGTCAGGCCATCGGGCCTGGTCAGCGGGTAGTCGGTGATCGGCACCAGCCGGGCCAGCGACGGATCGGCGCGACGCAGCAGCGCCCGCAGGTTGTAGTACTGCCGAAAGAAGGCGTGGAATCCCCGGCTCATCGTGCGGCCGTCGTTCGTCGGCCAGGCACGCACGCGGCCCCCCAGCTGCGGAGCGGACTCGAGCACCGTCACCCGAACGCCGCGTTCGGCCAGCACCGTCGCCGCCGCCAGCCCGGCGACTCCGCCCCCGACTACGGCCACGTGCCGGGGCTGGCGAATCTTCACCGCGCCACCCTGACCGGGGTGCCGGACGGCCCTCGGGTCGCGGCCGGGCAGCCGGCGGACGCGCCGACCGATCACTCAGGCCTCCGCCCGCGGATCACGTGCAGGATGCCGCGCTGCCAGCCGTTCACCGTGCAACTCGCGACCTCGATGAACCCGGTCTGCCGAAGGCGCTCGGCGAAGACGGGCACGGTGTCGAAGTCGAGCACGCTGCGCTCCAGGTACTCATAGAGCGAGGGATGACCTCCGGTCAGGGCCGCCAGGGGCCGGATCACCGCGCGGCACACCGCACGCCAGACCCGGGTGGCATTCGCGTTACCGGCCACCGAATACTCCAGCACCACCAGCCCGCCGCCCGGACGCAGGGCCGCCCAGGCATCGGCCAGAGCGGCGTCGCGTTGCTCGGCCGGCACATTGCGAAACAGGTAGGCGGCCAGGATGCCGTCCACCGGGGCGTCGAGCAGACGGTCCAGTTCGCCGGCCCGGCCCTCGACGAAGGTGACCCCGGAAGGCCACGACTTCGCCGTCGCCTGGGCGAGCATGCCCGCGGATGCGTCCACTCCCTGAATCTCGACCGAGTCGCCGAAGATGCGCAGCAGCGCCGCGGTCGAGGCCCCCGAGCCACAACCCAGATCGACCAGCCGACCGTGTTCGGCCGCCGCGTCGGACAACGCGGTCGCAGCAGTGCGCAGATGCCGGTGGTAGCCGGGGTTCAGCCCCACCAGCAGGTCGTAGCGAGAAGCCCCCGCATCGAACTCCTTGGTCACCTGCGTTGTCGTCATCGAGCCTCCCGGCGAGTCAGCCGGTGCCACACCAGCAGGGTCAGGGTCACCATCGCGAAGCCGAAACCGTAGTCCTCGATCGGAATGTCGAAGGGAAATCGGACGCCGCTGTACTGGTCTGGGTAGTAGATCACGATCGGGTCGGACAACTTGGTCAGCCAGCCGTCCACCCAGACCTGGAAGAAGAAGACCAACGCCATCGCCAGCCAGTACTGAGCGGTGCGCAGCAGGCCGGTGCGCAGCCAGAAGAACTCGACTGCCAGCACCCCGAGTACCGCGATGAGGGTCAGCAGCGTGTACTCACCCATCGGCGGCCTCTCGCGCGCTACGTCGAGCCCGCAGCCGGCGAAGCACGGTGCCGACCGCCTCGTAGGTGAGCAGGGCGCACAGCGGGATCACCACGAAGAAGACGAGCTCCTCGATGGGCATCACCCCGAGTTGAATGCCGGTGACAAAATCCGGGTTGTAGGTCCAGTGCAGGCGGATGATGCCGACGACGTCCCACACCGAGAAGATGGCGACGGTGGGCAGCATCGCGAGCACCGCCAACCGCCAGCGGGCGTACACCCGCGCATCGAGAACGAGCTCCAGCGGCAGGGTGATCAGCACACAGCCGGCCATCAGCAGCAGGTACTGGTACTGATGCATCGCCACCTCCCGTCCAAGGTTTGTCCAACCTTAGCGGGGCGCCTTGCCGGTCAGTCCAACACGCTGCGGAGCGATACGGACGGCAGGTCGCCGAACGCCGCCGAAACGCCTGCGCAGGTGATGGCGCCACCCACGGTGTTGAGGCCGAGCGCCAGTTGCTGCGACTCGTCACCGGCCCGACGCCAACCCTTCTCGGCCAGCTGGACGGCGTAGGGCAGGGTGGCATTGGTCAGGCCCCAGGTGGACGTGTTCGGCACCGCACCCGGCATGTTGGCCACGCAGTAGAACACCGAGTTGTGCACCATGAAGGTCGGATCGTCGTGCGTGGTCGGTCGCGAATCCTCGAAGCAGCCGCCTTGGTCGATGGCCACGTCGACGAGCACCGAACCGGGCTTCATGGCCGCCACCATCTCGTTGGTGACCAGCTTCGGGGCCTTGGCGCCCGGGATCAGCACGGTGCCGATCACCAGGTCGGCGCTCAACACCTGCTCGCGCACGCTCAGGGCCGTCGAGACGATGCCCTGAATGCGGTTGTCGTAGCGCCAGAAGGTGAGCCGCAGCTTCTCCAGGTCGGTGTCGAGAATGGTCACGTTCGCCCCCATGCCGAGGGCGATGTTGGCAGCGTTCTGACCGGCGACGCCGCCGCCCAGGACGACCACCTTGGCGTTCGGCACGCCGCCGACCGCACCCATCAGCACACCGCGTCCGCCTTGCGCCTTCATCATCGCGTGCGCGCCCACCTGGGGAGCCAGGCAGCCAGCCACCTCCGACATCGGGTACAGCAGCGGCAGCATGCCGTTGGGCAGTTGGACCGTCTCGTACGCCAGCGCCGTGGTGCCCGCGGCCAGCAGCGCCTCGGTCAGCGGACGATCGGCCGCGAGGTGCAGGTAGGTGAACAGCAGCAGATCGTCGCGCAGGTAGCCGTACTCGGACGCGATCGGCTCCTTGACCTTCATCACCATCTCGCCGGTGGTCCAGGTGGTCGCGGCATCGGGCAGGATCGTCGCTCCCTGCGCAACGAACTCCTGATCGGTGATGGACGAGCCCAGCCCGGCCCCCGACTCCACGAACACCTCGTGCCCGCGGCGGACCAGTTCGTGCACGCCGACGGGTGTGATGGCCACCCGGTACTCGTGGTTCTTGACTTCGCTGGGCACTGCGATCCTCATGTCGCTCCTTCGCGAGCCTGGCCCCGATCGGCCGGGCGGCGGCCGGAGCGGACGGTGCCGGGGCTCCTAGGAACGGGCGCACACCGGCTGCTGGTGGCTCAGAGTGTAGGGGTGCGGGTGCCCTCTAGGCTGCCCTCATGTTGACCTGGCGCGACCTCGCGGCCCGCACGTCGGCTCGCCAGTTTCCGAGCGACCTGCAGCCCGGCGACGTGGCCGGCCTGCTGGCCCGCACCGGGCCGATTCAGTCCCAAACCGCCCGTTCGGTGTTCATCGGCTCCGCTGCCCGCCTGCCGGGGGTGACTCGCGAGCACCTCACTGCTGCCTACGAAGCGGCCACCATCGTGCGCGGCAGCAGCCTGCGCGGCACAGTGCACACGAGCACGGCCGCCCTGCACCCATTGCTCGAGGTGGCCACCCGGCTGGGGCAGCGCGCCCTGTGGTCGCGCACCCTGCGTCCGGATCGGCGCACGCTCGAAGACGTCTGGGCAGCGATCGAGGCCTTCGCCGACGACGATTGGCGCAGTCCTGCCGAGCTTTCCGAGCATCTGCTGGCCTGGCTGGCCGAGCACGATCCCGAGGCCGCACCGAAGTTCGCCGGCGTCTCGGGGCGCTACTTCGCCTTCGGCCACGGCGGTCTGATCCGCCGCCCGCTGAAGGGGGACTGGTCCGGCCAGGCGGCTCCCGGCTATCGCGCCGCGGCGTCCGTTCTTGGCGACCGGGCGCAGCGGGCGACGATCCTCGCGACGCCGGACGACGCAACGGACGCGCTGTTCGTGCACCAGTTGGCGGCCGCCGGACCGCTGAGCCGCCACGACCTGGCCTGGTGGTCGGGTCTCGGGCTGACCAGGGTGGACGCCGCGCTGGCCCGGCTCGACCTACCTGCAGAAACCGGTCCGGACGGCCGGCTCTACCACGACGTGCCGAACGCCCCGGAGCCCGTGGAGGTGCTCGGGGTGCGGCTGCTGCCCGAGTTCGACGCCCTGCTGTGCGCGTTCGACCCGGCGGCCCGCGAGCGCTTCGTCGATCCAGAGCACTATCTGGTGTTGTGGAAGCAGGAGAACGGCATGCTGCTGGCCCCCGTGCTGGTGGACGGACGCCTGCGCGGACAATGGCGAATGGTCGGCAACGGGCCACGACGATCCGTCGACGTCACCCTGTTCCCGGGCACTCGCGCGCTCAGGGCTGACGAACTGAGTGAGCCGATCGCCGCCGTGGCGTCGGTGCTCGGCCTCACCGTGACCGCAGTCGAGGTCCACTGATTCCGCACCACAAACTGCCGCGTCGCCCCGCGCGGCAGAATCATTTGCTCGCGCATGGCATTCAGGCTCCCCCGAATACCGGCGACGCACGTGCGCCGGGAACAGGAGAGCATCGTGAGCTCTACCAATGAGCCCCCAGAATCCGTCCACCCCAAGCCCCACTCTGCACCGGACGGCGCACCTGCGACCGATCCTGGGCATGGGGCCGACCCAGCTGCGGCGATCAGCCAGGCCGCCATCGAAGGCGTCCACAACTCGCCGGAGTTCGCGCAACTGCGCACCACTTTCCGGCGCTTCGCCTTTCCGATGACCGCGGTGTTCGTGGTCTGGTACTTCCTGTTCGTACTGCTGTCCACCTACGCGCACGACTTCATGTCGATGCCCTTCATCGGCAACGTGAACGTGGGCCTGGCGATGGGCCTGGGTCAGTTCGTCACGACCTTCCTGATCACCTGGCTCTACGTGCGACACGCCAATCGCAACATCGACCCGCTGGCGGCCCAACTACGTACCGATCTGGAAGGGGGGAGCAGCCATGCAAATGGGTAACCCGCTGCTCAACATGTCCATCTTCGGACTGTTCGTGCTGATCACCTTGTTCATCGTCGTGCGGGTGGCCACCCGTTCCGGCAAGTCGGCGGCCGATTTCTATGCCGGCGGACGCTCCTTCGACGGCCGTCAGAACGGCATCGCCATCGCGGGCGACTATCTGTCGGCGGCGTCGTTCCTGGGCATCGCCGGCGCCGTGGCCGTCTATGGCTACGACGGCCTGTTGTACTCGATCGGCTTTCTGGTGGCCTGGCTGGTCGCTCTGCTGCTGGTCGCCGAGCCGCTGCGCAACACCGGCAAGTACACGATGGCCGACGTGCTGAGCTTCCGCATGCAGCAGCGTCCGGTACGCACAGCGGCGGCCACCTCGACCCTGGCTGTCTCGTTCTTCTACCTGCTGGCCCAGATGGCCGGTGCGGGCGGCCTGGTCGCCCTGCTGCTCGGCATCACCGACAAGACCCAACAGGGCTTCGTGATCGCCCTGGTCGGCGTGTTGATGATCGTGTACGTGCTGGTCGGCGGCATGAAGGGCACCACCTGGGTGCAGATCATCAAAGCCGTGCTGCTGATCATCGGTGCCGGCGTGATCTGCATCATGGTGATGCTGCACTTCGGATTCAACCTGTCGGCGCTGCTCGGCGAGGCCGTGGCCAAGAGCCCCGACGGTGTCAAGGTGATTCAGCCGATGCTGCAGTACGGCAAGGACCCGCTCAGCTTCGTCTCGCTGTCGATCGCGCTGATGTTCGGCGCGGCCGGCCTGCCCCACGTGCTGATGCGGTTCTACACGGTGCCGACAGCCAAAGAGGCGCGCCGGTCGGTGTCGTGGGCCATCGGGCTGATCGGCGCGTTCTACCTGTTCACCCTGATTCTCGGCTACGGCGCCGCGGTGTTCGTGGGCAAGGACGCGATTCTGGCCGCCCCCGGGGGCGTCAACGCGGCTGCACCCGCACTGGCCTTCCATCTGGGCGGCGAGGTGCTGCTCGGCGTGATCGCAGGGGTGGCGTTCGCCACCATTCTTGCGGTCGTGGCCGGTCTCACCATCACCGCGGCTGCGTCTTTCGCGCACGACATCTACAACTCGGTCCTGAAAGACGGCAAG
>Ga0075157_10002023_pt1 | contig 12037 bp, 11 predicted proteins | sample JI81BgreenDNA_FD_70967 | JGI IMG/M metagenome (GOLD analysis project Ga0075157, IMG submission 70967) | Wastewater effluent complex algal communities from Wisconsin, to seasonally profile nutrient transformation and Carbon sequestration -... | ecosystem: Engineered > WWTP > Effluent > Algae...
ATCTTGACAAAATACCCAGAATTGCGATCTGTCCTCGCAGAATTAGGCGGGAAAATATCAGAAGCAGAGATGCGGAAAATGAATTACCTAGTTGATGGAAAACAGCAGGATGCTGGAGAAGTTGCACAGCAGTTTTTACAGGAAAAATTTGGTAAATCTAATTAAAAAAAACAGGCAATATGCCTGTTCCATAATAGAAACCAACAAATAGCTTAAAAAGCCAGACTCACCCACTAAAAATCCCCCAAAGATTATGTATTAGCGATAAATTTTAAAATGTGTTGGGCGGTAATCTGCGGTTTTTCTAAGTGGGGAACGTGTCCGCAATCGGGTATCCAAATTAGTTCAGAATTGGCGATCGCCTTGGCAAACTTTTCTGCATCCGCAGTCCCCAAAATTCGGTCTTGTTTTCCCCACAAAATCAGGGTTTGCTGCTGAATCTGCGACAATTTTTCCCCAAAACCACAGTAACCACCGCTTTTGGTAAAAGCAATTAAAGCTTGATTCCAATTGGGCATCTCTAGGTGTAGGGCGGCGCAAGTTTGGGCATCGACAGAAGCGAAGGTTTTATCAAAATAAGCATTAAGGCTAATATTTTGGCGAATTTTAGGGTTGCGTAAAAATGAAGTTGCCAAATATCCTAAAGGTGGAATTAAAAATTTGCCATTATTAGAAGTGATGGCAAAACCTGCACTGTCTATTAAGATTAATTGTTTGACAAGTTGAGGATGATTGAGCGTGAAATCAATGGCTGCTGCACCTCCCATTGAGGCACCAATTAAGATGACGGGCTGCGAAATTAGAGTTTTCCAAAAATAGTAGAGATGAGTACCGATCGCTTTTGCACTAAAAGGCAAACCAGCCAATCTTTCCGTAAAGCCAAAACCTAGTAAATCCACCGCCCAAGTTTCATTTTTTTCGGCTAGCAGCGGCAACAGACGGCGGTATTCAAACACCGAACTGTCGAAGCCGTGAATTAGCAAAATCGGTGTGTTTCCAGTACCTTGCTTGACGTAGGTGGTGGCAATTGGCTGCGGGCTGAGGGGGGTTGTAATGACTGTTTGTTGAATGTTTTGGGCTAAAGCTATGGATGTGGATTCTGTAAGCTGGGCGATGGATGTTGGCAGGAAATTTGCTGGCATAATTCTCGATCGATGGTTAATCTGTACGGGGGAGCGGGTTAAGTATATATGCTCGATCGCTATTGTAAGGCGATCGGCGATCGGGCCATGAAAATTCGATCGCCATGGAGAATTATTTTTCCCAGCCTACTAAAAATAGCGGCTGAGGATGCTTGTTTAAGTTAATTTATTTGAGAATAATTGCTAATAAACTATTTTTCATATAACATGATGAACAGCAGAAATGGTCGCATACACAGGATTTTACCCCAGAGCAGCATCTAACCCAAGACAGATTTAAGCTCTCAAGGCCCCAAGAATCAGCCCAAATTCCGTCTCTGGGCGAGTTCAGTGTCCGAAATCTCTAACTGTAAGGGAAATCTCAAAATGCGTAATATTGCGATGCTTCAAGTATATTGAGAATCTATGTCAAGTTCTTAGTGCCATGAAGCCCAACAACTTGCTGCTAAAACCAATATCACAAAGGCAATGAAACAAAACACAGAAGACTACAGCCAACAAAAGCAAGAGTCAAACCCCAGGCCATTCCAGGGTTTCACCTTTTACAGCGAGACACCAGAAGTCTCTGGAAGCGAAGAGTGCAGTAAAGAAACTCAGCCTGGGGTACCCGAAGGTAAATCATTCCCCCTAGCAATGGCTAGCGTCGGCGAGAAACTGCGGATTGTCAAACTCAAGGGCTCAGAAGGCACTGTGCGGCGTCTAATCGGTATGGGATTAGTCTCGGCTATCGAAGTTCAAATCATCAGCAATTCGGGCGGTTCTGTCATTGTGGCAATTGGTGACAACCGCATCGGTTTGGGGGCTGGTATGGCACAGAAAATTCTGTACACGAATCTTGTCTAGGGCAATTATCAAAAAATTGCATCAACAGCAATCTTATTGGATTTGTGAAAAAGATTTTCTTTTTTTTACCGCAGAGGGCGCAGAGGACACAGAGAAAGACAAAAGAGAGATGTTGACACATTCTGAAAAAGTTGCTACCTTCAAGCCTTTAATTTAGTTTGTACCAATTTAGAGTCCATTAAAACAAAAGATGAGCGAGAAAAAACAACTAGGGGATTTAGCTGTTGGTGCAATCGGCCGCGTCATTGGCTATGAGAAAACAGCCAGAGGTTATAAAGGCAAATTGTTAGCAATGGGATTGACGCCGGGAACTGAATTTACTGTTAGTCGCTATGCACCTTTGGGGGATCCCGTAGAAATCCTGGTACGGGGTTTTAAACTCAGTTTACGCAAAGATGAAGCCAAAACCATATTTGTAGAAGAGGTTAAATAATGACTAAGCAAATTATTGGATTGGTGGGCAATCCTAACTGCGGCAAAACTACTTTGTTTAATGCCCTGACCGGTGCTAACCAGCGAGTAGGTAATTGGCCTGGAGTAACTGTCGAACGCAAAGAGGGAAAATACACTCACGATGGTTTAGCAATTACGATTGTTGACTTACCGGGAGTTTATTCTCTTGATGCGGAAGATGGAGATACTGGACTCGATGAATTGGTAGCGCGAGATTATTTGCTATCTGGGGAATCTGACTTAATTATTAATATTGTTGATGCTTCTAATTTAGAGCGCAATTTGTATCTCACTACCCAAATTTTGGAGATGCGCGTACCGACAATTTTGGCGCTGAATATGATGGATGTTGCCAAAGAACGGGATTTCAAAATCAAGGTCAATAAACTTGCAGAACGCCTCGGCTGTACGGTAGTGCCGATGAGTGCTTCCTCGAATGACGGAGTGCCTCTGTTGCGTGATGCGATTAATCGGGCGCTGTCTCAGCCGATCGTACCATCTGCCTATGTCGCTTATCCGGCTACGATCGAAGATGCGATCGTCCAACTCATCCCGCACATCGAAAAACACAGCCCAAATCGCACCGTAGATGCCCGCTGGACAGCCCTGAAGTTGTTAGAATATCAGGATGAAGTCGCCCCGGAACTCGCCAGTACAGAACTCGAAAAAATCGTCGTTCCGCACCGCCGCCGAGTCCATGAAACCCTCGATGACGACCTCGATATTATCATCGCCGACAGCCGTTACACTTTCATCCGCAACCTAACCCAAGGCGTCACCGAATGTTCTAGAGAAGTCAAAACCAACGTTTCTGACAAAATTGACCAAATTGTTCTCAACCGTTTCTTAGGCATTCCCGTATTCTTAGCGGTAATGTACCTAATGTTCACCATTTCGATTAACGTTGGTGCAGTGTTTATCGACTTTTTTGACATCGCCTTGGGGACAATTTTTGTAGATGGTTTCGCTAAACTTTTAGAAAGTATCAGCGCACCAGGATGGTTGATTGGACTTCTCGCAAAAGGTGCTGGTGGTGGCATTCAAACCACATCTACATTTATCCCCCAAATTGGGATGATGTTCTTGTGTTTGTCTGTTTTAGAAGACTCCGGCTACATGGCGCGGGCTGCCTTCGTGATGGACAGATTGATGCGATTTGTCGGACTTCCCGGTAAATCCTTTGTGCCGATGATAGTCGGTTTCGGCTGCAATATCCCCGGAATTATGGCGACGCGGACATTGGAAAATAAGCGCGATCGTACAATGACGATTATGATGAATCCATTCATGTCTTGCAGCGCCCGATTAGCAGTTTACGCCCTATTTTGCGGCGCATTCTTCCAAGTCGGCGGTCAAAACATGGTATTAGGACTTTACCTAATCGGAATTCTAGCCGCTGTTCTCACCGGACTAATCCTCAAGAATACCATCCTCCAAGGAGAAGCCGCGCCTTTTGTTATGGAATTGCCGCCCTACCACATTCCCAAGCTCAAAGGAGTGTTACTGCGGACTTGGGACAGACTGAAAGCTTTTATCACAAAGGCCGGAATTGCGATCGTGATCATGGTGGTTATACTAGGATTCATGAGCTCAGTGGGCACCGACGGTTCCTTCGGCAAAGACAACAGCAAAGACTCAATTCTTAGTGCAGTCGGCCACGCGGCAACACCTGTATTTACACCAATGGGAATCACCCAAGAAAACTGGCCCGCCACCGTCGGTTTGCTAACAGGAATATTTGCCAAAGAAGTAATGGTTGGAACCTTAGATTCCTTGTACACCCAACTAGCAGACGAACAAAAAGCAGCAAGTGGAGAACCGGAGAAAGAAGAAGAATTTAGTTTCTGGGGAAATATCGGCCAAGCATTTTTTAGCATACCAGAGAATCTTACAAAACTTCCCGGTCAACTTTTCGATCCCCTCGGCTTAAATTCTACTAATATTACCGACCAAAAACAAGCGGAAGAAGACCAAGGTATCTCTGGTAGCACCTACGGACAAATGTCCCAGCGGTTCGCTTCCAATCAAGCAGCTTTTGCTTATTTGCTTTTTGTATTGCTGTACTTTCCCTGCGTCTCCGCAACGGCTGCGCTTTACCGCGAAACTAACTTGGGATGGACTGTATTCGCAGGCTTATGGACTACTGGTTTAGGTTACTGGGTTGCAGTCCTCTATTATCAAGTCGCGACATATGCAGAGCATCCAGAATCTTCAGTTATTTGGGTAGTGAGACTGGTAATAGCTATGGCGCTGACACTTGCGGGATTAAAAATGATCGGTGCAATACGCCCCAAGCGACGCGCAGCAATCAGTAGTTAGTTGACAGTTGACTGTTGACTGTTAATTGTTAACTACGTTTAAGAATCAAACAAAGGAGAAAAGCCATGATTTTAAGCGAAATCCAAAAATTTATTGCTGACAACAAAAGAGCCTCTATCGCGGATCTAAAAATCCACTTTCGCATGGATGGCGATGCTTTGCGCGGAATGTTAAACCGCCTAATTCGTAAAGGCAGAATTAGCAAAATGGCAGAAGCCAAAAAGTGCGGCGGGTGTGGCAGTTGCGCCGACGATGCAACGGAGATTTATGTATGGGTAAATCCTGGCGAGTCGGTGTCAGAAAAAGAGCCAGTTTCTGCAACTTGCCATTAAGTGATATTAATTTCGTAGTAAGGACTTCAGAAATCAGGAAATGGCACTGCCGTTTCCCTACAATTAATCGGGGTAGGGAAACGGCACTGCCGTTTCCTCCTCGCGAGTTCATGATTATTTTGCGGTAGGGATACGGCAATGCCGTCTCCTCTAATCAAATAGCTAACTGATATTCAATTCAAGCAACTGTCTTAACTCTGGCACAAACAAGCGGCTTCTTTGGTGCGGGCTTTAATCGGCAAATAAATCACAAACTCTGCTCCCTGCCCTATTTCCGAATTCACTTCTATTTTCCCTTGATGCTTCTCGATTATCTGGTAGGAAATTGACAGCCCTAAACCAGTTCCTTTACCCACAGGTTTAGTGGTAAAAAATGGGTCAAATAGCCTATTGATTGCATCCGGGTCAATCCCATTACCGTTATCTCTAATCTTCACCACCACTTGATTTACTCCTGCTATTTCTGTGAGGATTTCAATCTCATTGTTTCGCAGATTTGGATTGCTCAACAGTGCATCAGCAGCATTGGCTATGATATTCATGAATACCTGGTTTAACTGCGACGGATAGCACTCTACTAAGGGCAATTTTCCATAATTTTTAATTACTTTAATCGCTGTTTTGATTTTGCTATTTAAAATTAATAGAGTGCTGTCAATTCCTTCATGGATATCGACAGGTTTCATTTCAGCTTCATCTAACCTAGAGAAGTTTCGCAGGGACAAAACAATTTGCTGAATTCGCTCAGTACCCATTTTCATCGAAGATAGTAACTTCGACAAATCTTCTGATAAAAAGTCGAGTTCAATTTCCTCGATGCAGTCTTGAATCGGCGCGCTTGCATTCGGAAATTCCTGCTGGTAAAGTCCTACAAGCTTGAGCAAGTCTTGAGTATATTGGTTAGCGTGAGAAAGGTTGCCATAAATAAAGTTAACTGGGTTGTTAATTTCGTGAGCAATACCAGCCATCATCAACCCCAAACTGGACATTTTTTCGGCTTGAATTAGTTGAGATTGGGCATTTTTTAAATCGTGAAGCGTTTGTTGCAGTTGGTGCAATTGTAGGTTTAGTGTACGATCGCGATTTTCTACTTGTTCTATCATACAGTTGAAAGCTTCCGCAAGTTGACCTACCTCATCAGAGGAAGGAATGGGTACTCTACCAGAAAAGTATTCATTGCTTGCCATCCAATTCACATTTTGAGTTAAATCTAGAATTGGTTTTCCGATGATTCGGCTAACTACAGCACCAACAATCGTGGCTAGAATTACCCCTGCCCAAAAGAAACTATCTAGCCGTTGAGATAAAGTTAATTGCGTTTGCTGCACTGTCGCCATTGGGCTAAACACACCTAGAGCTATGCTATCGCCTATTTCGGAGATTTCTACCGTTTTCATTATGTAAGACAGGCGCTCAATATCTATTTTAGTAGTCGATGTCTGTGGTGTAGGTTTTTTCCAAGATTTAGAGCGAATTTGGGGAAAATCAGTAGCAATTAATTCTCCTGATTTAAAGATTGCGAAGTAGTTTTTACTCTTAGTGTCAATGTTGATTTTATGCAATTGTTCGTCTGTCACTAAGTCACCGACGAGTACAGCACCAATTATCCTATTCTTGCTTCTAATCGGTGCAAATCCTACTAGCAATGCTTGCGGTTTGCCATCAATGCTGACAATATTTGACTTTTCTAAGCCTTTAAGTGCTGAATTTATCGCTGCGCTATTGATTAACTTCTTATGTATGAGCGAATCTTCTCGCAACTCTGCTACCATTTCGCCCCGCCCATCTACTACTTTGACTAAATCTAGTTTAAATGTGGTTTTTAGAGATAATATATCTTGACGCAAGATGTCTGTGTTTTTCTTTTCTATAGCGCGAATAAGTTCGGCTTCTTCTGATAGCAGTTTGGCTTGCATTATCAATTGAGTCGATCGACTTTTGAAGTCTCGCACGGCTAAAAATGCTTGGTTTTCAACTTGATCGCGCACTCCTTTTTCGAGAGTGTTGGCAAATCCGATTTTAACTGTGTGTATGACTAATAACAATAGAGTGACGGATACACTTAGAAACGGCACGATAATTTTGAGGCTCAGCGGTACTCGAAAGTACGGCGGGATCTTGATTGAGCTGTTGTCGCCCTCGATCGCACTCCTTATATTTTTCATAATTAATTATTGACAATAAAACTTATTAATATATCATAATACATTAACCGTAGATTTTCATTGCGGGAAGCTGCTAGTGCTGCAAAGTCTTGATATATAAAGAGTTGAATCTGTAGTAAATTTTGGCAGGCTGGCGAGTAGACTGCTTTTAGCACCCCAAAACTTGTTACTTATTTATGTCAATAGTGGCGCAAATCTAGAACCTCAAATCTAAAATCGGTTGGCGACTGTGTAGAGACAGCCAAAAGTTTAGTATTTCTTCCCCAACTTGTTCTGGATAGAAGTGATGAAAAAAATGCCTACCATCTTTACATTCCCAAAGTCGATCGCCCTTTTTCAGAAACTTAAGCCAGGGGCGCATGACAATAGGAGATACTACAAAGTCCGTCTTGCTACTGCATAACAACAAAGGTACTTCTACACCCCCATCGGATAAATTAGTCGTACTAAATAACGAGTGAGGCGAAGGCGAAAGTGCTAAATCTTCTTCAAAATATGATACAAATTTTTGATTAATATACTGATTTTGTTCTCCCAACATATCGCCAACCATTTGAGTTAAAATTTGTTTGCGGCTCCAGGAAAAAGCTGAAAGATGTGTATAGTAATGAGCTTGCCAATTAATAGCAGATGGCAAGCCGACAGCTAAAAGTCCCAAAGAGCTGACTTTGTGAGGATAGCGGCGGGCATACATTAAACCAATTAGTCCGCTGGTACTGTGACCGATTAGATGAATTGGGCTATTCCGCGCTTTCAAATAGTGATGTAGTAGCTCAACGGCGACATCTAAAGAACAAGCTTCATCTTCCGTTTGTTCGTATTCCCATATTTGTATTGGTACTGAATGATTTAAGTAGTTAATGAGAGAAATATCGAATAATTGCAAACTCGGACTGGCACTTAGCCATAGCACATCATCTGAAGTATATCTCATCACTTTTAAGTTAGAAAATGGAGCTATTAATAATTTTAACTTGTTCCCAGACTCTTCTTGGGAACCGATGTCCAAAGGCTTTGCATCGCGGAGTAAAATTGGAGGCAGATCCTGGTAACGAGTAATTGCAAAACCTGCCCACCATTAATCCTAGATCCCAAATTCTGTCTTGAGTTGAGATACCCAAGATTTTACCCGTGCTTCCGTCAGATCGGATTGGTTGTCTTCATCGATCGCAAGACCAAAAAATTTGCCATTAACTACCGCTTTAGATTCATTAAAATCATAGCCGTCTATCGGCCAATAGCCAACAGTTTCGCCGCCCTGTTCCGTGATTTTCTCAGCCAAAACCCCCATTGCATCCATAAAATTATCCGGGTAGCCCTCTTGGTCGCCAGTTCCCAAATAAGCCACCTTTTTGCCGCTAAAATCAATATCATCAAGTTCTGGGAAAAAGCCTTCCCAGTCGCTTTGCAGTTCGCCGATATTCCAAGTCGGACAAGCGATAATCAGACATTCGTATTCAGCAAAATCATCATTTTCAATGCTGCCTATCTCGTGCAAAGTCACGATATCGCCACCAAATTCATCCCGAATCATTTCAGCCACAGACTCAGTTTTGCCAGTTGTAGTTCCGTAGAAAAGACCAATTGATTTCGACATTGTTACTCCGAAGGTAAAAGTTGACAGGGTTTGAGATTTCTTTTTTTTGAGTCAGGATTTGGCATTTCCTGCCTGCAATTCATGCAAAAACAGTAGACGCGATTGTGGCGCACCTGAGAAATCAGGGAGTCAAGACAGCAAGGACACTGTTTTTTCATTGGGTTAAATTTGAAAATTCATCAACCAAGCTGACTCGCTCATATCTGGGTCTGCTTCTCCGTCAATTAGTAACAGATTCAGCGTCGTTTGTACTTTTAGACTGCGCGGGATGCCTGCGGGTACAAACACAAATACTCCGGGTTTTAAAGTGACTGTTCGCGAGCACACCGTGAGAGTTCCCCCTCCTTCTAAGACGGCGAGGGTTACATCTTTGGAGTTATCGAGGTCAGGTATTTCGGAATTTTTACCCAAACTCATCAGTTTTTGGCTGTCGGCGGGTTGTCCGTCGCTGATTCGATCGGCGGATGCGGAAACTATTGCTGCTGTCACGGTGATTGACCTCCAGGTACTGTTAACTTCCGGCACTTATTGCAATTAATATTCAATAAGCTACCATGCAATTTAGATAAATTGTCAAGAGTCTACCATTAAGATTTGTTACATAATGCTGTCAGACTAGGTTTAAACTCAGCACAAGCAGCCCCAAATTCACACGGAGCGGTGTTTGTGGACGCTAAGACAGCGCGACGCAAGGGCTTAACTTAAAAAATAGTTAGTAATTATTTGCAATTAGGTCTTAAAATTATATTTGTAGTGCGATCGCCAATATAGCAATTCTCAATTGCCCGCAATACAGTAAGGATACGGCGCAGTGCCTACGGAATATGTGTATTGCACTCAACAGGATAAGGTGTACCGCTGCGTGCGTACCCTAAAAAATGCAATAGAGGCGGGTTATAGCCGGATTTGTCGATCGCCCAAATCCGTCTCAAACTCGCCCCTAATGACAACAATCAACAATCAACCGACTAATTCTTCGCCCCAACGCCAACATACATAATCGACGTATCCTCATTGATTTGGATTTTAAACAACCCAGACTTTTTGTAATCAATATAGTTAGCGAAATTAACTGTTAAAAGTTGAGCCGCTTGTTTGAAAACTGCCCCGGAAGGAAACAACTGCTTTCCGCGTGTAAAATTCCCCCAAAAACCGTGCATCTGGGCTAAAACAGAACCCATTTCTCCAAACATATCAAAACCTTTAATTTCAATATTGCCAAAACCCGTATCTCGCATTACCGCAGACAGTTCCTCCGGCGTAATAAACTTTTCCCAATCGTGAACCCCCCGCCTAATTTCTTGCAAAATATTTTCCATCAGGCCAATCATCACCACTTGCGAGGAAAAAGTTCGATTGATGGTATCAAAAAAGAACAATCCTCCAGGCTTCAGAATTCTGTGAACCTCAGACACAACTTGTTTGTAATCAGCAACGTGTTCTAGAACATCCACGCAAATTACCACATCAAAGGTATTGTCATCGTAGGGCATATTTTCGGCAAAACCTTGCCTGTAGTCAATCTCAAAACCGCTGGTAACTGCGTGATTTTGAGCGGCTACAATACATTTCTCCGATCGATCTATTCCAGAAACAATAGCACCTCTCTCGGCCATAAACTCGCAAGAAAAGCCGCCCCCGCACCCGACATCTAAGGTTTTCAGCCCTTGCCAATTAGTCGCGTGTCTGTCAAAAAACTCAAATCTGGGTTTATTTAGGTGGTAAAGAGCATAGATTTTAGATTTTTCGTCCCACCAATTATCAGCATTTTCGTCGTAAAATTCTAAATCATTTTTTACTTCTGTTTTCTGCACGATTTTTTCATTCCTGATTAGTGGAAAATATAGATGGCGATTGCACTTTTGCGTGATTTTATAGGACTGACGCCAAAAAAACCAATTTCTGTAGAAAATCGGATGTTTCGTGACCAAGAATTTCTTCATGTGGTACCCGCCACGTGATTTACCCGTGGAATCAATCCACAATCGAAAATAGAAAATCCTCAAGAAAGAGCATTTATCTCGCGCAAGTCAATCGAAAATCTACAATCGAAAATCGAAAATCGATTGACGAGTTCGCAGGCCGACACCAGGTTTCTGAATCCGCGCGCGTAAGTTCTATGTTCTCGTTAGTTGTGAATCGCCACAGTTTTTTATTATAATATCTCTGGCATAAATTTCAACCCGATGGATCGCGTTTCTATTATCATCCCAGCCCTCAACGAAGCGACTTGTCTGAAACGCACCCTCCGCCAACTCAGCATCCTTAATCCTCCCGCTTGGGAAGTGTTGGTGGTAGACGGCGGCAGTCAAGACGGCACAGCGGCGATCGCACTTTCCGCCGCCACCCGCGTTATTTCTAGCAGTACAGCCGGACGTTCCGTGCAAATGAACTTAGGTGCTCAAGTCGCCACCGGTGAAATTCTGTGCTTTTTGCACGCCGATACTTTAGTTCCCGACGACATTGTAGCAGTCATCCAGAAAACATTGTCCGATGCCGAAATTTCCGGCGGCGGGTTTATCTCCCTGATGGCTGGTTCGCAGCAAACAAGATGGGGTTTTTCCCTCCACAATTACCTGAAAACTTATTACGCGCCGCTGTTATTTCGACCTCATTTATTTTTCCAAGGATTGCGCCTGCTGTTTGGCGACCAAGTTATTTTTTGTCGCCGTACCGATTTTTGGGAATGCGAGGGTTTCGATGCTGCGCTGCCAATTATGGAGGAAGCGGATTTGTGTTTGAAGTTAGTGCGACGCGGGAGACTTAAGTTAGTCAATCGGGTAGTGGAAAGTAGCGATCGACGAGTTGCGAGTTGGGGCGAATTTAAAGCTATTGCGATCTATCTTGCGATTGGTTTTTTGTGGGGCTTTGGCGTTTCTCCCCGGTATCTCAAGCAGTTTTATGAAGACATCCGCTGAAACACAAAATTTGATTAAATTCCCAAAATGTACTGGCTGTAATTTTTGGGCAAAACTTTCTGCAACAGGTAAATAATCGCCCAACAACCTAACAAAGTCCCCGTAACTAAAAAGCCGAGCTTCAGCAGGGGATTTACCGCGTCAATAAACTTATAAAACACTAACAACACATATAGCAATCCTAAATGATTCAGATAAATTTGTTGGGGTAGTGCTAAGGATCGCGAATTAAATAACTTACAATTTTAATTGTTATTGTGGGATGGGC
>Ga0075157_10002024_pt1 | contig 12036 bp, 6 predicted proteins | sample JI81BgreenDNA_FD_70967 | JGI IMG/M metagenome (GOLD analysis project Ga0075157, IMG submission 70967) | Wastewater effluent complex algal communities from Wisconsin, to seasonally profile nutrient transformation and Carbon sequestration -... | ecosystem: Engineered > WWTP > Effluent > Algae...
GGTGACGGCTGCATGCAGGAGGGCGTCTCGGGCGAGGCGTCGTCCCTGGCCGCCACCCAGAACCTGGGCAACCTGTTCCTGATCTACGACGACAACCGCATCTCGATCGAGGGTGACACCAAGATCGCCTTCTCCGAAGACGTGCAGGCCCGTTACGCGGCGTACGGCTGGGACACCTACCACGTCGACTTCACCAACGGCTTCACCACCTACGAAGAGAAGGTGGCCGAGCTCTACGACGTACTCGAGCAGGCCAAGCAGATCACCGATCGTCCGCACTTCATCAAGGTGACCACCATCATCGGCTGGCCGCTGCCCACCAAGGCCGGCGACCACAGCGTGCACGGCTCCAAGCTCGGTGGTGCCGAGATCACCGCGCTCAAGGCCGAGCTCGGTTTCGAAGACACCCCGTTCGCCGTCGACGAAGCCCTGGTCGACACCGTCCGCTCCAATGCGGCCGACCGGGCGAGGCAACTGCACGCCGAGTGGGATCCGCGCTTCGAGGCCTGGCGCTCCGCCAACCCCGAGCGGGCCGCCCTGCTCGATCGGGTGCTCGCCCGTGAGGTGCCCGACGATCTGGACGCAGCCCTGCCGGTCTTCGAGCCCGGCTCGATGGCAACCCGTGCAGCCTCCGGCAAGGTGCTCTCGGCGCTGGCGTCGGCCGTCCCCGAGCTATGGGGCGGCTCGGCCGACCTGGCCGGCTCGAACAACACCACGATGGCCGGGGTCAACTCGTTCATTCCCGCCGAGCGCAGCAGCCACGACTTCACCGGCGCCCCGGGCGGCCGCACGCTGCACTTCGGCATCCGCGAGCACGCCATGGGCAACATCGCCAACGGCATCACCATGGACGGTCTGTCGCGCGTCTACTGCGCCACCTTCCTGGTCTTCTCCGACTACATGCGCACCACGCCGCGCCTGGCGGCGCTGTCGCACGCGCCCACCACCTTCGTCTGGACGCACGACTCGGTCGGTGTCGGCGAGGACGGCCCGACCCACCAGCCGATCGAGCACGTGATGAGCCTGCGGCTGATGCCCAACATCGACGTGGTTCGTCCCGGTGACGCCAACGAGACCGCACACGCCTGGGCGCAGATCCTGCGCACCAAGAACCGTCCCGCCGCGCTGATCCTGTCGCGGCAGAACCTGACCACCATCGATCGGTCCGAGGGCTCCGGCTTCGCGGCAGCGTCCAACACCGCACTCGGTGGCTACGTGCTCAAGGAGGCGTCCGCCGACCCCCAGGTGGTCGTGGTGGGCACCGGCTCCGAGCTGCAGATCGCTGTTCAAGCGGCTGCAGACCTCGAGGCCGAGGGCATCCCTGCCCGCGTGGTCTCGTTGCCCTGTGTCGAGTGGTTCAACGCCCAATCGGACGACTACCGCGAGCAGGTGCTGCCGGCCGGCGTGCCGAAGGTCGTGGTCGAGGCCGGCGTCGTGGTCGGCTGGAAAGACCTGCTGGGCGCGAACACTGAGGCAGTGGGCATCGACCATTTCGGCGCATCGGCCGACGGGGCGCTGTTGTTCGAGAAGTTCGGCATCACTGCTGAGGCCGCGGTGGCCAAGGCCAAGGCACTGGTCGTCTGACCACCCTCGTCGCCGGCGAGCCCGGGCAGCACATGCTGCGCCGGATCGGCAGCCTGCTCGCGCCCTACCGCGGCTGGCTGCTGCTCGTCGGTGTCACGGTCGTCACGTCGGCGAGCCTGAGCGCCGTCGCGCCGTTCCTCACCCGGGCAGTCTTCGACGACGCCCTCTTTCCGCTCGTCGCCGGCACGATCGGCCCGCCCAACCTGTCGCTGCTCTATTGGCTGGTCGGTGGGCTGGTGGCGATTCCGCTGGTCAGCGCGCTGATCGGCGTCGGCCAGACCTACCTGACCAATCGCATCGGCAACGCGGCGATGGCAGACCTGCGGGTGGCTCTGTTCGAGCACCTGGAGAAGATGGAACTCGCCTTCTTCACTTCGACGAAGACCGGCGACATTCAATCGAGGCTGGCCAACGACGTCTCCGGGGTACGCAACGTGCTCACCTCGACCGCCAGCTCGATCCTGAGCAACGTGGTCACGGTGATCGCCGCCTTCGTGTCGATGCTGCTGCTGAGCTGGCAGCTGACCCTCATCTCGCTGGTGCTGATGCCGATCTTCATGGCCGTTCAGACCAGGGTCGGCGCGCGCCGCAAGCGGCTGCAGAAGCGCACCCAGGAGTCGTTGTCCGAGATGACCGCGATCACCGAGGAGTCGCTCGGAGTGTCTGGCGTGCTCCTGGCCAAGGTGTTCAACCGCTCCGACATCGAGATCGCCCGCTACCGGCGCGCCAATGCCCGCCAGGGCCGGCTGCAGTTGAAGCAGGCGATGACCGGCCAGACGTTCTTCTCGATCGTGTCGACCTTCTTCGGGCTGACCCCGGCCATCGTGTACCTGGTCGCCGGCCTGTTGATGAACGGCGGCACGCTGATCGGTGGGCAGGTGCTCACCGCCGGCACGATCGTCGCCTACACGACCCTGCAGGCCCGGCTGCAACAGCCGCTGGTGCAGCTGATGCGGGTCACCATGGACGTGCAGACCTCGTTCGCTCTGTTCGGCCGCCTCTTCGAGTACCTCGATCTGCGGCCGGCCATCACCGACGCCCCCGGCGCGCGCACCATCGAGAAGCATCAGGTGCGCGGCGACGTGCAGTTGGACGAGGTGTGGTTCCGCTACCCGGCGCCACGCCAACTGGCCACGGCTGCCGTTCAGCCGGGTGTGCCCGGCGAACAGCGTCGAGGGCCCCGCTCCAGTCGATTCGGCCGCGACTACCGGGCACTGGAGGTGACCTCGCTCGAGGTTCCCGCCGTGACCGCCATCCCCGACGAGGCGGGTGCCTCGATCGTCGCATCCGGGGCAGCCCTGGGCTATGCGGCGGCAGTGGTGGTGTCCGAGCCCGCGCCGCCGTCCGGCCCGTCCGGCCCGGCCGGCGCCGCCGGTGACGACGAGCGGTGGGCGCTCTCGGGCATTTCGCTGAGGGTGCGGCCCGGCCAACTCGCGGCGATCGTGGGACCGTCCGGTTCGGGCAAGACCACCCTCACCTACCTGATCCCGCGGCTACACGAGGTCACCGCCGGTGCGGTGCGCATCGACGGCCATGATGTGCGCGACATCACCCTCAACTCGCTGGCCGATGCGGTCGGCATGGTCACCCAGGAGCCGTACCTCTTTCACGGCACCATCACCGAGAACCTGCGCTACGCCCGCGCCGACGCCACGGACGCCGAGATCGTGGAGGCCTGTCGCGCCGCCAACATCCACGAACGCATCATCGGCTTCGCCGACGGCTACGAAACCATCACGGGGGAGCGGGGCTTCCGGCTCTCGGGGGGCGAGAAGCAACGGCTGGCGATCGCGAGGGTGCTGATCAAGGACCCCCGCATTCTGATCCTGGACGAAGCCACGTCCGCCCTCGACAGCGCCACCGAGCGGTTGGTGCAGCAGGCCCTGGAGCGGGCGATGGCGCAACGCACGACCTTCGCCATCGCTCACCGGCTGTCGACGATCGTCCGCGCCGATGTCATCTTCGGCATCGAGGACGGACGGCTGGTCGAGCAGGGCACGCACGCCGAACTGCTGGCTCGGGGCGGGCTGTACGCCAGGTTGTACCAGGAGCAGTTCGGCGGCGGCACGGTCGAGGCGCGCTTCGACGATGCGGTCGAGTTCACCGATGGCAGCCGACTCGTGCAGCGCCCTGGACCGCCGAAGGCCGACATGCCGGTCTGACGCAACCCTCGAGTGAACCCTGAAGCGTGACTTGAGCACGCGACAGAACGAAATGCCTAGTCAACTCAATGTTCACCCCGAAGACCACCGGCAACCCTCAAGTCGACGCTTGCTGAATACCGGTGTGACGTAGGTAGCTAGACGATGTGCGAGCCCCCTCGAAAGTGCTGTCCCTGACCGTCAGTGTTGCTCTGGCGGCCAGTGTCGCGCTGTTCGACGTGCCGATCGGCTCCGCTGCCACCATCAGTGCAGGCGCCAAGGAGGCCTTCGTGGCCAGTGTCGTGTCGCCGGCGCAGAAGGCGCAACGCGCGTACGGTGTGCCCGCGTCGGTGTCCATCGCCCAGGCGATCCTGGCCAGCGACTGGGGCACCTCTGCGGTGGCCAAGAAGGCCAAGAACTACTTCGACACCCGGTGCAGCGCCTCGATGACCCCGGCACAGTTCGCGAAGGTGGCCGAGGCGCAGGTCGGCAAGCCGTACGTGCTGGGCGCAGAGGCTGCGATCAGCAACTCCGATCCGGCCAAGTTCGACTGCTCCGAACTCGTCGAGTGGTTGTTCGGACGATCCGGCAACCGGATCACCGACCTCGCCGCCGCGCAGTACAACGCGACCAAGAAGGTCACCGGATCGCCGAAAGTCGGTGACCTGGTCTTCCTGCGCAACAATCCGGCCCGGTCGAACGGGATCGGCCATGTCGCGATCCTCACCAAGAAGCTCGATGGCGGCGACTGGCGCATCATCGAAGCTCGCGGACGGGCGTCCGGCGTCGTTCGCACGACCCTCAGCTACTGGAAGCAGCGCAGCTACTACGCGGGCCTGCGCCGCTCGTCCACGTTCGTGCTCGCCGGCAGCGACGGCATCAGCGCCTCCGCTTCGAGCAGTTTCCAGGCCGGCTGCCTGTCGGTCTCGGGAACCAAGTACTCGCAGTTCACCTCGCTGACCAACTCGTTCGCGGCTCACGCCGCGGCCGTGTCAGAGGATTCCGCCTACAGTGCGGCCCGCAAGGTGATCGCCGACCTGCCGGCCTACATCTCGGCCGTCGCCAAGGTCGAACAGCCCAAGGGTGCCGCTGCGTACGCCGCCAGGATCAAGGACCTGATGGCCCAGTACGACCTGCGTGACTACGACGTGGTGCCGTTCAGCCTGGTGCTCGACACGGGCGATACCGGGGCCAAGGTGACCGCCACCCAGTACCTGCTCGGCGCGGCCGGCTACACCGTGTCGACGACCGGCAGGTACGACTCCGCTACTGCCGGGGCGATCAAGAAGTTCCAGAAGTCGAAGGGCTTGGAGGCGGACGGCGAGGCCGGACCGCTCACCCTCACCTCGCTGACCACCAGGATTTCCAGCGGCGCCCAAGGCGGTTCGGTGAGCGCCCTGAACACGCTGCTGCGCGCGAACGGCTACGCAGGCGACAACTCGTCCAGTTTCGGGGCCGGCACGGTGGCGGCGGTCAAGGCGTTCCAGGCCGACGCCGGACGTCCGGTGACCGGTGCGGCCGACGACAACACCTGGGCCGCCCTCTACATGACGCTTGCGGGACCGACTCCCCGGCTCAGCGGCAAGGCCGTGGTGGGTCAGACGCTGACGGCGAGCCCGGGCACGTGGGGCCCCGGGTCGGTCGGCCTCGCCTACCAGTGGTATCGCGGTGACGCGAAGATCAGCGGGGCCACCAGGCCGACCTACGCGATCACCGTCGCCGACGCGGGCTCGGCGCTGCGGGTGCGGGTGGTCGGCGTCAAGCGAATGCACACGACGACCGTCCGATTCTCGGCGAGCACGGCGACGGTGCCGCTGCTGCAACTCTCGGCGACCCCCACTCCCACGCTCAGCGGCAAGGCGAGCGTCGGCCAGAGACTGACCGCCAGTGCCGGCACGTGGTCGCCGGCGCCGGTCACGCTGGCCTATCAGTGGTATCGAGGCACGACCAACATCGCGGGCGCCACGGACGCCTCCTTCACCATCACCGACCGCGAGGCGGGCTCGTCGCTCAAGGTTGCTGTGACTGCGACCAAGACCGGCTACGTATCGGTGACCCGTACGTCGGCGCCGAGCGCCACAGTGCCGAAGCTGCTCACCGGGCCCACGCCGACGATCGCCGGAACGGCCAAGGTGGGCTCGGTCCTGACCGCGCGGCCCGGTACCTGGGCTCCGGCCAAGGTGGCCCTGAGCTACCAGTGGTACCGGGGTGCCAGTGCGATCAAGGGCGCCACGAAGGCGCGCTACCTGCTGCACACCAGCGAAGTGGGTCAGCCCATCACGGTGACCGTCACCGGTCGACTGGGCGGCTACTCGTCGGTCACCCGCGCGGCCACACCCACCGCAGCGGTCGCCAAGGGAACGCTGAAGGCGAAGACGCCGAAGGTCACCGGCACGCGCAGGTCCGGCCACGTGCTGAAGGTCAACGGCGGTAACTGGGGTCCGGGTGCGGTCAAGCTGACCTACCAGTGGTATCGGGGCAGCGCGGCGGTGAGCAGCGCGACCAGGGCGAGCTTCAGGCTGACCGCCAAGGACAAGGGCAAGACGCTCAGCGTGGTGGTGCTGGGCAGCAAGTCGGGCTACGACTCGCAGTCGATGAAGGTCGGCGTCACGATCGCCCGCTGAGGCGCAACGGGGTCACCAGTTGCCGGCGCAGGTGAGGGTGAGGGTCACCGGCATGGTGCCGGCGGGCTTGCCGTCTTCGGCGTTCGCCAGCTTGGCGGTCACCTTGTAGGTGGAACCGCTCACCGACAACGCCGCCGACGTGCCGCGCGCCGGCTTGGCCGCCTCGAAGGTCAAGGTGCGCTTGATCAGCTCGGAATCCTCGCCCAGCGCAATCGTCAGCTTCGCCACCGTCTTCTTGCCGGCGGCCAGCACCAGGGTGGCGTCGATGGTGTTGAAGAAGTCGTTCTTCTTGTCGGCCACGGTCAGGGTGGGCGCGCCGGCACGGTTCTGGCAGCTGCCGACCAGTTTGCTGGTGGCGGGCGCGAAGAGTTTCAGCGAACCGGTGGCCTTCACCGCGGGACCGGTCGTGGCGGTCACGCTGGGGGTGACGGAAGGCTTCGAGGCACTCGCGGACGGCGAACCGGACGCCGTCGGCGTACTGCTCGGGGAGGGCGTTTCCGAGGGCACGCTGCTGCTCGGTGTGGCGCTGGTGCTCGGCGCCGGTGGGGTTCGTGCGCAGCCGACCAGCGTCACGGCCACTCCTGCCGCCACCGAAACGACTCGCAACAACGCACGTCCACTCATATCGTCCATGCTGTTGCCTCGCGGCCACCGATCGTGGAGCGACGCGCTGGGGCCGGCGTTTCGGCCTCGCCGATCAGGTGGTCCCGAGCCGGTTCGTCCGGGGGTCCACCGTCGGTCGGTCGCCCGTTGTCCGCATACTCTGGCCTGTATGGATCCTCTCGGCACCCTGTCGTCCCTGTTCCGCAAGACTTCCCACGGCAACCAGGTCATCCTGGAACTCGACCTCGACTTCGCGGTGCTGAGCAGCGCCCCGGCGAACCCGCTGGAGGCGTTGAAGTTGATCAACGCTCCCACCATGAGGGTGCTGCGTGACGGGTTGCGGCAGGCCGCCGCCGAGCCGTCTGTGCTGGGTCTGCTGGTGCACATCGGCACCTGCCAGCTGACCGCGGCGCAGTGCTGCGAGCTGGCCGAACTGCTCGCCGGCTTCGGTGAACACAAGCCGGTCTGGGCACACACCGAGTCGTTCGGCGAGTTCGGCACCGCCCTGTTCCCCTACCTGCTGGCGGCGCATGCCGATCAGGTCTGGATCCAGCCGTCCGGTGAGTGCGGGCTGGGCGGCGTCCGGGCCCAGATCGTGCTGTTGCGCGGCGCCCTCGACAAGCTCGGGGTCGAGCCCCAGTTCGGCCAGCGCAAGGAGTACAAGACAGCCGCCGACACCTATGCGGCGCACGAGATCAGCGCCGCCAACACCGAGATGATGCAGCAGATCACCAACTCGGTCACCCACTGGGCGGTCGACACCATCGCCCAACGTCGGGGGCGCACCGTGGAGCAGGTCTGGGCCAGCGTCGATGCCGGAATCCTGACCGCCGACCTGGCGGTGCAGCACGGCCTGGTCGACCGGGTCGGCTATCGCGACGAGGTGTACGAAGCCGCCCGGGCCGCCTGGTCCGGCCAGCAGGCGAACCTGCGCTACGTGCATCGTCACGCGCAGTCGTCGATGGTTCGCGAGCTGGTCGAGTCGCGCACCAAGCCGGCCATCGCCGTGGTCGAGGTGCGCGGCGCCATCACTACCGGCCGCCCGCAGCGCCAGGGCAGTCAGCCCGTCGCCGCCTCGTCCGTGGTCTGCTCGCACCTGCGGGCGGCCGCGGCCGACGAGTCGGTGAAGGCCGTCGTGCTGCGGGTCGATTCTCCGGGCGGGTCCGCAGTCGCATCGGACGCCATTCGCCGCGAGGTGCTGCGGCTGCGCGCATCGGGTCGTCCGGTGGTCGCCTGCATGGCGGACGTGGCCGCGTCCGGCGGGTACTTCGTGGCCATGCCGGCGAACGAGATCGTGGCCCAGCCGACCACCTTGACCGGCTCGATCGGGGTACTGGCGGGCAAGTTCGTGATGACCGAGCTGAAGCAGAAGCTCGGCCTGGTGCTGGCTGACGTCACGTCCGGCTCGTGGGCTTCGTTCCTCTCGCCGAACAGCCGCTTCACCGACGAGCAGTGGGCTGCGCTGGATCGTCGCCTGGACGAGATCTATGCCGACTTCACCGGCAAGGCCGCAGCCGACCGCAACATGGCCATCGACGTGCTCGAGCCGCTGGCGCGTGGCCGGGTCTGGACCGGGGCGGACGCCCGTGAGCGCGGCCTGGTCGATCATCTGGGCGGCATGGGGCTGGCGGTCGACCGGGCCTGCGCCCTGGCCGGGGTCAGCACCGCCGACGTCGCAGTTCGCTCGGCGTCGAAGTTGGGTTTTCTGACTCAGTTCCGGCCGGCGGAATCCAGCGAACACGTCGCTGCCTCGGTCTTGCTGCCGGGTCGCCGATTCGACCTCGACACCGCGATCGAAGCGGTGGCTGCCGAGCTCGGCCTGGCCGCCACCGGAGCGTTGTCGCTGCCGTACCGGATCGAGCTGTCCACCGGCCTGAACGGCTGACCGGGCCGGTTCGGGGGCGGGCGTCCCCTCGCTTACCATGGAATGGATGCCCGATCCCGATCGCCGAGGTGGACACCCGTGAGTACCAAGACCCTTGCCCTGTGGGTGACCGGCGGAGCGCTGGCCCTGGCCGGGGGCGCGTACGTCGCCGGCTATGCACTGGCCGGCGACAACACTCCACGCAACGCCTCGGTCTCGGGGGTCTCGATCGGCGGTCTGACGACCGAGGCGGCCACTGCGAAGTTGAAGGGTGAGCTCGAACCACGGGTCAGTCGTCCGTTGACCGTGTCGGCCGGCGAGGTGCAGGTGCAGACCACAGCCAAGCAACTGGGGCTCGGCATCGACTACGCCGCCAGCGTCAACAACGCGGGCGCCGGACGCAGCTGGAACCCGGCCCACATCCTCACCGTGCTGGTCGGCGGCGGCGAGCAGCCGGCCGCGGTCACCCGCGACGACGCCACGCTGAACGCCGCGATCACCGACCTCGCCGGTCGCGCGGACGTCGCTCCGGTGAACGCCGGACTGAGCGTTCGAAAGACGTCGATCGTGCGTTCCGAGGGCAAGCCGGGCATCACCTTGCAGCAGCCGCAGACCGCGGACGCTCTGGCAGCCGGCTTTCTGAGCGGCACCCAGGTCAAGGCCGTCGTCGCCGAAACGCAGCCCGACATCACCACCGCCGAGGCCGATCAGGTGGCGACGACGGTGGGCCGGCCGGCGCTGGCCTCGCCGGTCACGGTGAAGACCGGCTCCTCCGGATCGTTCGACCTGACCCCGGCGATGATCGGTGCGGCGCTCAGCTTCGAGCCCGCCGAGGGAACACTGAAGGCCACTCTCGATCCCGACAAGCTGACCACCGAGGCCGCGAAGAAGATCAAGGGCCTGGGGCTCAAGCAGCCCAAGAACGCCGACATCACGATCGCGAAGGGCAAGCCGAAGATCATCGCCTCGGTGGACGGCATCGGTCTCGACGCCAAGGCGATGGCAACGGCCACCCTCGGCGTGCTCGAACAGTCGGCCGGACGCAGCGTGACCGTCGAGGCCACCGTGCAGAAGGCCGCCTTCAGCACCGCAGACGCCCAGAAACTGGGCGTCAAGAAGGTCACCGGCTCGTTCACCACGTACTACCCGGGCACGGCCTACCGGGTGAACAACATCGGCAAGGCTGCTCGACTGATCAACGGCACCTTCCTCAAGCCGGGCCAGACGTTCAGCATGAACAAGGCCCTCGGCCAACGCACGGCCGCGGCCGGCTGGATGGCCGGCGGCGGCATCGAGGGCGGCAAGATCAAAACCCTGCTGGGCGGCGGCATCAGCCAGGCCACCACCACCACCTTCAACGCGATCTTCTTCGCCGGCCTCGAAGACATCTACCACAAGCCCCACTCGCTGTACTTCAACCGTTACCCGGTCGGACGCGAGGCCACCCTCGACTGGGTCAGCGTCGACATGAAGTTCCGCAACGACTCCCCGTACGGGGTCGTGCTGCAGGCGTGGACCACCGGGCGGGTCGGGCAGACCGGTTCGGTCACCGTCCGGGTCTGGTCCACTAAGAAGTACACGATCAAGGCGACGGCCCCGGTGCGCAGCAACTTTCGTTCGCCGGCCGCCACCCAGTACGACCCCTCGGCGAGCTGCGTCGCCCAGAGTGCGATGAGCGGGTTCGACGTGCGGTTCAAGCGACAGTTCTTCTCGGGCGGCAAGTTGGTCAAGTCAGAGCCGTTCTTCTGGCGCTACAACACGCTCACGCCGGTGATCTGCGGCAAGAAGCCCTGAGGCGAGCGCGTAGGCTGACCCCTCGTGGGTGCCGTGATGATGCCGGGAAAACCGGTTGCCGATGCTGTTTTCGCCGATCTGGTCCCGCGTATCGCCGCGTTGCGGGCCGCGGGTCACAACCCGGGGCTCGGCACCATCCTGGTCGGTGACGACTCCGCGTCCGCCGGTTACATCAGGATGAAGCAGGAGCGGGCGGCCTCGTTGGGCTTCGGCGGTCGGCATGTTCAGTTGCCGTCGGACGCCGGTCAGGCAGACCTGGTGGCTGCGATCCGTGACTTCAACTCCGACGACTCGGTGGACGCGGTGCTGATCCAGCACCCGATCCCGGGCCACCTCGACTACGAGTCGGCGCTCGCCGAGCTCGACCCCGACAAGGACGCCGACGGTGCGCACCCGGTGAACATGGGACGCCTGGCGCTGGGCATGGCGGGCCCGTTGCCGTGCACCCCGGCCGGCATCGAGGCGCTGCTGCAGTTCTACGGAATCACGGTCGCGGGGCGCGATGTGGTCATTCTCGGTCGCGGGTTCACCCTCGGCCGGCCGCTGTCGATGCTGTTGTCTTTGAAGCGACCGGGCGGCAACGCCGCGGTCACTGTGGTGCACACCGGCGTGCCCGACTGGGCTGACCACACCCGGCGTGCAGACATCGTGATCGCCGCTGCGGGCGTGCCCGGCATCCTAAAGCCACAGCACCTGAGCCCCGGCCAGGTGGTGATCGGCGGCGGCGTCCGCTACCAGGGCAAGAAGCTGCTGCCCGACGTGGACGAGGCCTGCAACGACGTGGCGGGGTGGATCACCCCTCGGGTCGGCGGGGTCGGTCCCACCACGATCGCCATGCTGTTCCGCAACGCGGTCGAGGCGGCTGAGCGGCGTACGGTCGCCTGACCCTGACCCTGGCGCGGCCGGCGGATTGGTCCACAGTGGCCACGTGCCTGCCCGCAGCCGGCGTCCGGTGAGCGCCGCCTTGACCTGCGCCGCCGACGACGGCGTCCTGGTCGATGCGTCCGTGGCCGGTTCGGGGCCTCCGCTGATCCTGTTGGCCGGCGGTATCGACTACTTGGGCCGAGGGTGGGACTCGACCGTCGCGCACCTGGTCGGGCAGCGGCGGGTGGTGCGTCACGTCCGGCGTTTCTACCGTCCGGAGCTGGGCGACCCCTTCGCCTGCGCGATGCGGGACGACGCTCGTGACGTCGCTGCCCTTGCCGCCGCGCTGGGCGGAGACGTCGACCTGCTCGGTCACTCATCCGGCGGCGTGCTGGCTTTGGAGTGCCTGGTCAGCGATCCACAGCTGTACCGGTCGGCGGTTGTGTTCGAGGCTCCGATCGTGACGGACGCCCCGTTGGGCGGTGCGGCGTCGACCCGGGCCCGCGAGCACCTGGCGGCGGGACGCGAGGTCAGGGCGATGGCGTCGTTCCTGGCCGACATC
>Ga0075157_10002028_pt1 | contig 12016 bp, 6 predicted proteins | sample JI81BgreenDNA_FD_70967 | JGI IMG/M metagenome (GOLD analysis project Ga0075157, IMG submission 70967) | Wastewater effluent complex algal communities from Wisconsin, to seasonally profile nutrient transformation and Carbon sequestration -... | ecosystem: Engineered > WWTP > Effluent > Algae...
TATTCTTGTGATTTCTTTGGGATACATAATAATATCTGTGCAGTTTTTACAGAGGACAGAATCTTGAGTAAACCATTCATATTCCAATGCGCCTTCTGCATATAAACGAATTGAATCGCCGACACAGGCTTCATTATTGCCTTTAATTTTTACAGTAGTTGGGCTAGTAGATATTGTAACTGAATCCACTATGGAGCAATTTTGTTCATTGTATATTCTGACATAATACGTAGTAGTATCTTTAACCGGTTTTGCAATTGGATCAGGACATGTGACGCAACTTAATGTCGGGTGTACTCTCCATTCGTATTTTACACCACCTTTGGCAAATAATTGCGCTGATGAACCAAGGCATATCGTTGTATCGTTTGATACCAATGCTGTTGCCTTACTTATGATTACGTTCACTGAGTCTATGTACGTACAGTTGTTACTGTCTGTCGTTGACACATAATATATGATAGAGTTGTCCGGTGTAACTACAGGATTATCACAATCGGTGCATGAAATATTGGTATCGGGAAACCATCTGTATTTTGCACCACCACCGCGAGCAAATAATTGAACTGACGAACCTTGGCAGATTATGGTATCATTGCTTACCGAAAGCGGTAGAACAGGAGCTGAAGGAGTTCCTGTGCCTACACCTGCAATATAACCGTATGAGTTTGCAGTACCATAGCCGAAAGAAAACAGTGCAAAAGGATAATCACTGAATATTTTATGGGTTCCTTGTCGAACAAAAAGCGTTGTATAAGAATATGACAAGCACGTTTTACCGAGATTAAAAACCGGAAATTGCTTGAAATTTGATGCCGATATTTCTGTATTATCAAGACGCAATGAAGCTATGCCAATGGTCGGGATAATTATTGTGATATAATGATCGCCATAAACCATTTCATCTGCTTCCTCTTCTGTGCCGTATCCCTGTATTGCGCAAAAAGTATAATTATGTAAATATAAATCTTTTGGAGGTACATATATCATAAAAGGGTCACCACTTCCATTATTAGTTTGACTGTTCTGTGACGAAGCACGTATTTGAGCCACCAATACAGGTTTATCGGCACGTAAATGTAGCGGCTCTGCAATTCTTCCTTCATATACTTGACCTTTTTTTAATAATGCAATTTGTTGACTACCTTCATAAATTGTTGTCATATCTTCCGAGGCAATCACCCTATATGCATCATACGTAATAAATCGTACATAATCTTTTGGAAATCCTAATAAAAGAAATTCGTACCCCCATTGTTCTAAAGGCGGTAATTGCTCGAATAAATGATCACGCGACATACCGTTATAATTGGATAGCAGAGGGGCTTGTGTGCGTTGATGTCCGGCAAAAACAGCAACAGGTTTATCGCTCTCGATTGTGGTTCCCGATATATCAGCCCTTAAATTACCAAGTTGAATAAGAGTTTGCAAAAGCATGGACTCACCTTCTTGCAGTGTAAAACTAAATTCACGAGCATATTGACCGGAAACATCAAATTGATTGACCAAATCGTTTTCTGTTTTTACCGTGATTTTTGTATCGTTTTCATTTGCCGTGATGATTGCCTCTGACGGTGTACTGGATAGAGTCATTTCTAATTGATCTGTAGTCTGATTTACAGCAGATTTGCCATCGGACGGATAAGAGAGTATCATGTAATTTTTCCCGAGTGCATGCGTGGGATAGAGTAAAGTGGCATCGCTTGTCGTAACAGCTTGATTGTGTGCATACGCAGCAATTTCGGCATCAGCTTTAATGCGAAAATATGGCTGTATGACTCTTCCGTTATCTCCGGTCGTAAAATTCAGTCCGCTATTGTTAAAGCCCCTTGCTTCATAGTTTACCCATGAAACAGCCAATGAACACACTCCACTTTCCGGCATTGTAAGTTGAGTAACACTCCGTGCACCGGCTCGATTACGATAAAGAAATTCAATATTAGTGCCCGGTACACCCGAACAAAACACTATCAAAGAGTCATTGGGGCGGCGAAGCGGGTCACTTACATTGTTATGAAAATTAGGTAGAAACGAAACGATAAAATCTTTGCCAAGCGTTGAGTGACGAACACCTTGACTCAACAAAAGGGGGCAATGTGCAATAACTGATATAATTGCAATGACATAAGTAAAAACTTTGCGATAAGGTATGTGATGTTTTTGTGAACAGTTCATTCTGTTTTCCCCCAATTATAGCCACTACCATCAGTTAATTTACGAATTTCGCTGTCACTTTACACAAATTTGAAAGAAAATGGCGAAAAAAATATATCCCGAAATCGAACTTACTATTGATTCGATAGGTTTTGAAGGCGTTTCTATTGCACGGCACGATGGTAAAGTCCACTTCATTCAGGGGGGGATACCGGGTGACAGGGTGTTGTGCTCGATTCACAAAAACAAATCTAAATATGCAGAAGGCACCATCAAACAAGTGCTCATTCCCGGGCAAGGACGCATACAACCGGCTTGTTCACATTTCGGCGTTTGCGGTGGGTGCAAATGGCAGCACTTAGTGTATGAAGAACAACTGCACTGGAAAAAAAGTCATGTGGTAGATTGCTTCGAGCGTATTGCAAAAATTCCGTTTGATCATGTTTACGACACTATGCCCTCGGCGAAAGTATATCATTATCGCAACAAAATGGAGTTTTCATTTGGTGCATCCAGATGGCTAACTGCCGACGAAATGGGCAATGAAAACCTCAATACATCTTTTGCTGTTGGGCTGCATGTGCCGGGGAGATTTGATAAAGTTCTCGATGTGGATACTTGTCATATAGCCGATTTGCGTAATCAATTGCTACTATCTTCTATCCGAGATAAAGCCGACGAATTATCCGTTACCGCCCATCATGCACGCGAGCATCACGGTTTCTTGCGTAATATTGTTATGCGTACAAATCGTGAAGCCACACAACTTATGATTGTGCTCATTACTTCGCCAATTTCACAAGAGCAAGAATACGATTTTATTGAATGGTATAAACACGAGTTACCCACTATACTGCCAAATATTACTTCGCATGTATGGGCTGTGACTGAATCGAAATCCGGCGTTGCATTTGGTGAAATTCAATGGTCTAATGGCAGCACAACAATAAAAGAGATAATTCATGATGTGGAATTTACTATTTCACCATTCTCATTTTTTCAAACAAATGCTGTTCAATTAGACCCATTTATAGCCGCAATTATCCAAACAGCCGATATCAAACGTGATGATATTGTATGGGACTTATATTGCGGGGCAGGATCAATAACTTTACCGGCTGCCAAATATGGTAAAAAAATAATTGGTTTTGAGTTGTCCGAAAGCTCTATCATTGATGCCAATGTAAATAAACATGATAATAACATAACCAATGTTGAGTTTTACCATGAAGATTTACATAAGAAAAATGCTATGACATTACTTTCACAATGCGATAAACCGGATATTGTAATATTAGATCCGCCTCGTGCCGGAATTCATGAAATGTTATTACAGCATTTATTATCGGTTGAATCACCTAAAATTGTCTATGTCAGCTGTAATCCGGCAACACAAGCCCGGGACTGCGCCATTTTACATGAAAAATACGATGTAATTTCATTGCAACCCGTTGATATGTTCCCACATACATATCATGTAGAAAATATTGCACTCTTACAATTAAGGAATTAATAATGAACACAATTAAACAACATTTTACTCAGGCATCCGAAGTATTAGCAACATTTCTTGCTGATGATAATAATTTTATAGCAATAGAAAAAGCAGGAGAATTGATGTCGAATGCAATAAAGCAAGGAAAAAAAATCATAAGCTGTGGTAATGGCGGCTCAATGTGTGATGCCATGCACTTTGCCGAGGAGTTAACAGGCAGATATCGCGATGATAGAAAAGCGCTTCCGGCAATATCTATAGCCGATCCGTCCCATATTGCATGTGTCGGGAATGATTATGGCTATGAATATATTTTTTCTCGATATATTGAAGCACTTGGTAATGAAGGTGATGTCTTATTAGCAATAAGTACAAGCGGAAATTCGCCAAATGTTATTAGATCAATTGAAGCTGCACGAAAAAAGGGGATGCTCATTGTGGGATTAACCGGTAAAAATGGCGGCAAAATGGCTGACTTATGTGATGTGGAAATCCGTGCTCCATATTCACACTATGCCGATCGTGCTCAAGAAATACACATCAAAGTAATTCACAGTTTAATTGATTATATCGAAAAAAATGTCTGACAATTGAGTGAGGTTATACATCTCCCGGTCAAATTGCTCTTCGAGATTTTCATGTTATTTATTCAATGGATAATCGTTTGACGCTCTGAATATTAGAGAACCTCATACTATGTGGGATAGTATCATGCTCTGGAGTTTACAAATCAAGCTGTAAAAGTTCATCATCATTTAGACATATCTTTCGTTGATTATCAAAATATGATACATTCATGACAGGAAGATGCTGCGTGTTATCGAGAAAATTGAAACTTCTTTCTCTTATTTTTCTTGTGCCGGATAACTCTACGCGGGTTGTTTCGGGTGATGCTAATAATAAACGAGTTTTTTCTGATGCTCGTAAAGGATAATTGCGATATGTTATATCAAAATGAATTATAGGCACGTCGGATGCTATCCCAAAATGCGATAATAAGGCATTAAAAATGGCGACAGTGGCATTGTGCTTTGCTTGTTTGGTGTATCCGGCAGAATGTGGTGTAGCAATAAAACATTTCTTTGCCAAAGGGATTGAAATATTCGGTTCATGTTCCCAAGTATCTAATACCAATGCAGGTATATTCTCCTTATGCAGTAAAGAATTTTCATCAATAATGCTACCCCGAGCTGCATTGATGACTAATTGCGAAGAACGCAGCAATGAAACATTGTTCTTGTTAAGATAATGATATGTACTGTGTACTGAAGAAGTATCAAGCGGTACATGAAAAGAAACACAATCCGCCCGGTCGAGAATAGTAAGGAACTCGTGATGCTCGTGAAAAAAAGGTAAGTCTTTATTTAGTCGAGGAATATCATGAACAAGAATATCCATTCCCAATAAAGATGCATAGAGAGCAAGTCTTTGACCAACATTACCATAGCCGACGATTCCAAGCGTCAGATTGTGTACATTTTTCTCATATACTTTAGCATACTCCAATATTCCTGAAATACAATATTCTGCCACCGCATTTGCATTAGAACCGATAGCAGACGCACAGTGAATAGAGTCAGATTGCAAAATTGACATATCAATATGATCCATGCCCGAGGTTGCTGTTCCTATAAATTCTACAGAGCTGTTACGAATAAGTTCAAAGTTAATCTTTGTCGTTGATCGAATACATAATCCCTGTGGCGAATAATAGTCTAAAAGTTTTTTTGTTAAATTCCTATGTGAGAAAGGGTATGCCTCAATGGAATATTTAGTGCAATATTCTGCAAGCAATGGAATTTCTTCGTCGTAGAGAATGCGCATAAGCAAAAAAAATCCCCTCCTGTTACAGTACAGAAGGGGAGGAAAATATATAATTAGAATTATTTTAGGATAACAAATTGTTTTGAAGTTTTTGAATATGGGGTTGAAACCAAAACTCTGTATGTTCCATTTGGTAAATGAGATGGTATTTGAAGATGAGACACATTTCCTGCAAGTTTTTCAGTCGTCAGTTCAATAATTTCATTGCCGAGTAAATCCGTAATTGAAACACGTAATTCAGTTTCAATACCATTCATATTTCCAAAGGTTATCACACCATTGCCATCATTAGGATTGGGTTGTATTTCGAGAATTAAGTCATTTTCCATAACCATATCATTGACAGAAGTTGTTCCTATAGAGGCGGTGAGTGGAACGGAAAATGCTTGATTTTTTTGGTCATTCGAGTTAATGATTAAGTTACCGTTATGTTTACCTTCTCTGTCACCTTTGAATGCAACAATAATAGTCATGGTATCACCAAAAGCCAAGGTTCTTGGATTATTGCTTTCAACACTTGGTGTAACCGATTTTACGGAATAAAATTTTCGCAGAGAGGAAACAGAAACTTCCTCGACAATAAGACCTGCTGCATTTTTTGGAGTAATTTTAAATTCCATTTCTTTTGTTTCATTCAACTTGACATTGCCGAAACTCAATTGTTCAACATTTGTCACAGCACTGATTGTTGGCTTATCACCGACAACAAATTGTAAAAACACATCGCGCCCAAAATCCGGATTAAATGATTTAACACTCACCCCATCAGAAAGTAATCTAAGATATCCGGACCCTAATTGTTGTCTCACGAACCATAAATCCAGACCATAGTCCTCACGATTTGTCAAACGAAACTCATAGCAGCCATTTTCGAGAGTATAATCATGTTTGTAAACTGTATTATCTTCTAAATTACTGCCTTCGCCTATAATAGTACCATCCGCTTTTTTCAAATACCATTCATATTGTGCTGCTGCTTGATTATTTGTTTTAAGATTAATTTGGAATTGAGGATACATAATTGGCGGAGCATCGAAGCGAACATCGCCAAAATCATTGAGTGTATTTTCATCCACTGTTCCATTGGGATTACGCAGTGTAACCTCAAATCTTTGCTTGCCTGTAATATTTCCCCATGAGATAGAAGGTAGCACAACGGTGTCTGTTTGGAGAAATGATAAATTACCTTTCCAATTAAATGTGGATTTTACACCACCTTTTACACCATATTCAATAGCGACAGATGTCAGAGGATTTGTTCCTTTATTTTTAATGACAATTTTCGGATTATTACAAATAGGATTCATCCGGCTGTAAAATTCCCAATCATTCGGTTGAACTATATCTTCTACCGAGCAATCGGTTTTAAAGTTTGGTGCCGTATATGTGATTAACTGAGAAGCAACAACATAATTTCCAAAGGCTCCGCGTGAGTCATATGCTTGCATACCATAGTCCAAAACATTACTTTCACCGCTTTTTATAAATGGCGTAATATCAAAATCTTGTGTTGGCACTTCTGCTCCCGGACACCATCCCGCTCTGTCTAATGTCCATGTACCACCTTGTGGATATACCGGATTTGTTGCACATTCATTCCATAGCATCCATTCAAACTTTTTATCATTGACCGTAACAAAATGTTTTTTGGGACAAAACTCAGCGCAATTTGTTCCTTTATCATCGGCAAAGCCGTGCCCGCTGACACGAATCTTAATTCTATGTTCGTATTGAGCATTTCCACTACCCGATTTTGTTAATACCTTATCAATGGGCAAAAATTCTTTATTATCAGCAATAGAGCCATGCGATCTGTCACCGTTCCATAAATTATTGATAGCTACAACGTCGCGTGGTGGTGTACCTTTAATGAAAAGAAATTTAAGATCGAGTAATTCTTGAGTGTTGCCTGCATAAAGTCTTACAAAATCATGGAGTAATGGCTCATAATCCGTAACATCATAGACCCAACGAAAACCCTTTGGACCTAAATCTAATCCGATGCCATACGGTGTGATATAACGCCAAATTTCATAGTTTACTATAGGGCTGTACCAAACCTTTGTCGCTTTCGTAATTTCTTTATCGGCAGCATTATATGCAGAATCAATTTTTTTGCCGTTAATGTCATAGGTATAACTATAAGAGTCAGCGGCATAGACTGTGAGAGTATCGGTAGCTGTTGTTGGATAATTAGCAATATTCTCCTTGATTATATTGCCGTTTGCCGGGTTGTTGAATAAAACTAAAGAAATTCTTTTTGCAGGTATAGTATCTTTTTCCACAAAATTTTCTTTGGAAATTGTTGGCAAAGTTCCATTGTAAAGTACTATTGATGGCATACTTAGGGCTTCATTTCCTGTAATAATATTTGTTGGTGTTGTAATATCGGTAAATATTAAACCTGATTTTTCGGCATTGACGGGATAAGGCATACCGAAGAGTGTAGCTTTTATAGGAGATGAATTATCCGACAAAGCTATAATGTCATTATTTTTTACATTATCAAAGCTATATCTGATGACTAAAGAATTTAAAGCGGATTCCTTAGGATATTGCATAATTTGTGAAATTTGTGATTCAGTAAGCTCTTTGTTATAGACACAAAATTCGTCCAGCATACCCGTAAATGAGCCGTCAACACCTGAGCCAATTTTGAAGTCACTAATTGTCCCCAAAGTCCTTTGTTTATCCGTACCTGAGTGCCAAAGTTTACCATTAAGGTATATTTTCATCGAGCCTGTAGCGGTATTTTTTGTAAATGCCCAGTGATTCCATTGTGATTTAATAGAATTATCATCTGTTGCTTTTTCGATTCTGTCATATCCACTTGCATTGCCTGCATCCCAATATACGGTTTTGTTTCCCCAAGGAACATGCGCATTGACGATACGTTCGCCTTTAGGTCCACGAGCTTCAAAAGTATTGTGATTTTGAGGTTGATTAATGCTTCCAAAATGCCAGAACATTATTGTAACTTCATTGGAAAGCGAAGTAAAAGCACCGGCAGGTACGCTGATATTATCGCCACGATTGAACATCATGGCTTTGTTGTGCGTAGGAAAAACTTTGAAAGCATCACGCATCGTTTTAACCGTACCAAATTCGATGGCATTTGTGGGCATGGTTGAATTTGTCATGATATCAAACACCAAAGCACTTTCACCATCCCAAGCCAAAGGCGTTGATGAGGGGACAAAGTGTTGGGTTTTATCAGTAATCGGAAGCATTGGTATGTATTCCTTAGCCGTTGTTGGCATGGAAGCGATCACAGGTTGCGCACCATCTTTTGCCAAGCCAACACGAAGTGGATACTTTGAAAATACTGACCAATCGGTACCACTTTTTAGAACAATGCCGATTGCATCAATATTGCCTTTTGTAAAGCCCATAGCTTTAACTTCCGAGCTTGTATAGACAAATCTGTAGCGATGTGACGCAACGGCAGTGTATGATAGGTTTCCTGCATTTTCAGCCGTAGATGATTTGAGAGCACCAAGAGAAGCCGCTTTTGCTGTGGAGTATTGTTTCATCATGAATGATGGTGTTGATTTGTTCGAATATTTGAACACATCGGGAGAGCTGCCATCAGAAAGTCGAAAGTTAGGGTGTGTAAGTCGTGTTGAATCAAATCGTGCACTTGAATCACGGATTCCAGTATAGGTCAAATAGTCCCACTCGCCACAATTATACTTGTCCCAAGGTGTTCTGGGGTCACATTTGAGGGTGTACCACATCAAAACTTTCTCATATTTTTCACCGCGAGGCGGAAACTTGAAAGTTGCTTCTCTTGTAAATATAGAGTCGAACGTAAAGGTCTGTACCCATGTCGTGTCTCTGTTGCATGCTTTAGCTACATTGCTAATACCTTGAAAAACAATTAGTAACGCTAAAGTGAATTGAGCGAATCTGTAGAAAGTAACCATAATTGTAATTATAAGATTGAATTGATAAAGTCCATAAACCTCTAAATTAACAAAAGTGAAGTATGTTTCATCATTTTGCTCTTGAAAAATGTCTAAACGATTGTTATGGGTTTTGTCGGTATTTTTGTATAAATTTTATTTAACTATATAACAGGAGCAACCTGAATGAAGGTATTTGTCATCGCAATTCTTTGCGGTAGTTTTTTCGCCATGCAAGCATGTTCACAACAAAAAAGTGGTAAAGATCGCGCTGTGGCTCTCAAAGATTTCAAAGATTCTTTGAGCTATAGCATAGGTATGCAGATTGGTTCTAACCTTTCTCAACAGAACATAGAAGTAAATCAAGAAACTCTGATTGCAGCACTTCGTGAATCATATTCTAAAGGAAAACCCATTCTCACAGAAGCACAAGTGGCATCAGTTATGAATAAATTTCAAGCACAAATGATGGAAAAACAACAAGGCGAAGCTAAGAAAAAAGGAGACGAGAACATGAAAAAAGGACAAGAATTTCTTGCACAAAACGGTAAAAAAGCCGGTGTGAAAACAACTGCAAGCGGATTGCAATATGAAGTAATCAAAGAGGGTACTGGCAAACAACCTACCGCCGAAAATACTGTTACCGTGCATTATACGGGAACACTTATCAATGGTAAAAAGTTTGACAGTTCTGTTGATCGCGGTGAACCGGCCACATTTCCGCTTAAAGGCGTGATTGCCGGCTGGACAGAAGGACTTCAACTTATGAAAATCGGTGCAAAATACCGTTTTTATATACCGTCGAATCTCGGCTATGGCGAACGTGGTGCCGGTGCTGATATCGGACCTAATGAAACGCTTATTTTCGACGTAGAATTGATTGATGTAAAATAAATTTTAAAAAAAACAATCCTTTCTCCCTTCATAACTCTGTTGTGAAGGGTTTTTTTTGTGACAAAATGACCTTGTTCCCATTATTGTTTATGTTTATTCACATTTTCTCTCATATCATGAAAAAAGTATTTTCTCAACTCTCGTTCCTGTCATTACTGTTGCTCGGCTCTTTGCAAGTGTCATTTGCCCAAATTGGTACAACTATCAGTTTATCGGGGGTAATTACACCCGATCAATCGCTTTCGACTTTTGTCGGGGCTTCGCTTGCCTTCGTAGATCCGAGTGGTAAGGAAAATCGTACAAAAACCGACAAACAAGGAAATTTCACAAGCGTAGTTCTTCAACCCAATACACAATATACACTTCGAATCTCAGGAACTGATTTATTGGTCACGACTCACCCATACACAACTCCGAGTGTATCAAAATTTACTGAAGTAAAGCAAAATTTTTCAGTTATGGCTGCTGTAGCCGGTCGTCAACTCTTTACAACAGAAGCTTTTGCATTAGGGACATCCCAGTTAACGGAATCAGCAAAAGTGCAATTAACTTCATTGATTGAATTGCTTAAACAAAATCGAGGACTTTCTGTGTCGCTGTCAATGCCAAAAGAAGAGGCAGCTCCCATACAAGCTAAAGCAAAAGCAAAGAAAACGAAAAAATCGAAAGAACAAGTAGAAGAAATGCCGAATCACGATTCTCAACGCAATATCAATCAAGAGCGTATTGATGTTATACAACAATTTCTTGCTGATGTAAAGTCAAAAGATAAAAGAGTCGCACTTCTATTAGAAGGAATAATCAAACAAGCCGCCGCCCCTGTAGCGGCAAAAAAAACGAAGAAGAAAGATACAAAATCCGCTACTACAACTCCTGACAAAGTAGCGGTCACTTTAACTTGCAAAATTATGTCAATGAACAATATCTAAGATTTTAACAAAAATCAAAGTGAAAAAGCTCCATAAAAGGGGCTTTTTCATTTCTATGTATAGATTGAGGTTACTACAGAGATTTGCATAAATTTTGTCGGTTTTAGAACACTCAAAACTCTCCAACCACATTGTTTTGATTATAGACATTCTTGAAGATTTTACACGGAAGTTCAAAAAACTGTCTATGTTGTTCGTGTGGCTTCGTAAATTTGTAAGCACTAATCACTAAATAATGATACAATGATGAACAGAAGAAATTTTTTGAATACTGCCGCCATAGCAACAACAAGTTCTTTACTTTTCCGCGCAGAAAATTCCCTTGGATCTCTATTGGTTGAAGACCAATACTCGCTTCCGTCTTTACCATATACACACGATGCCTTTGATGCAATCATAGATACTCAAACAATGCAAATACATCATGGGAAACATCATGCTGCGTATGTGGCAAATCTCAATAAAGCAGCTGTGGGGTTACAGTTACCAAAGTCTCCGGTAGAACTGATGTCACGCATTCATACACTTCCCGATGAGAAAAAAAGTGTCATTCGCAATAATGGAGGTGGTCATTATAACCATACATTGTTTTGGACATTATTAGCACCGCAAACACAAGTAGGCACGCCATCGGCACAATTACAGCAAGCCATAGAAAGTGCATTTGGTAGTATAGAAATTATGAAGGAACAGTTTAACTCCGCTGCAATTTCACGCTTTGCTTCCGGCTGGGCATGGCTTTACAAAAAAAATAACCGTTTACAAATTGGCTCAACCGCAAATCAAGATAATCCGCTTATGGATGAAACTTTATC
>Ga0075157_10002031_pt1 | contig 12004 bp, 10 predicted proteins | sample JI81BgreenDNA_FD_70967 | JGI IMG/M metagenome (GOLD analysis project Ga0075157, IMG submission 70967) | Wastewater effluent complex algal communities from Wisconsin, to seasonally profile nutrient transformation and Carbon sequestration -... | ecosystem: Engineered > WWTP > Effluent > Algae...
ATGATAAAAATATTGAACACCCAAAATCTTATTTATGTTATGAATGCCCCAATGGAAGTGTAAGAATTCCTCTCTCAGATTATGAAGAATGTTCTGGATTATATCATTATCTACAAAAGTATCGAGAGTTTCATTATATCAAGAAAAATACTTTTAATTTATAGCATGTAATGGAGGAGTTCGAAAAACATAAGAATTTTAAATTATTTTTAGAAGGATCAGGTATCCAATACCAAACTATTATCCCTATTTCTTCATTACCTTTAAATATTACAATGCTGGAACTTATTATTTCCAGCATTATAGCATTTGTGGGTATTTATTTGTTTAGCAGTGTTGTATGGCTGATTGTGTTCTTGGTGATATACTGGTTTTGTAACGTAATCAAATATTTTTATCCCTTTCCTGAGGTATCCAATACCAATATTATTTTTGATACCAAAGGCATTGAACAAGATAAAAAACATTTTTGGGCTTGGGAAGAGATTACCAATGTTCGTGTCAATCAAATATTTCCTGTCAGAAAACAGGTTTTCTTTGATTTTATACCTTCTTATGCAAGATTATTTAGATTTTTAATAGAAACTGTTTCAAAAGCTTTGATTTTGTATTTATCCCAATTTAAATTTTTGGAACATATTGATTTTAATTATCCTTTATTTCCTAAGAGGTATTACACAGTTTCATTTGATACTCCAGAAAGTACAGAAACCTTTATTTTAGAAGAAGATTATATATCCAAAAATGATATTATACCTGACTATTTTGAACGATACAAACAATATCATAAAATAAGAAAAGAAGTTTTTAATCTTTAATCTGATGACTCAAGAAGAACGCCAACAGAAATTTGAGCTTTTTGTAGAAGGTATGAACATGCCTTTGGAAGTAAAACTTGTGCCTCGTTCTAAAACGAGAATTATTCTAAATATTTTAGGCGATTTCTTTTTATGGTTGTTTGATGAGTCAAGTTTGAATGGTCTAGCTTTAATAGGCATCGTTATTGCCATTGTTCTTACTATAGTATATTCATTTTCTCAAGTAGCTTTCTTTATATTACTTATTGTTATATTATGTGTGTTAATTTACTATATAATTTCATTGTGTCGTTATGCTTTTTTACCTCTTTCTAAAGACAGAATTATGATTAAAATTGACACAAATGGAATTACTGTTGATAAATCTTTTTATGAGTGGAATGAAATAAATGCTCCAAACGCTACCAATCATGGAATAGCTAATGATAAATGGACAAAAACAAGCCAAGATATTCATGCTTATTTATCTTTTTATACAAATAGTGGCAGAAATGAAAATATATTAATTACTCAACATAAATTTATACCTTCTGTTGGAGGAGGTGTTAATTATTGTTTAGAAAAATACCGAGATTTCTACCATATCAAGAAAAACACTTTCAATCTTTAAACTTCTATGAATCAAGAAGAAAATTACAAGAAATTCTATCTTTTTTTAGAAGGCTTTGGTGTAAAACCCAATGTTCATATTTATACTGCCCCTTCTCCTGCTAACATGAGTATCTTTGAGTTTCTAGTTTCTACTGGGATAGCTCTTTTCCTTATTTATATGTTTAGTGATATTTGGTGGGTTGTTATGTTTATTGTAATCTATTGGATTATCAATTTTATCAAATATCTTCATCCTTTTCCAGATATACCCAAAGCTACTTTAAGATTTAACACTGATGGTATTGAACAAGATAAAAAGTATTTTTGGACTTGGGAAGAAATTCAAAAAGAATCTGTTAGTCAAAATCATCCTGATAGGAAAAAAAATTTCTTGGATAATTTTCCTACTTTTATGATGTTATTTCCTCTTTTATTTTCATTGATTATTTCAGTAATTTTACAAGCTGATATGGGCTTAATGACTCGATTCTTTCCAAAAGAATACTATTATTTTTCATTTGATACTCCAGAAGGCATAAAAATCTTCATTTTAGAAACTGAAGAAATTCCACAACATAACATCATTCCTGATTACTTTGAAAAGTACAGAATCTATCATAAAATCAAGAAAGAAAACTTCAATTTATAATAAACTATTCGTTTAAAGAAAAATCCTTTATTCTTTTTACTTGGCAAGGAAATTGCGAAAGTATGGTTTTTACATCACTATGATACTTTCTTCTGCCATTCGTTTTTTCACGAAAATGCGTTTAAATACTCTCAAAAGTTTCGATAAAAATCTTCCTGCATCTCAAATAAAAATAAGTATTTGTGAACACAACTCCGATATAGCTCAGATTTTTTCCAAAGTATTTGAAAAAGTCCCTTATGTAGAAATTCTACAAGGAGATATTTTAAACTTAAAAGCCCAAGCCATTGTAAGCCCCGCAAATAGTTTTGGGGATATGAGTGGTGGTTTTGACAAAATATTAGATAATTTCTTTGAAAGGAGCTTACAACCCAAAGTATTCAAACATATCCAAAATCATTATTTAGGCGAAATGCCCGTTGGTGTAGCAGATATTATTTCTACTTCCAATACATGGTATCCTTATCTTATTATTGCCCCAACCATGCGAATTCCCAGCAACGTAGGACAAAGTATCAACGCTTATTTGGCTATGAGAGGCATTTTAATGGCTATTCTAAAACATAACTTATCATCAGAAAATAAAATCATCCATTTTGTGATGCCTAGCTTGTGTACAGGTGTTGGCAGAATGCCTTATCAAGAAGCTGGAGAGCAAATCCTGACAGCTATTCATAATATTTTAGAAGGTGGTTGGAAAGAAGTTACTCATCCTGCATTAGCTCCTTATACAATAGGATTCAAAAGCAAAAAAGCTTTTTAAACCTTTCTCTTAAAACATTATAATTACACAGAATGTAAAATTGTGTATATTTATGTTTTAGCAAATGGTAACTCTTTCTTTTTTTAAATATCAAGGCTTTTTGAATCGTTGGTGGGCTCTCAAACAAATGGGTACTACCCCCTCTTTATTAAAAAAAGTAGAAGGACTTCAATTTTCTAAATTGCTGGGTAGTGGTGGTAAACAAGGCTTTAGTATTTTGCCCAATTTTGGCTTGTATAGTCTTTTGTGTGTTTGGAGTGATGAAAAAGTTGCTTCAAATTTTTTCGATACAAGTCCCATTTTTCAAAGCTTTCAGCAACATTCATCTACACACCAAACTATTTTCTTAAAAGCACTTACTTCGCATGGCAAATGGGATGGTGTAGAACCTTTCGAGAATCCCAAAGAAAAAACAACTGGAAAAATTGCTGTTATCACAAGGGCTAAAATTAAATTAAGTAAACTTTGGCATTTTTGGCGATTTGTGCGTCCAGTTAGCAAAGATATGTACAAAAAAGATGGTCTTGTATTTTCTGTGGGTATTGGAGAGCTTCCCCTTATTCAACAGGCAACTTTTAGTATTTGGGAAAGTACAGAAAAAATGATAGAATATGCTTACAAAGATAACCCTCATAAACAAGTAATTCAGAAAACAAGAGAATTAGGCTGGTATAGCGAAGAGCTTTTTGCCAGATTTTCTATTGTTTCTATTACTGGAGAAGGTATTATTTCATTGAATACGTAAACTCAGTTATCTATCATGAATAACATCCATAATCAAATGAATTACCTTATCCAGTGAAGTAGAAGTGCTTTCCAGTAGTAAAATATATTTCATTTTAGCTTCTATGTCATTTTCTTCCTTGATGAGATAAATAAGCCCCATAATCGTAGATAAAGCCCCTCTTACTTTATGGCTTTGTTGCCATGCAATTTGCGTTAGTTTTTCATTTTGGTTTGTGATTTGTATTTCAGCCTTTTTTCTGGCATCAATATCCACGTAGTTAAATGCTACTCCAAACAAGTTATTATCTGAGTCATAAACAGGATAATAGGTAACTTCTATCCAAGTTATAAAATCTCCAAATTGAATTTTTCTTTCTATTCTGGTCATCTCACCTGCTAAGGCTTTCTGAAAATATTCTTGAAATTCAGCATAATCATCTTGCAATACATAGTGTCTGAAATCGTCTCCATAGTTTACTTCTTTACCAAAAAAACGAGTAATGCTTTCTTTGGCTACTTTATTAAAATTTAAAACTTTATAGTTTGTATCTACCAACACATTGCCATCATTGGTACTATCCATCATGGCTTTTAACCTCATTTCTGAAGATTTTAATTGTTCTTTGATAAAAAACTCTGCACTCACATCATACCCCACACACATAATACCCAAAGGTTTTTTATCATCATCTTCTAAAACTGATGCTTCCCATTTTATCCAAAAAAATTTACCATCAGATTGGTATGCATTTCTAATTTTGATTTGAAAAATTTGATGGGGATTGGCTAAACATTCTTCTATCATCTTCACACAGTATTCTCTGTCATCAGGATGTAGTGTATCAGATAAGTTTACTCCTACAAATTCTCGATTCCAAAAGCCAAATCTTTTTTTAAAGGCTTCATTCACAAATACATAATCGCCATTTGTATTCAGAATTGCTACTGATATATTTTGGGAATTTAGTAAATATTGGGGGATAAGTTTTTCAATAAGCATCATTCAATTTTGTAAGTTTTGGCAAACATAAAACTATATCTTTTCTCGAATGTTTCAAAAAAAACACAGATAAACCCATAGAAAAAATTCTATGGGTTTATCTTGAGCTCTATAAATTTTGCATGATAGCTTTATTTTGTTCCAAAGACCTGTACCCAATATCCTCCATAAAAGCCAACACCTAAAGCCTTATGATTAGCCATGATGTTTTCTCGGTGTCCTGTACTGTTCATCCACATTTCTACTGTTTGCTCAGGTGTTGTTGCCCCCATTGCAATATTTTCAGCATAGCCACTTCCAAATTTTCTAATTCTGCTAAATGTCTGACAAGTTTCTTTGACTTCTCCATCAACTCTATCATGAGTATCATGATCAAAATAATCGTCTTTACTCATATCAGCAGCATGGTAGCGAGCAGCTCTTGCCAAATCGGGACTCCAAACAAGTGCAGGTAAGCCTTTTTTAGCTCTTTCTATGTTTGTAAGTCTTAAAACTTCTTTTTCAAACGCTTCATTTTGAGCAGGTACATTTTCATTACCAGTTGGACAGCCCACAAAAGAAATTTCTTGGCTATTGTTATTATTGGAATTTGTATTAGTGTTATTTGTATTGTTATTAGAGTTATTATTTGTATTGTTGGAATTATTATTATTTGTGTTGTTGTTGCCCATTTTCTGTACTACAATTGAAGAAACCAATTTATTAAAATTCCCCAATGAGGCAGCATCCTGAGAGAGTGTGAAAGTTTCTCCCTGAAAATCAGCATGTTCATACAATGTTACTTTTAGCCCTTCAGGAATTTTAATAGATTGAATTACATCATTACCAATTGTTAAATCTGAAAGATTATACCTGCCTACGTTTAAAGTCTGTGAACGTCCCTGAAACTTGGGTTCGCTATATACAACTACATCTTTGTTGTTGTTTGTGCTGGTATTTGGCTTAATGGTATTTGTTGTTGTATTAGGATTTGCTTTTTCATCTCCATATTGAGCTATAAAAAATTTCGTTCCTTCACTCCAGTCCATTTCATTACTAAGGTTTAGGGCATTTGTAAAGTCTAATGATTTTTGTCTGAAATACTTAGATTCTCCAAAAATATATTTTTTATCATTGTATTTACTTAAATGAACGAATACATTGGCTGTGCCACAACTTGATTTCCAAAATCCGTTATTCTTTTTGTTATCCAAACCCAATACTTTATAAAAATTAGACTTACCATTTTTATCAAAGCTTTCTATATAAACAGCCCACCAAAGTTCTTTATTACAATGTGCTCTTGTACTCCAAGTATTGCCCTGATTATCTACTTTTAAAGACATAGAATAACTTCCTGATTCACTTCTCGACTTATCCTCAATAGGTAATGATTTAAACCATCTCAAATCTCCCTGAGCGTTTAATTGCATTACAAAAGGCACACTGGTATAACTTTTTTCTTCTGCACTTACAGTAATCCCTTTAAAACTTTCCAAACCAAATACAGCCTGCCCCGAACAAGTTCCTACCAAACTGATATTGCCTTCTGCATCCGCTCCTATTCCTTTTACGTTTTCGCTCTGGTTACTTCTCAGCATTTTTGCCCAAACCATTTCACCTGTTTCTGCTTCCAAACTTGCTATTAGTATATCTGTGTTGTAGAAATACCCTTCTTGAGCTTTGATACTTGGTATTTTTATAGTTTGTTTATTTTTTTGTGTAATGTCTATATTTCTATCACCATATATACTTGTAGCCAGTATCACTTTGTCTTGCCATAAACAAATAGCCCCTGGTGTAAAACCCGCAGGCAGATTTTTTCTATAAATTTCTTCCCCATTGGTATTAATCTTCGCTACATTAGCATAAAAACCTAATAAATAGCTGTTACCTTGCTCATCTGTTACAAAGTCTCTCTCATTGTTATAAAAACCTTCTTCAAAACCTTTTACCCACTGTAAAACACCATTTGAGTTGTATTTAGCTAAAAATTCTTTATTATCACCTTGATTGGTAAGCGTCTGACTTCCAAACTGAACTGTCCCTTTATAAACACCAAACACATACATATTATTACTGGCATCTGTTTCAACCTTTTCGGCTGCTACATAGCTAGTTTCAGAGTTTTCTACATATTCTTTTAGCCAAATTAGATCGCCATTGGGCTTAAACTTAGCATAAAAGTATTTAACTTTTTGTGGATTGAGGCAAGTATAAGAACTTTCACCAATGGCTAGGTTTTCGCTAAAAAAACCCACTACTGCCAAATTTCCACTTTTATCTTCTTCCAAATCGAGTAAGCCTGCATTGCCTTTACCCGCTGACATTTTGAGGCTTGCTAAATCACCAAAACCCTGACTTTGGGCATAAGAAATGATACTCCACAGAAAAACACACAAAAGAATGTTCAATTTTTTCATAAGCATAGAATTTTAAACAAAATACATATTACCATAAATATGCCAAAAATAAAAATAGCAGTCTGAAAAACTGCTATTTTTATATTGTATTGATTTTAAACAATGATTTCTTTTTCTTCCTGCACAAGTGTTAGCACCTCATCGTCCATCAGACGAGTGGCAAGCCATTTGGTTTTAGGCAGTTCGTAAGCAAAAAAGAACTTCATAGTATGAATTTTACTTTCGTAAAAGGCAAGTTCTTCGCCTTGAGGATTTTTGGTTAGTATTTGTACTTTAGATACGGTTGCTTGTTTGAGCCATTGCCAAGAAATTACAATCAAACTTGCCATTTCCATAAATAAATTGGCGTCTGCAAGGAAAAGCTCAAACTCTTGTTTCATGGCAAAACCCAGTAAGCGTTGCATGACTTGTTGCATTCTGCCCAGTTCTTTTTGCAGAAGTTCTACATATTTTTTAAACTCTTCGTGTGTTGATGCTTCTTGGAGTGTTTTGGATACTTCTTGCATCAAAGCCATTGCAGCAGCACCATTTTTCATGGTTAATTTTCTGCCCAATAAATCCTGCGATTGAATGGCTGTTGTACCTTCATAAATACTTGCAATACGAATATCTCTGTATAATTGCTCAATTGGGAAGTCTTCACAATATCCATAACCACCAAATACCTGCATAGCATCGCTCACCGATTTAATTCCATACTCAGCAGGGAATGTTTTGGCGATTGGTGTTAGGATATCCAGTAATAAATTATAATTTTCTTTCTCTTCACCTTCTGTCACCTCAATCAAATCTGCATATCTAGCACATTCCAAAAGCAAACTCAAAGAACCCTCTGCTACAGCTTTTTGGAATAAAAGCATGCGTCTTACGTCAGGGTGATTGATAATTTTTGTCTGTGGAGTTGTTTTCTGATCTTTTTCGTCTAATCTTCTGCCTTGTGGACGTTCCTGAGCATATTGTAATGAAGCATAATATGCATTGGTTGCAATAGATGCTCCTACCAATCCAACACCCAAACGAGCTTCATTCATCATCTGGAACATATATTTCAATCCCTGATTCGCCTCGCCTACTAAATAGCCTTTGCAATTATTGTTATCGCCTATCATCAAATGCATGGCAGGAGTACTTTTTTGCCCCATTTTATGATAAATACTGCCAGCAGCCACATCATTATTTACAAATTGTCCGTTTTCTTCTCTGAATTTAGGTACAACAAACAACGAAATGCCTTTCACGCCAGCAGGAGCACCTTCAATACGAGCTAATAATAAATGTATTATATTTTCTGCTTGGTTGTGTTCACCCGCCGAAATGAATACTTTTTGTCCTTTAATGAGGTAAGAACCATCTTCTAAAGGCTTCGCTGAAGATGTAATATCAGAAAGAGAACTGCCTGCTTGTGGTTCTGTAAGTGCCATTGTACCTTGCCACTCACCAGAAAGCATTTTGGGTACATATTTATCTTTCAACTCCTGATTTGCAAAGCTAATAATAAGCCTTGCAGCACCCGAAGAAAGCCCTGTAAACATAGATGCTCCATTATTGGCAGCACTTAATATAAAACTAGCCAATGAATACACTGAAGCAGGCACTTGCCCTCCTCCAGCTTCGTAGTCATACGTTGCTCCTATCATACCAGCATCACCCATTGCTTTCAGATATTTTTTGATAGCAGGGTGAACATTGACCACTCCATTTTCTAGTTGTGGTTCTTGAACATCCATTTCTCTGAATGTGGGGTATAAAATATTGTCAGCTATTTGTTTAGCTGTATCCAAAATCATATCAAAAGACTCTCTGTTATGATCTTTAAAATGCTCATACTGTGTCAAGGATTCTATTCCAAAGACTTCATAGAGCAAAAATTTCAAATTGCGAAGATTTACATATTGAGCCATAGTAAAATTATGTTTTAATGAGCATTATTAAGCAGCAACTCTTTGCATTTTTAGCTTTCTGTATTGTCTAAACGTAATCATACGACCTGTTTCTTCATCCCAAAGTGTATAAAAAGCAAATTTAAGGCTTTTCCAGAAAGTGAGTGTAGTAACGTATTTCTGTAAAATAGGGTTTTCTTTACTACATTTAGCAAGTTTGTAGAAAGGTATTTTTGCTGCTAAATGATGAATGTGATGATAACCTATATTTCCAGAAAAGAAATTCATAAATTTAGGGAGTTTATAATAAGAGCTTCCTTTGATAGCAGCCAACAGATAATCCCATTCATTTTTCCAAGATTTGTAGTTAGGATCGTGTTGGTGTTGAATATAAAAAAACCAAACTGCTATACTTGCAAACAACATCACAATAGGAAAATACAAAATGAGAAGTTTTTGATAACCTATCCAATATCCTAATAAAGCATAAAAAACAATGATGTATATATTTGTCAGAATTAAGGTTTTCTTTTCTTTTTGCCAACCTTTTAGAGAAATCAAGGGCAAACGATTATGAACAAAAATATAATAGAAAGGTCCAATCAAGAATAGTACTGGAGCGGAACGATAAACTTTATATTTGAATTTCTCCCAAGAAGATAATTTTTCATATTCTCCAACTGTGAGTAGTGTTATATCTCCAATCGTTCTTGTATCTAATTGTCCTTGGTGAGCATGATGATGATTATGTGTTCTAGCCCAGTATTTGTATGGAATTAAGGTAAAAAGGCTACAAACAATTCCTACAATATCATTGGCTTTTTTAGAAGGCATAAAAGATTGATGCCCACAATCGTGTTGAATGATAAACACCCTCGTCAAAAACAATCCAGCTCCCAATGTTAGAATCATTCCTCCCCAAATTGTATAATTATATAAAATACAAGCTCCTACACACAATGCTATAAAGGGTGGAATTGTGTTAAATAACTGAATCCAAGCCTTTTTGTATTCGGGAGTTGTGTAAGGCTTTACGATTTCTTTCCAGTTTTTTAAATCTTCTGTGATTTTTTCAAAAGTGGCATTCATTGGAATGTATGATTTTATATTGAGAAAATACGTAAAAAATAGAATTGTTTTCAAAGTTAAATAAGAATTATGAAAAGCCCTAAGTTATGTTAATTTTATTTATGATTTTATATGATAATTTTATTACTATTTTTTCTAAAAAAAATCCTTGTAATTTTCTTTTTTTTAACTACTTTCAAAAATCATTGCTTTATTAATTTCAATCAAAAATTACACCTGAAAACATTATGAAAGAGTTTTTCCAAAGTATCGGTAGTTTTTTCGAGAAAATCATTCAATTTGAGGAATGGGGCTTACATTATTTATGGATTTTAATTCCTGTAGCTATTCTTTATATGGCTATTCGAGATTTAACCAATAAATCCCAGACTATCAAACGAAATTTCCCTGTAGTAGGTCGTTTGCGTTACTTATTAGAATCTATTGGTCCTGAATTACGCCAGTATATTGTAGCCAATAATCGAGAAGAGTTACCTTTTAACAGAAGTGAAAGAGCTTGGGTGTATGCTTCATCTAAAGGACAAAACAATTTGGAAGGTTTTGGAACCGATAAGGATTTGTATGCTCCTGGGCATGTTTTTATCAATCCTGCTTTGTTTGCTTATAAATTACCCGCTGATCATCCCAACAAAAAAGATCCGTATTTTATTCCTTGTGCTAAGGTAATGGGTTTATACAATAAAAGAAAAAAGCCTTTCAGACCCTACTCTATTGTCAATATTTCTGCCATGAGTTATGGCTCTCTTTCTAAAAATGCTGTTCAGGCAATGAACGTGGGTGCTAAAATGGTAGGATGCTATCATAATACTGGTGAAGGGGGATTATCTCCATATCATTCAAATGGTGGAGATGTAATTTTCCATTTTGGAACAGGATATTTTGGTGTAAGAGACGAAAAAGGCAATTTCTCAATGCAGAAACTTGTTGAATTAGTAGAAAAGAATCCGTTTGTTAGAGCTATTGAAGTGAAGCTTTCGCAGGGAGCAAAACCAGGCAAAGGTGGTATTTTACCAGGAAAAAAAGTAACTCCTGAAATTGCCAAAATTAGAGGTTTACAAGAAGGACAAGATGCTCTTTCGCCTGCTTTTCACTCTGCTTTTAGCAATGTACCCGAACTACTTCAGTTCCTTGAAGATATTGCTGAAAATACAGGTTTACCTGTTGGATTTAAGGCTGCTGTTGGCAAAACTGATATGTGGGAAGAGTTAGCAGATTTGATGCTCAAAACAGGAAAAGGACCAGATTTTATTACTATTGATGGTGGTGAAGGAGGAACGGGGGCTGCCCCTCATGCATTTTCGGCTCACGTATCCATTCCTTTGATGTTTGCATTTGCCGAAATTTATAAAATATTCCAAAAAAGAGGTTTAACAGATAGAATTGTGTTTATTGCTTCAGGCAAATTGGGCTTTCCAGCAAAGGCTCTGATGGCATTTGCAATGGGTGCAGATTGTATCAATGTTGCTAGAGAAGCCATGCTTTCTGTGGGTTGCATTCAGGCACAAGTCTGTCATACCAACAATTGCCCTGCTGGTGTAGCTACACAAAATAAGTGGCTTATGGGCGGTTTAGACCCTACTCTTAAATCGGCTCGTTTTGCTAATTATATCAAAACATTGAGAAAGGAAATCTTAGAAATTACACATGCCTGTAATTACGAACACCCAAGCCAAATGACGATGCATGATTTGGAGGTGGGTATGGGAATTAGCGAAAGTACCAAAACACTGGCTGATAATTTTGGTTATGAAAAAGTACCCATAGATTTTAAAGGCGTTGCCGATTTGCTCAACTGCCCTCATTTAGGAGGCTTGCATGGTTTATATGCAGCAAAAAAATAATACATTATAAATATAAAAGGTATAATTTTTGCTCTGTAATTTTCGTCCATTATTTGTAAATTGAAAGAAAAAGCATACTTTTGCTTGAAGAAAACGAAAAGACTATGACCATAGAAGTATCAAAAAATGATAAAAAAACTCCATTTTTCATTGTAGCCTTAGTTGTTCTTGCTATTATCAATATTATTTTAGTATATCTGATGATGCAAAACAAACAAGAAAGCTTGGATAAAGATGTTTTTATA
>Ga0075157_10002032_pt1 | contig 12002 bp, 11 predicted proteins | sample JI81BgreenDNA_FD_70967 | JGI IMG/M metagenome (GOLD analysis project Ga0075157, IMG submission 70967) | Wastewater effluent complex algal communities from Wisconsin, to seasonally profile nutrient transformation and Carbon sequestration -... | ecosystem: Engineered > WWTP > Effluent > Algae...
GAAGGCCAGCGCATCCGCCTGCAGGACCTGCCCCTGCTGACGAAGAACCCGGGCGACGGCGTGGGGTTCGCGGCCTGGCCGGCCTACCGCGTGTCCAGCGGCGAGTTGTGGGGCATGCAGCGCCGGCTCAACGACTGCTACCGCCAGCAGCGCTTCCCGTACCCGGGATACGCCAGCGAAGTCACGATCGCACTGGGCGTGTACATGGGCGTGAACGCCAAGGGGGCCGAGTCCATCGCCCCGTCCATCAAGCGCTGAGCCACGCGGGAGCACACTCGATGAACAAGATCCTCACCCTCGCGGCCCTGGCCGCCACCGGCGCGGCCCTGATGGGCTGCAGCAGCATGCCCTCGCAGGCCGAGCTCGACCAGATGGCCATGAAGGTCATCCAGACGTCGTTCCGCGACCAGGGCATCGCCAAGGTCGACCGGCTGCAGCAGGACCTGGCCCAGGCCGCATGCTCGTCCGAGAAGGCCCCCAACGAAGCCACGCAGGCCAAGATCATGGAAGAGGCCAAGCGCACGGTGAAGTTCCCGGCCGACGGCAACTTCATGGGCGACTGGCAGCAAGGCGAGCGCATCGCGCAGAGCGGCCGCGGCATGACCTGGACCGATGCCTCCACGGCCCCTTCGGCCAATGGCGGCAACTGCTACAACTGCCACCAGATCTCCAAGGAAGAGATTTCCTACGGCACCATCGGCCCGAGCCTGTACCAGTACGGCAAGAACCGCGGCATCACCGGCACCGACAGCCCGACCTACAAGCCGATCGCCGAGTACACCTGGATGAAGCTGTACAACGCGCGCACCTACAGCGCCTGCTCGCAGATGCCGCGCTTCGGTCACGCCGCCCTGCTCGACGAGACGCAGATGCGCCACATCATGGCACTGCTGCTCGACCCGAAGTCGCCGGTCAACCGCTGACCTGACAGAGAACGGCCCGTTTCCGACGGGCCGTTTTTTTCTGCTGTCCATAAGCCGACACTGATAAGCAGACTCCATCATGAACCTGAGCAAGAGAGAGTTCCTCCACGTGCTGGCCTGCGCCGGCGTGGCGGGCATGGGCCTGTCGCGCTGGGCCGACGCCGATGCCGCGCGAGCCGCAGACGGCCTGTACGACCTGCCCCCGCTGGGCACGGGCCCCGGCTTCGTCAGCCTGCTGCACATGACCGACTGCCATGCGCAGCTGCTGCCCATCCACTTCCGCGAACCCAGCGTGAACCTGGGTGTGGGCGGCATGCGCGGGCAGCTGCCCCACCTCGTGGGCGAGCACCTGCTGAAGGCCGCGGGCGTGAAGCCGGGCACGGCGCTGGCGCACGCCTACACCTTCCTCGACTTCGAGCGCGCGGCCCGCCGCTACGGCAAGGTGGGCGGCTTTGCGCACCTGGCCACGCTCGTCAAGCGCATGAAGGCCTCGCGCCCCGGGGCGCTGCTGCTGGACGGCGGCGACACCTGGCAGGGCAGCGCCACCTCCCTATGGACGAACGCGCAGGACATGGTGGACGCCTGCAAGGCGTTGACGGTGGACGTGATGACCGGCCACTGGGAGTTCACCTTCGGCATGAAGCGGGTGCAGGAGATCGTCGAGAACGACTTCAAGGGCGCCATCGATTTCGTGGCCCAGAACGTGAAGACCACCGACTTCGGCGACCCGGTGTTCAAGGCCTTCACGCTGCGCGAGATCAACGGCGTGAAGGTGGCCATCGTCGGCCAGGCCTTCCCGTACACGCCCATCGCCAACCCGCGCTACATGGTGGCCGACTGGGAGTTCGGCATCCAGGACGCCAACATGCAGAAGACCGTCGACGAGGCGCGCGGCCAAGGCGCGCAGCTCGTGGTGGTGCTGTCGCACAACGGCATGGACGTCGACCTGAAGATGGCCTCGCGCGTGCGCGGCATCGACGCCATCTTCGGCGGCCACACGCACGATGGCGTGCCGCTGGCCGTTCCCGTGAAGAACCCCGGCGGCACCACGCTGGTCACCAACGCCGGCAGCAACGGCAAGTTCCTGGGCGTGATGGACATGGAGGTCAAGGCGGGCCGGCTCGAGCGCTGGCGCTACCGGCTGCTGCCCGTGTTCTCGAACATGCTGCCGGCCGACCCCGCCATGGACGCGCTGATCCGCCGCGTGCGCGCGCCCTACGAATCGAAGCTGGGCGAAGTGCTGGGCGTGACCGAAGGGCTGCTGTACCGCCGCGGCAACTTCAACGGCAGCTGGGACCAGCTGCTGTGCGACGCGCTGATGGAGGTGCGTGGCGCCGACCTCGCCTTCTCGCCGGGCTTTCGCTGGGGCACCACGCTGCTGCCGGGCCAGGCCATCACGCGCGAGCTGATGATGGACCAGGTGGCCACCACCTACTCCTACGCCACGCTCACCGACATGAGCGGCGAGATGATCAAGACGGTGCTGGAGGACGTGGCCGACAACCTGTTCAACCCCGACCCGTACTACCAGCAGGGCGGCGACATGGTGCGCGCGGGCGGCCTGACCTACACCTGCGATCCGGGCGCGGCCATGGGGCGACGCATCACCGACATGCGCCTGAAGGGCCAGCCCATCGAGGCCGGCAAGACCTACAAGGTGGCGGGCTGGGCGCCCGTGGCCGAGGAAGCCGCCAAGGCCGGCCACCCGCTGGTGTGGGATGTGGTGGAGACCTGGCTGAAGAGTCAGGGCGGGCGCGTGAAGCCGCGCAAAATCAACACGCCGAAGCTGCTGGGCATGCAGGGCAACCCCGGCATCGCCTGAGGCCTTGATTGCCCAACCGCCGCCTTTCCCGCCCTTTCTGGCTCTTTGCCGCACCGGAGAACCCGATGACCCTTCGCCCCCTGAAGCTGGCCGCCGCCGCGGCCGCGCTGTCGCTCAGTGCCCTGGCCCCCCTGCCGGCGCTGGCCCAGGACCTCGTCGTCTATCACATCAACGACACGGCCCAGCAGGCGCTGGCGGCGCTGCGCAACATCCGCAATCACCTCGAGGTCGACCCGAAGGCGCGCATCCACGTGGTGACGCATGCGTTCGGGGTGGACTTCCTGATGGAAGGCATGAAGGACCGCAACGAGAACAGCTTTGCCGCCACGGTGTCGGCCCTCACCAGCCGTGGCGTGAAGTTCGAGATCTGCGAGATCACGCTGAAGAACCGGAACCTGAAGCGCGAGCAGTTCATTCAGGAAGCCGACTTCACCCCCAGCGGCGTGGTGCGCATCGCGAAGCTGCAGAAGGAAGGCGCGGCCTACATCAAGCCCTGAGGTTGAATGCGATGACCCTGAGTGCCGTTGCTGCGTGGCACGCTCGGCTGCTGGCCGGAGCGGGCGTGATCGGTTCGCTGCTGGCGACGCCGGCCCTTGCGGCCGCCGAGCCGCCATCCGCCGCCGCGATGGCGCGCGCGCAGGAGATCGTGATGGGGCAATGCTTCATCTGCCACGGCGCCGAGGGCGAAAGCTCCAGCCCGCTGTTCCCGCGCCTGGCCGGCCAGCATGCGCAATACACGGCGCGGCAGCTGGCCGACTACAAGAGCGGGCGCCGCCGCAGCACCACCATGCAGCCCATGGTGCAGGAACTGTTGCCGTCCGACTTCATCGCCCTGGGCCACTTCTTCGAGCGCCAACCGGTGCGCGCCCACACGGTGGAGGACCCGAAGCTGGCGCAGATGGGACAACTGCTGTTCGAGCGCGGAAACCTCGACGCCGGGGTTCCGGCATGCACGGCCTGCCACGGGCCCAATGGCGCCGGCACCGAGACGCTGCCGCGCCTGGCCGGCCAGCACGCGCAGTACACGCTCAATCAGTTGCGCCTGTTCAACCGGCGCGAGCGCACCAACGACAACGCGGTGATGCACACGGTGGCGTCCAAGCTCTCCGAGATGGAGATGAAGGCGCTGGCCCAGTACATCAGCGGCCTGAAATGAACACCGCCCGCGGTCCGGTGACGGACGGCGGGCGGGCGGCGGCGACGTCCAGCGCCGCCGGGTGAGCGCTGAACCCGGCGTCGCCGGGTGACCGGGGAGCCCGGCGTCGCCGGGTGAGGCGGAGCGGCAAGCGCCCCGCCGCTCCACTCACACGGCGAGCATGTCGCCCCAGATGTTGTCGGCCCAGCTCAGCGCGTAGCGGCCTTCGAGCTGGTTGGCCGCGGCGCTGACGCCACCCGAGCCCGGCACGGTCTTGAAGGTCTTGTCCTTCGCGTCGTACTGGTGGACGCTGGCCACGTGCACCACGTCGCGCGCGGTGACGAAGCTGTAGCAGGTGTTCATCACCACCGGCGTGGCGTTGACCGCCTGCCCCTGCAGCAGGTTGATGATGGCCGCGGCCGCCACCTTGGCGTGCTGGTTGGCCATGTGGCCGCTCTTGGGCATGGCCGGCGCCGAGAAGGTCGAGTCGCCCAGCACGTGCACGCCGGGCACGGCCGTGCTTTCCATCGTCAGCCAGTCCACGCCGGCCCAGCGGTTATTCACGTTCACCAGCCCGGCGGTGCGCGCGATGTCGCCCGCACGCTGCGGCGGCACCACGTTGAGCACATCGGCCTTCACGTCCTCGAACTCGAGCTTGGCCACCATGGCGCCCGCCGTGCCGGAGACTTCCTTCAGCTCGGCATTGGGTCGGTACTCCAGGATGCCGGTGTAGTGGTCCTTGAAGGCCTTCTCGAACAGCGCCTTCTTGCTCTGCACCTCGGGGTTGGCGTCCAGCACCAGCACCTTGGACTTCGGCTTGGCCTGCTTCAGGTAGGCCGCCACCATGCACGCACGCTCGTACGGGCCGGGCGGGCAGCGGTAAGGCACCTTCGGGATGGACATGGCAAACACGCCGCCGTCGGGCATGGCCTCGAGCTGGCGGCGCAGCGCCACGGTCTGCGCGCCGGCCTTCCAGCTGTGCGTGATGCGGCCGCTGTCGACGGCCGCCTGCAGGCCGCCCACGGCGTCCCACATGAAGTCGATGCCAGGACTCAGCACCAGGCGGTCGTAGGCGATCTCCTGGCCGCCGGCCAGGCGCACCTTGCGGCCGGCGGCGTCCACCGCCACCACGTCGCCCTGCACGACCTTCACGCCCATGGCCTTCAGGCCGTCGTAGCCGCGCGTGACGTCCTCGATGCGGCGAAAGCCGCCGACCACCAGGTTGGAGATGGGGCAGGAGACGAAGGTGGGATTGCGTTCGACCAGCGTCACGTCGACGTTGGGCGCCCACATCTTGAGGTAACGGGCGGCGGTGGCGCCGCCGAAGCCGCCGCCGACCACCACCACGCGGCCGATGGACGGACCGGTGGCGGTGCCGGCGCAGCCGGCCAGGGCGAGGCCGCCCAGGGCGAGGCCGGCGCCCAGCACGCGGCGGCGCGAGGAGGCGGCCAGCGGGGCGGAGGCCTCGGCGGAAGAACGGAACGTCGAGCGGTTCATCGTGGCGTCCCCTTCACTTCTTGCCGGCCGGCTTCTGGGCCGCGAAGTAGGCGGCGATGAGGCGCACCTGCTCCTCGGTGTAGCCCTTGACGATCTGATGCATGATGGTGGCGGGCAGGTTGCCGGCCCGGTAGTCGGCCATCATCGCCACGATCTTGTCGGCCGGCACACCGGCCAGGGGCTTCATGTCGCCGCGCGCGTTGCCGTTGGTGCCGTGGCAATTGGCGCAGGTGGCGGCCAGATTGCGCGCCAGGTTGGGGTCGGCGGCCTGGGCATGGACCGTGGCCGGAACCAGCACCGCAGCCGACAATACGGCAGACAGCCCGGCAGCGGGGAGGAATCGCCTCATTGATGTCTCCTTCTTCCAGAGGGGGTCGCTTGCAACAGGCCGATTGTGCGGGACCCGCATCCGGCTCTAATATCACTCCATGCGAATGTACGGTTGGACACTACGCAGCGTGACCGGAGAAACCCGGCCGATGCGCCGCCGTCTGCTGGCCGGCGGAGCGCTGCTGGGCCTGCTGGCAGGCAGCAGGTCCATCGCTGCCGACGCGCCGCACGCGCCGCTCGTCTGGCCGACCGTCGAGCTGCTGGACGGGGGCCGCTTCGGCGCCGAACAGGCCCGGCAGCACGACGTGGTGATGGTGTTCTGGTCGACCACCTGCCCGTTCTGCCGACGGCACAACCAGCACGTCGAGAAGCTGCACCGGGCGGCCCTGGCGCAAGGCCGTGCGCTGCGCGTCCTGGGCGTCGCGCGCGACCGCGACCCCGACGTGGTCCGGCGCTACGCCCTGGCCCAGGGCTACACCTTCCCGATCACCATGGCGGCCGCACCGCTGATGGACCTCGTGGGGGCCCGCCGCGTGATCCCCCTGACCGTGGTCGTGGACAAGACCGGACGGCTCCGTCAAGCCATCCCCGGCGAAATGTTCGAAGAGGATGTGATGGAACTTCTGGAAGGCCCGCGATGAGCCGCCCATCGACCCCTGCGGCCGTCACGCCGGCCGATGCCGACCTCGAAGAGTCCGACCACGTGTTCGCTTCGGCCGCCGAGCTGTTCCGGCTGCTCTCCACGCCCATGCGGCTGAAGATCATCAGCGCGTTGTGCCAAGGCGAGAAGAACGTGTCGCAGCTGCTGGAAGAGATCGAGACCACGCAGCCGAACATGAGCCAGCACCTGGCCACGCTGTACCGCGCGGGCGTGCTCACGCGCCGGCGCGACGCCACGCAGATGTACTACCGCATCGGCAGCCAGCGAGCGGCCTCGCTGTGCCGCGCGGTGTGCATGCAGATCGCCGTCGAGATGGACCCGCAGGCCCAGATCGCCAGCGAAGACCGGCTGCTGCAGCGCGGCTCCCGTCCGGCCTGAAGACCGCCGAGGTGCGCGCCGGTCTCGGCGCCTAGAGACGTCCTGCGCTGCCGAAGCCGTAGACCCAGGCCAGCACCGACGTGGGAAACAGGGTCAGCGCGTCGTCGTAGGCCGTGGCGGCGTCGTTGAAGAGCTGCCGCGCGAAGCCGATGCGCGCATCGGCATCGGCCAGCACCTGCAGCTGCGGCGCCACGTCGGCCTGCGACGCGACGGCCGGATGCTGTTCCACCAGGGCCCGCACCCGGCTGAGGGCTGCCGACCACGCGGCCTCGCTGCGCAGCCAGGCCTGGGCGACCGCCGGTTCGGAGGGCCGCGCGCGCAGCGCGCTGGACGCCGCCTGCAGCGCCCCATGCGCCGCGCGGAGCGCCTCCAGCGCGCCGGCCTCGTCGGCCAGCGGCTCCCGCAGCGCGCCGCACAGCGGCTCCACGGCGGCGGCGCGACGGGTCAGGCCCTCGTCGATCTGCGCCATGGCGGCCCCCAGCGCGTTGCGCAGCGACACGAGGCGGTTGTAGCCACCGACCATCCAGAACACCAGGACGGCCGTCAGCCCCAGCAGCGTGATCTGAAGCGGGCTCAGCGGCGCACCTCGCCCTGGCCCAGAACGATCCACTTGAGCGACGTGAGGCCCTCCAGCCCCACCGGGCCGCGCGCGTGGAACTTGTCGGTGGAGATGCCGATCTCCGCCCCCAGCCCGTACTCGAAGCCGTCGGCAAAGCGCGTGCTGGCGTTGACCATCACGCTGGCCGAATCGACCTCGCGCAGGAATCGCATGGCCGACGGGTGGTGCGTGGTGAGGATGGCGTCGGTGTGGTGCGACCCGTAACGGTTGATGTGGGCGATGGCCTCGTCCAGGTCGTCGACCACCTTCACGCTGATGACGGGCGCCAGGTACTCGGTGCTCCAGTCGGCTTCCTCGGCGGGGATGGCCTTCAGGCCCGGCACGGCCTTCAGAAGGGCCAGCGCGCGCGGGCAGGCGCGCATCTCCACGCCCCTGGGCGCCCACATCGCGCCCAGCCGCGGCAGGAACGCCGCCGCCTGCCGCTGGTGCACCAGCAGGCTCTCGGCGGCATTGCAGGGGCTGTACTTCTGGGTCTTGGCGTTGTCGGTCACGTGCAGCGCCAGCTCGAGCTCGACCTCGGCATCGACGTAGACGTGGCAGTTGCCGTCCAGGTGCTTGATGACGGGCACACGCGACTCGCGCGCGATGCGCTCGATCAGGCCCTTGCCGCCGCGCGGGATGATGACGTCCACCGACTCGGGCATGGCCACCAGCAGGCCCACGGCGGCGCGGTCGGTGGTCTCCACCAGCTGCACCGCATCGGCCGGCAGGCCCGCGCCCACCAGCGCCTCCTGCACCAGGCGCCAGAGAGCCAGGTTGGAGTGCAATGCCTCCGAGCCGCCGCGCAGGATGCAGGCGTTGCCGCTCTTGATTGCCAGCGAGGCGGCCTCGATGGTGACGTTGGGCCGGCTCTCGTAGATCATGCCGAACACGCCCAGGGGCACGCGCATGCGGCCCACCTGGATGCCGGTGGGCCGGCGGCGCACGTCGGTGATCTCGCCGATGGGGTCGGGCATGGCGGCGATCTGCTCGCAGCCTTCGGCCACGGTGGCCAGCACCTTCGGGCCCAGGCGCAAGCGGTCGAGCATCGGGCCCTCCAGCCCGGCGGCCGAAGCGGCGGCAAGGTCGCGCGCGTTGGCGGCCTCCAGGGCATCGGTGCGTTCGCGCAGCAGGGTGGCCAGCCGACGCAGGGCGTCGTCCTTGGCGGCGCTGGAGGCGGCCGCCATGAGGGTGGCCGCGGCGCGTGCGGCCACGCCCGTCTGCGCCATGTAGGCCTGGAGATCGTTCGGCGTCATGCAGCCATTTTCCGCGATCCCGCAGGCCGAGCCCGGCTCAGAGCCCGACACCCCAGTGGCGCAGCACCGCCAGCCACAGCCCGCAACTCAGCGCGAAGCCGGCGGTGGAGATCACGATGGCCAGCGTGGCCTCGGCCTGCTGCACGCGGTAGCGCTGCGCGAAGATGAGCGCGTTGTTGCCCACCGGCAGCGCTGCCATCATCACCGCCACGCCCAGCGGCAGGCCGCGCAGCCCGAACACGCCGGCCGCCACCGCCCCCACCCACACGGGCATCAGCAGCAGCTTGGCGGCGGCCACGGTGGCCGCGGGCCCCAGGGCCCCGCGCACGCCGAACGAGGCCAGGCCCACGCCGATCAGCGCCAGGCACAGCGGCATCGCCGCCCAGCCCAGCCCGGCCAGCAGCGCATCGGCCCCCTGAGCCGGCAGGCTCGTCCAGGATCCCGGGGGCGGCGCTCCGGCCAGGTTCCACGCCAGGCCGGCCAGCACCGGAAGCACCACCGGGTGCAGCACGGTCTGTCGCACCGTGCGCGCCACCGTGCGATGCAGGGGCTGGCCGGGGCAGGCCCGGGCCTGGTCCAGTTCGACCAGCACGGTGGCTGCCGTGAGCAGCACCAGGCCGTGCAACGCCACCAGCGCCGCGTGCAGGGCCAGGCCGGTCTCGCCGAACACGGCCGCGCTCATGGGCAGGCCCAGCTGCACCGCGTTGCCGTAGGTGGCGGCCACCGCCTGCGTGGCCGGCACCGCGGGAAGAGTGCCGGCGCTCGACACCGCCCGCCGCCGGGCCCAGACGTAGGCGCCGAGCAGCCAGAGGCTCGCGGGCACGAAGTAGCCGGTGAGCAGGGGCACCGGCAGCGACTGCAGGTCGAGCCGGGCGATGGTGCGAAACAGCAGCGCCGGGATCAGCACGAAGGTGGTGATCCGCCCCAGGCGCTCGGCCACCTGATGGTGCCGCCAGGCGTTGCGCACGGTGCCCCCGAGGGCGCCGCGCTGCAGCAGCACGGCAAACAGCCAGCCGCCGCCCACAAGGGCGAACAGCACGGCGAGGCGCTCGAGCACCAGGGCGTTCACGCCTGCCCCTCCCGTGCGACCGACGCGCCAGGCGCGCTCAGCGGCTTCCGGTCGACTTGCGCGCGGGCGCCTTGCGGGCCGGGGCCGGGGCCGCGTCGTCCGCGCCCGCAGCCACGGCCTTCGCCGCGGTCTTGCTCGCGGTCTTTGCCGCCGACTTCGCCGGCGCCTTGCCCGCCCCGCGCTCGGGCCGCGGCTCGAACTCGAAGCCCACCTTGCCCTCCTTGGGGTCGAAGGTCAGGAAGGCCTTGAACTTTCGCCGGGTCTTGTTGGAGACGAAGTTTTCCAGCAGCGCCGTGCGTCCGGTGTTCAACAGCAGGCTCATCTGCTCACGCGCCACCGGCTGCTGCAGGATGATCTTGCCGCTCTTGAAGTCGCAGGTGACGGTGGCGCCCACGCTGTGCTCGCAGACGTAGCTGGTGCCGTGCTCGAAGACGCGGCCCTTGCACTTCGGGCAGTGGCCCAGCGGCTCCTGCTCGCCGAAGTCCACCGGCTCGCCGTCGCCTTCGGCGGCCCGGGCGTCGTCACCGAAGTCGAACTCCAGTTTCCAGTTGTCCAGCTCCTCGTCGCGCACGAGCTTCAGCTCGGCCGTGAAGGGCCAGCCCGCCTTGCTGCGGAAACCCTCCAGCGGGCCGACCTTGCGATCGCGCAGGAAGGACTCGGCCTCGACGATCTCGAAGGCGCGGCCGGCGGGAATCTTGGTGAACGAGAACCCGCAGCCCTCGGCCGCGCCCTCGGGGCCGGTGCAGGTGAAGCGCCGGTAGTTCTCCTTCACCACGCCGCCGCAGTTCGGGCACGGCGTGGCCAGCGTGGCGTAGTCGCCCGGGATGGTGTCGCGGTCGTACTCCTTGGCCTTGCGCACGATGCGCTCGGCCATCTTGGCGATCTCGGCCATGAAGGCCTCGCGCGACAGGCGGCCGTGCTCCATCTCGGAGAGCTGGTACTCCCACTGGCCGGTCAGCTCGGGCTTGGTGAGATCCTCGATCGCCAGGCCGCGCAGCAGCGTCATGAGCTGGAAGGCCTTGGCCGTGGGCACGATCTCGCGCCCGTCGCGGTAGATGTACTTCTCCAGCAGCAGACCTTCGATGATGGCCGCGCGCGTGGCCGGCGTGCCCAGGCCCTTGTCGCTCATGGCCGCGCGCAGCTCGTCGTCGTCGATGAGCTTGCCCGCGCCTTCCATGGCCGACAGCAGCGTGGCCTCGGTGTAGCGCGCCGGCGGGCGCGTCTGCAGCGCCTTCACGTCCACGCTCTCCGTGCGCACGGTCTCGCCCGCCGTGACGGGCACGAGGTTGGCGTCCTCGTCCTGCGCTTCCTTGCCGTACACGGCCAGCCAGCCGGGGTTCACCAGCACCTTGCCGTTGGTCTGGAAGTGGTGCTCGCGGCCCGGCACCTTGACCTTGCTGATGCGGGTGGTGACCAGGTACTCGGCCGGCGGATAGAACACCGCCAGGAAGCGCTTGACGACCATGTCGTAGAGCTTGGCCTCGATCTCCGACAGGCTCGTGGGCGCCTGCAGCGTGGGGATGATGGCGAAGTGGTCGGAGACCTTGGTGTTGTCGAAGACCCGCTTGATGGGTTTCACGTAGCCATCGGCCAGCCCCTTGCGGGCGTGCATCGACAGATCGCGCAGCGGCCCGGGCAGCGTGGCGTCGGCCAGCATGCCGAAGGTCTGCTGCACCACGCTCACGTAGTCCTCGGGCAGCGCGCGCGAGTCGGTTCGCGGGTAGGTCAGCACCTTGTGCTTCTCGTACAGCGCCTGCGCGAGCTGCAGCGTGGTCTTGGCCGAGAAGCCCAGGCGCGAGTTGGCCTCGCGCTGCAGCGTGGTGAGGTCGTACAGCAGCGGACTGCTCTGCGTGCTGGGCTTGGCCTCCTCGGTCACCACGGCGGGCTGCCCCAGGCAGGCTGCGGCGATGGCGTCGGCCGAGGCGCGGTCCCACAGGCGGTCGGCGCGCTGCTCGGCGTCCTCGGCGTTCTTCTTCCACGCGGGGTCGAACCACTTGCCCTCGTAGAGGCCGGCGGCGGCATCGAACGAGGCGCGCACTTCCCAATAGTCGCGCGCGACGTGGCGGCGGATCTTCTCCTCGCGTTCCACCACGATGGACAGCGTGGGCGTCTGCACGCGGCCCACGGTGGTGAGGAAGAAGCCGCCGTCGCGCGAGTTGAAGGCCGTCATGGCGCGCGTGCCGTTGATGCCCACGAGCCAGTCGGCCTCGGAGCGGCTGCGCGCGGCGTCGGCCAGGCCGAGCATCTGCGAATCGCTGCGCAGCTTCTCGAAGCCCTCGCGGATGGCCTGCGGCGTCATGCTCTGCAGCCACAGGCGGCTGATGGGTTTGCCA
>Ga0075157_10002033_pt1 | contig 12001 bp, 12 predicted proteins | sample JI81BgreenDNA_FD_70967 | JGI IMG/M metagenome (GOLD analysis project Ga0075157, IMG submission 70967) | Wastewater effluent complex algal communities from Wisconsin, to seasonally profile nutrient transformation and Carbon sequestration -... | ecosystem: Engineered > WWTP > Effluent > Algae...
CGCCCGCGCTATTGCGATGCGTGCTTCACCGGCGACTATCCCACCACGCTCACCGATCTGGCCGAGCGCGACCAGCCCAACCAGCTGACCCTGCTGGCCGAACGGGTCGCCGGCTGAGGGATTTCACGACCATGACCGACAAGAACCTGCAAGGGCAGCTTGCCCTGGTCACCGGCGCGAGCCGGGGCATCGGCGCGGCCACCGCGAAGGCGCTGGCTGCCCGCGGCGCGCATGTCATCCTGACCGCCCGCACGGCAAAGGACCTGGAAGCCGTCGAGGACGAAATCTTCGAGGCGGGCGGCAGCGCGACCATCGCGCCGCTCGATCTCGCCGATGGCGACAGCATCGCCCGGCTCGCCGCGGCGATCGGCGGACGCTGGGAGGCGCTCGACATTCTGGTGCTCAATGCCGCGATGCTGGGCAGCCTGGGCCCTGTTCCGACCATCGACGGCGGCGAGTTCAACCGGCTGATGACGCTCAACGTGCTGAGCGCACAGGCACTGATCGCCTATTTCGACCCGATGCTGCGCAAGAGCGCGCACGCCCGCGTGATCGGCCTCACCAGCTCGGTTGCCGCAAAACCGCGCGCCTTCTGGGGCGCCTATGGCGCGTCCAAAGCCGCGCTCGAGGTACTCATCGCTGCCTATGGCGAGGAAATGCGCAATATCGGCAAGATCCGCACCGCGATCGTCGACCCGGCCCGCACCCGCACCGCGATGCGCGCCAAGGCCTATCCCGGCGAAGACCCGGCGACGGTGAAGCTGCCCGAAGTGGTGGGCGAGGCGATTGCAGAGCTGGTCTCGGGCGAGTTCGAGACGGGGACGAGGATCGTGCTGGAGGGGTGACTGGCCCGGCATCCGATCAGCAGCACCTGCGCAAGCATCCATGACTGCATGAAAATTTTTGCAACAAGAATGCCATCCGCGTTCTCGGGCACAGCTTGTTAACCCTTTTCCACCAGTCGGAAAGCATGCCCCGCATGATTTCCTCTGTGCAGACATTCGGCGCCAACGTGCTGGCTCCGACGATTACTGGCATCCTCTACTATATTGCTGCAATCATCGCGCTCAATCTGAGCCAGGGGCAGGACGGCATAGCCACGGTATGGCCATCCAGCGGCATCCTGTTGGCGGCCTTATTGGTAAGCCCGCGCCCGATTTTCGGCTGGCACTTGTTGGCAGCAGGCATCGCAAGTCTCTGCGCAAACCTGGAACTCGGCAACCCCGGCCCGATGTCCGCTGGATTTACGCTTGCCAACCTGGCCGAGTCCTCGATAGCAGCGCTACTTATCAAATATAGGGCAAATGACAGTCTGTCGCTTTCCGATCCAGCCCAGCTGATCGATTTCTGCATTGCTGCCTTTGTGTCAACGATCGTCAGCGCGTCGATAGCGATGTGGTTCATACCGACGCCTTCGCTGCTGTTTTGCTTCTCGTGGTTCTCGACCGATCTGCTGGGAATATTGCTGGTGACCCCTCTGATCATGGTCACGAGGGCGGCAATCCGGAAAAGGGGCGTGCGACCCAGCAACCGGAGCCTGCCGGAAGTGATCGGCATATTCGCCATGGTTGCGGGGGTCTGTACGCTCACGTTCGCGCAGTCCACCTATCCGCTCCTGTTTCTGCCAATGCTGGCAGCCCTGATTGCGGTGTCGCGGCTCGGCTTGGCCGGCGCGGCAGGTGCCGTTCTCATCGCGGGATCGATAGGCTCTGTCTCGACGAGCCTCGGAAGCGGGCCAATCATGTTGATTGCCGCTGGCCCCCAGGTCAAAAGCCTGTTTTTTCAATTCTATCTCCTTTCCCTGTTTTCAGCGTCGCTGCCGATTGGCGCGCTATTGGCGACACGGCGCAAGCTTCTGGGTCAGCTGAGTGAAAGCGTCCGCTTGCTACAGCTCGCTGAAAGTACGGGGCAGCTGGGTCATTGGAGACTCGACGTAAAGTCTGAAACTGTCACCTGGTCCAAGCAGGTTTTTCAGATCCACGGGCTGGACGGCGACAGGCCCCCGCTACTGGAAGAAGCCATCCTGGCGTATCATCCTGACGATAGGAATATGGTGAGCGAGATGCTCACACACGCCATTCAGGGCCAGCACGGATTTGAATTCGTGGCCCGAATATTGCGACCCGACGGAAGCCAGCGCCATGTGCTTTCGCGCGGCGAGTATGACGAGGATGTTCTCAGCCGATCTGTAGGATTGTTCGGCATCATTCAGGATATCACTGCCCAGGTTGAGCACGAACAGGCGCTGAAGACAGCTAGCCTGTCAGCCGAGCGCGCTGCAGCAGAAGCGAAGGCGATGGCGGAAACCGATCAATTGACAGGAATTGCGAACCGTCGGCGGGTTTCCATGGCACTGGAGCAGGAGATCAGACAGTCTGAATTGAACGCCACTCCTCTGGCGATGGCAATTTTCGACATCGACCACTTCAAGCAGATCAACGATCGTTTCGGCCATCATACCGGGGATGATGTGATCAAGCGCGTGGCTGGCGATGCAGCCCGGCAGTTGCGAAAGGCGGATATTCTTGGCCGGTTCGGTGGTGAGGAGTTCGTTATCGTGTTTCCTGTCACCCTGTTGCACGACGCGACCAAGGTGGCCGAGCGAGTTCGAAAGGCGGTAGAACGGAGCGGTCAGGACCCAGCTGTCACGATCAGCATCGGGGTTGCCGAGCGTCTGCCCGGCGAAAAGGCAGACGCACTTTTGCGTCGGGCGGACGCGGCATTGTATCGGGCCAAATCGTCCGGCCGGAACCTGCTCAGGCTGGCGTCCTGAATTTCGGCGAGGCGCGCCCCCTCACTCCAGCGCCGTGATGATCGCGCTGAAGTCCAGCCCCTGCGCGTCGGCCTCCACGAACGCCGCGTAGATCGCCTCGGCCCGTTCGCCCATCGGTACGCGTGCGCCGCTGACCTTCGCGGCGTCGAGCGCCAGGCGCATGTCTTTCAGCATCAGCGCGGCGGCGAAGCCTCCGGCATAGCCGTTGTCGGCGGGGCTTGCGGGGCCGACGCCGGGGACGGGGCAATAGCTGGTCATCGACCAGCTCTGCCCCGAGGCCTTGGACGAGATGTCGTAGAAGGTCTGCAGATCGAGCCCCAGCTTCTTCGCCAGCATGAAAGTCTCGCAGGTCGCGGCCATGGTCGCGCCGAGCAGCATGTTGTTGCAGATCTTCGCCGCCTGGCCTGCGCCATTGTCGCCGGCATGGATCACCGCCTTGCCCATATCGGCCAGGATCGGCTCGGCGCGCGCGAACGCATCGGCGCTGCCGCCGACCATGAAGGTGAGCGTGCCGCCATTGGCCGCCGCGATCCCGCCCGAGACCGGCGCGTCGACCGCCTCGAGCCCGCGCGCCTTGGCCGCAGCGGCGACCTCGCGCGCGGTGTCGACATCGATGGTCGAACAGTCGATCAGCAGCGTGCCGGGCTTGGCTGCGCCGAACACGGTGTCGTTATAGACCGATGCGACATGCTTGCCCGCAGGCAGCATGGTGACGACCACATCGGCCTCGCTCACCGCCTGCACGGGATCGGACACCGGATGGCAGCTGGCCGCCCCGGCACGCGCCAACGCCTCGCCCGAAAGATCGAAGGCGATGACCTTGTGCCCGGCCTTGGCGAGGTTCGCCGCCATGCCGCCGCCCATATTGCCCAGGCCGATAAATCCGATTGTGCTCATGCCGTTGCTCCGCTCTCCACTAACGCGTCTCAGCGCGCTTCGATCAAATCCCACCGGTTGCCGTACAGATCGGCAAATACCGCGACCTTGCCATAGGCCTCCTGACGCGGCGCTTCGGCAAAGGCCACGCCCGCCGCGACCATGCGCGCATGATCGGCGTCGAAATCGCCCGTGTGGACGAAATAGGCCACGCGCCCGCCTGCTGCCTTGCCGACCGCCGCCAGTTGTGCCTCCGACGTCGCGCGGGCGAGCAACAACTGCCCGCCCCCATCGCCGCCGACGCGCACCCAGCGCTTGCCGCCGCCCAGATCGCTGTCCTCGATCACGCGCCAGCCCAGCGCCTGGCCGAACCATGCGATGGCCTCGTCATAATCCCGGACGAGATAGGCGCTGTATGCGAGATGCATCACCTCAACCCATGGTCGGGATGATGAAGGCGTTGCCGCCGTCCACCGCGCCATCGGGCCAGCGTGCGGTCACCGTCTTGATCTTGGTCCAGAACTTGACGCCTTCCATGCCGTGCTGGTTGGTGTCGCCAAACGCGCTGCGCTTCCAGCCGCCAAAGGTGTGATAGGCGACCGGCACCGGGATCGGCACGTTGATGCCGACCATGCCGACATTGACCCGCGCGGCGAATTCGCGCGCGGCATGGCCGTTGCGGGTGAAGATGGCGACGCCGTTGCCGTACTGGTGCTTGCTGGGCAGCGACACGGCTTCCTCGAAATCCTTGGCGCGGACGATCTGCAGCACGGGGCCGAAAATCTCTTCCTTGTAGCTCTGCATGTCGGTGGTGACGCGGTCGAACAGCGTCGGGCCGACGAAAAAGCCGTTCTCGTGCCCCTGCAGCGTGAAGCCGCGGCCATCGACGACCAGCTCGCCGCCCTCATCAATGCAGGTCTGGATCCAGCCTTCGACCTTGGCCTTGTGCGCGGCGGTGACGACCGGGCCGTAATCGGCATCGGGATCGGACGAGACGCCGAGACGCAGCTGCTCGATCGCGGGGATCAGCTTGGCGCGGAGGCGATCGGCGGTCTCGTCGCCCACCGGCACGACGACCGGCAGCGCCATGCAGCGCTCTCCCGCCGAACCGAAGGCCGCGCCCGCCAGATCCTTGACCACCTGGTCGAGATCGGCATCAGGCATGACGATGCCATGGTTCTTCGCGCCGCCCATTGCCTGGACGCGCTTTCCGGCGGCGACACCGCGCTGGTAGAGATAATGCGCGACATCGGACGATCCGACGAACGATACGCCCGCGATGGCCGGGTGATCGAGGATCGCATCGACCATTTCCTTGTCGCCATGCACCACCTGCAGGATGCCGTCGGGCAGGCCCGCTTCGCTCATCAGCTCGGCCAGGCGCACCGGCACCGAGGGGTCGCGCTCGGACGGCTTGAGGATGAAGGCGTTGCCGGTGGCGATCGCGGGGCCGAACATCCACATCGGGATCATCGCGGGGAAATTGAACGGGGTGATGCCCGCACCGATGCCGATCGGCAGCCGCATCGAATAGACGTCGATGCCGGGGCCTGCGCCGTGCGTATATTCGCCCTTCACCGCATGCGGGATGCCGCAGCAGAATTCGATGACCTCGAGCCCGCGCTGGATATCGCCCTTGGCGTCGGCATGGACCTTGCCGTGTTCGCTGGAGAGCAAAGCGGCGAGCTCGTCGATATGAGCCTCGACCAGTTCCTTGAACTTGAACATCACGCGGGCGCGGCGCTGCGGGTTGGTCGCGGCCCAGGCGGGTTGGGCTGCGAGCGCGGCATCAACCGCGGCGTCGAGCACGGCGGCGCTGCCGAGATCGACCTTCGCCTGCACGGTGCCGCTATTGGGATCGAAAATGTCGGACTGGCGGATGCTGGCGGGCGCGGTAACGCCGCTGGCCAGACGATGGGTGACGGTGCGCATCGATGCTCTCCTATGGGTGCTTGTCGCTTGGGGGCCGCAATAGCCTCTGGCATTCCTGCACGCAATTGCGTAAAAACATCACACGAGGCTGCATAAATGCCATGATCTGGAGCGGGTGAATGAACTGGGACGATCTGCGCATCTTCCTGATGCTGGCGCGCGCCGGATCGGTGGCGGAGGCCGCGCGGCGGCTGGAGATCGACCCGACAACGGTCGCGCGCAGGCTGCAACGGCTCTCGGGCGATCTGCAATCCACGCTGTTCGAGGCGAGCGGCAAGGGCATCGCGCTCACCGAACATGGGGCCAAGCTGCTGCATTATGCCGAAGGCGCGGAACAGGCGCTGGTCGACGCGCGCACCGAGCTGACCGGCGAGCAGACGGTGTTTGCAGGGACCATAAGGGTCAGCGTCGCGGAAGGGTTCGCCGCCTGGATCATCAGCCGCAACCTCGCGAGCTTCCACCGCCAGCATCCCGCGATCCGCATCGAGCTGGTCGCCACCAACGGCTTCCTCAACCCCTCCAAGCGCGAGGCGGACCTCGCGATCATGCTCTCGCGCCCGACCGCCGGGCCACTCAAGGTGCGCAAGCTGGTCGACTATCAGCTCGGCGTCTATGCCGACCGCGACTATCTCGCCGCCGCCGGGCCGATCACATCCGTCGAGGACCTGCGCCGCCACCCGCTGATCGGCTATATCCCCGATTTCATCTATGCCGACGAGCTGCGCTATCTCGACGAGATCGGCCCGGGCCTGGAACCCGTGCTGACCAGCTCGAGCATCAACGTCCAGCACAGCCTGATCGCCTCCGGCGCGGGCGTGGGTATATTGCCGTGCTTCATCGGCGAACAGAATCCGCGGCTGGAACGCGTGCTGGCGGACAGCGTCGCGATCCACCGCAGCTTCTGGCTGGTCGTCCACCGCGACATGCGCAAACTCGCGCGGGTGGATGCGTTCATAAGGTGGCTCGACGCGCTGGCGGAACGGATCGCGCCGGTGATGGGGGAGGATGGGTAAGCCCTCGCGCCCTCGCGCTCACCCCCCTCTCTCCCCTCGCGGGAGAGATACGAAGGCTTGCGAGCGCAGCTCGCTAGCCGCAGTTGAGAGGGGGCAGCGCGCACCCCCTCTCCCTCCGACGCCTGCGGCGTCTCCTCCCTCTCCCGCAAGGGGAGAGGGGCAAGACCGGCTTGTGGCGGCAGCGGCTTGGGCGTAAATGAAGTTATGAGCAAAACCAAGCCGACTGAAGTATTCGCTCTCGACATCGATTCCTCAGTCGATACGTGCGACAAGCTTTTCAGCAGAGTGACTGACATCGCGTATCTTGGGTATAGCAACTTCAGCGGCTGGGATGCCTTCATTGAAATGTTCGATGAACGGCTGCAGTTGAGCGAAATTGAGCTGACCATTCGCAATCAGGACCTGTCGCACCTGCCAGCAAAAGACAGGCGGGTCTGGTGTGATGTGCTGCGCGATCTACAAGCCCGCCATCCAGCCAAGCTCAAAGTCTTGCCCCCAGTCGATTTATGACACCATCGGGCTAGACTAAAGCTCCGCCGCACCACCCCCGTTCATCCTGAGCAGTGGGCGCAGCCCGCGTCGTCGAAGGACCCGCGCCCACGCTGGCCGTATAGCGGGGCCTTCGACAGACTCAGGCTGAGCGGAGTTGGGCAGCAAATTCGCTCAAGGCACCACCACCTGCCGGATCGCCGTCCCGCTCGCGAGCTCATCGAACAGCGCGTTGATGTCGCTCAGCGGGCTCACCGAGGTCAGCAGCTTCTCCACCGGCATGCGGCCCGCGCGCCACAACGCGATATAGCGGGGGATGTCGCGCGCGGGGATGGCGTTGCCCATATAGCTGCCCATCAGCGTCTTGCCGTCGCCGACCAGCGAGACAGCGGGGATCGCGAGCATGTCCGCCGGGTTGGGCAGGCCGACGGTGACGACCCGCCCGCCGCGCCGCGCCAGGCCGTATGCCTTGGCGAGCACCGGGGCCTTGCCGACGGTCTCGATCACCAGATCGGGCTTGCGGCCCAATGCCGCGACCACCGCGTCCTCGCCATCCTCTGGCGGGACGGCAGCGAGCGCGCCGAGTTCGAGCGCCAGCGCGCGCTTTTCCGGGACGGGATCGATCGCCACCACCGGGTTCGCGCCGCCGGCGATCGCGGCCATGAGCGCGGCGAGGCCGACGCCGCCCAGGCCATAGACCACCACGCTCTCGCCCGCGCGCAAGCCGCCGCCGTTCAGCACTGCGCCCGCGCCGGTCAGCACCGCACAACCAAACAAGGCAGCGATCTCGACCGGGATATCGCCATCGATCTTCACCGCCGAGCGCCGGTCCACCACCGCATGGCTCGCGAAGGCCGAGGAACCCAGATGGTGCTGCACGTCATGCCCGTTCTCGGACAATCGCCGCTCGCCGCTCAGCAGCGTGCCCGCGCCGTTCGCCGCTGCGCCGTTTCCGCAAAGATAGCCCTCGCCCGAATGGCAGCTGGGGCAATAGCCGCACAAGGGCAGGAAGCTCAGCACCACACGGTCGCCCGGCACGAAATGCTTGGCGGCGATGCTGCCCGGCTCGAGCACCGTCGCCACCGCCTCATGCCCCAGCGCCATCGGCATCGGACGCGGGCGGTCGCCGTTGATCACCGAAAGGTCGCTATGGCACAGCCCGGCGGCCTCGATCTTGACCAGCATCTCGTCCGGCCCCGGCGGCGCGAGGTCGATTTCCGCAAGGCGCAGCGGGCGCGTGTCCTTGTACGGTCCCTTGTGGCCGATGCGGTCGAGTATGGTCGCGGTGATCTTCATTCGCCCGTCATGCCGCCTGAGGGACCGCGCCGCAAGCGCCGCGCCCTCGCCCGCCTAGCGAACAGACGCGAGCTGATACATGATCTCCGCATAGCCCAGGGTCGCTTCGGTGATCCCGGCGACCTTGGGATTGGTCGATTCCACCACATAATATTCGTCAGGCGCGTGCGCGCCGCTGCCATGGCCGATGCCGAAATGCCCGGCGGGGATGCTCACCGGCGGCGCGGTGAACACCGCACCCGGCCAGGAGCCTGCGAGCCGCGGATTGAGGTTCGCCTTGACGCCGAGCTTCGCATAGGCCGCCAGTTCCGCCTTGATCAGCCGGCTGTCCTCAGACACCTCGGTCGGGTCATAGCCGCCCGAGACATTGGCCTCGATATCGGTAAACCCGTTCTTGTCCAAGTGTGCGCGCAGCTTCGCCTCCGCCTCGGCGCGGGTCTGGTTGGGGACGAGGCGAAAGTCCATCTTGGCGACCGCGCGGCCGGGCAGCACGGTCTTGCCGCCGGGGCCGGTATAGCCCGCGACCAGCCCCTCGATATTCGCGGTCGGCTCTTGCGCCAGCCGCACCAGCGCCTGGTCGAAGGGCAGGTCGTCGATCCAGTGGGTGACGCCGAACGCCTGCTTCATCTGCGCTTCGTCCATGCCCTTCGCCGCCTCGGCGATCAGCGCCTTTTCGCGGGTCGTCAGCGGCCTGACATTGTCGCTCCAGCCACCGATCGCGACATTGTTGCCATCGGGGGTCACCAGCGTCTGCAGCGCCTGGACCAGCCGCCAAGTCGGCGAATCGACCATCGCCTTGTAGCTCGAATGGATGTCGCCCTTGGGGCCCCTGCCCCATTTCGTGCCGCTGGCGACCAGCTCCAATTCGATCACGCCCTTGGAGCCCAAGTTGACCTGCACCTCGCCATTCGCGCCCTGCCAGCTTGCCGGGATGAAGATGCCCTCGCATTTTTTCAGCGCGGCGAGCACATCGGGGCGCGTGGCGATCTGCTTGAAATTGGGCGATCCGATCTCCTCCTCGCCCTCGCACAGCAGCACGAGGTTGACCGGCGGTTTCACGCCCGCCTTTTTCATTGCGTGCAGCGTGGCGAGGAAGGTCGCTTCCGGCCCCTTCTGGTTGACCGCGCCGCGCCCCATGATCGCCTTGCCCCAGCCGGGCTTGTCGACGATCCGCGCTTCGAGCGGCGGCGAGGACCATTCCGCCGGATCGAACTGCTTGACGTCGTACATGAAATAGATGCCGAGCGTGCGCTTCGCCCCATTGTCCATCACCCCGAACACGCCGGGATAGCCGTCCGATGGCACGGTGGTCACACCGGTGAAACCCGCCGACTTGGCAAGGTCAACCATATAGGCCGCGCCTTCAGCCATGTTGAGATTTTCCGCCGCAATGGACGGAAGCTTGATCCAGTCCTGGATGCGCTTGATGTCCGCATCGCGGTTGCTCTCCGCCGCCTTGCGAATGCGCGCCATCTCGCCTTCTGCTGCTGCCAGCGCCGCGCCGCCCCCGCCGGTCAATGCCATGCCGGAGCCAAGCAGCGCAGCGGAGCGCAACATCGTGCGGCGGTCGGGATGATGAGATGGCGTATCGGACATGGTGTGGCCCCTATGACATGATGATATCGCCCGACACGCTGGACCAGCCGCTCGCGCGTGGCAAGCCGTAAGATGATGTAAAGGACTTATGGCCAAAGCCTTGATTTAGCAGCGCCTTTTTCAAGCTGCTCTTTGGGGGCGATTCGGTCATGACCAGCCAGAACTTTGTGCATCAGCACGGCGAATTGCTGGCTCAGGCCGACGCGATCCTGTCGGCGGTGTCTGCCGGTAGCGAAGCCGCGCTGCGCGACCTTCCGGCGCTTCGGCTGGGCTTTTCGCGGCTGGTGAACAGCCATTGCAGCGTGGAAATTCGCATGGTCAACACCCGCGCCGCGCAGATGGACAAGGATGCCGAAAACACGCAGCTCATCCGGCGCTTTCATGACGAGCTTTTGATGTGGCGTGGCGATCTGATGGATTGCAACGCCAACTGGCCCCAGCGCAGGGTGGCCGAGGATCGCGCCGGCTTTATTGCTGCGTTTCGGGGCCTCACCGAAAGGCTGAAGGCCCGCGTACGCTGGGAAGAGCAGGTCTTCTATCCGGCGATCTTCGCCGCGCCCGGCAGGCGCTGATCACTCTACCCAGGCGGTGCGGCTGCGGGTGACGTGAAAAAGCGGCTGCATCGGCTGCGCAGCGACATCGGCAAGCGGGATCGCCGTCGCACAGGTCGCACATTCCGCGCTCATCCGTCCGACATGCCAGTGCTTGCCACCGCAACCCGGGCAGTGGTTGACATCGCCCGCATGATAGAGCGGCATGAAGCCACGTCCGGCAATGCGGCGGGCAAAGCTGTGTCCCGCTGCCAGCATATGGGCGGGGTCGAAAGCGGGGCGGGCATAGTGCATCGTCATGGCTTTGATCCTTTGTCGGTCGCATGCCTTACGCATGGACGGCAGAACGGTTTCCTGGTGCGGCGGACCGTTCGTCGCTTTGATACGCCTCCCCCTCGCAGCCCGCTGTGACGGACCGCATGGTCCTGCCGAACGGTGCACAACGAATCCGGCTTGCGCCCACCAACATTTGATATAATTATGATATCATGATTATCGAATCGGAGGGTGTTTCACATGCAGCAGAATTCGTCTTTTGACGGTAGCCCGGGCAGCGGCGCCATGGTCGCCAGCACCGAAAGCGCAGCCAGCACGTTCAACGGCTATATCTTCCTGCTCCTGCTTCTGGTGTCCATGCTGCTGCCGGTGCTGGGCGTGGGCATGGCCAAGAACGGCAACATGCTCGGGCTGGTGCTGGCGGGGGTGAGCGCGTTCGCCTTTCTGTTCATCATTGCGGGCTTCTACATGCTCAACCCCAACGAGGCGGCGGCGATTCAGCTGTTCGGCAGCTACAAGGGCACCGATCGCAATACCGGGCTGCGCTGGCGCTGGCCGTGGCTGACGCGGGCCAAGATTTCTGTGCGTGTGCACAATGTCACCTCGGAAAAGGTCAAGGTGAACGACCTGCGCGGCAACCCGGTCGAGATCGCGACGAACGTGGTGTGGCGTGTGTCGGATACCGCGAAAGCCCTGTTCGATGTCGAGAACTATCAGGAGTTCGTCGACATCCAGATCGAGAGCGCCGTCCGCGTCATCGGTGCGCGCTACCCCTATGACGATTTCAACGCCGATGAGGTGACGCTGCGCGGCGATGCCGAAGAGGTCAGCCACGAGCTCGAAAAGCAGCTGCAGGAGCGCGTCGGCACGGCGGGCGTGCAGATTGACGAATGCCGCCTGACGCACCTCGCCTATGCGCCCGAGATCGCCCAGTCGATGCTGCGCCGCCAGCAGGCCGAAGCAGTGATCGCCGCCCGCTCGCGGCTGGTCGAGGGCGCGGTGACGATGGTCGAGCATGCACTCGCGATGCTGAGCGAGAAGAACGTCGTGCACCTCGACGACGAGCGCAAGGCGGCGATGGTCTCCAACCTCATGGTGGTGCTGTGCGGCGAGCGCGACACCCAGCCGGTGGTCAATGCCGGGTCGCTCTATTGACCTGAACGATGCCCAGTCCGCCGCCCAAGAAATCCTTCGCGCTG
>Ga0075157_10002035_pt1 | contig 11980 bp, 10 predicted proteins | sample JI81BgreenDNA_FD_70967 | JGI IMG/M metagenome (GOLD analysis project Ga0075157, IMG submission 70967) | Wastewater effluent complex algal communities from Wisconsin, to seasonally profile nutrient transformation and Carbon sequestration -... | ecosystem: Engineered > WWTP > Effluent > Algae...
CGCTTTAGCCGTTCATCCAGCGCTCCAAGCCGACCCGCGACGCGGGCGAGGCGCGCGGCATGCCCCGCCTCGGCCTTCCGCCAGTCGTCGAGAACCGCCATCTCGCGGGGCTCCGCCCGTGGTCCAGGCGGCAGATCGTCGGTTTCCTCTTCGATCGGACCGGGCAGGAACCACAGATCGTCGTCTGACGTCTCATCGACCTCTCCAACGGTAATGGGAGGTACCTCGAAATCATCATACAAGACGGATGCTTGAGGTTTCATATGTGCAAAATACGTGCAGTTTGCATTTTACCAAAGGGTTTTGTTGGGGGGCCTCGACACAGTTGTATGTAGCACGCGCGCGCGGTGGTCTTCGAGACCTCTCTGACCGTGGTCAGTCTCAGGAAACCAAGGGCTTTCCGATGGACAGCGCCGCAAAGAGCGCCCTTGCATCCGTTTACAAACGGTCGTTTATTGATGGTATCCTAAACTGCAAACGGCCTGTTTTGATGCCCCTGATCGGCTATGCGCGCGTCTCGACCGAGGATCAGACCCCCCTGCCCCAGTCGCAGGCTCTGAAATCCGCAGGCTGCGTCGAGATTCACGAAGAGCAGGCCTCGGGCGGCGACCGGGCACGGCCCGTGCTGGCGCGGGTGCTGGAGCGGATCGGCAAGGGCGACACGCTGGTGGTGGTGCGCATCGACCGTCTGGCGCGGTCGCTTTCGCATCTGCTGGAGGTAATCGAGCGGCTGGAGGCGAAAGGCGCCTTCTTCCGCTCGCTGACTGATCCCATCGACACATCCTCGCCGCAGGGCAAGTTCACCCTGCAGGTCCTGGGCGCCGCCGCTGAGTTCGAGCGGGCCCTGATCCGGGAACGCACCAAGGCCGGGCTGGCCAGCGCACGGACCAAAGGCCGGGTTGGCGGGAATCCGGGCCTGCGCGCCCGGGATCCGGCGGCGCTGCGAAAGGTGCGGCTGGCGCGGCAGGACGGCTATATGGAGCGGCTCAATGAAACCGCGCAGGACTGGGTTCCGCATGTGCGCCGCCTGCGGCCCGACATGGCGTGGGAGGACGTGCTGCGCATCGTCAACGGCCCCCTGCCCCGCGAGCGCCAATGGACGCAAAGCCGGCTGCTGCGCGCCGTGAATGCCTATGTCCGCGACGGCTTCCTGCCCGAAACCGTGCTGGCCCGCGCAGGCCGCCGCGAAACCGACGACCGCCTGCCCGCCATGGTCGCCGCCATCAAGGGCGCGGACCCCGACATCACGCTTCGGGCGATCTGCACCCGGCTGCAAGCGATGCGCGAGCGCACGCCCCGCGGGCGGACAAGCTGGCAGCCATCATCCGTGAAGATGCTGCTGGAACGGGCCGAGAGGCTGGGCCTGCTGGGCTGAACGCTTCCCTCAGCCGAATGGGTTCCCGATCCGCAGGCTGTCTTCCATGAGCAGACCATCCTGCATCTCTGCGCTCCGCAGCGTCGTGCATCTGGTCATCAGGGCGTTGACCGCAATCATCCTGTCGTTGATCGCAAGGCTTTAGCGTTCCGCCAAGGCGCCGTCGACGTCATGGGTCTGAAGGGTTAGGTCTTCGAGGGGCAGGGCGGCGTTGTCGGAGAGAGTCATGCGCATCGTCCCTCACCGCGCACGACGTGCAACGGCCGGAGTGCGAGGGTCTGTGCCATGATCGGGTGCTCGGAGAGGGGCGAACTCGGGCGCAGCATGCTGCGCGCGGGTCGGTTCCCAAAGCCTTGTTCGGTGGCCGCGGCGGCGACCTTGACCTGCATCAGGTGTCGCCGGCTGTTTCGCGCGGGTTGTCAGCCTGTGGTCAGGCTTGGCGTGCATCAGGCAGGCCTCACCGGAACCGCAGCAAAGGAGCATGACCCATGAGTTTCCTGGAGGAAAAGAAGACCAACCTGCGCGGGATCGCCGTCGCGTGCGTCGGGCTTTGCCTGGCCGCCGGCGCCCATGCCGGCGTCATCACCCCCATCGCCGATGCGCAGCGCGGCACCATGGTGACCGTTCAGGGCACCGTGGAACGCATCACCGACGAGGACGAGTTTCGCCTGACCGATGCCAGCGGCACGATCCGCGTCTATGTCGGGCCCAATCGGGTGCCGGCGGTTCCGGGTGAGGTCGTTGTCGTCAACGGTTTCGTCGATGACGACCTGGGCCCGCGTGAAATCTATGCCCAGAGTCTGACCCGGGCGGATGGGGCGCTGATCACCTTCGATCTGCGGTATGACTGATCGCGTGGGGGCGCGCGACAGCGCTTGCCCGCGTGTATACCGGGGTAAACACTGGCCGCGCGGCCGAGGTGTTACCCCGGTATACATCCCCCGACCTCAGGCGCCGCTGCCCTGAGGCGCCCTGACCAGCGAGCGATACATGCGGCACAGATCCAGCCCGCCGTCCCGGGCGTTGCGGATCAGGGTTCGCAGATAGGCCTCAGGGCTCCGGATCCTGGAAAACGCCTGCGTCAACCCGATCACCGCCAACGCTGCGCCGTGCTGGCTCAGGTGTGCGGCGGCATCCCGCAGCGTTCCCGGTCTCAGCCCGATCGCAGGCCCCAGCATCCTGGCAAGGCTGATCACATCTTCCCAGTTTCTGGGCATCACCGGGGCGAACTCGCGCACCGATGGCGCAAGCTCCATGCATTCGCTCACGGTCAGATCGCGGGTTTCGTGCTGCGCGGTTTCCTCGCAGGTTCTTTTCAAGGAGTCTTGGTTGGAACTCTGAATGTGCCGGTCATTCTGGCTGTCGCCGTCGGTCAGAACTGCTGCAACAGGGCTGGCGGCGGGCCCGGGATCGCGCGCCTCGATCAGTCGGGCGTGAAGCGCTTCAAGCGCCTCGCTGGGCAGCGATCGGCGCAGCGAGAGGCGGCCTTCTTCGGCGAGGTCCGGCGGAATCTGGCCGGCGCCGTGAAAGAGCACGTCGCGAATCCGGGCCCTGACAAGTGTGATGCGCTGCGCTTCGCGTCCACATTCCTCGGCAAGCGCTTGCAGATGCGGTTCCAGGTGCCGCAGCGGTTCGAGGTCGATCCCGTAGCTGATCTGCACTGCGCCCTCTGCGTCACGCAGTTGAAACCGCTTCCTGTTGGGGCTCAGGTGCCGTTGCAGCAGGCCCTTGCCCTCAAGATGCACCACCCGCCGCCTCAGCGTGCGTTCATCGATTCCGTCGCACCGTTCGATCACCGTCCGGTTCGACGCAAAGACCATCCATTGCCGGGCATCGGCGGGAATCAACGAAAGAAGGCCGCGCAGGACCGCGATGTCGCGGTCGCGCAGGTCCAGCCGGTGACGGCAGGTGCGCACCAGATCCAGAAGGTGCCAGCGCGGATCGGCGGGCGAGGGGGCGGCATGCGCCGGGCGCCGGGCCAGTCTGCCGGCGGTCGAGGACAGGATGTGTTGCATGAGTTTTCATGCGGATCAGCGATACGCTGCCCGGCAGACGCCATTGTCCGACGTCCAGGGTTCCCGTCACGCAGATTTTCACCGGACAAAGGGCAAAGAAACGCCCTCCACCGCGATGCGATGTTGCGTGCGAATCGGGCCTGCGCTAGGATGCTGTTGCTTAGACGATCAGCATGCTCAGGGTTGGCGCCCTGTGGTTTGCGCGGGCCTTCCGGGTGGTTTCCATTCGGGAGGCCTATCCTTTTCCGTCAATGCTCCCTTGTTGAGGTGGATCGGTTCGCGCCCCCGCCACAAAGGCCTCGTGCAGGCGAAGCATCGCTTCGGCGGGGGATTTCGACAGCCAGGCGGCAAAGTCCGGCTGGGTTGCGGCGGGCTGGAAGATCAGGGCGCCGCGGGCAGGGGTCACCGTTCCCAGCGCAACCCCGTCTGCCGAGGTGACCGGCAAGGGATCGGCTTGTCTGCGGGGTCTTGCGGGCGATTGCAGGGCCTTGGCCCAGGCTTCGAACCGCTGGTCCGAGGTCATCCCGGCAGGGAAGGGGTCCGGATGCACGCCCCGCGGGTCGATGCCTTGCTCCAGGACGCGCGCCGCCAGATCATACCAGCGCTTCCAGCCGACCGAGGGGGCGGCGCCGATACGCTCGATCACCTCACGCGGGAAGGCTTCGCGCACCTTGCGCATGTGCGAGGTGTGGCTGCGCGTCACGTTCAGCGCGTCCTGCACGATCTTCGCGTCATAGCCGGCATCCTCCAGCTCACCGGCAAACAGCGCCTTCTCGATGAAGGACGGGTCCTTGCGAAGGTTGTTCTCCTGCCCCTGCGCCAGCACGGCCTCCTGATCCGACAGGGTCCGGATCAGCGCCTTGACCGGAATCCCCAGACTGCGGATCGCGGCCAGACGGCGGCGGCCGAACACCACCTGATACCGCCCGCTCAGCCGCGGGTGCGGGCGCAGCAGGATCGGCACCTGCTGGCCGTGCTGCGCAATGCTGTCGCGCAGGTCGGCCAGATCGGCATCCAGCGGTGCCAGCCGGTCCTTGACGCCGGTGTCTTCGATCAGGTCGGGGTCGATGTCCTGAACCGACCGCGCCCCCACGGTCCGCAGATCGTTGCGGATCGCGGCGACGGGGCCGGTTTGCTGGAAAACCTCGGGCATGCGGGCGGGGGGGTCGGCCGGGGACCCGGAGCGCTCAGGGGTGACGCCGTCGAACATGTTCTTGCGGGCCATGTCAGTGTCTCCCCCAGGCGGCGTGGATTTCCTGTTCCAGCTCGCGCGACACGGCGTTCACCGATTCCATCGCCCGGTCATAGGTATTGCGGTTCATGCTGCCCCGGCCCACTTCGAACAGGGTCTGATGGGTCAGCCCCGCGTCCGAGATGGCGGTCGATTTCAGGAAGGCCTCGGTCATCACCCGCTTGCCGAAGTTTGCGCGCAAGAGCCCCGCGACCTGCGCCTGCGGGCCGTCCGAGGGTTCGAACCGCGACACCAGATAGCGCAGGAAGGCGTAATCCAGCGTCATGCCGGCGTCGCGGATCGTGTCCAGCAACGAGGCCGTCATCGTCAGGAACTGCGCAAGCGAGGCGACGTCGATGAAATTGGGCACCACCGGGATGATGATCGAGGTCGAGGCCACCAGCGCCGACAGGGTCAGGAACCCCAGTTGCGGGGGGCAGTCGATGAACACCAGGTCATAATTGGCCTCGACCGACTGGATCGCCTCGCGCAGACGCAGATAGAACGGCGGCTCGGCGCCCCGGCGCAGCGCATAGGGGGTCTCGGTCTCGTACTCCGACAGGATCAGCCCGCCGGCAGCAATATCGAGCCCGTGGAAATAGGTCTTGCGGATCACCTGCGACATCGGCAGCGGATCGTCATAGCGGATCGCGTCATAGACCGTGCCCTGGCTGGAAAAGTCGATCTCGGGCCTGAGGCCGGTCATCGACGACAGCGAGGCCTGCGGGTCCATGTCGATCACCAGCACGCGATACCCATGCAGCGCGAACCACTGGCTGAGATAGGCGGCCGAGGTCGTCTTGGCCGACCCGCCCTTGAACGACACGCAGGAGATGATCTGCAACGGATCCTGCCCGACCCGCCCGCGCAGATACAGCGAAGGGTCGCGCGTCGCCCGGGCCAGCGCAAGGCGGATGCGGGCCAGATCCTCGGCGCTGTAAAGCTTGCGGCCGCGTTCATCCAGCGGCACATCGGGGATCTTGTCCTCGGCATGCAGCTTGCGCAGATGGCCGGGCGCAAGGCCGAGGAACTCGGCGGCCTCGCCCGACGAAAAGGCGCGCAGATGCTTGCGGGCGTCGGGCGCAAAGTTGCGCTCCATGTGCCGACGGATCGACTCATGCAGGGTGGATGCGTCGCCTTGAAGCTCGGCGAAGACTCGCTCGGCCGTCATGCTGCCCTCATTTCCCTCAGCCAGACGGGGTTGATCCCCCGTTCTGTCCGTCGAGGCGGTTATTCGTAGCGCGAAAAGGTGCAATTCGCGATCATATGCGCTACGCAGAAAAATGCGCCACTTGTCCGATTCATGCAAGCAGATTCTACGGATCGTGTCCCAGGCCGCGCAAGGGTGCCGCAAAGCCCTGCAATCGCAGGGGAACCGCCACACGACCCTACAACATCTTGTGGCGGTGGAGAACGGACGTGCATCCCGGACCGCCGGCGCGCCCGGGCCGCAACGCCGTCGATCCCGGCGCAACCGGGCGGGTTCAGGGCGTGCGACAGGGCAGGGGTGGCGCGATTCAGACCCCGCGAAACACCGGCGCGCGTTTCTGCATGAAGGCGCGCGGCCCCTCGCGGGCGTCGTCGGTGGCCATGACGACGGCCTTGGCCACATCCTCCAGCGCGAACCCCTGATCCAGCGTCAAACCGCTGGCCGCTGTCACCGTGCGCTTGATCTGCTGCACGGCAACCGGCGCGTTGGCGGCGATGCGGTGGGCAATCTCCAGTGCGCTGTCCAGCAGCGCCCCGGGTTCCACGATCCGGCTGATCAGGCCCGCACGCAGGGCAGTTTCAGCGTCGATGGATTCGCCCGTCAGCAGCATCTCCATCGCCAGCGCGTGCGGGATCTGCCGGGGCAGGCGCACCAGCGCGCCGGCGAAGGGGATCACGCCGCGCGCGGCCTCGGGCAGGGCAAAGCGCGCATGGGGAACGGCCAGGCGGATGTCGGTGCCGAGGAGCATCTCCATCCCGCCCGCCATGCAGGCGCCGTTCACGGCGGCAATCACCGGCTTGACCATCTCGATCCCGCGAAAGGCGATCCGGCTGTCGATGCCCCGGTCGGCCAGAAAGCGGCGGTCCCAGTCGGTTTCGGGCTGGCGCGCGCCCGACAGAAGCGGCAGCGCCAACGCCAGATCGCCGCCGGAGCAGAAGGCCTTGTCGCCCGCGCCGGTCAGCACCAGCGCGCGGATGCCGGGATCGGCGGCGGCCTCGTCGATGGCATCGGCCAGCCGGCAGGTCAGTTCGGGGCTGAGTGCATTGCGCGCCTCGGGCCGGTTCAGGGTCAGGATCGCCACGGCGCCCCGACGGTCGGTCAGCAGGGGCGCGCTCATCCCCGCACCGGGCGCAAGGAGCCGTCCGCGATGGCCGCCGCCGCCTGCTGGCGCAGGGCGAATTTCTGGATCTTCCCGTTCGCGGTCATCGGCAATTCCCCCACGATCTGCACATATTTCGGCATCTTGTGCCGCGCCATCCGGGCGCGGCAATGGGCTTGCAGCGCCTCGGGCGTGGCCTCGGCCCGAAGCACCACGAAGGCGCAGCTTTCCTCGCCCAGATCGGGGTCGGGCACGCCCACCACCTGGGCCTGGCTGACGGCGGGGTGATCCAGCAGACACTCCTCGATTTCCACGGGATAGACGTTCTCGCCGCCGCGGATGATCATGTCCTTGAGGCGGCCCACGATGCGCAGGTGCCCGGTCGATTCCAGCACTGCCAGATCGCCGGAGTGCAGCCAGCCTTCGGGATCAATGGTTTCGGCGGTCTTTTCGGGCATGTCGAAGTAACCGGCCATGGTCAGATAGCCCCGGATGCACAACTCGCCGGCCTCGCCAAAGGCCATGGTCGCGCCGGTTTCGGGATCGGCGATGCGCAGTTCGGTGTGGGGCAGGGGGGTGCCGGCGGTGCTGACGCGCAGCTCCAGGGGGTCGGAATCGCGGGTCTGGGTGATGATCGGGCTGCATTCGGTCATTCCCATGATGATCAGGGGCTCGGCCCCGGTGGCCTCCCGCAGCGACAGCATCAGGCTGGGCGGGATACTGGTGCCGCCGGTCACGATGCGGCGCAGGGCGCGAGGCGCGGCGGGCCAGTCGGGGTGTTCCAGCATCCGCACCATCATCGTCGGCACGGCGTTGATGAGGGTGGGGCGGAACCGCGCCCACAGATGCAGCATCCGCGCCGGATCGAAGGCATCCATCGTCACCAGATGCCCGCCGCAGGCGGCCATCGCCATCACGTTGCACACGCAGCCCGCCGTATGGAACAGCGGCATCGCCGACAGCATCACATCACCGGGCCCATAGCCGCCCCTGTCGGCCATCAGCCGGGCGTTGTTGACCGTGCCGTGGTGGCGCAGCATGGCGCCCTTGGGCTTGCCCGTGGTGCCGCTGGTATACTGGATCTGCGCCACGTCGCGCGGGTTCACGGCGGCTTGCCGGGCGGCGCGTTGCGCGTCGGGGACCGAGTCGCCCATCGCCATCAGATCGGCGAAGGGCAGACCGTCCAGCGCGCCGGGGCCGATGCGGCAGACGCGGGTCAGGCCCGGCAGATCGCCCCGCAGCGCGGCCAGATCGCCCGCGATGTCGCTGCCGCGAAAGCCGCTGACGGCGAACAGCGCGCCCACCCGGCCCTGCGCCAGCACATAGGCCAGTTCCGACCGCTTCAGGGCCGGGTTTACCGTGACCAGCACGGCGCCCACCTTGGCCAGCGCGTATTCCAGCAGCACCCATTCGGCGCAATTGGGGGCCATGACCGCCACCCTTTCGCCCGCCGCCACCCCCCAGCCGATCAGCCCGCGCGCCAGCCGGTCCGCCTCTGCGCGCAATTCGGCGTAGGTCCAGGTCGTCAGCCGGTCGTGGATGCGGTCATCCACCGTCACGGCGGGGCGGTCGGGGAACGCCCCCGCCTGGCGGTCCAGAAGGTCGCCCAGCGTGATCTCCCACAGGGCGGGGCCGGTCAGGTCGGCGGGCCAGAGGGCTTCGGGCATGGGCGGCTCCTTCTGCGGGACTGGACAGGTCTTGATCAAGGTGATATCGAATTGTTCGACATCAATCAATACGCCCGGAACCAGTGCGAGGAACACCGATGCAACCCGCCGTCGCCCTGACCGAAGACACGGATGCGCCGCTTTCGCTGCAGGAGGGGCTTGCGCCCAGCATCAACTTCCGCATCCGCATGGCGCAGATCCTGGCCTACAAGTCGTTCGAGGCCCGCGTGCCCGACCACAACGGCGCCGCGCGGTATCTGGGCCTTCTGTCGATCATCTGCGCCAACCCGGGCCAGCCCCAGCACCGTCTGGCCGAGGCCGTGGGCCTCCAACGCTCCAGCCTGGTGCCGATCCTGGACAAGATGGAGGAGGCCGGCATCCTGGAACGCCGCGCCGTGGCCGGGGATCGCCGCGCGAACGCCGTCTGGCCCACCGCGCATGGGCAGGCCGTGGTGGCCGATCTGACGGCCCGGGCCCAGGAGATCGAGGCGCATACCCTGGAGGGCCTCAGCGCCCATGAGGTGCAGAGCCTGCGCCGGCTGATGGACCGCGTGATCGAGAATTTGCGCCAGCTTGGCTGACCGCAAAGGCAAAGGGCCGGGGCGGAGGGCGCCGGCCTGCAAACGGGAGGAGTGACCATGACGGCCAGAACTTGGGCGGTTGCGACCGCCATCGGACTTTGCACGACCGCCGGGCAGGCGCAGGAGGTGACCTGGGCCTTCTCGCACTGGGTTCCGCCCCAATCCGAGGTGCAGGTTTCGGGATTCGAACCCTGGGCGCAGTCGATCAACGAGGCCTCGGGTGGGCGCATCCAGATCGACATCTATCCCGCCCAGCAACTGGGCGCCGCGGCCGACCATTACGACATGGCCCGCGATGGCGTGGTGGACATCGGATTTGTGAACCCGGGCTATCAGGCCGGGCGCTTCCCCATCATCGCGGCGGCGGAACTGCCGTTCCTGACCTCGAACGCGACGGGCGCCAGCCGCGCGCTGCATGAATGGTATGCGCAATACGCCGCGACCGAGATGCCCGATGTGCATGTCTGCCTTGTCCACCTGCACCACCCGGGCGCGCTGCACGCCACCCGCGGGCCCATCGCCGCGCCGTCGGATTTCGCCGGCATGAACATTCGCCCGCCGCAGGCCACCATCGCGCGGATGATCACCCTGATGGGCGCCAGCCCCGTCCAGGTGCCCGCGCCGGAAATGCGCGCGATCCTGTCGTCGGGCGGGGCGGATGCCACCGTCTCGCCCTGGGACAGCCTGCGGCTGTTCGGGGTCGAGGATGTGGTGACCCATCACCTCGATCTGCCGCTTTATGGCGTGGCCTTCGTCTATGCCGTGAACCGCGCCAGCTATGACGGACTTTCGGCCGAAAACCGCGCCGTGATCGATGCACATTGCACCCCCGAATGGTCCGAGCGCATTGCCACCGGCTGGGACCGGGTCGATGCCGCCGCCTATGCGCGGCTGAAGGAGACGGCGGGGCATACCTTCTACACCCCGGACGCCGCGCAGATGGAGGCGTGGAACGCCCTCGCGACGCAGTTGCGCGCCGAATGGGCCACCGCCGCCGGCGCTGCCGGCCTGGCCCAGCCCGAGGCCGCGCTGGCCGATCTGGTCGCCCGCCTGCAGGCCGCGGGCGGCGCCTACGAGTGACCGACTCGCCCCGGCCCGCAAAGGGCCGGGGCCCCATCCTGCGGAGGCGTGCCCATGCCCGGCCTGGCCGAAACCTTCTGCCGCATCGTCGAAACCATTGCCGCCGCGCTTCTGTGCGCGGTGACGGTGCTGGTCGCCGTCTCCACCCTGGGCCGCTATCTGCTGGCCGCGCCGGTGCCCGACAGTTTCGACATTTCCCGAATGATGCTCGGCGCGTGCCTCGCCTGGGGATTTGCCGTGATCGGCCTGCGCGGCGGGCATATCCAGGTGGATCTGGTGGCCGAAGCCGTCGGCCCCCGGCTGCGCCGCGCCATCGACGTCTTTGCCTGGGGCCTGCTGTGGCTGTTCGCGGCGCTGCTGGCGTGGAAGATGTTCGAAAGGCTGGGCAGCGCCCTGGCCTCGGGCGAGACGACGTTCGACCTGCGCCTGCCGATCTGGCCGTTCCTGGGGCTGATCTGGGCGGGGATAGCGGTCAGTCTGGTGACGATCGGGGTCAAGGTTCTGGGCATCCTCCTGGGGCGCGACACGGTGGTTTCCGCCGATGGCATTGAACTGGACGAGGCAAAACGTGGCCTACGCTGATCTTGTCGCCATCGGTGGGTTCGTCGCCCTGTTCGCGATGCTGCTGCTGCGCGTGCCCATCGGGGTGGCGCTGGGGCTGGTCGGCATCGGCGGCTTTGCCGCGATCCGCGGCTGGGACCCGGCGCTGAACCTGCTGGCCACCTCGCCCATCCGGGTGCTGACCGATTTCCACCTGTCGCTGGTGGTGTTCTTCATCCTGATGGGCTCGTTCGCCACCCATTCCGGCATGAGCCGCGAGATGTTCCGCGCCGCAAACGCGTGGTTCGGCGCGCTCAGGGGCGGGGTGGCCATGTCCACCATCGCCGCCTGCGCCGGATTTGCGGCAATCTGCGGCAGTTCGGTCGCCACCGCCGCGACCATGACCCGGATCGCCCTGCCGGAAATGCGCCGCTTCGGGTATCGCGAATCCACCGCGACGGGTGTCATCGCGGCGGGCGGCACGCTGGGCATCATGATCCCGCCGTCGGTGGTGATGGTGATCTATGCCTACATCACCGAAACCGATGTGTCGAAACTGTTCATCGCCGGCATCATCCCGGGGCTGCTGGCCGTGCTGATGTATATGGCGACCGTGCTGATCGCGCATCGCAAGGGCCTGCCGCCCGGCGCGCCCTTCGTGCTGCGCGAGGCGCTGGCGGCGCTGTCGGGCGTCTGGGCGGTGGCGCTGCTGTTCATCGCGGTGATCGGCGCGATCTACCTGGGCGTCGCGACCCCGACCGAGGCCTCGGCCCTGGGCGCTCTGACCACGCTGCTGATCGGCATGGCGCGCGGGCAGATGCCGCTGCGGGTGATCCGGCATTGCCTGGTGGAATCCTTGCGCACCTCGGTCAGCGTGTTCACCGTGCTGATCGGGGCGGTGCTGTTCGGCTATTTCCTGGCGATCACCCGCAGCCCGCAGAAGCTGACGCAATGGCTGGTCGATCTGGACCTGTCGGCGCATGGCACGCTGTTTCTGATCCTGCTGGCCTTTGTCATCGCAGGCTGCATTCTGGACACGATGGCGATGATCCTGCTCCTGGTGCCCATCGTGTTTCCGGTGGTGATGCATCTGGGGTTCGATCCGATCTGGTTCGGGATCATCATCGTGATGGTGGCCGAACTGGGCATGATCACGCCGCCGGTGGGGATCAACGTCTTCGT
>Ga0075157_10002036_pt1 | contig 11976 bp, 7 predicted proteins | sample JI81BgreenDNA_FD_70967 | JGI IMG/M metagenome (GOLD analysis project Ga0075157, IMG submission 70967) | Wastewater effluent complex algal communities from Wisconsin, to seasonally profile nutrient transformation and Carbon sequestration -... | ecosystem: Engineered > WWTP > Effluent > Algae...
GTATGCGTAGTCTTTGTTGCACAGTTGTTTCTTGGTGGTGTACTTTCTGGTATGAAGGCAGCTGTTGTGTTTCCAACCTGGCCTGACATGCATGGAGTTATTTTTCCTGATGTAATATTTCAAATAGAAGAATGGAATGCTCATAATTTTAATAATTATGATAGTAACAGTTTTATGCCTTCACTAATCCATTTTCTTCATAGAAATACGGCTTATTTATTATTGGCTATAGGTTTATGGCTTGGTTATAGGCTTTATTTTAGGTATCAAAATTATATTTTAAAGAGGCTATCTATGTTCTTGGTTTTGGTTTTATTTTCTCAGGCAATTTTGGGAATAATCACAGTTTTAAGCAGCATTGGTAAAATTCCTGTTCTTTGGGGAGTATTGCATCAGGCAGGAGCGTTGGTGCTTTTAAGTGTTTTGGTTTTTCTATTTTTTATACTCAGAATTAAAAAATTCTAAAATTTGCCTTATATTGTCCCCTTTTACGGATATTGGATTCTTATAAGTGTTTTAAGGAATAATAGACAAGCAATTAGATAAAATGTCACATCTGAAGGTATTAGAAGAGAAAGGATTTAAGTACATGGAAACTGGCGGCAAAGGGACACCTATAGTTCTGTTGCATGGTTTATTAGGCGCTTTAAGTAATTTTGAGGGTATAATAAATCATTTTTCACCGACGCACAATGTCGTTGTGCCTATATTACCATTATTCGAAATTTCTTTAAGGAGCTTATCTGTAACTAAGCTAGTTGAATATGTAGAAGATTTTATTGAGTATAAGGGCTATACAAAGGTTCATGTACTTGGTAACTCTTTAGGTGGACACATAGCACAGTTGTATACCTTAAGGCATTCAGATAAGGTTCTCAGTATGACTCTTACGGGTAGTAGCGGTTTATTTGAAAGTGCTATGGGTACTACTTTTCCAAAAAGGGGCAATTATGATTATATGAAGCAAAAGGCAGAAAGTGTGTTTTATGATCCTGCTATTGCAACCAAGGAGCTTGTAGATGATGTATATGCAACTGTTAATGATCTAAAGAAGGCCATGTGTGTTGTTGCCATTGCTAAGTCTGCTGTTAGGCATAATTTGGAGGATAAACTGCATGAGATAGAAACGCCAACACTTCTAATATGGGGAATTCAGGATTCTGTTACTCCGATTTGGGTGGGTGAAAAATTTAATGAGAAGATACCAAACTCTGAGTTAGTCAAAGTAGATAGGTGTGGTCATGCGCCAATGATGGAGAGACCCGTCTTATTCAACATAGGATTGGAGAGTTTTCTCATCCGAGTGGAAAATGGTACATTTCTGCAAAATATCAAACAGCCTTATATCTTGGATTAATATTCATAATTAGTCTACTATATCAATGTTATTTTATGTGCATATATTGAAATTCACATCACTATGGAGTTACGCGTTTATTATTTTTTTGCATAGGATTTAGTTGTTGTGTCCTCCCTGACCTGTTACTTTTGAACATTTCAAACTTTGACGATTGCTCTTCTCTTGGGAAGAAATTATTTTCTGTATCTATATCCGCAGTTTCAAGAAAAGGATCTAATATAATTCTTTTTATTTTTTGCTCTGTGGCATGAACCTTTGTGAGCTTTGTTTCTCCTTTTCTCCAAATTTCTGCTGGAATTCTTATATCTTCAATCGTTCCATCTTCATATTCTAACTGATAGATAATTGGCATTACTAAGCCTCCTTTCCTTTCAAATTCTATTTCATAAAATGTTTTTGTGGTATTAATCATATTTAATTCTTCTTTATTTAGGTTGGCGATAGATTTCTCATATTCTGTAATTTGATCTGGATCAGGTAGATTTTTGTTAAATGTCGTATAGAAATCATTTAGTGTGGTATCAACTTCGTTATAGGTTTTAACTATATCCTTTTCATTTCTAATTGAGCTAATATTTCTTCTTTTTTCCAGTTCTGTTTTTTGGTCAAGTTCTGACTTTACTTTTGGATCTTTAGGGATAACTTTTTTAATTTTAACATCCGAGATAGCTAAGTCTACATGGTCTGTTGTGTAAAACCACCCTCTCCAGAACCAATCTAGATCTATACCTGAGGCATCTTCCATAGTTCTGAAGAAGTCTGCTGGATAGGGTTGTTTGAAAGCCCATCTTTTCGCATATTCCTTAAAAGCTATATCGAAGAGTTCTCTACCCATGATACTTTCTCTTAAAATATTTAAAGCTGTGGCAGGTTTAGCATAGGCATTATTTCCTAGTTGGTAGGCTGATTCAGGATTAACCATAATTGGTGACATCTTGCTTTTGTCACTAGCCATGTAGTCTACTATTTTTTGTGCTTCCCCTCTAGAAGAAGGATAGTTCCTTTCAAATTCTTGTTCTGTTAGATATTGAACAAATGTAGTAAGCCCTTCATCCATCCACGCCCATTGTCTTTCGTCAGAGTTTACGATCATCGGGAAGAAGTTGTGTCCTACTTCATGTATAATCACGCTTATCATTCCATATTTCGTTCGTTCAGAATACGTACCGTCTTTCTCACATCTCCCAAAATTGAAACATATCATTGGATATTCCATTCCTATTCGGTCAGCGTTTATTGACCATGCTACTGGGTAGGGATAGTCTACTGTATATTTAGAAAACGTTTTTAATGTGTGAGATACTACTTTTGTAGAGTATTTCTCCCATAATGGATTTCCTTCTTTAGGGTACATAGACATTGCCATACATCTTTTGTTCCCTATCTTAACATTCATTGCATCCCATATAAATTTTCTGGATGAAGCGAACGCAAAATCCCTTACATTTTCAGCTTTGAATGTCCATATTTTTTTACTTTTTGATTTTGTCTTTTCTCTTTCTAGAGCTTCATCTTGATTTGCAATAATCACTGGATTTTCAAATTCATTCTCAGCTTTTCTGTATCTTTCTAGTTGTGTCTTAGTTAGTACTTTTTCCATGTTTTGGAGAGTACCAGTTGCCGCTACTAAGTGATCTTCAGGAACAGTTATGTTCACTAAGTAATTACCAAATATAAGTGTGAACTCTCCAGATCCTAGGAACTGTTTATTCTGCCATCCTTCTATATCATTATATGCGCACATACGCGGAAAAAACTGTGCAATTGTATATAAGTAGTTGTCGTCTTCTTTAAAGTATTCATATCCCGACCTTCCACCTAAAACCATTCTATCATTAATATTGTACCAATACTTTATTTTAAAAGAAAACTTTTCTCCCCGGTTGAGCGGCTTAGGCAGGTCTATGCGCATCATAGTTTTATTTATGATGTATTTTAGCTTTGCATTATTGTAATCTGTTACTGTTTCTAGTTTAAAACCACCATCAAATTCCAATTTTGGCTTTTTAAGTAAATTTATATCTTCCTTTTCGGAGATAGATTCAGGGTTAATCTTGTGGCTATCACTTTCTTGGCTTTGTTGGTTTTGGTCTAATTGTATCCATAGGTAAGCTAGAACATCAGGGGAATTATTGTAAAATGTGACAGTTTCTTCACCTCTTATTATTTGTTTCTCATCATCTAGTTCTACGTTGATATTGTAATCTGCTCTGCATTGATAATATTCGTGTCCAGGCGCTCCGGTGGCTGTTCTATAGTTATTTGCTGTGGGCAATAGATCATACATTTGTCTGAACGGCGATGAGTCATTATTTTGTGATGTCAAGCAAAATGGTATCATGCAAAGGAATATGATTAGTCGCATATTTAACTTAGATTTAGATTTTAAAAGAATAATTATATAACATAAAACGAGTTTTTATGTTTCACGTGAAACATTCCAAATGGTATAAACCAAAAAAAGGCCAATGATTACTCATCGACCTTTTTTGCTAATTTATTTGTCGTGACAAAGATATATCATTATATCAAAACTTAATAAATTATTTAATTTTTTATTAAATTTAGATAAAATTAGTTTCTAATGCTATTAAAATTTATTATGTTCGATATTGCCTCATTTGCTTCAATGATATCAATATTGCATTATGATTACGTATTTATGCTAAGCGTTGGTTTTTAAATTCTAGTTTGTGTACATTATACATGTTTTGTTTAACTTCGGTAATACTCTTTTCTTCAGAATGATATATGGATTAATTGGTTATAATGTTTTAGCCTATTGTTGACTATTTTGAAAGTTTAAGTACTTCTCCAAAAGACAACCTTTAAGTTTACATATTGCATTCTATCAGCTTCACTATTTAGAGGGTATTGCCTTTTTCACTTAAGGTGTAATGAAGTTTATACATTGTGGGGTATTATTGTTCCACGTGAAACAATTCAAGAAAGGGTATATTTTTTGCCAGGAAGAGACCGAATCATCCCTTTAAACTCGAGACCTAACAAAACTGATGCTGTTTGTGATGGTGTCATTTGCATCTTGTAAGTCAAAGAATCTATAGCTATTTCTTTATTATCTCTAATAACATTGAGCATCAACGCCTCATTTTCATCTAAGTCAACAAATAGTTGTTTTTGTATCGCTCTTCCTGCATCTATTTCTTCCCACCTCATTATATATGCAATATCCTCCGCAGATTCTATTAGGTGTGCTTTATTTTGCTTTATGAGTTTATTACATCCCTCTGATATATCATCCGTTACCATTCCGGGCACAGCAAAAACATCTTTGTTGTATTCATTTCCAAACTCTGCTGTAATTATTGAACCACCTTTTCGCTTTGATTCTACTACCACAATTACGTCACTTAGTGCAGCAATTATCTTATTTCTCATAGGAAAATTTTCTCTGTCAGGAAGTGTACCTGACATAAACTCTGTGAGTACACCTCCATTAGTGATCATTTTACTGCTCAGCGTTTTGTGTTCTGACGGATATATTCTATCCAGTCCATGACCAAGTATTCCAATAGTTGTAATATTCATTTCAACACATTTTCTGTGTGCTGCGGCATCAATACCAAAAGCTAGTCCACTTACAACAAGTACGTTGTAATGGCTTAAGCCATCAATAATTCTTTCACACATACCAAGTCCATATGCCGAGGGCTGTCTGGTTCCCACTATAGCTACAGTTCTGAAATGATTTAAGTCAGCATTTCCTTTATAATACAATACTATAGGGGTGTTGTCGAAGTTGGAGAGCCTTTTGGGATAATCCTTATCTAAGTAGCTGATTAGTTTAATTTCATTTTTTTCTATAAATCTTATTTCTTTCTCTGCTTCTATCAAAGCTACTTTAGGATCAAATAGATCAATAAAACCTTGACCTATGCCGGGAATCTTCATCAGGTTTCTTCTAGATTCTTCAAAAACTGCCTCAATACTCCCGCAATAGGATATAAGATTTCTCGCGACTACAGGACCCACTTTTGGTATTTTGGTCAATGCAATAAGTAAATGATTACGATCTGTCATTATTGTAAGACGCTTGCTGCTGTTTTATACTTTTGTGACATATTGTAATTTCCCATCAATTCATAAGCTTTACCTAACGCTTCATTAACGGTTTTATTGGCAGGCTGAATTTCATAAGCATAATTGAGATATTGGATTGACCATTCTCTCCTTCTATCCGTAACTTTGAGTAATTCTTGGCCAATTTCTAGATAAAAAGGAAATAACTCTGTTTCGTGTCCTTTACCCTTCAGATAATCACTAAACTCTTTAATAAAAGTGATATCAGGCCGCCTGATAACGCAAGGTTTCATGGTCTTAATGTATTGTTTAATATCGCCCGATGATTTGTATCTTTCACTTGCCACACCAATGACCATCAAATTAGCGTTTTGGTAATCAGGCACAATTTCTAATGCTTTGTTTCCATAAACCTCAGACCAGTCCAATAAGTTTTTTTGCTCGGTGGTCAATGTTTTGTAGGCGTTAGGGTTTACAGTTTCCTTATATTTTTCAAATAATGCAGTAGACATAAACGAATTTGCTCTTGCACTTCCTGAAGAAACTTTAACAGCGGAACTATTTAGTGAAAGTGCATCTTTCCAATCAGGTACTCTTGATATGGTTTTAAAGCTATATCCAATGATTATAACAGACAGTAATACCATACTCAATATTTTTCCTTTTGTTATTAATTGAGGTAAATGCTCGCAAAGAAAATACGCCAAAGCAATACAGAAACCTGCAGATGCCATAAATATAAATCTTTCATTCATAAATGTACCTAGGTTGATCACAATATTTGAGACAATACTTAGTGTGGCTAGGTAATATAATATGCTATAAGAATATATAGATTTTTTGCCTATTCCCTTGAAGCCAAAATAGGTTAAGCCAATATAACCCAAGAAAGAAATCAAAGGTATTAGGGTAAAAATAGAAGCTTTAGGAATAGCATAAGGATAGTAATCATGAGATAAAGGATGCGGAAAAATCATTAGGCCAATATACTTTCCCAAGGTATACATAATAGAACCAAACTTTTCTGCAGGTTTCATACCTAAGAATGGGTTATTCATTAGGTCTTTTATTTCTTGACCAAACTGTGGGACTCCTGCGGTATTAAATCTTAGTATAAGGTATAAAATGCTAGTCACTAGAAGCCAGAAAACCAAGCTCTTTACTTTTGGCCAATCTGTCTTACTGAAAAAATATACAGTCAAAGGAATGACTGCAACAAAAGTTATTGCATTTTCTTTGGATAATAATGCTAAAAAATAACTAAACATACCCCAAAACAACCAAGACTTTTTGTTTTCATCCATAAATCTTAAGCCATAAAATAGTGCCATTAAAGAAAATAACATAGACATAATTTCGTCCCTTCCTTTTATATTGGCGACTGCTTCTGTATGAATAGGATGCAATAAAAATATTAATGAAGCTACAAATGGTACTGAAAACCACCACGAATTTCCTTTGAAGTTTCTGAATAGCATGGATAATACCAGCATCAGGATTATACCAGTAAGTCCATAAAGTAATATATTAATGAAATGGCTAACGGAAGGATTTAATTCACCCAAAACACCTTTTTCTATTGCAAAGGTAATAATGGACAGCGGACGATATCTATTACCTTGGACCAACTCCTTTTTTTCACCAAAGTAACCCTCAAAACTTTCTGTGGTCAGTATATCCCAAATGCCATTAAAACCTTTATTTGTATAGGTATTGTCAGTGATGACTATTTTGTCGTCTAGTACGTAATCATAAGGCAAACTTGCAAAATATAAACCAAAGCTACTTAAAAGTAAAATGAAAGCAGGAATCCAATAAGTCTTTAAAACACCATTCTGATAAAATGTCCCTTGAGTATGACTTATGACTATATCAGGTTGGGTATTTTGATTTAGAGAAGTAGACGCTGTTATGGTTTTTCTTTTAGACATTGTAATATTGTTAAGAATGATGAAAATGAGTCGCAAATTTCACTTATTTTTGTCTTTTATTTGATAATATAGTATAATTTTTCATAATGTCAGGTTATTTTTTTTATAAATACTCTTTGTTGCTCTTTCTTTTTACACCATATGTATTGTTAGCCCAATTAAATATCAAGGTGGGATACACAGGCGGTTTTACTAAAGCCCCTGTATTAAACAAAGTGATTGATGATTTTAATGAGAAATTTGTGTCAAAACACAATGGTAAATTAAGTGATGCTTTAGATGAAGTGAGATCATTACATGGCTTAGAAGTAGGACTTCGTTATAGGTTGAATAAGGTGGGTATGGAATTAACTTGGCATAATATGAGTGATAAAAGCGATGTTTTCGGAACTTTAAATGGTGGAATAAATTTCCAAGATAAATGGTTTACAAGTCTGACGGAGTATTCTTTTGGCTTAGAAAACTACATCGGTAATTTTGGTTATGGGGCATCAGTAGGTTACAGAGCAGTTAGCATTAAAACAGATATTGTAGGTGCGCCCCGTAAAAAACAATCTGTTACATCAGAGGAAGGTCTTGCGAGTAAGTTTTATTTATTATTTCAGTATCCTGGAGATAAGGTAGGAATCGCATTCAAACCTTATGTTCAATTCCCATTAAAAAATATTGAAATCAATAGTTTTGATCAGGAGTTGAATTTGCAATTAGACGAAAGCTATATTTCGGTAAGTCCATTGCAAGAAAGATTCTTTATGTATGGAATCTCTATTGTTTTGTACAATGGAAAGCAATAGTTGGTATACCTTGTGTGCTTTAAGTTATTTTGATATACCAGGCTTTCTTTCTAGGAACTCATCATATAATAATGTTTGTCTGCTCTCTAAAGGAACATCCCACCCACGTATAAATAACTTTTCAATTCGTGTTTTCATCTCAAAAGGATCACCATCACAGATAAATAAATTTGCTACTTTTCCCTTTTCAATACTTCCATATTTATCCGCAACACCAAATATTTCGGCAGTGTTTATAGTTATTGATTTTAAAGCTTCTTCTATACCCATACCGTAAGTAGCTGCAAAAGCCGCGTTAAAGGGCAAGTTCCTAGTGTTTTCGGCATTATCTGTGCGAATGGAAACTTTTACACCAGCTTTTTGCATTTTTGAAGCGTTTGTATATGGTGCGTCATAACTATCGTGGTCTCTTCGTGGAGTGTTTAGTACAGGTCCCGTAATAACTGGTATTTTTGCCTTAGCAATTTTATCTGCAACTCTCCAGCCTTCTGCAACGCCCATGAAAACAGCTTTCATTTTCTTTTCTTCTACCCATCCCAAGGCTGCTTCTATATCAGTTTTGGAGTTGACCTCAATGAAAATAGGCTCTATTCCTCTCACAATGGGCATCAGTGCGTCCATCTGCGGATTATTTTTATTCCAAATTTGGTTTTGAGCTTTAGCTGTGGAGTCTATTTTGTGGTAGATAAGTGCAGTTTCCCAGACTTCATTGATACTTTTCAAGGCTTTTTCTGAATCCTTCTTGATATCTTCATCGGAGCGTCTGTCCCACCTACCTCTTCTTCCAGTAGAAGGAAATTTCATTACTACTCTCTCAGACCCACAAGACATCTGCTCAGGAGTATAACCAAATAAATCAATAAGAGCTCCCATACCAGGAAAAGTACTTCCCTCCGGTTTAGCAAATACCGATGTAACACCATTAACTCGAGTGACGGGTATAGAAACCGAATTGGGATTTACAGCAGTCAATGCTTTCATATGTGGCACTAAGTCACCATGTTCGTTAAAATCATTGGTTACAGAAACGGCATCAATTTCTACTAACCCTAATCGACTACCTCCATCTATAAATCCTGGGTATATACGCTTTCCAGCACAATTGATAAGTTTAGCATTAGGGTCAGTAATATTTTGACCTACGTCAGAAATCAGTCCATTTCTAATCAATATATCTCCAGAAATAATACCCTTGGTTATGGTGTATATGGTTGCATTTTTTAGCAAAAAGCTTCCGCCTTCTGCTTTTTTAATTTGTTGACAATAAACAGAATTTCCTAAAAAAAACAGTATTATGTATAATGAAAAATTTATATTTATTTTAAGCATTACAAAGACTTTAATTGATTAATGATTATGGTTTTTCATATATTTAAATCTCATGTATTTAGTATAACTTTCTTCCATAAGAAGTTCGGCGATGCCTTTGAGGCATCCATTTCTTTCATGATGACTTCGGTCATTTTCGTAAAAAGAAGAATATTTCTCCGTTGGGTTGATGTCAACTCTAATATCATCAGGATCGTTATTGATGTCAAACCTCACGACTCCATCTACAAGTGTCATCTGTGGAATAGTATAAATAGACAACGGATGATTTTTAAAAATAGCTATATCTGCATCTTTTCCAATTTCAAGCGATCCTGTCATTTTATCTATGCCTAACTGTTTGGCAGGATTTATAGTTATTAAAGCTAACGCTTCATCATCAGTAAGATCTCCATAACGCTGCGTTTTTGCAGCTTCATGGTACAAGTGTCTGATCAACTCATCGGAATCGGAATTTATTGATGTGACCACACCGTTTCGAGTAAGAATTGCAGCATTATATGCAGTGGAATAATATACTTCAAATTTGTACGCCCACCAATCTGCAAAAACTGATGCAGTTGCTCCAAAGGCAGCAAGCTCGGGAGCCACTTTAAAACCTTCATTTACGTGCTGAAAACAGATCTTATCTACCTTGAAATCTTTGAGTACTCTCATCAACATCAGGATTTCATCTGCTCTATATGAGTGACAATGAATCAATATTTTTCCTTTTAGGATATCAGCTATGGTTTCATGTCTTAAATTATAAGTTGGAGAGGTTCTGCGTATGCCTTTTTTATATTCGTCCCATTCGTGCATGTAGATCTGTGCCTCTGAGAAGGCATTTCTAAAGACCTGTTCTACACCCATGCGTGTATTGGGCATGATTTTATTACCTTCTCCGTGTACTCTAATTGGGTTTTCTCCTAGTGCAAATTTAATAGTGCGTGGTGCACCTTCCATACGAAGTTCGTCAGGGTTTACAGTTCCGTATCTATGTTTAATGGTCTCGCATTGGCCACCTATAGCGTTTGCTGATCCATGCATGGCATGAGATATAGTCACACCACCCGCTAAAGCCCTATAGATATTGACGTCCAAAGGGTCTAGAGCATCACCCACATTTACATTTGCTGTATTTGGGTCAGTAGCTTCATTGACCACATCTAAAGCTATGTGAGAGTGTGCATCAATAATACCTGGCATTACAAATAGTCCGTCAGCATCAATGATTTTATAGTCTTTAGGTACATCTAGGTTTTTACCAACTTTAGATATCTTACCATTGGTGATGAGTAGGTCGGTTTTTTCTTTATTACCTTGTGTAATGGTAATTAAATTACCGTTTTTTATAATCATGTTTTGGCCGATCAAGTATACTGTTGACAAAAACATTATTAGTACTAAATTTATAAATCTCATTTTTAATCTTTTTTGTTTTTGATAATGATTAATCGGGTTGGCCTTCATATTCCCCTTTTATTGGAAAGCTACCAAACTGAGCAATATTAATGTTTCCTGAATAGGACCTTTCTTCCATTTTAAGATCAAAATCTACTTTAACGGGTTGGCCCATATCTGCCATAATGTAAAATGTAAGGTTGTTGCCTTCCAGTTTTATATCTTCTGCAGTATCTTCTTCGTTGGGTGATGAATCATCAATAATTGTGATCTTGTATTTGCTATCAACCTTTTTTACATTAACCTTTCCTCTTTGCGTCGAACCAGGTATTTCTACAACATAAGACCACTTACCTGTAAACTTTCCAGGCTCTGACGGTTTATTATCTTTCTTAGGTTTTTCTGTATAGTCAAACTTTTTGCCATCTACAAACACATAGCTTATGGTGGATTTTTCTTCAAAATAGGGCTTATTGGTAATGACCAAATTGGCAATTTTTCCTTTTTCTACCGTGCCCACTAAATGTGATACACCCAAAATTTGCGCAGGATTAATAGTCAAAGCAGCTAAAGCAGCTTTTTCTGAAAGTCCATTTTCAATCATTTTTCGGATATTCTTCTTTATATCAGATGTTTTTGCGTCTAAAAATGAAAATCCGAAGGCAATTCCTGCCTTTTCAAAAATAGCAGCTTGAGTCAAGTATTCTTTTAAAGATTTTTCTCTGACCTGATCAAAATTATCTTTTTCTGGATTTTTATCCTTTGATGTTTCCATTTTCTTATTAGTTACCTTTAAGGAATCATTCTTAATTTCCTTTAAAGAATCTTTTTTGATGTCTTTTTTTTCATCTTCAGGAAGTTCTAAAGAAATCAAGATCTTACAATTTGTTTTTTTGATTTGATCTACATAATGCCAACCTTGTTTTACGTCTGAAAGAATCAAATCAAATCCAAGTTCGTTTTGTAAAGAAAGAGCTTTATGTACATCTTTAGTTTTTTGCGCTTTAAAGTACAGCGGTAGTTTTTGGGTAGTTACTGGATAAAGAGCTACCAATTCTTTACTATAATCAGGCCTTGAAAGTCCAGCACCATTCAATTTGAATTTTTCGTCATGTGAACCTGCTAAATTTGCATTCCT
>Ga0075157_10002037_pt1 | contig 11971 bp, 10 predicted proteins | sample JI81BgreenDNA_FD_70967 | JGI IMG/M metagenome (GOLD analysis project Ga0075157, IMG submission 70967) | Wastewater effluent complex algal communities from Wisconsin, to seasonally profile nutrient transformation and Carbon sequestration -... | ecosystem: Engineered > WWTP > Effluent > Algae...
GAGCAGGAGGGGATCGACCTGCTGATCGATGCCGTGGATCACCTCGTCCGCACCATGAAGCGCGAGGACATCCAGTTCGTGCTGGTCGGCGGAGGCCCGGCGCTGGCCGAACTCAAGGACATGACCGCCCAGCGCGGCCTTGGCGATTATATCACCTTCACTGGCCGCGCGCCCGATGCCGATCTGTTCGAGGTGCTCTCGACCATGGACCTCGGCGTAAACCCCGACCGGGTCAATGCGATGAACGACAAGTCGACCATGAACAAGATCATGGAGTACATGAGCCTCGGCAAGCCGATGGTGCAGTTCGACGTCACCGAGGGCCGGTTCTCGGCGCAGGAAGCCTCGCTCTATGCCGAGGCGAACAACCCGGTCGACATGGCGGAAAAGATCGCCCAGCTGGTCGATGATCCCGCCGCGCGCGAACGGATGGGCGCCTATGGCCGCGAGCGGGTGGTGAACGAACTGAACTGGCAGCACCAGATCACGCCGCTGCTCGCCGCCTACTCTCAGGCGCTCGCCAAGTAAGCGGCACTCCACATGGTAAAATCGCAGCAAGCCTAACGCGATTTTAAGGGCTTTGCGGCCATCACGGCTCCCGAGAACCGGGACCTTGACCGCATGAACGCTCCTTTCGATGCCACCGCCGCGCTTGGGCGCAAGGCCTTGGCCCACCCCGCACCCGACCATCAGGTCGCGGTGATCGGCCTTGGCTATATCGGCCTTCCCACCGCTGCCTTGCTTGCCTCCTATGGCTGGAGCGTGTGCGGCGTCGACGTGTCGCAGCGCGTGGTCGATACCGTCAACGCGGGCGGCGTGCATATCGAAGAACGCGATCTCGACAAGCTGGTGCATGACGCGATCACAGCGCAGACGCTGACCGCCTCTACGCAAGTGCCCACCGCCAGCTTCTACATGATCGCGGTGCCCACCCCGCTGGGCGACAACAACACGCCTGACATCACCTATGTCGAGGCCGCCGCGCGCGCGATTGCGCCCAAGATCCTGCCCGGCGCCTGCGTGATCGTCGAGAGCACCTCGCCGGTCGGCACTACCGAGCGCGTGGCCGCCATTATCAGCGAATTGCGCCCCGATCTGGTCGTGCCGAAAGACGGCGGCGATGACGAGGCCGACATCGCGCTCGCCTATTGCCCGGAACGCGTGTTGCCGGGCCGGATCGTCAACGAGCTGGTGCACAACGACCGCGTGATCGGCGGCGTGACGCCTGCCTGCGCGGAACGCGCGGCGGTGCTCTACACCAGCTTCGTCAAGGGCGATTGCCTCTATACCACGGCGCGCGTCGCCGAGACGGTCAAGCTGGTCGAAAACAGCTTCCGCGACGTCAACATCGCCTTTGCCAACGAGCTTTCCATGATCGCCGATGTGATCGGGGTCGACGTGTGGGAGGTGATCCGCCTCGCCAACCGCCACCCGCGCGTCAACATCCTACAGCCCGGCCCGGGCGTGGGCGGACACTGCATCGCGGTCGATCCGTGGTTCCTGGTGGCAGGCGCGCCCTCTGCCGCGCGGCTGGTTCGCACCGCGCGCGAGGTCAATGATCACAAGGCGGTGCACACCGAAGGCAAGATCCACGCGCTGCTCGATGCTGCGCCGGAGGGCAAGGTCGCGCTGCTCGGCCTCGCCTTCAAGCCCGACATCGACGACTTCCGCGAAAGCCCCGCGCTCGAGATCGCCGAGGCGCTGGCGCACACCCACGGCGACCGTATCCTCGTGGTCGAGCCCTTCACCGACGAACTGCCCAAACCCTTCGATGGCACGGGGGCAGAGCTGGTGACGCTTGACGCCGGCCTCAGGCAGGCGGAGATTGTGGTGGTGCTGGTCGATCACACCGCCTTCAAACATCTCGGCCCCGAGCATCTCGCGGGCAAGCTCGTGTTCGACACGCGGGGCATGCTGCGGCGATGAGCGCTGAACGCGGCAAGCCGCGCATCGTGGTGACTTTCGGCACCCGGCCCGAAGCGATCAAGATGTTCCCGGTGGTCTTCGCGCTGCGCGAAACCGGGTTGTTCGACGTCAAGGTGGTGGTCACCGCACAGCATCGCGAGCTGCTCGACAGCGTGCTTGCGCTGGCGGGCATAACGCCCGATGTCGATCTCGACCTGATGCAGCCCGACCAGTCGCTCGATGGTCTGGCGAGCCGCATCCTCACCAGCTTCGGCGCGGCGCTCGACAGCCTGAAGCCCGACCGCGTGCTGGTCCACGGCGACACCCTCACCACCATGATGGCGAGCATCGCGTGCTATTTCCGGCGCATTCCGGTCGGCCATGTCGAGGCGGGCCTGCGCAGCGGCGACATCTATTCGCCGTGGCCCGAGGAGGTGAACCGCAAGGTCACGGGGGTCATCACCGATCTGCACTTCGCTCCAACCGAGACGGCGGCGGCCGCGTTGCGCGCCGAGAACGTCGATGAAGCGTCCATCCATGTCACCGGCAACACGGTGATCGACGCGCTGCTTTTCGCGCAAGGCCGGATCGCCGCCGACCCTTCGCTCGCGCCCGCGATCGCGCCGCTCAAGGCACGCTTTGCGCAGCGGCGCATCATCGCCGTCACCGCGCACCGCCGCGAGAATTTCGGCGCAGGGATGCACGAGATTGCACGCGGACTTCAGGGGCTGGCGGCGCGCGACGATGTTGCGATCATCTATCCCCTCCACCCCAATCCCAATGTCGGCGAGGTCATGCGCCCAGCACTTGCGGGCTACGACAACATCGCCTTGATCGACCCGCTCGACTACCTCGATTTCGTGGCAATGATGGCGGCAAGCGACATCGTGCTGACCGATTCCGGCGGCATCCAGGAAGAAGCGCCGAGCCTCGGCAAGCCGGTGCTGGTGATGCGCGACACCACCGAGCGGCCCGAAGGCGTCGCCGCGGGCACCGCGAAGCTGGTAGGCGCGGACGCGGCGATGATCGTGGCCGAGGCGAGCCGCCTGCTCGACGAGCCCGAAGCCTACGCCCGCATGGCGACCGCGCACAATCCCTACGGTGACGGCACTGCCAGCGCCCGGATCGCCGGGCACGTCGCCGCGCGGCACTGAGCGGACGGGCTCAGGGTCTGCGCGATACCAGGCGGATATAGAAGGCGGCGGCGACAAGCACGGCCAGGCTCGCCCCGGTGTCGATCACCCAGTTGAGCTTGGTCGGCCCGTAGAGCAGCACGTCGATCTGGTGCAGCGACAGGATCCTGAGGCCGACCAGCATCACCATCGTCGTCAGCGCCGCGAAAGCGACAAACAGCGCCATGTTGCGCCGCCCCTGCGCCGCGCGCCACTGCACCCACAGGCCCCACGCAAAGAACCCGGACACGATCGCGATGATCGCGAAAGCGAGCGGGCGCTGAAGAGCGCGGCGCTGGTCGTAGCCGCCTCCCAGCCGCAATTCGTTGCGAAACAGCTCGCGCACCATCTCTTCGAACCCGGCGACGCGCATCAGCGCGAGGGCACCGAAGAACAGCCCCACCACCACCCAGGTGCGCCGATGCGCGAAGGGCTGGCGCTGGCGCCCGGCGGTTGCTGCCGCAAGCAGGCAGACGCCAAGGATCACAATGTAGAGAGCCGCCGCTCCGAGGCTGAGGATCGAAGGGGCAGCAGATGGCATGACGATACGTCCCTCGCTCCACGGACCGGCCGTGCCGCCGCGACGGGTGCGGACAGCTTCACGCTCTTGCATCAACCCGGGACAGTGCGGAAGTCTAAAGGCGCACGAGGGAGGCAATCCAGCCCGCATTTATCCGCAATAATGTTGCACCGCAGAAAACCTGCGTATAAGCCGTTTCGGGCTTTGAAGGAGGGACTGGTGAAGCAAGGCAGGAACAAGGCTGGACGGGGCACGGCTCTGGGCATGGTGACGGCGCTGGCGCTGTCGGGTTGCGCATCGACGCCCGAGCCCAACATCGGCCCCGCCGCCACACAGCCGATCAGCGAGCTCGGGCAGGCCGGATATTCGGTCACACGGCCCGACACCTATCTGCTGCGCCCCACCGACAAGATTTCGGTCAACGTGTTCCGCGAGCCGGATCTCTCGGTCGAGACCGTGCGAATCGGCGTCGAGGGCAATGTCTCGATGCCGATGCTGGGGTCGATCCCGGCCGCCGGGATGACCGCCAAGCAATTCGAACAGGATCTCACCCGCCGCTTCGCCGCACTCGGCCTCAAATCGCCGATGGTGAGCGTCAACGTCACCGATTTCGCCTCGCACCTCGTCACTGTCGAAGGGGCGGTCGAGAAGCCCGGTGTCTACAGCTTCCAGCCCGGCGCACGCCTGTCCACGGCGATCGCGCTCGCCTCGGGCACCAAGCGCAGCGCGAAGACCGATCAGGTGGCGGTGTTCCGCGAAAGCCCGCAGGGGATCATGATCGCCAAGTTCGATTACGGGCAGGTCCGGCAGGGCACGATGCTCGATCCGGTGCTTCTGCCCGGAGACCGGGTTGTGATCGGCACCAACGGACTGTCCGTGTTCTGGGAAGACCTCATCAAGGCTCTGCCCGCCTTCGGTGTGTTCGCTGTCGCCGGAACCAACTGATCCGGCCAGCGTCCGCAGACCTTGGGCAGGCTGTGCTGGGTAGAGCTGACGATATATTGCCCGGGCGGATTGCGGTGCCCCAAGGATGGATGTTGAGTGAATGAACGAGCGTTCGATTATCGAAGCCCCCGAGCCTAACGGCGGGAGCCTGTGGGTCGATCAGTATCTTCCCGCGCCCTATGCCGAACAGCCCAAGGGATCGCAGTTCGATGTCGCATGGCTGCGCGGCGCGCTGTTCCGCCAGCGCTGGCTGATCGGCATCGTGCTGGTGCTGGCGCTGATGGCCGGCGTTGCGCTCACTTTGCTCACCCCTCCGACCTTCGCGGCGAGCGCGACCGTGCGGGTCTCGCCGTGGAACGCCTCGATCGTCGAAGGACAGGATCTGAACACCCAGATCGTCTCGCCGAGCGAAATCGACAAGTTCATGCAGACCCAGATCGAGATCGTGCAGAGCCGCAATCTCGCCGAGCAAGTGGCGCGCGAACTCGGCTTCGGCAAGCGGACCGATCTGCTCGGCGCCGACATCGACCAGAGCCGTCCGGCCAACCGCACCGACGCGCAGTGGGAAGAGGACAAGGTCAAGCTCGCCGCGCAGACCCTGCAGGGCAGCGTCGAGGCGAGCCTGCCCAATGATTCGCAGATCATCGCGATTACCGTGCGGTCCGAAAATCCCGCGCTCGCTGCCGAGATTGCCAACGGCTATGCCAAGGCCTTCGTCCAGACCGACGTGCGCCGGAGCGTCGACAGCAACGCCTATGCCCGCGAATACCTGCTCCAGCAGATCGAGGAAGTGCGCGGTCAGCTGAACGATGCCGAACTCTCGGCCAATGCCTACGCCCGCAACGCCGGGATCGTGACTCAGGAGACGATGGGCAGCGGCGAAAACGGCACGTCGAACACCGTGGTCGGCGCCAATCTCGCGAGCGTCAACCAGACCTTTGCGCAGGTCCGCGCCGCGCGCATCGCCGCAGAACAGAAGTGGCGCGCCATCTCGAGCCTGCCAGCCTCGCAGATCCCCGAAGTGCTCGACAGCCCGGTGGTCCAGGGCCTGACCGCCGAGCGCGCCAAGCTCAGCGCCGATCTTTCGGTGCTGCGCCAGCGCTACAACGACGACTTTCCGGCAATCGCCGACATTCGCTCGCGCCTCTCGCTGATCGACCAGCAGATCGAACGCACCGGGGCCGACGTGAAGGCGTCCATCCGCGGCCAGTTCCAGGTCGCGCGGCAGCAGGAAGAGGCGATGCAGCGCGAACTGGGCGCGGTGACTTCGGATGCGCTGGTCGAACAGGACAAGAAGATCGAGTTCACCGGGCTCGAGCGTAACGCCGAAGCGCTGCGCGAGCAGCTCAAGACCCTGCTCGACCGCTTCAACCAGATCAACGCCGCCTCGAACCTGCAATCCAGCTCGATCACTCCGCTCGACACCGCGATGGTGCCCAGTTCGCCGATCGCGCCGAGCCTGTCGCGCAACCTGCTGATCGCACTCGCGCTCGGTTTCCTGGCGGCCGGCGGCCTTGCCATGATCCGCGAAGTGTTCGTCGACCAGTTCCGCCGCGGCGAGGACATCGAGGACCGCCTCGGCCTGACCTTCCTCGGCCAGACCCCCTTCGTGAAGAGCGAGGATCTGGAATCGGAAGAAGACAACCAGTTCAGCACGCTGATGGAAGCCTATGCGGCGATCCGCTCCACCATCGACTATGCGGTCCCGCGCCGCGGGGCGGTGGTGCAGTTCACCAGCAGTCAGGCCTCCGAAGGCAAGAGCACGACCTCGCTGATCCTCGCGCAGCTGTTCGCGCGCCTCGGCCGCAACGTGCTGCTGATCGACGCCGACCTGCGCAAGCCTTCGGTCCACGCGCTGCTCGATATCGAGCGCCCGCCCGCAGGGCTTGCCGAGGTGCTGCTCGGCCACGTCAGCTTCGACGATGCGAAGATCGAGACGATCCGCGAGAACCTCACCATCTTGTCGGTTGCTGGCATTCCGCCGAACCCGGTGGAGCTGGTGTCCTCGCAGGTGTTCCGCGAATTCATCGAGGCACGCCGGGCGGAGTATTCGATGGTGCTGATCGATTCCAGCCCGATGCTCGGCCTCGCCGACTCCGCCGAAATCGCCAAGGTCGCTGATGCGACAGTGTTCGTGATCGAAGCGAACCGCACCAGCCTTGCCCAGGCGCAGACCTCGATCAACCGCCTCAAGGCGGTCGGCGCCAACCTGCTCGGCGGGGTGCTGACCAAGTATCGCGCGCTCGAAGCGGGCTCGGACTATGCCTACCAGTACCAGTATTATGCTTACGGCAAAGGGAAGTAAGCGCCGCCGTCCGCTTCCCCCTGCATGCCTGTGATATTTCCCGAATACCTCTCTATCTTCTGACGACGCAGCGCCAGAACACATCTGACTCAGGAGACGACGAAAAATGTACGGACGCAAAACCGTGCTGGTCACTGGTGGTGCCGGCTTTCTGGGATCGCATCTGTGTGACAGGCTGATCGGCGAAGGCGCGCATGTGATGTGCGTCGACAATTTCTACACCGGCACGCACGACAACATCGCGCACCTGATCGGCAACCCGCATTTCGAGCTGCTGCGCCACGACGTGACGTTTCCGCTCTATGTCGAAGTCGGCGAGATCTACAACCTCGCCTGCCCCGCCTCGCCGATCCACTACCAGTATGATCCGGTGCAGACGACCAAGACGAGCGTTCACGGCGCGATCAACATGCTGGGGCTGGCCAAGCGCGTCGGTGCGCGGATCTTCCAGGCCTCGACCTCGGAGGTCTACGGCGACCCGCATGTCCACCCCCAGCCGGAAGCCTATTGGGGCAACGTCAATCCGATCGGCCCGCGTTCGTGCTACGACGAGGGCAAGCGCTGCGCCGAGACGCTGTTCTTCGACTACCACCGCCAGCACAACCTCGACATCAAGGTGGTGCGCATCTTCAACACCTATGGCCCGCGCATGCACCCGCAGGACGGGCGCGTGGTGTCGAACTTCATCATGCAGGCGCTGCGTGGCGAGGACATCACCATCTTCGGCGACGGCACCCAGACCCGCAGCTTCTGCTATGTCGACGATCTGGTTGACGGCTTCGTCAAATTCATGCGCACCGAGAAGGGCTTCACCGGCCCGATGAACCTCGGCAATCCGGGCGAGTTCTCGATGCTCGAACTGGCCGAGGCGGTGATCGATCTGACCGGATCGAAGTCGCAGATCAGTTTCCATGAGCTGCCGGCGGACGATCCCAAGCAGCGCAAGCCGGACATCTCGCTCGCGCTCGAGAAGCTCGACGACTGGCAGCCGCGCACCCCGCTGCGCGAAGGCCTGACCAAGACGATCGACTATTTCGACGGGCTGCTCAAATCCGGGCGGGTCTGACCATGACTGGCGGGACGACCCCTTTTTCGGTCATCATCCCGGCCCATAACGAGGAGGCGGTGATCGGCCGCTGTCTCGAGGCGCTGCTCGCCGATGCGCCCGCCGATGCGCTGCCGGAGATCATCGTCGCCGCCAATGGCTGCAAGGACGAAACCGTCGCCATCGCGCGCCGGCTGGCGCCCTTCGCGACCGTGCTCGACCTGCCGCCGGGCTCCAAGGTGATCGCGATGAACGAGGCGAACCGCATCGCCACGGTCGCGCCGCGCTTCTTCCTCGATGCCGATGTGCGGTGCAGCTACGCCGCGCTCGCCGCGACCGCCGAGGCGCTGCGCCAGCCGGGGGTGATGGCGGCTTCGCCCGCGCTCGACATGGATGTCTCGCGCTCGGATTTCTGGGTCAAGGCCTATTACCGCGTGTGGATGACCCAGCCCTATGTCACCGACCGGCTGGTGGGATCGGGGCTGTTCGGCCTCTCCGCCGAAGGGCTCGAGCGCATGGGCGAAATTCCGCCGACCTTCGCCGACGACACCTGGGTCCGCACCCGCTTCTCCTACGAGGAACGCCGCAATGTCGGGCAGGACAAGGCGGGCAACCCGGTGTCCTTCACCGTCTCCCCGCCGCGCACTCTGCGCGACCAGATCAGGATCGAGGCGCGGCGGCGGATCGGGAGCGAGCAGGTGCTGACGCTCTACCCCAGCCCGCACAACACCCGCATCAACCGCCCCGGCGACCTGCGCGAGGCGATGAGAAACGGGGCGAGCGTGCTCGACGTGGCGATCTATCTGGGCATGAAGGCGACCGCGCTGGTGCAGTACAAATGGAACCAGAAGCGCGGCAAGGCGCCGGTCTGGGTGCGCGATCTCGGAGCACGGGCACAGGCCTGACCGCTGCTGCGGCGGCAGGTCAGATACGGGTCTTGGGCGGGCCTTCGATCCACAGGTGGCGCTGGTTCCAGGCGGTTTGCCATTCGTGCGCCTGCCCGGCATGGCCCTTGCTGATCCGGGCGGCAAGGCCGTAGCACGCGGCGCGCCACCACACCCAGAACACAGTCAGGCCGACCCCAAGCGGGCGCCACATCGGGGCAAAATGCCGCTTGATCAGGCCGATCCTGCCGCCGATGACATAGACGATCCGCTTGGCGAACTGCTTGGTGCTGCGGCCGCCGTAGTGGATGATCGTGGCGTCGGGGTTCATCAGCGGACGCGCGCCGCGCGCCCGGGCACGCGCGGCCAGATCGGCTTCCTCGCCGAACATGAAGAAGGCGAGATCGAACCCGCCGAGCTCGTTCCAGAAGCTCCGCTCGATCAGCATGAAGGCGCCCTGCACGATATCGACCTGACGCACCGTGTTGCGCTGCCATGACCCATAGCATTCCGGGTTCATCAGTTCGGAACGGTTGAACAGCTTGGCAAGCCCGGTCGCCATGCAGAACACGCTCCACGGCGTGATCCGCCCCCACACCGAATCGGGATTGAGCCGGCCATCCTCGAACAAAGTCCGGCCGCCCCAGATGCGGGCTGCGGGATGGGCGTCGGCAAAAGCCACCAGCCGGTCGATCGCGCGGTCGAGCACGACGGTGTCGGTGTTGAGCAGCAGCACATAACGGCCGCGCGCGCGCTCGACCGAGATGTTGGTGGCCTTGGCAAAGCCGTGATTCTCGCTTTCGGCCATCAGCACGACCTGCGGAAACTCCTGCGCGATCGCCTCGGCCGAGCCGTCATGCGAGCCGTTGTCGACCACGATGACTTCGAACGGGGTGTCGCGCGTCTGCTCGTAAACCGAACGCAGGCACGCCAGCGTCAGTTCGCGCGTGTTCCAGTTGACGAGCATGATCGACACCACCGGATCCGCTGCCGCAGCATCGGGCCCGGCGGCTTGTCGGTCGCTCGCGGCCGGCCCGGTGTTCTCGATGCTCACGCGCCTGTCATCCTTTGCCGAAATGCTTGTCGGGCAGGGCCGCGGCCGCCGGATCGGTTTCACGCAGGCGCCGCTCATTGTCATCGGCCTCGACGAAGCGGCCATAGTGGCCAACGTTGATGTCCGAGCGGATGACCTTTGCCGGATTGCCCGCGGCGATACTGCGCGGCGGGACGTCCTTCGTCACCACGCTGCCCGCGCCGATCACGCAATTGTCGCCGATCGTGATGCCGGGCAGAATGATGCTCTCGCCCCCGATGAAGCAGTTCTCGCCGATGCGGGTGTGGAGGTAGAGGCCGCGCGTGCGATCATGGGTCAGAACCCGCGCATTGAACGCCAGATAGGAATGCGCGCCGACATGGACGCCCTTCGGAAAGGTCATGTCGGGCTTGGCCGAAAGGGACAGCTGGGCGGTGGGGTGAATATCCATCCCGAGCACCCTGACGAAGACGGCACGCTTGGCCAGAACGAGCAGGTTGCGCAGGCCGGAAAGCTTATTGAGGCTCATTGACGTCCCATGGGAGCAAGGCGCGCGACCGGGCGCCGCGGCGCCATTCGGCGCGCAGGAGGAAAGAACTGGCCAAGGCTTACGCCGGCGCCGAGCATCATGACGAACCAGATCAGCATCCCGCCGAAGAACGAAACGGTGAAGCCCAGCGCGAAGAACATTGCCAGCGTGATCGCAAGGCCGATCCGGGTCGACTGATCGTTCTCCTGGGATCGCGAGGCAGCAATCCCGAGGCCGACGATGGCAACAAGCACCGCAAGGCCCAGCGCCACAGCCGCCGGCAGGCCGCTGCGGATGGCGATCTGCAGCCAGATCGTGTCGACGCTGTCGCCCATCCAGAACAATCCCTGAAAAGGCGCATAGCCCGACCCGAACAGGGGGCGTCGCTCCACCATTTTCGAGCCGTACTCCCAGATCAGCAGGCGATAATAGCCGGTCGCCGGGTTCATCGTGAAACGGATGAGCACCGATATCAGGCCGTTCTGGCTCGCCACCTGCAAGAGCACACCGAGCCCTGCCATCAAGATCAGGAAGGTCGGCCAGCTGAAGAAGGTGAAAAGCTTGCGGAGCCGGTCGACGAAGGCCAGGATCACGAACATCCCGAGTCCGGCGAACGCTGCGGAGCTGAGCGAAAACACCGCGCCGATCCCGGAGGCGAGGCCCACCAGATAGGGCCATCCGCGCAGCTTCGAAAACCAGTAGAGCGGCATCAGTCCGGCAAAGAACAGGCCCGCAAGGATGGGGTGCGAGAAGGGCCCCATCGCGCGCATCAGTCCGAAACGCGTGTCGATCTGGCCGCCGCGGAAATCCACATCCCCAAGTTCCCTGGTGCTCAGCGCCCCGAAGATGGCCTGCGCACCGTCCCGGATGAAGCGGGTGTGCAGAACCGATTCCAGGATCATCATCCCGCCGATCGCCAGCGCAATCGGAGCCATCAGCACCAGCAGGCGTCTCAGATCATTGGTGCTGGCGATGCAGTGCCGGGTGATTAGGTAGGGCATCAGCACGTCGAGCGCGATCGCCGTACCCGAAGGAAGCCCCTTTCCAACCCCCTCGACCACCGTGAAAGCAAGCGCCATCCACGCCGCAGACAGCGCCACAAGCGCATCGATGAACCGGTAGGCAAACTTCCCGCTGAGCATCTTGAAGATGATCCACGGGGCAAAGGCGAGCCATGCGATGCGATAGGCGTACATCGTCTGGCCGGCCAGGTTCAGACGGACTTCCACCGGGAGCATGACCCCGATGGCAAGCACGGCGACAGGGGCGATCCTGAGGAAAGCTTCCCTGCCTCTCTGCGGCCGCGGCGCGGCAGCGGGAGCCAGCCCGCCAGGCACGGTCAATGCCGTCCTGCGGATTGTCTCCAGCGGGGGTGCGAGGGTCTGTCTTCCGGGCATTTGCTTGGGCATCCGTGTCCCGGAACACTAGGCTTCCACAACCTCGGGCGGCAACAGCAAACTACCGCGGTGCAGAAAACATTTTCCTACAAGGGACCAGCATGGCAAACGATGTTTGCTTTTTGTACCAAAATGGAGTACGCCAATGACCGATTTCGCCGATTACGCCGACAGCCCCACCGCTCCGGCGCTCCTGTGCTTCGAGATCACGCCGAACGACACGGCATTGCTTCCCC
>Ga0075157_10002045_pt1 | contig 11935 bp, 9 predicted proteins | sample JI81BgreenDNA_FD_70967 | JGI IMG/M metagenome (GOLD analysis project Ga0075157, IMG submission 70967) | Wastewater effluent complex algal communities from Wisconsin, to seasonally profile nutrient transformation and Carbon sequestration -... | ecosystem: Engineered > WWTP > Effluent > Algae...
GGCGGAATTGGTAGACGCACCAGCTTCAGGTGCTGGCGCTCGCAAGGGCGTGGAGGTTCGAGTCCTCTTCTGGGCACCAGTCAACCACTTTATCGTGTTGTTTTTACACGATAAAGTGGAGTTTCTGAAAATGTGATCCCACATTGATTCCCACACTTTGTGTGGGTCGTGGTGAGCCTTGTCGGCCCTTGCTGGGACGCCAACTCAACCTCGCCGATGCGATTATCTGCTTTTCGGCTGCGACACAGGACGAATCTTGACGGTGCATCGAACCGGCTGCTGCGAAGCAGCGGCATTTTTCCGGCAAGCGTCAATGGCATCACGGTTGTCGCGCTGGATGTCAGCGGCCTGCACTAGTGCGTTCCATGCCTCGGCGCTGTCACTTTGCATCAGCCGCGCGCCAGCATCCCAGCGCGTATCTTCTCCAACCAACCGCGTGGCCATGCGCTCGGGCCAGTGCCAGCTTTCAGGCATAGCGCGGGCAATGGTGCCGGGAAGGAATGACCATAGCAGGATGCCTGCCAGCAAGGCTCCGCCGGCTACTTGGTAGAGCTGCTGCCGCTGCTCGGCTGCGGTGCGTGCGTGGGCGGTGACGCTGCGCATCTCCAGGGCGGCGTGGTTCAAGTCGCTCCAGGCCTGAGTGATCCTGTCCTGATCGCTGCGCCGCGCTGCCTCGGCTGCGGCTGCAATCCTATTGCCAATGCTGTCAGGGGTCATCTGCATCGCCGGATGACCCGCCATGCCCTTCAGGCTCTCGCTGATCGCGCCCATCCGCTTGGCCATGTCGGTGAGGGTCGGGCCATAGTCGGGAATGACAATGTCTGCACGCTCGGCGGCAAGGTTCTGCACCGCCCGGCGCATCAGGGCCATCTCGCCCTCAAGGCGGGCAAACGCCTCGGCGGCGGGATCGCCAGCGGTATCCGGTGTGGCCGGGTCGGGTTCCGGCTCCGGCTCAAGGTCCAGGGTCAGTTCCACGTCATCCGTATCGGTATCCATTGCATTTCTCCTACAGGCCCATGCCGATTGACCGGCTCCGCTCCATTGAGATGGAAGCGGCAAGGTCGCGGGCCAGATCGCGACCGAGTTCTGTCTTGATGCCAAGCTCGCGCGTGCGGCTGCGCAGCAGGGATTCAACCTGCGCGTCGCGCTCCAGCCCCTTCGCCATGTCCGTCATGTGGTTGGTAAGCCTCTGCGCGCCTTTGGTGTCACCATCGCGCTGCATGGCCTGTCGTGCCTGCCCGAGCCGTTGCCAGTCGCTCACAAAGCGGTCTGCACGCTGCGCGGGATCAACGCGGATTTCGGCTTCAAGCTGCATGGCGCGCATTGCTGCCTGGCTGCGGCCATCGGCGGCCTCGCGCGCCAGCGAGGGCTGGCGCTGCAAGGCGCTGGCGAGGTCTGCGGCAGCATTGGGCCGGATCGTATCAAGCGCCTTGGCGCAAGCGCGGCGCGGCCTTCTTTCAGAGCAAGGCGCGCAGGCGTGGCGATGGACCTCAAGGCCAGTCGGATGGCACTCTCCCGCTTGACGGCGGCGCGGCATCGGCTTGAGGCAGCGAAGGCACGAACCGACATGCGTGAATGGCAGGTCAAGCGCCGCGAACGCACGCGGCAACTGATCGAACTGGGCGGCCTGGTCGTGAAGGCCGGACTGGTCGAACTCGCCGACGATGATCGCGCCACGCTCTACGGCGCGTTCCTTACCGTTGCCGCCAAGCTGCGCGGCGAGGAGCGGGAACAGGCGCTGGTGCTGTGGAAGCGCAAGGGCAAGCGGGCGTTTGAAAACAATTCAAAGTCGGAAGAATAGATGGTGCGCGGCATGCCTTACGGGCGCAATTACAGAAGCGCCTCGATCCACTGCTTATCGCGGTGAGTGCCCACAACCGAGCGGAAGAACCGAGAATACTCCTGATCTTGGCCGAGATAACGGCTAACATGGGTCATCACCTCTGGGGGAGGTGCCTGACCGGCCAACTTGACGAGCAGAGAAATGCCTTGCCAATCTTTCTTGCGATCTTCCGGCACATTCCAATCGTTGAAACCCAGTTGCTCGATTGTGTAACGTGCTCGCTCGAACTCCCATGTACCAGGCTTTCCTGCGGGCTTCACCTCACCGTCGATGCCATACGCCAACAGTTCGCAATCTGATTCCACGCAGGGGTCAAGAAAGCGGGGCGCTTCCTGATCCACAGTGATTGAGACGGGTACACAACGCGTGCGCTCAGATTCAATCGGGAATTCATTCCACTTACCTCGGCGGGTATATGGATCTGATTTCTCGGGCCGATTGCAGCGCTGACAGGACAAGCGGAAGTTCCACCACTCATACGCAAGCCAATAGTAGCCAAAACCGCCGGGCAACGGTTGGCCGTCAACCGTGACGCCGAGTTTCGGCCGAAAATGGTCCACGTCGAAAGGCGCTCGGCTGCTCTTGGCTTCGCAATACCAGCATTTCTCATGGCTCAACTTCGACAGCCACGACTTTAAAACGCCCCAGCTTGCGTTTTTCCTGAAGTATGCGGCGCGAAGTTCGTGGGTAGCCTTGCCAGCAAGCGCCGTTGTCCGCCCAGCATAAAGTTTGGACCATCTCTTCGGCAGGTTTGGCGGGAGCGCGACGGCAATGAACCTCACGGACGTTCCCGCTGCAAATCTGATAGCAGACTGGTGATCAGAGCCTGTAGCGCCCTTCCTTTGTTTTCCGGAGTTACGATCGCGGCGTCCATTTCGCCGTCGTTCGCCAAGTCGAACCTAGCCCGAAGAAACTCCTGCTCAAGCCTGTCGCGCATCGCGAAATTGAAGTCCAAACCCTCGAGCCCCTTTCGCAATTCCGTCATCCGCGTGCGCTCGTCATCGGTAAGTTCAGTCTTGGTAGATAAGTGATGCAATTCGACCAGGTCATCATTGGTCTTCTGATCAAGGCTTGTTCCTAGGCCGAACATGTCGCTTGTGACAATATTGGCAAAGCCCATTCCCTTGGGATCGAGCGCCGGATTTTCAGAAACGATTCTTGATTCCGCCGTCCGATATAAAATCTGCACCTGCTCCTTTTCCAGTTCGGCTATCGCCAAAGGATTGTGCGTCGTGATCAGGATGTGGCTGTTCTCGCGATCTCCGTCATTCTGTCCGGCGAACTTGCGGAGATAGCTAAGGTAATCAACCGCCCAGCGCGGATTAAGATGCGTATCGGGTTCATCCAGCAGGAAGAGGCTATCACTTTCGGCGGTGAACCTTAGCAGGCCAAGCACAGTCAGCAGTTGCTGCTCTCCCTCGCTCAGCTCACGGAAGGTTACTGTCCCGTCGTTTTTCTTGAGGCGGACGCGGATGCGCACCTCTTCGATCAATTGCGAGACATGCGTGCTTTCCATGTCGCGAAAGAACTCAGCTGGACGCTGGTCGCCGACCAGTTCGCGCAAAGACTCGATATCCTTGACGTAGAGATACTTGAATTGCAGCGTTTCCTTGCTCCAAAGTGAGACATCGACGCGGCGGCTGGTTTCGATCGGAGCAAGGGCAATGTCCTGAAGGCGGCTCAAGAAATCTGCGACAACCCCTTTGGCATTCCAGAAGCGCGGATCCCCCTCGGGAGAGTTCCACGGCGGCTGGCGAAGCACGAACAAGACCGAGTCAATTCCTTCATCTGGATCGATGCCAAGATGATCGGCCAGGAATTCGCGCACTTCGGCTGATTGCTGGATCAGGAACGCCAGTAAGACGAATTGGCTGTGGACCGGCAAGGCATAGAAAAGCCGCTTCAAGCCTGGGTCTTTGCCCTGTCGAAGCTGCCTGTCGAATGTCTCCAGATACGGCTTGAACACCTCATATAGGCGGTCACTTTCGCCCGAATAATAGGCAAATACGTATCGAGGCAGGTATTGATCTCCGGCGTCGAAGAATGCCTTGAGGGATACCCTCTTTCCCCGCAGTGGTGATGTTTCAGGTTCGCCATCGATGAACGGAGTAAGAGTTCCCGCGCCCTTCGCCACGGCGTCGGACGCTACATGAATGATCAGCGCATCCCGATCCCGGTCTGGGTCTGCATCGATGTTGATGTGAACGATGTCATCGCCGCTGCCCATGCGGTAAGTAAGATTGTAAGCGAATGAAGGTTTGCGTTCCCCCTGAATCAGATCGCGAAAAATGATCGCCAAGGCTTCAAGTACGTTTGATTTGCCGGTGCCATTCCACCCGATGACAACCGTTATCCAGTGCTTCTGATCAAAATCGACGGTGACGTTTTTTAGATTCTTGAAGCAGTGGGTCGGACTATCTTTCGTGCTGCCGATGGTGATTTTGTCGAGGCGCATGGGATCAGGCGGCCTTCAGGCGCAGCCGGTCATGCAGCTTTCGTCCCTGCTCATCATTGACAGGTTCAGCCTCAAGTTTGCCCGCCTTGTCGAGTTTGCGCAGCTCGGCATAGATTTTCTCGATTTCATCGGTCGTCGCAGCGCCACCGATCCCGCATAGCTGGAATGCATCTTTCGCGGAAATCCAGTCACCCGCTTCGGCGAGGACTTGTTCAAGGTTCTTGGCCATTTTCTTCAGATCCTTCGAGGACACCGTATTGCGCGATTTCCTGCCACGCTTCTCCTTCGGCGCTGCCTCCCGCTCTGCCTTGACCCGTTCCAGGAGCTTGACCGCTGGTTCGTCATTGGGGTCTTGCGGAACCAACTTGCCCTGGAAGGCTTTGGCAAGGATGGCGGCGTCGAGTTTGGGGAGGAGACGGGCGGCGGCAGCGTGATCGGCGGCCATGCGGTCGAGCCAGCCGAAAGCGGAATCGATGCGGCGTACGATTTCAGCTTGTTCTTCCAACGGGGGCAATTCGATTTCGAATTGCTTCAGGTGGCTGAGTGAAATCCGGGGGCGCGTAGCGCCGTGCACCGCATCTTTCAGTACCTCGTAGCAGGTCGGGCTGGCCAATCTATATGCGAGGAATTCTGGCAAACACTTGCTGCGGTCAACTCTGACGCAGAAGCAATCGGCCTTGTTGATTGCGACCGTTTCAAGGTCATCGGGCAAGAGGCAAACACGAATCTCCTCGGCGATGAACGACGAGAATAGTACATCATCTGGTTGCAATTCGTGGCGCTGAAGCGACTTGAATTTTGCCTCCGTGATGTAGGTCTCCTTCTCTCGGATGAATCGCAGGCTGCCGATATTTTCCAAGCGAACGACCCGCACACCGCTATCGACATAGTCAGCTGACTTCAGATTCGAGCCGAAAGGTCCGTCAAATGTGGTTTCAGCGAGCTCCGCGACAGTTGTCGTCCTCCAAGCCTTGCCGCCATTCTCATCGCGCCAATTCCGAGTCAGCAGACCTTCAGCAGCCAATGCGAGGAGGCGTTGTTTGTAGCGGGCTATGAGGGCTGGGATGCGGTCCAGCTCTTTGCGTGCGCGGGCGGTGCGCGCGGTCAACCCATCCACCTTCGCCACAATCCGCCGCTGCTCGGGAAGCGGCGCAAGTGGGATCAGGTGGTCTTTGAGGTAGTCAGCAGGAACACGCTGCTGACCGACTGCCCCGGACATGACTGCCTGCGCGTTCTCACGGAACGACTTCTGGCGGACGAAGCGCCAGAGATACTCCGGCTCAATTGCCCCATTGCTGCGGAACACATGAAATTCTGTAGACCCCATTCCCGTCCCGTTCGTGAGACCACGAGCGACAGCCGATTTACCATTCTCCATAGAGGGCGTAATTTTTGCGAAGATCACATCGTCATCGCGGAAATGGGTGAAGCCCTTTGAGACTTCACCATAGGACCGATCTACTGGGGAAAGGATTGTTCCCGAAACTTCGTCGACTGCCGCCATCGGCACAAACGAGACAAGGTCGGATGAAGAAAGATCGACATCTTTCCGAGGATTCACTTCTGCAACGTCGCTGATTGCAGGCGCAATCCAACTGGTTGGCAACCCGCTCACGCCCCAGCTCCCTCAGCCGCAATTCGCGCCTGTTGCCAGTCATGATAGCTTTGCCTCGATCCCTTCACCTTCCATTCGGTGCGGCCATTGCTGTTCCTGTCCAGCACCACGGCAGCGGCAGCGGAAGGGCTGGAAAAGCTATAGGGTTTGGCGAAGGTCAGCCGCTTGTCTTGCGCGGGCACAAGCACGCCGGTTGCGATCAGATTGGCCTTCAGTGCGGCATAACTTTGCATCACATAGCCTTGATCGGTCAGCGCGCGCGATCCTTCGAGCACGATGAACTCGCCATCCTCCTCCACAGCATTGGCATAAATGCCGGACTTGTGCCGGATTTCGAATTTCACATCGCTGACGGTGCGTTGTTCTACTGGGGTGCTGACCTGCGCCACGGCACGCGGTTGCGGCTTCAGCAGATCAAGCCCGACGACGGGCAGGATGATTTTCAGGTTGGAAAGGAACGCCTCCATATTTGCTTGATCCGCCTCTGGCAGGCGGCGGCGCTGCCCGGCGGGGCTGGTGCCGTTATCCAGCGTGACGCGGTTGGCCTCTGTCGCCATCTGGATCAGCCGCGCCTCCAGATACTCGACATGGCCCTTGGACAGATCATCATCGCTGGTGGTGACGGCAATCGCGGTTTCCCAGAACTCCCGCTGGGCCGCGCTCTGCTTGATCCGCTCGCGCACGCTGTTCGCCGAGCCGATATAGGCCCGCGTCCCACCAACTGCCTCGGCATCGGGACCGGAGAGGATGTAGATACCCGTCCGATCCAGCTCTGGCCGGGCGGTAAGCGCGGCAAAGGTGGTGCCGGTGGCGACGAAAGTCAGCCCGGTCCACCCATGGATCGTTGCCTTGCGCAGCCCATTGGGCGTGCCATCGACAAGGAAAAGCTGAATGGTGCGGCCAAAGGTTTCGGAGGTCATATCTTTGGCTCACGACTCACCAAGTAGGGTTTAACCTGTTGGTCTTTTGTAGGAATTTTGTTCTCTGGATAAGTCACGTTGGTGCCAAAGAAATCGGTGGCTCGCCCCCGGATGTATAGCGTGCCGAAAAGCGCAAAAAGCCAACACGCGATCGTAATTACCTCACTGAAGTTTGGGCAGCCGGTGAAACGAGTACTATCAAGATTCCAGTTTGGGTTCGCCTTCGCCGAGGCGGCCGCAACCATGAATATCCAGAAGGCCCAGAAGCATTGATTTAGTCGATCATTCACGCCGGATACAGACCAGCGGATGCCATCGCGGCCTACATAGGCGGTCTTATGAAGGCGCCCTTCAAACTCATCTTCTAGCATGTCGATATGGTGCTCCCAATTCTCTTGCCAGAATTTCGAGCCTTGCGAGGAAAACCAACTTGCTGCCGCCGCAATCGCACCAAGGGCGGTGAGCGCGACTGGAACGAGAGGCGGAACTAAGCTGTCTTTATCTTTCCAGATAAGGCCCACAGCTGCGAAAACCGCTGCCTGCAGAAGCCAAAAATAGTTGGCCCGTTTCCAGTAGAGTTCGATCTCAAATTTACGAATGTCGTGCGCGCGTTCAAGGGCAGCTTCGCGGGCCGCCCGTTTGTCGGTCGCTATGAGGCGGAGCGCTCGCAAATATGCCTTACGGTTCTCGCTCACGCCTCAACCTCTTCGGTTTCGGCCAGTTCGTCTGCGACCGCCTCAATCTCGTCCAGCGCGGCGCGCAGGTGGCCAAGGATGGCGGCGGCGATGTCATCGGGTTCGGTCAAGCCTTCCTCGATCTCTTCCTCGTCCTCACGGAGCCAGGAAATGTCGAGGTTATCATTGCGCTTGGCAATGTCTTCGCGCGTGAAGACGCGGAACCGCCCGGCTTCGCCTTCGTCCTTGCGCTTGGCTGTTCCAAGCGGGTCGGTTCCATAGGCTTTGACGAACGGCGCGAAATCGTCTGCCGTCAGCGTGCGGGTCTTGCCGAAGCTCGGCATTTGCGCCCGCAGGTCATAGAACCAGACCTGCTTGGTCGCGCCGATGCGATCTTCGGACTTCTTGGTCAGGAACATGACGTTGGTTTTCACGCCTTGGGCGTAGAAAATGCCTGTGGGCAGACGCAGGATGGTGTGCAAATCGCACAGGTCCATCACCCAATTGCGCAGATCGCGGCCCATATTGTCTTCGAACAGCACGTTGTCGGGCACGACAATAGCCGCGCGTCCGCCGATCTCGAGGCTGCGCACGACGTGTTCGACGAACGGTAGCGGGCCTTTGGCGGCTCCGGCGGTGATGACGAAATCGCTCCGGGTGACGCGTTCCGGGAATTTATTGAACGGTGGATTGGTGAGGATCAGGTCTGCCTTGCCAAGTGCGGCACCATCTTCAGTCAGGGCATCGACACAGCCAATTGGCGCATCGATCCCGTGCAGCAACAGATTCATCGTGTTCAGACGATGCGTGCCCGTAATCAGTTCTGCGCCCTTGTAAGCAAGGAAGCGCTGGAAGAATGCTTCTTCCTCCGGCAGGTCCATTAATTCATCGGTTGCCCGACAGATTGCCCGGTGGGCGGCGATCAAGAACCCTCCGGTTCCCGCCGCCGGGTCTTGTATGGTTTCCCCCGCCTTAGGCTGGACCAGGTCGATAATGGTTTCAATCAACGGGCGGGGGGTAAAATACTGCCCAGCCTTCGATTTGCGTTCCGATGTCGTGCGTTCGAGCAGGCCTTCATAAAGATCGCCGAGACCATCCTCTTCCGCCGCATACCAGTCGACATTGTCGATGGTCGTGATGAGCGAGGTAAGCGCGGTCGCCTTGGTCAGCGATGTCTTGGCATCGGTGAACACCTGTTTAACCAGCGGGAAATTGATGTCAGCCCGCGTGCCAAGTTCTAGCAGCAATGCGCGATACCGAACGAGCCGCGCTTCGCCTTCCAGCTTCTTGAGCGCACCCCAGCGGCAATCGGCGGGAAGGCGCTCTTCCAGCTTCTTGCCGTCACGCGAAACCTCTTCGAGCATCTTGAGCAGCAGAAGGTAGGTCAGCTCCGTGACATACTCGTAATAGCTGACGCCGCCGCCTTGCAGGCTTTTGCTGGCGTTCCACAGTTTTTGAACGGTCTCACGCGCCCTAGGTCCGTTCATTACCCTGCCTCTTTCCAGATATTCTCATTGATGTCGCGAACGACCTGTTCCAGCTCGCCATTAAAGACGCGGTCGATCCGTGGCCAGCCACCAAGCGAGGCAAATGGCTCGGCATCAAACGCGGCCCGGTCCACCACGATCTCGAGTTCGAGCTGGCGGCCAATGCGCTCGATCCATTTGCGCTGGACCTCGGTCCATTGCCGCTTGCGCAGAATGGCATCGACAGCGTGGCGGACACGATCCGCATAGGAAACGAGAGGGTCGCCAATGGCAGCCTGGCGGACGTAGCCGATTATCGAGGCTGCAATGTCCTCGTTCTTGGCATCGGCCCAGGCGCGCTTGATCTTGCTGTCGGTGAATCCTTCCGCGTCCAGTTCAAGCCGGAGCTGGCGCAATTCTTCACGCTTCAGCTCCTGCGGACGCTGTACGACGATCCGCAGGGCGGCGATCCGGTTGACATTGTCGCGGACGAATTGCGTGAACTTGTCGAGGAAATCTTCGGGCTTGTCGGCGGTGCCGTAACCGCGTGTGACGCTGATCACCTCATCATCGTGCTCACTGATCGGCACATATCGCGGGGTGCCATCCTCATTGGTCCAATCGAGGATCGGGCCGAGATTGGGCCGCGCGGAGGCCCAGCTTGAGAGATCGGCGGGATCGCCCTGTATGAAACGGTCAAGGCTGGCTTCGGGTGTTTCGCCAGCCTCCTTTTCGAATCTGGCACGCATCTCCGGTGTCAGCTTTTTGATGCGGCGGCGCAGACGGACAATGATCTGTTCGCGAACGCGGTTCTTGTGCGGCGCATCACCATGACCGGCCAGCTCTTCGAACAGCTTGGTCAGGGTGAACTTGGGGTCCGCAGCGACCGGCTTCATGTCGGTCATATCCTGCAAGTGCGCGTAGAGGTCTACCGCGTCGAAGATGCGAAATGCTTCTTTGCCAATTTCAGGGCAGAGGCGCGTCGCACGGCCAAGCATCTGCTCATAAAGAATACGGCTGTTCACTCGTCGCATGAAAACGATGTTGGTGATCTTCGGGACGTCGACGCCTGTGGTCAGCAGATCGACGGTCACCGCGACCTTGGGCAGCGGGTCGTTGCGGAAGGACAAGATCAGGTTTTCGATCTTATCGACATCGCCGGTCAACCGCTGGACGGTTTCATCCTTCATCGGGCCGTAGGCTTTGCGGAACGCGTCGCGCAACTCCTTGACGAGGATATCGGCGTGCGCCTTCGAGGCGGCGAAGATCAGCGTCTTATCGGGATCACCGGGATCGATGTATTTGACCAGTTCTTCGGCAACCGTCCGGTTGAACGGGACGGTCACAACACCCTTGTTGAATTGCTCGACTTCGAAATCGACCTCGTCGGCCAGCGTGATCGTTTCCACCTGGCCGGTCGGGGGATGGACGAAATCGACCGTATCATCGCGCACGAAGTGGATGCCGCCTTCCGAGAGCTTGGTGGCAATCCGGATGGGCGGCTCGTGATCGTTGAGAAAGCCGTCGACTACGGCTTCACGGTAGGAATAGGTGAAGACTGGTTTTCCGAAAATGTCGGTCGTGTGTAGCGCGGGCGTCGCTGTCAGGCCGATCTTGACCGCATCGAAATGCTCAAGGACCCGGCGATATTTCGAGACATAGTCCGACTGATCACGGAAGCTGAGATCGCCATCGGACATTTCCCGGTCGAGCAGATAGCCCCGGTGGCATTCATCGACGATCATCAGGTCGTATTGGTCGATTGGCGGCGCGTCTTCGGCGCTCTCGGAATAGAGCACGCGGCGCACTAGCCCCTGAATCGTGCAGATATGCACCCGCGTATCATCATCGGGGGTCACATCGGCCAAGCCCTTCAGGCCGAAGATATCGGCAAAGGCCTTGCCATTGACCACCTTGGTTGTGGTGAATTCATCCTTGGTCTGGCGCCCCAGAGCACTTCTATCGACAACGAAGCAGACCCGCCGGAAACGCCGGGCCGAAATCAACCGATACAGCATCGCGATGGCGAGCTTGGTCTTACCCGTGCCGGTGGCCATCGCCACCAGCATCGCGCGGCGATTGTCCGCCAATCCCGCCTCGACGGCTTGAATAGCCTCACGCTGGTAGTGGCGAAGGGGAAAGCCAAAGTCGAACGGCTGCGATGCCAGCTCCTTTTGGGCAGCCACTTTATTGACTGACAGTCGTTCCAGCAGGCCCCTGGGCGAAGGCCAACCGGCCAAAACTTCTGCCGGGTTATTGGGATCACGAAGGTCGCGCCGCCAGATGCCGGACAATGCTTCCACTTGCTTCAGATACGGGCGACCATTCGTTGAGAATGCAAACGGGGCTTTGAATTCGAGCCAAGGTCCATCTTCGGCAAATTCGGCCTCCTGCATATGGATGTCGGAGGCATAGCGTTCGGCCTGACGCAAAACGGCCATGACATTGCGATTGCGGCGTTTGGCCTCGATCGTTCCAACCAGAGTCATTCCGCAGAACAAGGCGTAGTCAGCAGGTCCCGTCATCGTCGGCCATTCAGCGATAGCCCGATTTCGCCCTTTGACTGGGCGGCTGCCATTCGCATAGCGCAGGACTGGGGTATCCGCCTCCCAACCGGCGTCACGAAGCTGCTGGTCGATCAGCGCACGCGTGCTAGCCTCATCGAGATTGATCTGATCGGCGGCATCCCGAGCCAATTCCGCCACGATTTCGGGTGCTGGGGCGTTGTTGCCCTTCGCAAACGAAAGCGCGGTCTTGAGTTGCTCCGCAAGTTCGGAGCGCCCCTTGTCCGCCTCTTCAGCCAAGCTCTCCCAGATTGCGCGCTCTTGCCGCTCGGCAGCGGCGGTCTCCGCCGCTGACTTTCGCTCTGCCTCTGCCGCAACGGCTTCCGCTTTGAGACGCTCCGCCTCGGTCTGCGTTGCGGCGAGTTCGGCTTTGAGACGATCCAATTCCTGGGCAAGTG
>Ga0075157_10002047_pt1 | contig 11923 bp, 11 predicted proteins | sample JI81BgreenDNA_FD_70967 | JGI IMG/M metagenome (GOLD analysis project Ga0075157, IMG submission 70967) | Wastewater effluent complex algal communities from Wisconsin, to seasonally profile nutrient transformation and Carbon sequestration -... | ecosystem: Engineered > WWTP > Effluent > Algae...
TATTGTTTGAAGTAATAGAAAAGTAAATGATAAAAACAAAGCCAATCGTTTATTCGGTTGGCTTTGTTTTTTAGTTATTTAAATTTAAAATTACCATCCTAAAATCCATGCAAAAATTAAAGGAGCTACAATGGTAGCATCACTTTCTACAATAAACTTAGGCGTATGAATATCTAATTTTCCCCAAGTAATTTTTTCGTTTGGTACAGCACCACTATAGCTACCGTAAGAAGTTGTGCTATCACTTATTTGACAGAAATAACTCCAAAAAGGAACATCATGCCATTCTAAATCTTGGTACATCATTGGAACAACACAAATAGGAAAATCTCCTGCAATTCCGCCACCAATTTGGAAAAATCCTACACCTTTTCCACTACTATTGGCTCTATACCATTCACTTAAAGTAACCATGTACTCAATACCACTTTTCATGGTACTAGCTTTTAATTCACTTTTAATAACATACGATGCAAAAATGTTGCCCATGGTACTATCTTCCCAACCTGGAACAACAATTGGAATATTTTTTTCAGCAGCTGCCAACATCCAACTGTTTTTTGGATCTATTTCGTAATACTGTTCTAGAACACCACTTAAAAGCATTTTATACATGTATTCATGTGGAAAATAACGCTCTCCTGCTGCCTCTGCATCTTTCCAAACCTTTTCAATATGTTGTTGAATTCTTCTAAATGCTTCTTCTTCAGGAATGCAAGTATCTGTTACCCTGTTGTAATGATTTTCTAATAAATCCCATTCTTCTTGCGGACTTAAATCTCTGTAATTTGGTACTCTTTTGTAATGAGAGTGTGCAACCAAATTCATAATATCTTCTTCTAAATTAGCACCTGTACAGCTAATAATATCTACTTTTCCTTGCCTAATCATTTCTGCAAATGAAATTCCTAATTCTGCTGTACTCATTGCACCAGCCAATGTTACCATCATTTTACCACCTTCGGTTAAATGTGTTTCATAGCCTTTGGCCGCATCCATTAAAGCGGCTGCATTAAAATGACGATAGTGATGCTCTATAAACTGAGAAACCGGACCTTTACTCATACTCTAAATTTTATGGCGGCAAAAGTAGCTTTTTTACATTGTTTGTTAACGTTATCCTTTCGAGTATCTTTTTTTAGGAATTAGCTAGGCAGTTTAGAACTTTATTTTTTTATTTTTTATTGATTATCAATTGATTTATTGAAAAAATGATGAGTAATTTATTGTTTTAAAGAAAGTTTTCAATTTGTTAACCAAACTTTTTGAAAAAAATCGATGTTTATATTTCTAAACATTATACTTTTACGCCCTCAAATTAAAACACTCAAATTAAAAGCAGTTGAAAAACACAACTTCATATCATACAGCAATACAGATAATTCCTGTTATGCCTGCTTTTACTTTCTTGCCGCGACCACGACGTGGTTGCTGATAGGACGAGCAGTTGGCAGTTGCCCCTATCAGTGAACCTTTTCCGACTTTCACACACCATTTTGGTGTTGGCACTATCAACAAGCATCATCAAATCTTTTAATTTTCTTTTACGTTGGAACAGCAAGATATTATCGTTCGTGTAGCAAATCACCTAGATACGCATTACGCTCTCAGAATTACCGATGAAATGGAAGCTTCTGCAAAAGCTCGTGGAACCGGAATTGCAAAGCGTAGTCCTGAATATGTAGCAAAAAAAATGTTAGAAGGAAAAGCAGTTATTGCACTAAAACCTAGCGGTCAATGGGTGGGTTTTTGTTATATTGAAGAATGGAGCCATGGCAAATTTGTTGCTAATAGCGGCTTAATTGTTTCCCCAGAGTTTAGAAAAAGTGGTGTTGCAAAATTGATTAAAAAAAGAATTTTTGAATTATCTAGAGAAAAATATCCTACATCAAAAATATTTGGATTAACAACAGGGTTGGCTGTAATGAAAATTAACAGCGATTTGGGTTACGAACCTGTTACATATAGTGAACTTACAGATGATGAAGAATTTTGGGCAGGCTGTAAAAGCTGTGTGAACTACGATATTTTAATGAGTAAGGGGCGAAAAAATTGTATGTGCACAGCTATGCTTTTTGATCCTGCTGAACAAAAACCAAAAGAAACAGCGGCAGATTTTAATGAAAATGCAGGCTTATACGAAAGATTTAACCGCTTAAAGCAAAGCAAACTATTAAGGTGGTTTAAGAAAAGCAACTCAAATAATTCCGACTCAAAATCTAAATCGTTGTTTAGTTTTTTGTTTCAATTGTAAACTACATTTATTTCATTTCAATAATATAAAACAGATAATGGCACACGAAAAACAACAGGTTGTATTGGGTTTTAGTGGTGGCTTAGATACCACATTTTGTGTAAAATATTTATCAGAAGATAAAGGTTTTGATGTACACAGTGTTATTGTAAACACAGGTGGCTTTTCTAATGAAGAATTGCAACAGATAGAAGCCCATGCTTACAAACTAGGTGTAAAAACACATACCACAGTAAATGCTGTTGAAGGCTATTATGATAGTATTATTAAGTACTTAATTTTTGGAAATGTTTTAAAAAACAATACTTACCCTTTAAGTGTAAGTGCAGAAAGATTAAGCCAGGCACTACACATTGCAGAACATGCTAAAAAGCTAAATGCAGTTGCAGTTGCACATGGAAGTACAGGTGCAGGAAACGATCAAGTTCGTTTTGATATGATTTTTCATATCATGATTCCTGGTATTGAAATCATTACACCCATACGTGATTTAAAATTGAGTAGAGAAGAAGAAATAGAATACTTAAAAGCAAAGGGTGTTGCTATGAACTTTGAGAAAAGTATGTACAGCATTAATAAAGGTTTATGGGGAACAAGTGTTGGTGGAAAAGAAACCTTAAATAGCAAAGGAATGTTGCCAGAATCTGCATGGCCAACACAGGTTACCAAAACTGAAAGTGAAGAGGTTGAATTAAGATTTGAAAAAGGTGAATTGGTAGCAGTAAACCAACAAACATTTACACATCCATCGCTTGCTATTCAATATTTACAAAGTATTGCAGGTGCTTATGGTATTGGTAGAGATATTCATGTTGGCGACACTATTATTGGTATTAAAGGTAGAGTTGGTTTTGAAGCAGCAGCACCAATGGTTATTTTAAAAGCTCATCATGCTTTAGAAAAACATGTACTTACCAAATGGCAATTAAATTGGAAAGATCAATTGGCTCAATTTTATGGCAATTGGTTGCATGAGGGGCAAATTTTAGATCCTGTAATGAGAGATATTGAAGCCTACTTAACCAATAGCCAACAAAATGTTACTGGAAAAGTATTTGTTCAATTATTACCTTATCGTTTTCAAATAATTGGTATTGAAAGTGACTACGATTTAATGAGTGCAAAATTTGGAAAATATGGCGAAATGAATACCGGATTTACAGGTGAAGATGTTCGTGGATTTAGTAAAATATTTGGTAATCAAACCGCTATTTGGAATAAGGTAAAAGAAAGTAATGCATAGTTTTTGCTCATTAGTAAAATCATTTTTACACAACACATATCTGATTGTTTTTTAAAGATTTAATTATGATTAAAGCAGGTATTATAGGAGGTGCAGGATATACAGGTGGAGAATTAATTCGTTTATTATTAAATCATCCCAATGTAAACATTGCTTTTGTGCAAAGTGCAAGTAATGCAGGCAATATTTTAAGTAAAGTACATACCGATTTAATTGGTGAAACTGCTATTTGTTTTACAGAATCACATCATTTTGATATTGATGTTTTATTTTTTTGTGCCGGTCATGGTGAAGCTAAAAAGTTTGTAGAACAACATGAAATTCCTAGTCATGTAAAACTCATTGATATTGGTAACGATTTTCGTTTACAAGCCGATGCAAACATAAAAGATAGAAGCTTTGTATATGGTTTGCCAGAATTGAATAAAGAAGCTATTCAAAAGGCTGATAGTATTGCTAATCCTGGCTGTTTTGCTACGGCTATACAACTTGGGTTGTTACCATTTGCTAAAGCAGGTTTATTGAATAATACAGATGTATTTACAACAGGTATTACAGGAAGTACAGGTGCAGGACAATCATTAAGTGCTACCTCTCATTTTAGTTGGAGAGCAAATAATATTTCTGCATACAAAACTTTGCAACACCAGCATTTGGGTGAAATTATGCAGTCTTTACAGCAAGTTGCACCAACAAGTCATTCACTTTCTTCTATCAATTTCGTTCCTTGGCGTGGCGATTTTACACGAGGTATTTTTGTAAGTTCTACATTTAAAACCGAACAGCCTGAAACTACAATACGCAATATTTTTTCAGCAGCTTATACATCAGAAATATTTACCCATACTTCTCAAAATACAGTACATCTAAAACAAGTAGTGAATAACAATAAATGTATAATAGGACTAGAAATGGTTGAAAACACTGTAGTAGTGCATAGCGTAATTGATAATTTACTAAAAGGAGCAAGTGGGCAAGCTGTTCAAAATATGAATCTAATGTTTGGCTTTAAAGAAAGTGAAGGTTTAATGTTAAAATCTAGTAGCTTTTAAAAATTTATCATTCAAAATTTGTTATTCCCCTTAAATACAATACATGAAACTTTTTGATGTTTATCCGCTAAATAATATTACAATCACAAAAGCCTTAGGATCTTATGTTTGGAACGATGCTGGAACACAGTTTTTAGATATGTATGGTGGACATGCTGTTATTAGTATTGGTCATACACATCCTTATTGGGTAAGTAAAATTGAAGCTCAATTAAAACAAATTGCTTTTTATTCTAACTCTGTAATTATTCCTTTACAACAACAATTGGCAGATAAGTTAGGCAAACTAAGCGGTAAAAATGATTATCAATTATTTTTATGTAATAGTGGAGCAGAAGCCAATGAAAACGCTTTAAAATTGGCTAGTTTTCACAATGGAAAAAAGAAAATAATTGCATTCAATAAATCATTTCATGGCCGTACTTCTTTAGCAGTTGCTGCTACTGATAATCCATCAATTGTGGCACCTGTTAATGAAACTGAAAACGTTGTTTTTTTGCCATTTAATGACGAAGCAGCATTAACCAATTATTTTGAAATACATGGTAACGAGGTATCTTCAGTAATTGTAGAAGGCATTCAAGGTGTTGGTGGAATTAATGTTGCTAACAACAGTTTTTTACAGTTGATTCGTAGTCTTTGTAACCAATACAATGCTGTGTATATAGCAGATAGTGTACAGTGTGGTTATGGAAGAAGTGGAAAGTTTTTTGCTCATGATTTTGCGGAAGTAAATGCAGATATTTATTCGATGGCAAAAGGAATGGGCAATGGTTTTCCCATCGGAGGAATTTTAATTGCACCACATATTCAACCAAAATATGGTTTGTTAGGAACAACTTTTGGCGGTAATCAATTAGCATGTGCTGCTGCTTTAGCTGTATTAGAAGTTATAGAAAACGAAAACTTAATAGATAATGCACAAGTAGCTGGTAATTATTTATTTCAACAGCTACAAAAAATATCCGAAATTCAAAACATAAGAGGTAGAGGATTAATGATTGGGTTTGATGTTCCAGAACATTTAAAAGATTTAAAGAAAACATTGCTTCATCAATTTCATGTATTTACAGGAGAAGCAAAGCCAAATGTAATTCGATTATTACCTTCTTTAGCAATTAGTAAAAAACAAGCAGATGAATTTTTAGTTGCATTAAAAGCTGCTATAGAAACATCAAAATAGTTCCAATCAATATTCAAATACAAACACACCTTATTCTTTACCACTATGAAACAATTTATCTCTGTTAACGATGTTCAATATGCAGCCGATAATTCTATTGGCAATGCTATTAATACATTGGTAAAAAAAGCATTGGCTTATAAGGAAAACCCTTTAGTAGATAAAGCTTTGGGGGAAGATAAACGTATTGGATTACTATTCTTAAACCCAAGTTTACGTACAAGATTAAGCACACAAATTGCCGCTAAAAATTTAGGTATGGAAGCTGTTGTGTTTAATGTAGATAAAGAAGGTTGGGCTTTGGAATTTGAAGAAGGTGCTATTATGAGTGGAAATACGGTAGAGCATATTAAAGATGCGGCACCTATTATGGGTAAGTATTTTGATGTTTTGGCTATAAGAACATTTCCTGGATTACAAAATAGAGAAGATGATTATAGCGAAATGTATATTCATCAATTTATTAAATATGCAGGTGTGCCTGTAGTTAGTTTAGAAAGTGCTACTCTACATCCATTACAATCTTTTACAGACATTATTACCATACAAGAAGATTTACAAAATAGCCAAAGAAAACCCATTGGCAAACGTTTAAAAGTTGTGTTAACTTGGGCTCCTCATGTTAAGGCATTGCCACAATGTGTTGCCAATAGCTTTGCTCAGTGGATGACGGCTTGGAATGAAGTTGATTTTGTTATTACACATCCTGAAGATTATGAGTTAGATACGCAATTTACAAAAGGTGCTACCATTACACACAATCAAGATGAAGCGTTAAAAGATGCTGATTATGTGTATGTAAAAAATTGGAGTACATTTAACGATTATGGTAAAGTGTATGAAAACAATCCGAAGTGGATGCTTACCAACGAAAAACTCTTATCAACAAATAATGCCAAAGTAATGCATTGCTTACCTGTAAGAAGAAATGTAGAATTAAGCGACGAAATTTTAGATGGCGAAAATAGTCTTGTTACACAAGAAGCTGGCAATAGAGTTTGGGCTGCACAAACGGTTTTAAGTGAAATATTAAAACATCAATAATGGAAAAATTATTTGTAGTAAAAATTGGTGGAAATATTATTGATGATGAACAAAAGCTTACTAATTTCTTACAAGATTTTGCTGCTATTAAAGCTCCAAAAATTTTAATTCATGGAGGAGGAAAACTAGCCACTAAAATGGCAAAAGAATTAGGTATTGAGCAGCAAATGATTGATGGTAGAAGAATAACCGATGCTGAAACATTGAAGATTGTAACAATGGTATATGCAGGGCTCATCAATAAAAATATAGTAGCTCAGTTACAAGCAAATGGTTGCAATGCTATTGGTTTAAGTGGTGCAGATGCCAATGTAATTCTTGCACATAAAAGAAAACATTCAACTATTGATTATGGATTTGTAGGCGATGTTGATGCAGTTAATGCTCATTTTTTGCATAGTTTATTACAACAACAATTAACCATTGTGTTAGCACCTATTACACATGATGCTAACGGCTTACTTTTAAATACCAATGCTGATACTATTGCACAGGAAGCCGCTAAGGCATTAAGTGCTTTATATGCTGTAGAGCTTATTTATAGTTTTGAAAAAAGTGGTGTGCTGTTAGATGTAGATGATGAAAATTCAGTTATATCAACACTTACAGCTACTTATTATGCTCAATTAAAAGAACAACAACTCATTTTTGCTGGAATGATTCCTAAGCTAGATAATGCGTTTGCAGCTTTAAATAGTGGTGTAAATAAAGTAATCATCGGGAAAGCAGAGCAGCTACATGCTTTAATTCAAAGCACAGCAGGCACATCAATTATCAACGAGTCTTAATCCTAAAATGCACAATACTGTAGTAAAAAAAATACCATGAATACAATAACCACCGATGCTATAGAACTTTTAAAACAATTGATAGCAACGCCTTCTTTTAGTAAGGAGGAAAATGATACAGCTGAAATATTGTGCAATTTTTTTCAAGAACGCAATATTCCATTTGCTCGTGTCGGCAATAATATTTATGCTAAAAATAAGTTTTACGATATCAACAAAGAAAGTATTCTTTTAAACTCTCATCATGATACTGTAAAGCCGAATAAAGGATACACCATCGATCCATTTTTTCCATTAGAAAAAGATGGTAAAATTTTTGGATTAGGTAGCAACGATGCAGGTGGTTGTTTGGTAAGCTTAATAGCTACTTTTTTACATTTTTATGATGCTGACAATTTGAAATATAATGTAGTGTTTGCAGCAAGTGCAGAAGAAGAAATTAGTGGTGTAAATGGAATAGAATTGGTATTGCCATATTTAGGTAATATTAATTTTGGTATTGTTGGCGAGCCTACTAAACTAGAAATGGCTGTAGCAGAACGTGGCTTGATGGTTATAGATTGTGTAGCAAATGGTAGAGCAGGACATGCAGCAAGAAATGAAGGCGAAAATGCACTCTATAAAGCGTTAGATGATATTCATTGGATTCGGAATTATCAATTTGAAAAAGTAAGTAGTTTGTTGGGAGAATCTAGACTAACTGTTACTGTAATTGAAACCGAAAATAAACAGCACAATGTGGTGCCATCTCAATGTAAGTTTGTAATAGACGTTCGGGTAAATGAATTGTACACGTTTGAAGAAGTGTTAGAAGCTCTTAAGCAAAACTTAAAGAGCCAATTTAAGCCACGTACAACAAGAATGAAATCTACTTCAATTCCTTTAGATCATCCGTTGGTGAAGGCAGGCATTGCTTTGGGTAAAGGTTATTATGGTTCACCAACCACAAGCGATAAAGCATTAATGCCATTTGCAACTTTAAAAATGGGACCAGGTGATAGTGCAAGAAGTCATACAGCAGATGAATATATTTATATTGCTGAAATTGAGGATGGGATTGAAACGTATATTCAACTACTAAATCAAATTATTTTATAATTCTGGTTGCTAGTTTCTTGATACAAGTTAATTTAACTGAATGAAAAATTATAGAGACTTAAACATTTATAAAGAGTCAAAAAAGCTAGCAATTGACATTCATAAACTTACATCAAGTTTACCAAAGTTCGAATTATACGAAGAGGGGAGTCAGATACGAAGGTCTTCAAAAGCTGTTTCTACTTCAATAGTTGAAGGTTATGGGAGAAGAAAGTATAAAGCAGATTTTATACGATTTCTAATTTATGCTCAAGCTGAGTGCGACGAAACAATCGAACATCTTGATTACTTGTTTGAAACTGAATCATTCAAGGATGAAACAAAATATTCAACCCTTAAAATTTCGTATGAAGCTTTAAGTAAGCAAATAAATAAATTTATAGAATGGGTACAGCATAATTGGAATAGTTTTCCTACTCCTGAAACTGGTAACCAGCAACTAGAAACTTAATATTATGAAACTCTGGCAAAAAGACATCGCATCGTTAAAAGAAGTAGAAGCATTTACGGTTGGAAAAGATCGAGAAATGGATTTGTACCTAGCAGCTTTTGATGTATTAGGTTCTATTGCTCACACAACCATGTTAGAATCGGTTGGGTTGCTTACAAAGCCAGAATTAGACTTGCTGAAAACTTCATTGATAGATATTTTTAAAAATATTCAACTTGGCAATTTTACTTTACAGCCACATGTAGAAGATATACATTCTCAAATAGAATGGATGCTTACAGAAAAATTGGGTGATGTTGGTAAAAAAATTCATGCTGCACGTAGCAGAAACGATCAGGTTTTGGTAGATATCAAGCTTTTTTTGCGTAATGAAATTCAAACATTAGTTGAAGCAATTGTTCCATTTTTTCAGCTAATGCAACAACAAAGTGAAACGTTTAAAAATCATTTATTTCCAGGTTATACGCACTTGCAATTAGCCATGCCATCTTCTTTTGGTTTGTGGTTTGGTGCTTATGCAGAAGCATTGATAGATGATGTAGTTACTTTACAAAGTGCTTATAAAGTGGTAAATAAAAATCCACTTGGTTCTGCAGCTGGATATGGTTCTTCTTTTCCAATCAATAGAACATTTACAACTCAATTACTTGGTTTTGAATATTTGAATTACAATGTAGTCTATGCTCAAATGGGTCGTGGAAAGGCCGAAAGAATTACAGCACAAGCTTTATCGAATGTTGCAGAAACTTTAGCAAAACTAAGCATGGATATGTGTTTATACTTAAATCAAAATTTCGATTTTGTTGCTTTTCCTGCCGAACTTACAACAGGTAGCAGCATTATGCCACACAAAAAAAATCCAGATGTTTTTGAATTAATTCGTGGTCATTGCAATAGAATAAAATCTTTACCCAATGAAATTACAATGATGACCACCAATTTACCAAGCGGTTATCATAGAGATTTACAACTACTTAAAGAGCATTTATTTCCTGCTTTCTCTACTTTAAAAGATTGCATTGCAATGGCAACTTTAATGCTTAGCAATATTTCTGTTAAAGAAAATATTGTAGCAGATGAAAAGTATAAATACATGTTTAGTGTAGAAGAAGTAAACAAGTTGGTATTACAAGGTGTTCCATTTAGAGATGCGTATAAACAAGTTGGTAGAGCAATTGAAGCAAATGAATTTACGTATAATACACAAGTTGCTCATACACATGAAGGTTCAATTGGTAATTTGTGCACAGAAGAAATTACTGCGGTAATGAATGATACAATTCAAGCTTTTCAGTTCGAAAAAGTAGAACAAGCAATCCAAAATTTATTGCAACATTCTGCATAAGGCAATCTATTCCCTTATATTTGAAACTTATAAAAAATTATAAAGTAAATTGTATATGAAGAAAGTTTTCTTAGTTGCTCTTAGTGCTGTTACGATGCTAAATGTATTTGCACAAGCAAAAAAGCCTCTTGCAGCAAAAGCTCCTGTAAAACCAATGGCTGCAAAAGCACCCGTTAAGTCATTAAAAAACAATAAAGACAGTGCTAGCTATGCTTTAGGGGCTAGAATTGCTCAAAATATTAAAGCACAAGGTTTTGATGGCTTAGATTTAGCACTGTTAAACAAAGCAATGAGCGATGTTTTAGGCAATAAAAAATTGGCTATTGGAGATTCTGTTTTAGATATGTGTATTGGAATGTACCAACAAAAAATACAATCTTCTAAATCATCTGTTGCAAAAGCAGAAGGGAAAATATTTTTAGAAGCGAATGCAAAGCGTAAAGGTGTAGTTGTTTTACCAAACGGTTTACAATACGAAGTTTTAAAAACAGGTACTGATACTACAAAACCTACTTTAACAGATAAAGTAAAATGTCATTATCATGGTACTTTAATTAATGGAACCGTATTTGACAGTTCTGTTGATAGAGGTGAACCGATTACTTTTCCTTTAAATGGCGTAATTAGAGGTTGGCAGGAAGCTTTGCAATTAATGACTGTTGGTAGCAAATGGAAGTTGTTTATTCCTTCAGATTTGGCTTATGGAGATCAACAAGCTGGTCCTTCAATTGCTCCTGGCTCTACTTTAATTTTTGAAGTTGAATTATTGGCTGTAGAGAAGTAACTTCGTAATGTTTTTGATTAAATAATAAATTTTGGGCAGATTATTCACTTGTTGGTAATCTGCTTTTTTATTGCATTCTATCGTAATAAATTAAAACGCATTCGTATTGCTTTCGATCGATAGCTTTATTTTCGCGGCAAACTAACCATTTTATGGATTTAATTATTGAAGGAATTACTAGTTTGTTTCAATCATTTCAGCAGCAAACACCCACTCGTATCGAAAAGCTACCTCAAAGTGGTAGTGACAGAATATATTTTAGAATTTATCTTTTAGAGCAAACATTTATTGCCACCTACAATAACAATGTAAAAGAAAACGAAGCGTTTATCAGCTTTAGCCAACATTTTAAAAAAGCCCATTTACCAGTACCACAAGTGTTTTGTGTAAATGCAGAAGGAACGATTTACATCCAAGAAGATGTGGGAAATTTTAGTTTATTAAACAAATTGGAAGAGCATGGAAAAACAGATTATGTATACACTCTTTTCCAAAAAAGTTTGAGCAATTTGGCTAAAATCCAAATTATTGGCGATGCTAATTTCGATTATTCAAAATGCCTTACTGCAAAAGAATTTGGCAAACAAGCTATTTTGAGTGATTTGCTATACTTTAAATATTATTTCTTAGATACACTTCGTTTACCTTACGATAAACAAGCATTAATTGACGATTTTGATG
>Ga0075157_10002049_pt1 | contig 11899 bp, 11 predicted proteins | sample JI81BgreenDNA_FD_70967 | JGI IMG/M metagenome (GOLD analysis project Ga0075157, IMG submission 70967) | Wastewater effluent complex algal communities from Wisconsin, to seasonally profile nutrient transformation and Carbon sequestration -... | ecosystem: Engineered > WWTP > Effluent > Algae...
GGCGGGTGCTGCCAGCGGCGTCAGGTTGGGCACATCCAGCAGCAATACATACGCCGATGGAGCGGTAGGCTGGCGGACCGTTGGCATGCGTGGACTATACGCCCGGTCCTGCGTCGGTCGAGGCTGAGAATTTATAGGCCAATTCCGAAACCATTCGGACGCAAGCGTGGGGTGTCGGCGCAGGCCGTACCTCGGTCCCGGTTGGCAGCGCAAGGCCTTGCGGAAACGACAAAGCCCCGGTCTTGCGAACGGGGCTTTGTGTATGGCTGTCTTGGTGGCTCTTCCCTGATTCGAACAGGGGACCTGCGGATTATGATTCCGTCGCTCTAACCGGCTGAGCTAAAGAGCCTAGCCCAAGATTATAACGCGGTTCCGGGCGGGTTTTCACACCACCGTTCCCGCGCAATACAACTGGACCTTACTGGTGCTTGAACGCTGCCGGGCGCTTTTCCACGAAGGCCGCCATGCCTTCCTTCTGGTCGGAAGTGGCAAACAGGGCGTGGAACAGGCGGCGCTCGAACATCACGCCATCGGCCAGCGTGCCTTCGTAGGCGCGGTCCACCGACTCCTTGGCCGCCATGACCGCCACCTGCGAATAGCCGGCAATGGTGAGTGCCGCGCCCAGCGCCTCGTCCATGAGCTTGTCCAGCGGCACCACGCGGCTCACCAGGCCCGCGCGTTCGGCCTCGGTGGCGTCCATCATGCGCCCGGTCAGGACCATGTCCATGGCCTTGGCCTTGCCAATGGCGCGCGGCAGGCGCTGCGTGCCACCGGCGCCGGGAATGATGCCCAGCTTGATCTCGGGCTGGCCGAACTTGGCGTTGTCGGCGGCGATGATGAAGTCGCACATCATGGCCAGTTCGCAGCCGCCGCCCAGCGCAAAGCCGCTCACCGCCGCAATCACTGGTTTCCTGATGCTGCGCAGCGTTTCCCAGTTGCGGGTGATGTAGTCGCCCTTGTACACATCGGCAAAGCTGTAGCTGGCCATGGCGCCAATGTCGGCACCGGCGGCAAAGGCTTTTTCGCTGCCGGTCACGATCATGCAGCCGATGTTCTCGTCGGCATCGAAGGCCTTCAGGGCGGCGCCCAGCTCGTCCATGAGCTGGTCGTTCAGGGCGTTGAGCTGCTTGGGGCGGTGGAGCGTGACGATGCCGACGCGGCCTTCGGTGCGGACCAGGATGAGTTCGGGGGCGGTGGTGGTCATGGGTAGGTAATGCGGTGGGTGGAGGGCTGACGAAAGAGCAAAGAGGGTGGCGGCGGCGTCCGGAGGCGCAGCGGGGCAGGGTCAGAACCAGAACCAAGGCTAGGGGAAAAGCCTAGGGCAAAAATTTCCCGACCAGGCGGTTGGTTAATGTTAGATTGCAGCATAACCCAAACCCAGGAGACCGGGCATGCAGAACCCCGACGCCGCCGTGCCCGCGGCAGAACCCGTACTTTACGAAGAGTTTCCCCAGGCCCCCGGCGCTGGCAGCGCCGTGGTGGCCTGTATCACCCTGAACCGCCCGCAGGCGCTCAACAGCTTCACCCGCGACATGCACCGCGCGCTCTGGGCCGCGCTGGACCGTGCCGAGGCCAACCCCCAAGTGCGGGCGCTGGTGCTTACCGGGGCGGGGCGCGGTTTCTGCGCCGGGCTCGATCTGTCGGAGCTGGATTTCACCCCCGGCGAAGGCCAGCTGGAGCGCGCCAGCCCCGGCCCGGTCATCACCGACTTCTTCAACCCCACCGCGCTCCGCCTGCTGGCCCTGCGCATGCCCACGGTGGCAGCCGTGAATGGGGTGGCAGCGGGCGCCGGTGCCTCGCTGGCCATGACCTGCGACATGGCGGTGGCGGCGCCCGGTGCCAGCTTCGTGCAGGCCTTCAGCAAGATCGGCCTCATTCCCGATGCCGGCGGCAGCTGGCTGCTCACCGAGCGGCTGGGCCTGGCCCGCGCCATGGGTCTGGCCCTGCTGGGCGACAAGCTGCCCGCGCAGCAGGCGCTGGACTGGGGCCTGATCTGGGCGGTGGAAGACGACCCGCTGGCCGCTGCGCTGGCGCTGGCCCACCGGCTGGCCGCCATGCCCACCCGGGCGCTGGTGGCCACGCGCGGCCTGTTGCGGGGTGCAAGCACCCGCACGCTGGAGCAGCAGCTGGAGGTGGAGCGCGACACCCAGGCCGAGCTGGGCCGCACGCACGACTACATCGAGGGCGTGACGGCGTTCCTGCAAAAGCGCCCGGCGCAGTTCCAGGGAGCCTGAAGCATGGATACCCCGATGAACAGCACTCCCGAAGACCTGGCCCGGCGCGTGGGCGAAGTCATGTTCGCCGCCGACACCGCCTCGCGCAGCACCATGGGCATGCAGCTGCTGGCGTGCGCGCCGGGCCGCGCCGTGATGCAGATGGTGGTGCAGCCCCTGCACCTGAACGGCCACAAGATCTGCCATGGCGGCTTCATCTTCACCCTGGCCGATTCCACCTTCGCTTTTGCCTGCAACAGCTACAACAAGAACGCGGTGGCAGCGGGCTGCAGCATCGAGTTCCTGCGCCCGGCCCACGAAGGCGATGTGCTCACCTGCACCGGCGTGGAGCAGACCCTGAGCGGACGCCACGGCATCTACGACATGTGCGTGCGCAACCAGCACAACGACGTGGTGGCCATGTTCCGGGGCAAAAGCGCACAGATTGCCGGCACCGTCATCCCCTGATCCATTCTGCCTAGCCCTCACCCCACACCCCGCCACACCCCGCCACACCCCACCATGTCCAAGACCTTTGCGCTTGAGCCCATAGAGAAAGCCAGCCAGGACGAACTGCAGGCCCTGCAACTGCGCCGCTTGCAGGCCACGCTGCGCCACGCCTACCAGCACTCCCCGGTGTACCGCACCAAGTTCGATGCGGCCGGTGTGCACCCCGACGACTGCCGCAGCCTGGCCGACCTGGCGCGCTTCCCCTTCACCACCAAGGCCGACCTGCGCGAGAACTACCCCTTCGGCATGTTCGCCGTGCCGCGCGAACGGCTGGTGCGCATCCATGCCTCCAGCGGCACCACCGGCAAGCCCACCGTGGTGGGCTACACCCAGCGCGACATAGACACCTGGGCCAACCTGGTGGCGCGTTCCATGCGCGCAGCCGGCGCCCGCCCCGGCGACATGGTGCACGTCAGCTACGGCTACGGCCTGTTCACCGGCGGACTGGGCGCGCACTACGGCGCCGAACGTCTGGGCCTGACCGTGGTGCCTTTTGGCGGCGGCCAGACCGAGCGCCAGGTGCAGCTGATCACCGACTTCCGCCCCGACATCATCATGGTCACGCCGAGCTACATGCTGGCCATTGCCGACGAGTTCGAGCGCCAGGGCATGGACCCGGCCCAAAGCAGCCTGCGTACCGGCATTTTTGGCGCCGAGCCCTGGACCAACGACATGCGCCGCGCCATCGAGCAGCGCATGGGGCTGGACGCGGTGGACATTTACGGGCTGAGCGAAGTCATGGGCCCGGGTGTGGCCAACGAGTGCGTGGAAACCAAGGACGGCCCCACCATCTGGGAAGACCATTTCTACCCGGAAATCATCGACCCCGACACCGGCCTGCCCGTGGCCGATGGCGAACTCGGCGAGCTGGTGTTCACCAGCCTAACGAAAGAAGCGCTGCCCATCATCCGCTACCGCACGCGCGACCTGACGCGCCTGCTGCCCGGCACTGCACGCACCATGCGGCGCATGGAAAAAATCACTGGCCGCAGCGACGACATGATGATCGTGCGCGGCGTGAACGTGTTCCCCACGCAGATAGAAGAACTCATCCTGCGCCACCCGGAACTCAGCGCGCACTACCAGTGTGTGCTGACGCGCGAAGGCCCGCTGGACTCTCTCACGGTGTGGGTGGAAACGCGCGCGGGCCTGGCGCCCGACAGCGCGCTGGCGCTGAAGGCCGCGCAAGCGCTGCAGCACGACATCAAGACCTTTGTGGGCACCAGCGCGGCCATCGAGTTGCGCCCCGAAGGCGGCGTGGAGCGCAGCCTGGGCAAGGCCAAGCGGGTGCTGGACCTGCGCCACCGCTAGGCGCTGCGCAGCCAGTCGCGCCAGGGTGCCGTGCTGTCGTTCAGCGTGGCCGCGGGCCGGCTCACCAGCACCTGCCGGGAGGCCGCGTCGCGGTAGGAGCCCAGGGGCAGTTCCACCGGGCAGTCCAGCAGGCGCCCGTCGCGGGCCACCACGGCCGTGAAGCGTTCGCGCCCACGCACCGCCTGCGCCACATCGTCTATCTTTTTCACACGCCAGGCATCGGCCTCGCTCCAGCGCACCGCCAGCCATTCGTCACCGACGGCCAGCCCGGCCTGTTCGGCCGGAGACCCGCGCAGCACCTGCTTGACCAGGAGGCCGGTGGCATCGCTGGCGCTCACCCGCACGCCCAGGCGCTGGGCCAGCGGCGCGTTTTCTTCGTTCCACACCAGCCCTGCCCTCTCCAGCAGGCTTTTGAGGGGCAGGTCCGCGGTGCCATGCACCCAGTCGGCCAGTTCCTGTGTGAAGGCGCGGCCGCCCACGGCTTTCAGCGCGGCCAGTACATCGGCTTCGCGCATGGGGCCGGCGGCACAACGGCGCCAGAGTTCGCGCATCACGGCGTCCAGGCTGGGGACGCCTTTGCCCTGACTCTCCAGGCGCAGGGTCAGGTCCAGGCACAGCGCCACCAGAGAGCCCTTGGTGTAGTAGCTCACGGTGGCGTTGGGCGTGTTCTCCGTCATGCGGTAGTACTTCACCCAGGCGTCGAAGCTGGCCTGCGCCACGCTTTGCACATGCCGCCCCGGTGTCTGCAGCACGGTGTTGATGGTCTTGGAGAGCAGCTGCAGGTAGGTGGCTTCGTCGATCACGCCGGCGCGGCGCAGCAGCAAGTCGTCGTAGTAGCTGGTGAAGCCCTCGAAGAACCACAGCAGCTGCGTGTAGTTTTCCTGCTCGTAGTCGTAGCGGCGGAACTCGGCCGGGCGCAGCCGCTTCACGTTCCAGCTGTGGAAGTATTCGTGGCTGATGAGGCCCAGCAGGGTGGTGTAGCCGTCGTTGGCGCCGGTGCCTGTCGGTTTGGTGTCGGCCTGCCCGGCTTGCGGCAAATCGGCACGCTGGCAGATGAGTGCGGTGGAATGCCGGTGCTCCAGCCCGCCGTAACCCGACTGGCTGGCGTGCAGCATGAACAGGTAGTGGCCAAAGGGCGGTGGCTCTTTGCCGGTTTTCTGGGGGCCGTGCCAGAAGTCCATCTGCGCGGCGCAAATGCGTTGCGTGTCTTGCAGCAGGCGTTGCGTGTCGAACTGTGGGCCGCCGTCGGTGCCCAGCCCGCTGACGATGAAGCGGTGCACCACGCCGCGCACCTTGAAGCTGCCACTCCAGAAGGTGCCCAGCTCGAACGGGGTGTCTGCCAGCTCGTCGTAGTTCTGCGCGAGGTAGGTGGCAAAGCCTTTCCCTGGCGCTTTTCCTGGCGCTTTCCCTGGCGCCCTCCCCGGGCTCTTTCCGGCGCCGCTTTCCGTGGGCAGCGCAGCGGCAGCCTGCCAGTTCAGCCGGCGTGTGTGGGCATTGGCCGCCAGTTGCAGGGTGTGCGTTTCTTCCTCCTGCCCCAGCACCCGCAGGCACAGGCTGGTGGGGTTGAAAAAGCCGCGCGTCTGGTCCAGAAACGCCGTGCGCACGGAGGCATCGAACGCGTACACCTCGTACTGCAGCACCAGCGGCGCATCCGGGCCGCTACCGGCGGGGGTCTGCACCTCCCAGCGGTTCTTGGCGGTTTGTTGCAGGGTACGCACAGGGTCGCTACCCGGCGTTTGCACAAGGCGCAGGTGTTGCAGATGTTGCGAAAACTCCCGCACCAGGTAGCTGCCCGGAATCCAGACGGGCAGGCTCAGGACCTGCTTGCGCGCAGGCCTCGCCACGGTGAGCGTGATGCCAAACAGGTGGGCGTGCGGGTCCAGCACCTCCACGCGGTAATGCACGGCCGGCGTGGCGTGAGGAGTGGCCGTGCCGGCTGGGGAGGATGGGGCGGTTTTTCGTGGGGGGGCCATGGGGAGCAATGAAGAATCAGACCGGTGCGGGGGCCAGCGCCATGGCGGCCACGAAGCAGCTCAGCGCCGCCACCGACGACAGCCACAGCCGCAAACGCAACCAGCGTTGCAGGCCCAGCAGCGGGAACAGTTTCCGGTCTACCACGTAGCACAGCAGCAGCAGCGCGCCCATCCACCACAAGCTCCAGGCCACCGGCAGGAACAGGCCAGGCCAGGCCAGCAGCGAAGGCAATACTCCCCAGCCCACTGCGGGCATGGGGACTTCAGGCGCAGTTTTTTCGGCCAGCTGCAGCCAGATGGCACCCCAGTGCAAGCCACCCAGAAAAGACACGATGAGTGCGGCATAGGTGGCCAGCGCCGTGGGCGCCTGAGCCAGCAAGGGGCCGGGTTGCTCGGTACCGGGCAACAGCCACGTGAGGCCGGCCAGCCCCACGAAGGGAATCAGGCCGGCCAGGCCCAGTTGCTCCAGCAGTTTGGATGTGCTTGCAGCCATGCGTCTGTCCCTGGCTGTTTCAGCGGCGTGCCTGCAGCGACTGCTCAATACGGTCCAGACTGACCGCGCCGGGCAGGCGGGTGCCGTTGACAAAGAACGTGGTCGGCGTGCCAGTGATGCGCTGCACCCGCCCAAACTCCACGTTGCGTGCAATGGCGCTGGTATCGCATTCGGCGGCCGGCGGCGTGATGTTGCGCAGCATCCAGTCTTCCCAGGCCTTGGCACGGTCTTTGGCGCACCAGATGTGGTTGGACTTGGTCACCGAGTCCTGTCCCAGTATGGGGTAGAGGAAGATGTAGATGGTGGTGTTCTCCAGTCTGGCCAAGTCGCGCTCCAGCCGCTTGCAGAAGCTGCAGTTGGGGTCCTCGAACACCGCCATTTGCCGCTCGCCGTTGCCCCGCACCAGCTTGAAGGCGTCTTTCAGGGGCAGCTTGTCGAAGGGCAGGGCGGTGAGCTGGTCTATCCGCTTCTTGGTGAGGTCTTCCCGCGCCACGGTATCGAGCAGCACGCCCTGGATCACGAAATTCCCCTGCGCGTCGGTGTAGATGATGTCGGTGCCGTTGATACGCACCTCGAACAAGCCGGGCATGGGGGTCTGGCGCACTTCATCGATGGTGGGGAAATTCGGCAGCCGCTCGGGCAGGTTCTTGCGGATGGCGGCTTCGTTCGCGTGGGCACCGAATCCGGTGGCCAGGAGGGTGCCGAGAACCAGGCCGCGGCCCAGGCGGGCAAAAAAGGCAGAGGCCGGTGCGGTAGGTTTGCGCGTCATGGAAGGTATCCAGTAGGGGTTGCTGCGGACAAAAAAGCAGAGGGTGCGGGGCGGAGAGACGGAGAGAAGGGAAGCCGGGCGCAGCCTTCGTGCGGGCAGGGTCAGGCCGAGGCGCGCCCCATGGCCTGCTGGGCGGCCCAGCGTTTGAGTGGAGACATACGGTCAAAGTTGCGCAGACCCCACTGGCGCAGCGCCTGTATGCGGGTGTCGGAGTGGCCAAACAGCCCGAACAGCCCGTCGGTGAGGAGGGACATGGCGGCCACGTCGGCCTTGCGGGCACGCTCGTAGCGGCGCAGCAGGCGCAAGTCCCCCAGGGGGCGCCAGTATTCGCGTTCGCGCAGCACACGGACCAGTTCGGCCACGTCGGCCAGGCCCACGTTCAGGCCCTGCCCGGCCAGCGGGTGGATGGCGTGTGCGGCGTCGCCCGCCAGGGCCCAGCCCGGTAGCACCCAGCGTTCTGCCTGAGACAGCTCCAGAGGCCAGCCAGCCGGTGTGCCCACGGTCTGCATCTCGCCCAGGGCGCTGCTGCAAGCGGCCTGCACGGCCTGTGCAAACGAGGCGCTGTCCAGCGCCAGCAGTTCGGCAGCGCGGGCGTGTTCCACCGACCATACCAGGGCCACCTGCTGGCCTTGGGGGCCGTTCATGGGCAGCAGGGCCAGCACCTCGCCATCGAGGAACCATTGGCGGGCGGTGCCGCCGTGCGGCAGGGTGCAGTCCAGTCGGGCCGCCACCGCCGTGTGGGGGTAGGGTTTGCGGGCGTAGCCAAAGCCCAGCGCGTCGCGGTGGCTGCTGCGCTTGCCTTCGCAAATCACGGTGAGTGCGGCCTGGGGGAGGGTTTCCGGGCCGCCAGCCAGCAGGGCGGGGTCGGCATCGACGAGATCTATGCCGCCCTGAAAACGCACCGCCTGCGCCAGGGTGTTCTCGAGCGCGGCCACATCCACGATCCAGGCCAGGGCTCCGCCGTGTTCGCCCACGCTGCCCACGGGCCCCACGGGCCCCACGGGCTCCTGGTGGCCCTCACTGCCCCGGAAGGTGAGGTGGGCGGGTGGCTCTGCCCAGGGCTCGCTCACCACCATCTGCTGCACCGGTGTGACGGCACCTGCCGCATCGGGCCACACCCGCAACCCTTCCAGCAAGCTGCGCGACGCGGTGTTGAGCGCATAGGCGCGGATGTCCGGGCTGTGGTCCCCGGCTGCCTGCTGCCTGGAGGCTTGCACCAGCGCCACCTTCAGCCGTTCGCGGGCCAGCAGCAGCGCCAGGGTGTGACCCACCACGCCGCCGCCCAGAACGGCCACATCGAACTTTTTTCGCATCGGGGCATTTTAGAAGCAAGGCAGAATATCGGCAGACCCACCCGGAAGAACACCATGTCTGCTGAATCCACCGTTCCCTTCACCCTTGAACAGCTCTGGACTTACCCCATCAAGTCCTGCGGCGGCGTGCGGCTGCAGTCGGCCGAATTGCTGGAAACCGGCCTGGAGTGGGACCGCGCCTGGATGGTGGTGGACGAGTCGGGCGAGTTTGTCTCGCAACGCGAACTGCCGCGCATGGCGCTCATTTCCACGCGCTTTCGCATGGGCCAGCTGGAGGTGAAGGCGCCGGGCATGCTGTCCTTGCACCTGGCGCTGGATTCGGCCGAGGCGCCCATGAAAGTGCGCGTGTGGGACGACGAGGTGGAAGCCTACGACATGGGCGGCATTGCCGCGCAGTGGTTCAGCGACTTCCTGGGCTCCGATGCGCCCGAAAGCATGCGCCGCCTGCGGTTGGTGCGCTTCGACCCGGAGGCCAAACGCCTGTCGGCCCCGCAATGGACCGGTGGCGTGGAAGCCACTACCCAGTTCAGCGATGGCTTTGCGCTGCTGGCGCTGTCATCGGCGTCGCTGGCCGACTTCAACCAGCGCCTGCAGGTGCTGGGCCACGCACCAGTGGGCGTGGAGCGTTTCCGGCCCAACCTGGTGCTGGGCGGCATTGAGGCGCACGACGAAGACCGCTTCGACACCCTCACGCTGAAGGCCCACCTGCGCGATGCGCCAGCCAGCGCCACGGAGTTGGCCGAGGAGCCCGCCGTGCAGATCAAGCTGGTGAAACCCTGCTCGCGCTGCAGCATCCCCGACATCGACCCCGCCACGGCGGCCAGCCAGCCCGCCGTGAGCCGGCTGTTGCAGACCTACCGCCAGGACCGCCGCCTCATGGGCGCCATCACCTTTGGCATGAACGGCATTGTGCTGGGCGGCGCCGGCCAGATGCTGCGCGAGGGCATGAGCGGCGAGGCGCGCTGGGGCGCCTGGTAAGCCGGGGAGGGAGCGCAGGAGGGAGCGAAGGAAGAAGCCGACCGGTAAAATGCTGCGCTTCCCAGCGGCAACCCGGCCGAACTCTTCTCCTTAGGAATCCCCATGTCTCTGAAGTGCGGCATCGTCGGCCTGCCCAACGTCGGTAAATCCACCCTGTTCAATGCCCTGACCAAGGCGGGCATTGCGGCCGAAAACTACCCCTTCTGCACCATCGAGCCCAACGTGGGCGTGGTGGAAGTGCCCGACCCCCGGCTGGACCAGCTGGCGGGTATCGTGAAGCCCGAGCGCATCGTGCCGGCCATTGTGGAGTTTGTGGACATTGCCGGTCTGGTGGCCGGTGCCAGCCAGGGCGAGGGCCTGGGCAACCAGTTCCTGGCCCACATCCGCGAAACCGATGCGATCGTGAACGTGGTGCGCTGCTTCGAGGACGACAACGTCATCCACGTGGCCGGCCGCGTGGACCCGATTTCCGACATCGAGGTGATCCAAACCGAACTCTGCCTGGCCGACATGGGCACGGTGGAGAAAAGCCTGCACCGCTACAACAAGGCCGCCCGCAGCGGCAACGACAAGGAAGCCGCCGCGCTGGTGAAAGTGCTCACCGTGGTGCAGGCGGGCCTGAACGAGGGCAAGCCGGTGCGCGCCCTGGCGCTGAGCGCGGAGGACCAGGCCATCCTGAAGCCGCTGTGCCTGATTACCGCCAAGCCCGCCATGTTTGTGGGCAACGTGAGCGAAGACGGCTTCGAGAACAACCCCCTGCTGGACCGGCTGAAAGAGTACGCCGCCGCACAGAATGCGCCGGTGGTGGCCATTTGCGCCAAGACCGAGGCCGAACTCTCGGAAATGAGCGACGAAGACCGCCTCATGTTCCTGCAGGAAATGGGGCAGGACGAGCCGGGCCTGAACCGCCTTATCCGCGCTGGCTTCAAGCTGCTGGGCCTGCAGACTTACTTCACCGCCGGCGAGAAGGAAGTGCGCGCCTGGACCGTGCGTATCGGAGCCACCGCCCCTCAGGCCGCTGGCGTCATCCACGGCGATTTCGAGCGCGGCTTCATCCGCGCCCAGACCATCGCGTTCGAGGATTACATCGCCCTGGGTGGTGAACAAGCCGCCAAAGATGCCGGTAAGATGCGCGCCGAAGGCAAGGAATACGTGGTGAAAGACGGCGATGTGATGAACTTTCTGTTCAACGTCTGAGTCCACCCCCCATGAGCCGCCGCCCCGTACACATAGGCCTGTCCTGCCGCATCTTCCACCCGGAAACCGGCGGGGTGGGCCTGAAGGGCAAGACGCTGCAGGTGCTGGAGCAGTCGGTGGCGCAGTGGGCGGCCTCGCGCGACACCCTGGTGCTCATGGTCCCTTCGGTGTTGCAGGACGGTGCGTTGCAGCGCAGCAACATCCGCGTGCGCGACTACGCCCAGTACCTGGATGGCCTCATTCTTCAGGGCGGCGCCGATGTGAGCCCGCGGGCCTACGGCGAGGAGCCCCTGAAGCCCGAGTGGGCCGGCGACCCGGTGAGGGACGCCTACGAACTGGAGCTGGTGCACGAATTCATGGAAGCGGGCAAGCCCATACTGGGCATTTGCCGGGGCATGCAGCTCATCAACGTGGCGCTGGGCGGTAGCCTCTACCAGGACCTGCCTACCCAGCTGCCCGACCAGCGTCCGGACGGCATAGGCCACGAAACCCCTGCCTACGACCGCAACGCCCACGAAGTCACGTTCACGCCCGGCGGCAAGATGGCGCAGTGGTTTGGCGGCGTGGCCGGCGGCAAGGTGGCCTCCATCCACCACCAGGCGGTGAACCGGCTGGGCCGCGATGTGGTGGCCGAAGCCACCGCCCCGGACGGCGTGGTGGAAGCCATACGCTGGAACGGCCGCAGCTTTGTGTGCGGTGTGCAGTGGCACCCCGAATTCCACCACCTGGGCGGCGAGGAGATGCTGGACTGCCAGCCCCTGCTGGACGCGTTCTTGCGCGCGGCTAGGTAAAATACAGCCTCCCAAGGAGCGCTGCAGCGGCCACGGCTTACCCGCCAAAGGCTGTCAGGCTTGGGAACGCCCGCTTCCAACCGCGCTCACCTGATGCCAGTTCCTGCAGGTGAGTGCCGTGTCTTCTTCCCCCGCTTCTCGTCTTTCTTCCTCCTCTTCTTCAGCCGCTTCCGCTGCTGACGTGGCCGTGCGGCCGATGATGCTGTCTGGCCTGGAGCCGCTGCTCATTGACGACCAGAGCCTGTTCGTCAACATTGGCGAGCGCACCAACGTGACCGGCTCCAAGGCCTTTGCCCGCATGATCCTGAACGGGGACTACGAGCAGGCGCTGGCGGTGGCGCGCCAGCAGGT